>Ga0126379_10001284_pt1 | contig 15106 bp, 12 predicted proteins | sample PanSoiMetPlot_24_FD_92640 | JGI IMG/M metagenome (GOLD analysis project Ga0126379, IMG submission 92640) | Tropical forest soil microbial communities from Panama - MetaG Plot_24 | ecosystem: Environmental > Terrestrial > Soil > Tropical forest > Bulk soil | place: Panama | collected 2016-02-17 | reverse complement strand
CGTCTTCGGGATCGTCGCGAAACTCCACCATGCTCGCGGTGATCCGCCGCATCGGCCGCACCAGCAGCCAGTGCAGACTGAGATAAACCAGCGCCGCAGTGATCAGCGAAAGCACCAGTGAAAGCTGGAGGATGCGGATGCCGAAATCCCATAGTTCGGCGCGCAGCGGCGCCTCGTCGAGCAGCACCTCGACGGTGTCTGCTCCCGCCCTTCCCTCCCCCGCGAGCGGAGGAGGGTCAGAGAGGGGGCCGGCAGGCCCGAGCACTCGCAGGATCCGGTTGCCCTCACTGAGCAGGGTGCGGAACGAGCCCCGAATTGCCAGCAGAATGTTCGGGTGGGTGAGATCGATCGTGATGTTGGAGCGGGGCGGGTTGACGTGATCCAGCCTCAGCGTAGTCCCGTCGGCGCGGTAGAAGCCGACGCCCTGTGCCCCGACGCGGGATAGAAGCTTGTCGATGAGGCGCTGGTCGAGCTGGCCGGTCGGGCTCGCCTCGAGCGCCAAGGTCGCGAGGTATCCCGCGGCGAGGTGATCCTCGAAATACGTCATGCGGAAGCGGGCGACGGACGGCACAAAGATCAGCACCTCGCCAACCATCACAAAAAAGATGGTAAGGATCAAAAGACGGGCAGAAAGACTCTTAAACAGCACGATGAGCACTCGCCTCAGCCGAACCGCGCGAGCAGGCGAACCAGGCTGCGGGTTCGCGGGGAGAACAATGTCGGCGTATAATAGCACGCTGCCGCGCGCTTGCTCGCTTCGCCGCGCGTCGGATAGGGCACGATCAGATTGGCGAGCGCGCCGATCTTGAGCTTTTGCGAAATCGCCAGCGCCCAGGGCAGGATCAGATCGCCCGCCCCCGCACCAAGGATGGATGCGCCGAGAACGCGGCCACTCCGGCCGAGCACCACCTTGACCAAGCCCTCCGTATCGCGCTCGGTCTGGGCGCGGTCGTTCTCCACAAACGACCAGCGCAGTACGCGCACTTTCTCCCCGCCGGCGCGTGCCGATGCTTCGGTCGGCCCGACCTGGGCGAGCTCGGGATCGGTGTAGGTGACCCAAGGCAGCGCCCGGTAATCGACTTTGGCCGGCAGCCGGAACAGCGCGTTCCGGATCACGATCCCGGCGTGATAATTGGCGATATGGGTGAATTGCGGACCGCCCGCGACATCGCCGATCGCGAAGGCCCGCCGGTTGGTCGTGCGCAGCCGGCTGTCGACCTCGATCCCGCGGGCCGTCGCCTGGATCCCGGCGGCGGGCAGATCGAGCGCCTCGATGCTCGGGCGGCGGCCGGCGGCGACCAGCAAATGTGATCCGGTGATCTCCCCGCCATCGGCGAGGTGGACGGTTATCGTGTTGCTGTCCCGCTCGATGCGGGTGATCTCGATGCCGGACCGCGCGACAATGCCTTCTCCCGTCAGCCGTGTGAGGAGGGAGGCGACGAGCTCGGGATCGTCGCGCGGCAGCAATGGGCCGATATCGAGCACGGTCACCTCTGCGCCAAGGCGGCGGTGCGCCTGCGCCATTTCGATGCCGATCGGCCCGCCGCCGATGACGATCAAATGCTCCGGCAATTCGTGGTTCGCGAAGATCGTTTCATTCGTCAGATAGCGAATCCGGTCGAGCCCAGGAATGGTTGGGACCGCCGGCTGCGAGCCGGTTGCGATGACAAACCGTCGTGCGCGGATCTCAAGATCGCCCGCAAGGACCGTACGAGGGCTCGTGAAGCGCGCTTCGGCGCGCAACACCCTGACGCCGAGCCGCTCGAACCGTTCGGCCGAATCATTTGGCGCAACGGCCGCGATGACCTCGTGAACACTCTCGATCACGGCCGCAAAGTCGATTTGCGGAGGCGCGAAGCTGATACCGAAGGCCACGCCGCGCCGGGTGGCCTCGGCAAGCCGCGCGGCGGCGAGCAGCGATTTGGAGGGAACACAGCCGAAGTTTAGGCAATCCCCGCCCATCAACCCGCGCTCGATGAGAACGACCTCGGCTCCCATCTGGGCTGAGCCGGCCGCGACCGACAACCCCGCAGACCCGGCGCCGATGACGCAGAGATCGGGAGCGAGGGGTCGCCTCACGCCGTTTTCTTGCCGCGCCAGCGTTTGTAGCCGACGGGGATCAGCGCGAGGATCGCGAGCCCGATGATCGGGACGAGTACGCTCGGCTTGAATATGATCGACAGATCTGGCTCCTCGACCACGCTGCCGAGGCCATTGCCGAGACTGGCATAGACGACGGTGCCGGGAATGATGCCGAGAAAGGTCGCGAGCACGTAAGTCGTCAGCCGGACGCCGACCAGTGCCGGAACCAGGTTTACGAGCCAGAATGGGAAGATCGGCACGAGCCGCAGAACCAGCAGATAATTGAACGCATCGGCGCGAAAGCCGGCCTCCAGCTTACTCGCGAAGCGCCCCCCGCGTTGCGCAAGGCCGGCCAACCCGGCGCGGGCGGCGAGGAAAATCGCGGTTGCCCCGAGGGTCGCGCCGATCACGGCGCACAGCGCCCCGAGCCAGGTACCGAAGAGAAACCCGCCGGCAAGCGTCAATCCGGCACCGCCGGGGACGGAAAGTGCGACGAGCAGGCCATAGATCGCAATGTAACCCAGCGCAGCGGCGATCCCCCAGCTTTTGACGAGACCGCACAGCCAGTCGCGGTTCTCGGCGAGGACGGCAAAGCTCAGATATTTGTGCCCACCGGCGGCAATGAATCCGACACCCGCAATGAGGAGGAGAGCCAGCGGCACCAACCGCCGCGCGGAAATTGCACGTTCGTCAGACATCGAGGTTAAGGTGAGCCACAAAGCTTTGGGATGCCATCGCGCAACAGCCGGCGGGTGGTCACCTTCGTGTGAGGTCGATCAGAGCTCCAGGCGCGACATTTCGATCGAGATGTGGTGCATCCGGGCTTGCTCGTTATATCAATGGTTTCCCATGCGACGGAACCTTACGATCTCGCCAGCGCTCGCGATTTTCGGCGACGGGCCCAACCATATTCGGCCCAGAGTCGTCGGGCTCTACACAATACTGGTCGCCATCAATCTCGGCGCCTGGATCTGGGCGTGGAGCGTCTTCCACAGCTATCCGCTGTTGTTGGCGACCGCGGTGATCGCCTATGGTTTCGGGCTGAGACACGCGGTCGATGCCGACCACATCGCGGCAATCGACAATGTCACTCGCAAGTTGATGCAGGAAGGAAATCGGCCGCTCGGCGGCGGGTTTTTCTTTTCGCTTGGCCACTCGACGATCGTCGTTGCCGCGTCGCTGGTGATCGCTCTGACCGCTAGCAGTCTGCAGCAGCGTTTTCCCGGTCTGATCACGATCGGCGGTATTATCGGCACCTTGGTCTCGGTGCTGTTCCTTTTTGCCATCGCGCTGATCAACATTGTCGTGCTGGCGGAGGTCTTCCGGCTCTTCCGGGGAGCGAGGAAAGGCAAAAGTTACGTGGACGAGGAGCTCGACGCGTTTCTCGCGCGGCGTGGGCTGATCGGCCGGCTGTTGCGCGCCTTATTTAGCCTCATTTCGCGCAGCTGGCACATGTATCTGCTGGGTTTCCTGTTCGGGCTGGGATTTGATACCGCGACGGAAATCGGTTTGCTGGGCGTTTCCGCAGCAGAAGCCTCCAAAGGACTGTCGATCTGGTCGATCCTGGTCTTTCCGGCGCTGTTCACCGCGGGGATGTCGCTGGTCGACACAAGCGACGGCATCCTGATGGTCGGCGCCTACGGTTGGGCTTTCCGCAACCCTCTTCGTAAGCTCTATTACAATCTCACGATTACCGGCATCTCCGTCGTAGTCGCGGTACTGGTCGGCGCGATCGAGGCTCTGGGGCTGATCGCAGACAAGATCGAATTCGCCGCAGGCGCACACAATATTATAGATATTGCCGTGAGCAACCTTGCCGAGCTGGGCTATCTCGTGATCGGGATTTTCGCGGCGAGTTGGCTGATCTCGTTGGCGATCTACCGGGCAGTGGGCTACCATAAGATCGGCTCCATCTGACTCACTGGCCGCTATGAGTCGCCGGAGGCAGGCTCCCGAGAACGCTTACGACGGCGAGAACGCATAGCCCGAGCCCCTGCTCAAGGCCAACGTTTCGGCAGAGGGCGCCGAGCGCCGCGGGATCGCTGGAAACCCGCGGCGCAAAGTGCAGCCGGTTGACGAGCGCAACCGCGGCCATTGCCAGAAACAGCAAGACCTTGAGGGCGAGCAGCCGCCCGTAAGGCGTGTGGATCAACGCGCTGAACCCGCCGACTAGCAGCAAGCTGTTGATTGCGCCGCTCAGCGCGACGACGGCGACCGCGACATAGCCCATTTGTGAAAAATGGCGGATGGCATCCCGGATCACGGTGAGGCCGGGATCGTCCTGCTTCGTGCCGGCCCACCGAAGACACCATCCCAATGGCAGCAGCCCGCCGAGCCACAGGCCCGCAGCGAGCAGGTGGGCCGTCTGGTTGAACTCATGGGCGATACGCGCCGCGCCTTCTCCCATCGCAGCATGGCCGATCCAGGCGAAGCTCGCCAGCAATAGCAGCGACAGGACCAGGATCGCCGTGTGACGCCGGCTCGGTGGGCCGAGACAAGTCAAGACAAGGATCAACGCGATCAGCAGATGCCAGGACCAGATCCGGCCAAAGCGGGTTTCGAACAGCACCGCACCCACCGTTGCCGGATCGAACGCCGCGGCTGGAGAGCCCGCCATCATGGCGGATTGGAAGAGCAATAGTACGAGCGCCGAGACTAGGGCGAGGATAGCGGCAACGAGCACTACGCGCCGCAGCCAGCCGTCGAACGCGTCGATAAGGCCTAAGGCCGCGGCTTTGTCTTCGAGCGCATAAAAGCGAAACGCCGTGCCCCCGAAGACGGCCATTGCCGCTGCAAACTGCACGAAGCGGCAGATGTAGAGCGCGTATTCCACGCCCCGCGCTCACCGGCCGACGGTGAAGGTGTAATCGCCTTCGGTCCGATGCGTATCGACGGATACGACATGCCAGCTGACGCGGTACCGGCCCGGGGCGAGCGGAGGTAGGGAGAGGACGAGCTGCTTGTCATCCGCCGGATCTGGGAACGCCGGTCCGGTGGCGATCGCTTGACCCGCGCCGGTCGCAATCTCGATGCCGGAGAAGCGCGGTTCAATGCCTTCGCTGAAGGTCAAACGGATCTCTTTCGGCGACGCCGGCACCGCCCCGCCAACCGGCGGCATCGCCTGGTCGAGGAAAGCATGCGCCAGCGCGCCCAGAGCGGGCAGATTCAGCGCCGCGGCGGTGAGAAGCTGCAACAGAACCCGTCGCATTCTTTAATACCTGAACAACGGCCGCCCGATCGAGTTCGGGAAGATGTCGTCCAGGTAAAAGTGCAATTGAACGACGCCGCCATAGCCATGACCGGCGAGCCGCGATGCCGGTATGATCGCCTCGGCTCCGACCTGCACATATTGCCCGAACCAAATAACGCCAGGCTGGATCGTGCCCACCGTCTGGCCGCCGAAGCCACGGTTAACCGCGGTAGAGAACGAAACCTCGACCAATGGGACCAACCGGTCGAAAGGGGCGGAAAGACCAATATCTTTGACGTGGTGCTGGAGATATTCGAGACTGTATTGGAAAGAGAAGCCGAAATTGAAACTGTTCGGGTTGGGGAATCCGGCGCTTTGAGTCTTGGTAGGAAAGTCAAAACTAAACGTGCCGGTAATCGCCAGCGGCCGCAGCCAAAGCATCGATTCTGGCAAGTCGCCGAAACCTTTGCCGAAATCGATCACCGGGGAGATCGTAGTAAAGTCGGGTGCGCCCAGCGCTTGGACTCTTCCGGTATGCCCAAACCCCGTACTGATGCCGATGAGCCCGAGCGCTTGGTGTGGAGCATTCAACAGGAATTGATAGTCGAGCTCCGCATTGAGTGTGCCGCCGTAACCGCCGACATCCCCGGCGGTTTCAGGCGTTCCCATTGATGGGAAAGCGTAAGGCCAAGATCTGGGGTGATGCGTTTGGCGAGATCGGCTTCGAGATCGATTTCTCGCGATCCATCAGGACTTGGAGGGTTAATTATCGCCGTAGGCAACGACATCTCGTCGGCAACGAATGGATCGGGTGTCAGGATCGTTGCCGGGAAAAAACGGTCGCCTGCGAAGCCGTGGGCAACGGCGCTACTGGCGTGTGCAAGGATTAACGATGTCGCGAGAGCGAAACGCGCGCGACCGGTCGAACTGGCAGCAAGCATTGCGTTTTCCCGTCCACAGAGAGCGGTGAGCGGCGCCGCGCGCTTGATCGCGAGCGGTCTGGCCGGTCGTGAATTCGGGGTCTTAAGCTCTCTCGGGTGGGGCGCGGGTGCCGACTGTTCCGGCAAAGCGCGATCGCGTGACCTGACTCGGTAGCTGGAAAACTACCGATGTTGAAGCAAACGCGACCGGTTCCGGGGCTACGGCAGAGGCAATGCAGAGGCCAATGCTGCCGTACGAAAAGCAACAAATCGCATGGCTATGGCTGTAGTGATCACGGCTCGGGGCTTGCTTAGCCGGTTGCTCGGTGGTCCCTTCACGCGAGCCGAGACACAACGCGTGCACGAGACCGGCTGCGTCGTTATCGAAGTCTACAGCAGGTGGGCTAGAGGAACCGGGTGACGCGATCTGCAGCAGCAGGGCCAGCATTGCAAGAAACCGACCCAGGCCGCCGATCTCATGCCCGCGCATGCGGGACCATTGCGGTCCCGACCGACGGAACGAGAGCGGTATCAAGACGGCGCGCATCGGAGTGGAGCTGATCACCTTGCGAGGGAGAAACCGATGTTGCCGGATTGCAGGCCTGTTAGCTATGGCGTTCTATACGAAAAGCCAGACAAAATGGCCGCAGGCGGCTTATCTCTAAAATTTATAGTTAATCTTATGGATATCTATTGCAACTTGAACGGAGCCGCCGCACTATGGCCCAGCATCGTCATGACCCCGATTGTGAATCCGGACGATGCGCATTTGCCTTGTCATCGCAGCCAGCTGTCAAGGCAGGAGCCCCGGTCGTCTCGGCCGGGGCTTCGCTTTAGAGCGGGTGGCTCTGCGCCGATGCGGCTCGCCACAGTCGGCCGCTTTCGAGGAGCTGCCACGCCGCGAGCGCAGGCAGGCCGATCGTGAGGTCGCGCGCCCGCTTCAGCAACGACAGAGCCAGCGCCGTCTCGGGTGTCAGCCCAAAGCCGCCGCCGAGGAGGATATAGGCCCCCTCCTGCACCCCGACGGCATTCGGGACGGCAAAAGCTGCACTTCTCGCCGCATAAAGTAGGCTTTCGATCACCAATATCGTCGAGAAGCCGAGCGGCGCATCGGCGAACCGCAACGCAATCCAGGCTTCGAGCGTGCTGGCGATCCAGCATGCCAAATGCAGGAAAAAGCTGATCCAAACCCTTGTTCGGCGCCGATAGAGCTCGCTCAGGGCGGTGTGCAGCGCTGCGGCGCCCACCGCGGTTTTTACCAACCAGTCTCGGCTGAGCATCCGGGCAAACCGCTTGAATACGTCAAAGCCCCGACGCTGAACCCCGAGAAACGCCGTCGCTAAAAACCCCGCCACGGCCAGCCCTGTCGCAATCGGAGCCACTGACGCCGCTCCCGGCCGGAGATAAAAAAGCCAAAACAGCGAGATTGCGGTGTAGGCGAGCTGAGCGAACAGTTCGAGCGTGACGTCGACGATCGTGCTCGCCACCGCGGAAGTTCCGGAAACGCCGCCAAAGGTGACGGCACGCGCTCCCAAAGCATAGCCGCCGACTTGGGAGAGCGGCAGCACTTCGGATCCGGAATCGCGGACGAGGCGTCCCCAAATCGGCACCCAGGCTCTGGTGCCGGGCAACAGCACTCCCCACGCGATGCCCATCACCGCGATCAGCGCGAGATGGATTGCGCAAACACTTGTGAACCCGGCCCAGCCGAACGCTACGAGCGAGTGGGTGACCGCGCTAAACCCAAAATGTGCAACCAGCGCCGCTATGAATGCTGAGCCGGCTATTGCGGCGAGCACCGAGAATAGCTTCACGCACGTCTTTCCCGCAATGCAGCACAAACTCCGGTGCCGAGACGCAGGCCGGCAAGCGCGACGCGCGCTAGGGTCGGCAGAAACCGGGGCTGGAGCAGGTCAGGGCCGAACTCCGCCATGCGCCTTTCGTGTTCGACGTAACACTCCTGGACAAAGCTGCGGAACGTGAAGGCGTCGAGAAAAACGCTCGCCTGTGTGGCCGAGAAGTCTTTTCCGTCATTTGTTTGCCGACCCTGCCGGATCGTGGCCAGAAGCCGGCTGATGGCTCGACTGTAATACGTCGCAGCAGTGACTGCCCGCAGCCACCGGGCGCCCCGGCCCCCGACCGCTTCTTGCCAAGCCATCCAGTTGATAAAAAATACGATATGACGTGTTTCCTCGCGCATCAGCACGTCGAAAATCTCGAATAAAGGCTCCGGCAAGAAACCGGACCGGCGCGCAATCTTGAACACGCCAAAACCAAGAAATGAGTCGAGGCATTCGCCATAGCCGAAATCGGCGAAGGCGCGGTGCAGATCGGAATTTACCGGCTTGTCGAGCGGACGCTCTTCGGCGGCGATGCCATAGCGCCGGATCATCACCCGGAGCAGCTCGGCATGACGGGCCTCTTCCAACCCCTGAAGGGTGACTGCCTCGCGAACTAGGGGATCGGCAATTGTTGCCGCATAGGCAGCCACGATCGCTCCTGCTCGCCGCTCAGTGTAGAGCACTTCCTGCCAGAACGGGATAGCGCGTAACCGTCCCAGCGCTGCGTCGTCGAGATCGGGCCAGGCAAGGGTCGCGGGGTCGAACCGACGGTGCGTCGCCAGGAAGTGGCGGCAAAAATGCTCCTTATGCTCCTCGGATCCGATCTTCATGAGGCTGCCGCGACGGCTCCCGGCTGCCGCAGAAAGCGGCGGGCGAGGCGCATCAGGCGCGGCACGATACGGGGCCGCAACAGGCGGGCGTCGTAACCGGAAAGCCGCCGTTCGTTCTCTTCGAGGCAGATATCGATTAGCTCTCTAATGGAGAGATCGACGGCACCGACAGCCTTGCTGCCCGTCAGAGTGAAGTTATTGTCCTGAGCCGCCGCCGCAGCCGCGGCATCTCCGGCGCTCCCGACGCCTCGCGCCAGGCCAATCCGCTCCCAAATCAGGAAAATCCAGACCGCGGCAACCTTGGCCAGGAAAAATGGGCGCCGCCACACGGCAAGGTTCCGCTTATGCCAGTCCACCCAATTGACAAAAAAAAGTATGTGGCGGCCTTCCTCTTGCATGATCGGCTCAAAGGTCTCGACAAGGCTGGGCAAAAAAAATCCGGAACGCTTGGCCAGCGCAAAGAGGCCGAAGGCGAAGAAACTGTCGATGCACTCGCTGTAGCCGGTCACCATAAAGGCCCATTCCGGATCGCGCGGGGGCAGATACGCCGGTTCCGGCGTCAGATGGATACCGTAGGCCTCGACCAGGTTGGAAAGCACCTCCTTATGGCGGCCCTCCTCAAAGCCGTCGAGCTCAACCGCTTGCCGCAGCAACGGATCGTCAATCAGTGCGGCGTAGCTCAGCACGCGCAAGCGAGCCTTCCCTTCGGTTTGTACGGCGATGTCCCAAATCGGCAGGCCGACCAGCCGACCGCGCACCTCGGGATCAAGCACCGGCCAGTCGATGATCGAAGGTTTGTAGGGGTTGTGCGTGTCGATCAGCATACGACAGAACGCCGCCTTGTGGGCCTCGCTGCCCGGAACGATGGGCCCGATTTCAGGTGCTGACCATATCCGGGCGGCGCGGTCGGCGGCGCTCACCGCCGCGTCATCCAGCATCGGAATTACCTCCCCTGTAGCGACCGCCCCGAGATGGCGCAGATCGCGCTGCCGCACAAGGCGGATGCGTCAACAACGCCTCGAGCGGTTGCTTGCTTCCCGCCGTTGACCGGTCCGAGCGGCGCTACTATATAGCCGCCTCTGTTCGATTGAGAGGCCCTAATCGAGGTCAGCGTCGTGAAGCGCACTTTCCAGCCCAGCAGACTCGTTCGCAAGCGCCGGCACGGGTTCCGGGCGCGGATGGCGACGGTCGCCGGCCGCCGAGTACTGGCGGCGCGTCGCGCGAAGGGCCGTAAACGCCTGTCTGCTTAAGGGGCGAGCGCGCAGACGCTCAAAAGCTGTGGTCGCCCGCCTGGGTAGGCTCAAGCTTCGCGCCGATTTTGTCCGCGTTGCCGCTGCCCGCCGCAGCGCTGCCGGACCGGGATTGGTTCTGCAGGCGGCGCCGCGACCGGAGGAATACGGCAGCCCTTCCAGCATCAGAGTCGGGTTCACCGCGAGCCGGAAAGTCGGCGATGCCGTGATCCGCAACCGGGCAAAACGGCGATTGCGGGAAGTCGCGAACAGGGTCCTGCCCGATCGCGGCAGACCCGGAACCGACTATGTGTTGATCGCCAGGGAGAGCACCGCCGCGCGGCCTTTTGACGCCCTCATCGCCGATCTGGAATCCGCGCTTCACCGCATCGAGCATGGCGGAAGGCGCCGTCGGGCTGGTGCCGCTCTCAACGGTAATTGAAATGCGGCCAGACCTCAGCCGCGCATGAAACGCCGGACGAGGCGCATCACGCGAGGCATTACGCTCGGCTGCAAAAGCCTCGGGTCATAGCCGGAAAAACGCCGTTCATGCTCGCTGAGGCAAATATCGATCACCGCGGCGGCGGACACATCTCCGCGGCCGATAGCCTTGCTTCCGGTGAAGACGAAATTGTTGTCTGGAGCCCCTGAACCGGCCGCCGCGCCTTCGATACCGCGAGCGATGCCGATCCGTTCCCAAATCAGAAACGCCCAAACCGAGAGGATTTTGGCCGCGAACAGAACCCGCCGCCAGAGGGGAAGATTTCGCCGGCGCCACGCCACCCAATTGACAAAAAAGAGGATATGACGGCCTTCCTCCTGCACCACCGGTTCGAAAGTGTCGACGAGCTCGGCTGGGAAGAATCCCGATTGCTTCGCCAGCGCAAACAAACCAAAGGCGAAGAACGTATCGACGCATTCGCAAAAACCCGCGAGCAGAAACGCCCATTCGGGATGCCGCGGGGGCCGGTACTCAGGCTCCGGCGCCAGCTGGATGCCATACGCTTGAACCAGGTTTGAAAGGACGTGCTTGTGACGGGTTTCCTCAAATCCGTCGACTTCGATCGCTTCCCGCAACAAGGGGTCGGTGACCGTCTTGGCATAGGCGAGCACCCGCAGCGTCGCATTGCCCTCGGTCTGCATCGCGATATCCCAAATCGGCAGGCTGACGAGCCGGTCGCGCGCTTCGGGCTCCAGGATCGGCCAATCGACGACCGATGGTCGATAGGGATTGTGGGTATCGACGAGCATGCGGCAGAACGCCTGCTTGTGGGCCTCGCTGCCAAGAGTGATGGGTCCGGCTTCGTCGGCGGCCCAGTTCCGGGCAGCGCGGTCGGCCTCGTGGAACTTGGCCACGTTCAATGAGAACGAAGTGTCCTCGCCTTCGATCGCCTCCGACATGGTGCCCCCTCCCCCTGTAAAGACGAACCGCCAATTAATCCCCCAATATTCTAAGCGCCTATCGGAGCCGCCATGACCTGCTGCACGGCCACGCCGTTGTACTTAATAGTGGAAAAATCGTTGCTGCAAGTGCGACCTCGGGTTCCAGGCTCATCATAAGAGTTACGGGCTTGGGGTTGTAACGTTGGGCCTCTGCCCCGATTTTGTTGCTGTTGTCGCGCCGCTGCAGTCCCAGCCAGCGCGGCTTGATGCTGCCATTGTGTCGCCCCGGATCCGGATGATCGGTAAACTTGGCCCGCGTTCTCAAACCTGCGGCGGTCGCGATATTATTATGCCGGCGTCAATCAGCCGTCGCGTGGGAAACGGGGAGGCATCGCCACGCCGGATCATTCTCGCCAGAACAGAGCGGGTCGGGAGTGTTCCGCATGAGCAGTAGCACAGAAAAGGGAAATTCCCCCGGCGTGCTGAGCCTGGCTGTGCAGGCCGCAATTCGCGCTTATCAATTGCTTGTATCTCCGTTGCTGCCCCCTTCCTGTCGGTTTCTTCCGAGCTGCTCGGAGTACGCGGCCGAAGCGGTCCAGCGACATGGCGCGCTCCGTGGCGTTGGTCTTGCGTTGTGGCGGCTCGCTCGCTGCCATCCCTGGGGCGGCAGCGGCTATGATCCCGTTCCGGAGCCCGGCGCCCCAAACAGGTTCCATGCCAGCCCGCGCCGTTGAAGCTGCTTTGACCGAACTTTCGGACTAATCACCACCCGATGGAACAACGTAATCTCCTCATCGCGATCGTGCTCTCGGTCGGGATCTTGATCGCCTTTCAGTTCGCCTTCGAGCGGCTGCGCCCGCCGCAGCCTCCAGGGCCCACGGGGGGAACGGTAACCGCGCCGGCGACATCGGGTCCTGCCACTCAATCTGCGCCTCCTGCTCCGGCGACGGCTACGAATCCCCCAGGCGCCGCGCCAGGGGCGGTGCCGGCGCAAGCCGTCGAGACGCGCGAGGCCGCCCTCGCCAAGCGGCCGCGCGTCAAGATCGAGACGCCGCGCCTGCATGGCTCGATCGATCTCCTGGGAGCGAGGCTCGACGATCTGACGCTCGCCACGTACCACGAAACCGTCGATCCCAAGAGTCCGGAGGTCGTGCTCCTCTCGCCGCCCGGGACGCAGGAACCCTATCTGGCCGAATTGGGCTGGGTCGCCGCGACCCCGGATGTCAAAGTGCCGGGGCCGCAAACCCGTTGGACGGCCTCAAACGGCCCGCTGACCCCCACGAACCCGGTGATGTTGACGTGGGATAATGGGCAAGGCCTGGTCTTCACCCGCACGATCAGTGTCGACCCCAACTACATGTTCACGGTGCGGGACTCGGTCCGTAATACCGGCGCGGCCCCGGTGAAGTTGCTGCCCTACGGCTTGATCAGCCGAACCGGAACCCCGCACGTAGCCGGCTACTACATTCTGTTCGAAGGCTTGATCGGCTATGTCGACGGCACGCTGCAGGAGGTGAAGTATTCTTCGCTCGGCCCCGACAAGCCGCTCGATTATCATTCGAATGGCGGCTGGCTCGGTTTCACCGATAAGTATTGGCTGACCGCGCTGATTCCGCCGCAGAACGAGGCGGTCACGGCGCGCTTCACGCACACGGTCGATGACGGGGTCGACCGCTACCAAACCGATTATCTCGGCCCGGAGGTGACGATCGCGCCGGACGGGACGGGGGAGACCTCCGCCCGCTTCTTTGCCGGCGCCAAGGAGGTCAACCTTCTCGACGCATACGAGGCGGCCGGTATTCCGCTCTTCGACCATGCAATCGATTTCGGGTGGTTCTACTTCCTCACTAAGCCGATTTTCTTGATCCTCCAGTTCTTTGACAAAGTCTTGGGCAATTTTGGTGTTGCCATTCTGCTGTTAACCTTGTGCGTCAAGCTGATCTTCTTCCCGCTCGCGAACAAATCCTATAACGCGATGAGCAAGATGAAGCTGCTGCAGCCGGAGATCCAAAAGCTGCGCGAGCGGTTCCCCGACGACAAGGCGCGGCAACAGCAGGAGATGATGGCGCTGTACAAGCGCGTTGGGGCGAACCCGCTTGCGGGCTGTCTGCCGATCGTAATCCAAATCCCGGTGTTCTTCGCGCTTTACAAGGTGCTGTTCGTCACGATCGAAATGCGGCATGCGCCGTTCTTCGGCTGGATACATGATTTGTCCGCTCCCGACCCGACTTCCTTCGCCAACCTTTTCGGGCTGTTGCCGTTCACGCCGCCGGCCTTTCTGATGATCGGCGCCTGGCCGCTGATCATGGGCCTCACAATGTTCCTGCAGCAAAAACTAAACCCGCAGCCGGTCGATCCCATACAGGCGCGGATGTTCATGCTGCTGCCGATCATCTTCACCTACATGCTCGCGGCGTTCCCGGCCGGCCTCGTGATCTATTGGGCCTGGAACAATTTGCTCAGCATCGCCCAGCAATGGGCGATCATGCATCGCCAGGGCGCCGCCTGATCGGGGATGCAGCGAGAGGCGGCCACTCTCGGGAAGCTTTCGCCACAAATCTTCCCGCCGCGCGCGATCGATCCTGAACGGGTGGAGGAAGGGCGGCGCCTCTTTGCGCGCGAGGCCCGGTTCGTCGCCGGCGCATCGGAGGCCTCGGCGCTTCCTCCTGAAGGACTGCCGGAGATCGCGTTTGCCGGGCGCTCGAATGTCGGCAAGTCGAGCCTCGTCAACACGTTGACCGGCCGCCGCATGTTGGCGCGAACTTCGAACACACCCGGGCGGACGCGGCAAATCAATTTTTTCAATCTCGGCGGAAGGTTGATCCTCGTGGACCTTCCCGGCTATGGCTATGCCAATGCACCGAAAACCGCGATCAAAGCCTGGACCGAGCTGGTTCGGCGCTATCTGCAAACCCGCGCCGCACTGCGCCGGGTTTGTCTGTTGCTCGACGCGCGGCATGGCATCAAAGATGTGGACCGCCCCTTGATGCGCATGCTCGACGATGTCGGCGTTTCCTATCAGATCGTCCTGACCAAAACCGACAAAGCGGCCGCCGTGGAGCTCAGAAGCGTCCTCGAACAAATTACCTGCGAACTCGCAGCCCACGGGGCGGCGCACCCGGAGGTCCATCTGACGAGCGCGGTCGACCGGCGCGGCATCCCGGAATTGCATGAAGCCCTCGGCGAGTTCGCCGTTCCGCCCGGAAAATTGCCATAAGCTGGACGCATCGATGAGCCCTGCCTCGAACTCCCCTTCATTCCCTCCGACCCTAAACGCGGACCCGGTGATCAAGGCTGCCGTGCTGGCCGAGGCGCTGCCGTACATGCGCCGATATGCCGGCCGTACCCTGGTCGTCAAGTATGGTGGCCACGCGATGGGAGACGCGGCGGTGGGAGATTCGTTCGCGCGCGACGTCGTTCTTCTGAAGCAGGTTGGCATCAACCCGATCGTCGTCCACGGGGGCGGGCCGCAAATCGCCAGTATGCTGCGGCGGTTGGGCATCACGACCAGTATCGTCGATGGCTTGCGGGTCACCGACCGCGAGACGATGGAGGTGGTCGAGATGGTCCTCGCCGGGACCATCAACAAACAGCTGGTTTCGGCCATTAACGCCGAGGGCGGCTGCGCCAT
>Ga0126379_10001283_pt1 | contig 15108 bp, 9 predicted proteins | sample PanSoiMetPlot_24_FD_92640 | JGI IMG/M metagenome (GOLD analysis project Ga0126379, IMG submission 92640) | Tropical forest soil microbial communities from Panama - MetaG Plot_24 | ecosystem: Environmental > Terrestrial > Soil > Tropical forest > Bulk soil | place: Panama | collected 2016-02-17 | reverse complement strand
ACCGTCGATCAATTCGCCGGACGGCTCTCCTTCTTTTTCAACGTGCACAACAACTTCCTCGAGGAGGTCGCCAAATTCCGCGCCGCCCGTCGCTTGTGGGCGCGGGTGATGAAGGAGCGCTTCAAGGCGAAGGACCCGCGCTCGATGATGCTGCGCTTTCACGCCCAAACCGCCGGATCTACCCTCACCGCGCAGCAGATGGACAACAACGTCGTCCGCGTCTCTTTGCAGGCGCTGGCGGCGGTGCTCGGCGGATGCCAGTCGCTGCACACCAATTCTCGCGACGAGGCGCTCGCCCTTCCCAGCGAGGATGCGGCGCGGCTGGCGTTGCGCACCCAGCAGATCATCGCCCACGAGTCCCGCGTGGCAGACACCATCGATGCCCTGGGCGGCGCTTACGCCATCGAGCGCCTCACCGACGAGCTGGAGGCGCGCGCGGAGGCGTACATCGCCAAGGTCGACGATCTCGGTGGGATGGTGCAGGCGATTGAGCGCGGTTATCCGCAGGCGGAGATCCAGGAGGCCGCCTACACCGCGCAGCGAGAGCTAGAGGAAAAGCGCTCCATCGTGGTCGGCGTGAATGCCTTTCAGCAGGCGGAAGCACCCCCCCAGGGACTTTTCCGGGTCGACGAGAAGGTTCAACAACTCCAGGCCGAGCGCTTGAAACTGCTGCGGGGTCGGCGAAACAATGAGGCTGTGAAGCGAAGCCTGGATGCGCTGCGTGCCGGGGCTTCGAAGCGGGGTGAAAATTTGATTCCGCTCATCGTCGATTCGGTGAAGGCCCCGGCCACCTTAGGCGAAGTCGCGGATACGATGAGGAACGTATTCGGCGAACACAAGGAGCACGTGGTCCTCTAGACATTTTGGAGCGCTTTTAGCCATCGATGGCACCTGCCCCTCCTCCGACCGGCAATCTGGCGGAGTTTTCGCCCCTTCGGCTCTATTACCTGGTCGCCTCCGGGGAGCACACCGCCCGCTTGCGCTTCCAGCTGCCCGACCGGGCAATCGAGGTGCGGTTTCGGAAGGGAAACCCTGAGCACGTCAGCTCTTCCCATCCGGAGGATTCGATTCCCGAATTCCTCAAAGCGCACAAGCTACTCGACGAAGCGCAGCTGGAGCGCGCCCACCGAGCCCTCGGCGATTTCGGCAATGATCTGGTGAGCGCGATGTTCGGGCTGGGGCTGCTCAGTCCGGCCACCGCCTTCTCCAACCTCGCCGAGCAGGCGCTCGCGGTGATGCTCAAGGCCATCCTCGCGCAAGCGGGCACCTTCACCTATCAGGACTCTGCGCTGCCGTCGGTCAAAGTGATGCCCCTCGGCAACCGCTGGGCTGTGCTCACCGCGCTGCTGCGGCGGATTCCGCTGGCGGAGGTCAAGCTCCGCCTGGCGGGCGACGCCGATCGTCCGGTGACCAAGGTGGAAGGACGCGTGGCGATCAAGGATTTGCCGCTCACGCCGCAAGAAGCTCGCCTCATCCACCACCTCAACGGCACCGCTTCGCTGAACGAGCTCGCGGGCAAGTTTCCGCAAGACAGCGAGAATCTCCACCGGCTGGTGCTTCTGCTCAGGGACCTCGACCTGGTATCGGTCGCCGGGGTGCGCGCGACCGGCTCTGGTGTTGCGGCTCGGCCGGACACCGCCGTTGAGAGGCCGCGAGCGGCAAGCTCAAACCCGACGCGCGAGGCGCCGGCTCGTCCAGCCTCTGCCGGCCCGCCGATTCTCACCCCCTCTCGCGGCGTCGCGAACCTTGGAACCTCGCCGCGAATCGACGGCGCCCTGCACACTCCGCCGCGGCTGATCCCATCGCGAGGCGCCGTATCACCGGCCGCCATGCCTCAGTCGGCTCCGCCGGTGCCCACCCCCCAGCCGCGTCTGACACCCTCGAAGGGCGCACCACAACCTGCTCAGAGCGAGCCAGCGCCCGCCTCCGACGTTGATCTCGAGAGCCTGCGAGCCCTCGCCAATCGCATGAAGGACGACAATTACTTTCAAGTGCTTGGCATTGACCCCAAGGCCAACGCTGCTGCGGTCAAGGCCGCCTACTTCAAGCTTGCCAAGGTCTACCATCCGGACACCATCTCCGCGGCAGCCTCGCCCGAGGTCGCCAAGCTCAAGGAAGAGATCTTCGCAACCATTGGCCAGGCTTATCGCGTTCTCGCGGACGATAAGAGCCGCGCCAACTACGCCGAGATCATCGAGGGAGGAGAGACGGAGCAGGAAATGCTCCCGCTCAGCCAGGTGCTACTGGCGGAGGAGAAATTCGAGCGTGGACGAAACCTGGTCCGGGCGAAACGTTTTGCCGAGGCGCTGACGACGCTTGATGAGGCGATCAGCGGCAGCCAGGAGGTGGCGGAATTCTACGCCTGGCGCGGGTACGCAAAATTCTTCGCGCTCCCCGACAAGAAGAAGGCGCAGGCCGAGGCGAATCGAGATCTCCAGACGGCGCTGCAAAAAAGCCGGCACTGTGCTTCCGCCCACTACTTTCTCGGGCAGATCGCCAAGCTCACCGGAGACACGAGAACCGCCCTGACGCAGTTCAAAAAGGCCGTCGAGCTTAAGCCAGACCACATCGACGCCAAGCGGGAAGTTCGGCTGCTCACCAAGAAGTGAGCGCTTCGGCTTAATGCACCTGGGTCCGTTCGATCGCGAGCTTCTTCACCGCCAGCTGGCCAGCTTTGGCCAAGGCGGGTAGCAAGGTAGGCTCGAAGTACTGGCGCTTTGATTCACCAATGCGCTTCTGGACGATCTCCGGACCGTCCAGGTAGCCGACGTACCCGTTGGTCAACGCGACGGCGCGCTGCGCGCCACTTTCCGCCTCGAGGAGCTTCGCGGCGAGCGCGGTCGGCTCCCCGGGCAAGAATAGCAACCTCACTGGACCAAGCTGCAGAGCGGAGATCTCCACCCGGGAAGGAGACGCTGCGCAAAAGAAGTTGCCAGCCAGTCCCTGTAACCACGGCGTGACGACTCGCGAGGCATCTGCTCGAGGGAGCGACACCGACACGCGACTGAAGGCGATGCGTGGCGAGCTGGTGGGTGAGAGCTCGACCTGGCGCGTCGCGCCGGCGAGCGCATCGGCAAACTCCGAAGGCGCTTTCCATGGATTGTCGCCGATCGCCGCCGCTACAGCATTGCCGACCCCGCCCTGAAGAAAGAGGGTGATCCCCGCTCCACCGCTCTCTTGCTGCGAGGAGAAAAGCCCGGGGAAGTCGGGCGACAAGGCGTCGAGTTGGCGAGGCAGCAGCGTGGGGTGCGCGGCGAAGATGATCACCTGAGCAATCGGATGGGCCCGAGCGCGAAACACCAGCCGCGTCAGGCGCCCATCCGGTGCCATGCCCTCGCTGCGCGGCGCGACCAGCTCGGGAAAGGCGCCCTCACCGGTCTCGAGCGTCGCTGGGGCCAAGGCTGCCGCAGCTTGTCGGAGCGCCTTGGCCGCCGCATCCACCACCGTGGCGCGGGCCTCCGCGCGGTAGCGCCCAGTCCCTGCTAGCTGGGCAAGCAAGCCCCGATCATACCCGCCCTCCGAGGAGTGGGAGTGGGTTGCGCTCACCCACAACCCGGAGAGCCCGAGCTCTTCGACGGTGTCGCGAATGTCGGCGACCAGCGAGTCGGGCAGTGTGAGCAAGTCGATCGAGACCAAGCCGAGTTTCAGGCGGTCCATCTGGACAACGAGCCCGCGGGCGCGCAGCGGATAGAGGATGCGAGAAGCTTCGAGACGCTGGGGCGGGTAGCCGGCGATGACGACCGGAAGCGGCGGCTGGAGCTCTACGCGGGCCGCCCCGGCCGATAGCGGTCCCTGAGCGGATTGCGAGCCCAAGAGCCGAAGATCGCCTCCGGCGCGGCGACACCAGTTGAGCGAGCCTACGCCGAATGCGAGTACCGCCAGACAGAGCGCTGCAGCGAGGTAGCGAAGCGCAATGAGAAAAGATCGGGTCCAATTCGCCTGCATCAGGGTCACTTCCGCTCCGGCGCGGTGCCTTTCACGTCCGCGCTCGAATGGAGCGATGCTCGTGGGCGGCGGGTGAGCAGTATCACGCGCCGGCCGTTAGATGAAGTGTCGGCGCTTCGCTGCGTGGTTTCACTTTCCTCGCCGAAGAGGGCATAAAGAAGACGCGATGTGCGGAATTTTCGGAATTTACGGACACGAGGAAGCCGCCAATATCACCTACCTGGGGCTGCACGCCCTGCAGCACCGGGGCCAGGAGTCTGCCGGCATCACTTCCTCCGACGGGCAGAGTCTTCACAGCCACCGCCAGATGGGTCTGGTGGCGGATGCTTTCAACGCCGAGGTGCTCGGACGGCTCCCGGGGAGCATGGCCATCGGCCAGGTCCGCTACTCCACCGCTGGGGTGAGCCAGCTCAAGAACGCCCAGCCGCTCGCCGTGAAATACGCCGCCGGCGCGCTGGCGGTGGCCCACAACGGCAATCTGGTCAACGGCCAGTCGGTGCGCGATGAGTTGGAGCAGCTCGGGGCGATCTTCCAGTCCGACTCGGATACCGAAGCGATCGTCCACTTGATCGCCCGCGGCAAGGAGCCGTCCTTCGAGCAGAACGTGGTGCAGGCCCTGCGCAAGGTTCAAGGCGCCTATTCGCTCCTGTTGCTAACCGAGCGGCAGCTCGTCGCGGTGCGAGACAGCTTTGGGTTTCGCCCCCTCGTCCTCGGCCGGCTGAAGAATGCCTATGTGCTCGCCTCGGAAACCACCGCCCTCGACCTGATCGAAGCGGAGATGATCCGGGAGCTGGAGCCCGGCGAGATGCTGGTGATCGACCAGCATGGAATGCGCAGCAGCTACCCCTTCGAGCGAACACGCCTGGGGCGCTGCGTCTTCGAGCACGTCTACTTTGCCAAACCCGACTCGGTTCTCTTTGGGATGTCGGTCTATGGCGTGCGCCAAAAGCTGGGGATGCAGCTCGCCAAGGAGCATCCGGTGGACGCGGACCTGGTGATCGCCGTGCCCGATTCCGGGGTGCCGGCGGCAATCGGCTACTCGCGGGTGAGCGGCATTCCCTACGACATCGGCCTCATCCGCAGCCACTATGTCGGCCGGACCTTCATCGAGCCGCAGCAGTCGATCCGCCACTTCGGCGTCAAGCTAAAGCTCTCGGCGGTCCACGAGGTGCTCAAAGGCCAGCGGCTGGTGGTGGTCGACGACTCGATCGTCCGCGGCACCACCTCGCGGAAGATCGTGAAGATGCTGCGCGCCGCGGGGGCGCGCGAGATCCACCTGCGCATCTCCAGCCCCCCGACCCGCTGGCCATGCTATTACGGCATCGATACTCCCTCGCGCCAGGAGCTCATCGCGTCGAACCACACGGTCGAGGAGATCGCCCGCTTCGTCACCGCCGATACGCTGGGTTATCTCTCGCTCGAAGGGCTTGGCAGCGCGGTGGGGGATCCGCAGTCGACCACCTTTTGCAACGCCTGTTTCTCCGGCAAGTATCTCACCGATCACTTAGCCCCGGTGAAACCGAAGCGATTGACCGAGGCGCTCGACGGCTAACCGTGGTTGACGCCCGCGAGCTCGCTTTCGGCCGGCGGCATGAAACCGGCAAGGTCCTCGGGAAGCGGCGAGGAGAAGCACAGGGGAGCGCGGGTGCTCGGGTGCGCCAACCGGATCTGTGAGGCGTGCAGCGCGTGGCGTGGCAGGCGCAGCTCGCGCCAAGCCTCGGGTTCCAAAAGCCGCTTCGAGAAGCGGTCGAAGTAGCCCTCGTCCGGGCCGTAGATCTTGTCGCCCACGATGGGAAAGCCGGCTTCGCGTAGGTGCACGCGGATCTGGTGCTGTCGGCCCGTCTCCGGCAGAGCTCGCACCAGGGCGAAGCAACTGCTCTCGCGCTCGAATCGGCGCAGCACTACAAATCGCGTCAACGCCCGCCTACCGGCTTGATGGTCAACGCGTACCGCGATGCGCACCTGCGCACTGCCCTCGGCGATCGGCGCATCCACCGCGAAGGAATCCGGCGGCTGGCCCTCGCAGATCGCCAGGTACTCCTTCTCCACCCGGCCACAGCGAAAATCCTCCATCAGGGCGCGAGCGGCGACGGGGGTTCGGCCACAGATAACGAGACCGGAGGTTTCGCGATCGAGCCGATGGGCGGGCCAGGCCTGAAACTGAGCCCCGTAGAGGCGGCGCAGGAGCATCACCAGGGTGCCGTGGTGATAGCGCGCGCTGGGGTGCATCGGCAGGCCGGCGGGTTTGTCCAGCACGAAGAGCGCATCGTCCCAGTAGATCTCCCTCACCGCCGAGGGCGTCTCTGGCTCCTCCGGCGCGCGTCGGCGCAGCCAAAACGTGAGGCCCGGGCGAACCAGCGTGGACGGCTTGAGCTTTCGGTCGCAAAACACGCTCCGCTCGATGATCCGCTGGATGCGCGAACGCGACAAACGCGGGATCTTCGCGCAGAGGTACCTGTCCAGCCGCCATCCCGCGTAGTTCGGCTCGACGCGAAATTCCATCTCCACGTACTCGGCTGGCGTTTGTGGGTGCCTCATTCGCCGCGACATCCTGTGCAATCCGGACCCCGCTGACAAGGCTGTCTAGGGGCGTTGGAGCACGTGCTCGAAGACCTCGGCGATTCGGCGTCCGGCGCGACCATCCCAGCGCTCGGGGACGCGGCCCTGCTTGCCGCGCCCAGTGAGCACCTTCTGCGCTTCCCCGATGATGCGCTCGGGACGCGTGCCGACGACAACGTTGGTGCCCTCCGTGACGGTGATCGGCCGCTCGGTGTTTTCCCGAAGCGTCAGGCAGGGCACGTCGAGGGCGGTGGCCTCCTCCTGCAGCCCGCCCGAGTCGGTGAGGATCAGTCCCGCCTGTGAGGTGAGCGAAAGAAACTCGAGATAGCCCATCGGCTCGACCAATCTGAGGTTCGGGTAGGCGCACAACCGGGTTTTCCCGTCCGTCTCGGAAAGCATCTTTCGGGTGCGTGGGTGAACGGGGAAGATGACCTGGATGATCCGCGAAATTTCCCCGAGCGCTTCCAACAGCCCGCCGAAGATCGTCGGCTCGTCCACATTCGAGGGCCGGTGCATGGTGCACACGGCGTAGCGCCGCGGCGCCAGGCCCAGCCGTTCGAGCGTCGGCAGGCTTTGGGCCTTGCCCCTAAACTCGAGCAGCGAGTCGATCATCACGTTGCCGACGAAGAAGATCCGTCCTTCCTCCACCCCCTCGCGGCGCAGGTTCTCATCAGCATCGGGCGATGGAGTGAGCAGCAGATCGGCAAGCCGGTCGGTGAGGATCCGGTTGATCTCCTCGGGCATGCTGCGGTCGCGGCTTCGAAGTCCCGCCTCCACGTGAGCCAAGGTGATCTGCGCCTTGGCGGCGACCAGCGCCGCGGCGAGCGTGCTGTTGACGTCCCCCACCACCGAGATCAGATCGGGCTTTTCGCGGGCGCATGCCTTTTCCAGCTCCACCATCACCTTGCCGGTCTGCTCCGCGTGGGAGCCAGAGCCGGCCCCTAAGTGCACGTCCGGCGGCGGCAACCGAAGGTCGGAAAAAAAAACCTCGCTCATCTGCGCGTCGTAGTGCTGGCCAGTGTGGATGAGCCGCTGCCGGAGGACGCCGCGCTCGGCGATCGCTCGGTAGATCGGCGCCACCTTGATGAAATTGGGCCGCGCGCCCACCACGTGAAAAACGACACGCATCGCAGCGAAGCTAGACATCGAGAAAGCGTAGATCCACCCGCGGGGCAGATGAAGCTTTGCGACGCCAATAAAAAAAGCGGCGAGATCCAAACTGCGACAGGATCTCGCCGCCCTCCGAACGCTTCGCCCGCGCGTCGGAAATGGCTGAGCAGTGCCGTCCATTGCTTCAGCAAGCACCGGGCCAATGCGCGGGCAGGGAAAAGCCCGCCGGATTCAGCGCGTTGACAACGCAGCGTATTTGTCTACATGAGCGAAACGTGCGCTATTTGCGCTGGTTCGTGCGCAATCGCTCTGTCGATCCGTGCGCAAGCACTGACTACAGCATCGCACGCTGTGCGAGCCGATCGGCCAGGCACGGTGCGCTCTTGATGGCGCGACTTGAAACGAAGTTAGAATGCCCGGACGCGCGATGATCGCCGTCGAGAACCTCACCAGGTACTACGGCGCCAAGCTTGCGCTCGATCGCGTCACCTTTCAGATCGACCGAGGCGAGGCTGTCGGACTGCTCGGGCTCAACGGCGCCGGCAAGAGCACGATGCTGCGCATTCTCACCAGCTTGATGCTGCCGTCCGCCGGACGGGCGACGATTGACGGCCTGGACGTGGTGCAGAACGCCCGCGCGGTCCGCGCGCGCCTGGGTTACCTGCCCGACGTTCCGCCGCTGTACGGCGAGATGACCGTCCACCACTTCTTGATGTTCGCGGCGCAGGTGCGCGGGCTTGAAGAAAAAGAGTCCGAGCGCCGGGTGGGCGAGGTCGAGGAGATGACCGCACTGAGCGACGTTCGCGAGGAGCGCGCCTCGCACCTGTCGCACGGTTATCGCCAGCGGCTGGGGATCGCGCAGGCGATCGTCCATCGACCTTCGGTGGTGATCCTCGATGAGCCCACCAGCGGGCTGGATCCCGCCCAAACGGTGGAGATGCGCGGCCTGATTCGCTCGCTGCGAGAGGAGCACACGGTGTTGTTTTCCAGTCACTTGCTGCCGGAGGTTTCGCACGTCTGCGATCGGGTGTTGATCCTCCACCGCGGAGCGCTGCTCGGCCAGCCGAAGATGTCCGACCTGGCGGCGGTGCTGGGAATGCACGCGGTCCTGGTCCGCGTTCGCGGGGAAGGCGGCGCCGCGCGGGCCTTGCTCTCCAAACTGGAGGGGGTCCACGAGGTGGAAATCGAACAGTTTGGCGACGGCCAGACCGAATTTAGGCTGCTGCTCAAACCCGATGTTCGCCCGCAGGTCGCGCGGGCGCTGATCGAGGGCGGCTTCGAGCTGCTCCGCCTCGACCGTCCAGAGTTGGATCTAGAGACGGTGTTTCTACGCCTCACTGGCCACAAGGCCCCTGCCTCGGGAACAAAGCATGCGAATGGTGACGCTGATCGTCCGGCGTGAGCTGGCCGCCTACTTCCGCTCCCCCTTGGGATTCATCATCCTCTCCACCGTCCTGCTGCTGGACGGCCTGTTGTTCAATGCCTACGCGCTGGGAGCGGGAGAGCGGCGTTCCTCGTCGGTGTTGATGCTCTTCTTCTTCTACTCGAGCGGCACGACGATGGTGGCCAGCCTCGTCATCTCGATGCGGCTGCTTGCCGAAGAGCGGCAAACCGGGAGCGCTGCGCTGCTGCTCGCCGCGCCGCTCAGAGAATGGGAAATCATCGCCGGAAAATTTCTCTCCGCCTGGATTTTCCTGGCGATCATCACGGTGGCCACCGTTTACATGCCGATGCTCATTTTCGTGAACGGCTCGGTGACCGCCGGCCAGATCGTCGCCGGCTACCTGGGGCTACTGCTGCTCGGCGCCACGGCGATCGCCATCGGCACGCTGGGCTCGACGCTGGCCCCGAACCAGATCGTTGCCACCTTGCTCTCCTCGGGAATGCTGGTTCTGCTCTTGGTGCTCTGGTGGGTGGGAAGCGTCACCGCGCCTCCGCTGTCGACCATCTCCGTTTACGCGGCGCTTTACCCAAAGCACTTCCCTCCCTTCATGAGCGGGGTGATCAGCACGGCGAACGTTCTCTATTACGCGTCGGCCACCTACCTCTTTTTGCAGTTGGCGGTGCGGGCGCTCGAGGCTAGGCGATGGTACTGAATCGTCTGCGCAACGCGCGCTGGGCGTTCTGGCCCACGCTCAGCTACTTCGGCGGAATGGCGGTGCTCCTGGCGGCCGAACGGATCATCGCCGCACCCGGACCGATGCGAAGCATGCTGCGCGTCGCGGCGGCGGCTGCGGTCCTCGTCGCACTGGCGGCGAGGATTCAAAGGGCGCTCGCCGGCAGCGGGCCAGCCCGGCGCGTCGAGCTTCTATTTTGCGCCGGGTACGCGGTCGGATGCCTCGCGGTTGCCTTGCCGCTCGCCAGCGACAGCCCGCTCGCGGCGAGCGCCTGGCCCATCCTTTGGCTGGGCAGCGCCGTCCCGCTCGTCCTGATGGAGCTGAGCCTCGCCTCCGCCGCGCCGGGCCAGCCAGCCACCGACGGGCGAATTGGCGCCGCGGCGCAGAGTGGGCTGGAGATGGTGCTGATCCTCACCAGCGTGGTGGCATTGAACTTCCTCGCCTCGAGCACGGAAAAGCACGTCGATCTGAGTTACCTGCAGGCGACCCATCCCAGCCTGACGCTGACCCAAATAGCATCCCGATTGCCAGAACCGGTCGAAGTTCGGGTCTTCTATCCGGAAATCCACGAGGTGCGCGAGCGGCTGATCGCTTACTTCGGCGAGCTCCGGCGTTCCGGAGCCAGGCTCGACGTGGCCTTCCTCGATGAGGCGATCGACCACGCCGCCGCGGTGCGCTACCGCGTTCAAGGCAATGGAACGGTGGTAGTGGCCAAGGACAACCGGATGGTTCCGATCACGTTGGGGCTCGAGTGGGAGGTGGCCAAGCGCCAGCTGGAGGACTTCGACAGCCAGCTTCAGTGGGCGATCAACAAGGTGTCGCGCAACAGGAAGGTGTACTTCATCAGCGGCCACGGCGAGGCGGATGCCGGCAAGGATGCCAACCGCGAATCCGGGCCCCGGGTGGAGAACCCACTCAAGGGCATCCACCTCAACACTCCGGACGAGACGGTCGACTCGAGCCGCCGCTTCACCGAGCTGCACAAGCTTCTGCGCAGCCAAGGCTACGAGGTGGATCAGCTCGGGACGACAGGACTCGTCTCCGCCGTGCCGAGGGACGCCGTCGCCGTCTTCCTCGTTGCCCCCTCATCGCCGCTCTTCGCTGAGGAGATCGCCGAGTTGCGCCGCTACTTCGACGGCGCTGGACGGCTGGTGGTTTTCCTCGATCCCGATCGGTCGACGAATCTTGAAGAGCTGCTCGGCGCTTACCGGGTCCGTTTCGTTCCCCAACTGCTGGCGAACGAGTACCTGCATATGCGCAAGACGAGCACGCCTTCGGACAACACTCTCCTGGTGACCAATTCTTACAGCACCCACCCCTCGGCGCTCACCATCAGCCGCAGCCCGGGCACCTTTCGAATGCTGTTCGCTCGATCCGGATACCTCGAGGAGATTCCCACTCCGACGGGTGGAAGCCCCTGGGTAGTGTACTTCACCATCCATGCCGACTCTCAGACCTTCGCGGACTTGAATGGCAATTACCAATTCGATGCGCCGTCCGAGCTGCGTCGGCCCTACGAATTGGCTGCCGCAGTGGTCGGCCATGGCAACAGCGCGAGGCGAGAGTCTCGCATGCTGGTCTACGCCGACGTTGACGTCATTTCCGACGCGCTGATGACGAACCCCGGAAACCGCCAGGCGATCATGGATGCGCTGTCGTACCTCACGATGGATGAAGCCATCCCGTTCACCACCTCGATCAGCGATCCGATGATCCGTCACACCCAGCAGCAGGACAAAGTCTGGTTCTACTCTGTCAGCTTCGCAATCCCGGTCCTCGTCCTCGCCGGAGGAATGGTCAGCCTTCGCCGTCCGAGAAGAAGGAGCTCGCCGTGAACCTCCGTCGGCTCGTGGCGCATTTTTGTATCGCTGCCGCGGCGGTGGCCGGCGCCTACCTGGTGTCCGCCCGCCCGGCCGCAAAGCGCCCCGACGCGGACAAGCCAGTGCTCTACCGCGCGACAGCCGACGAGCTGCGCCAAATCGCCTTCGCAAGCCCGACCGCTGCGCTGACCCTCGAGCCGCGCACGGATGACAGCCAGCAGCCCTACACCTGGGTGACGATGACCGCCGAGCGTAGAACGCCCATCTCCTTTCGCGGAAACCGCCGCGCGGCTTTCGTTCTGCAAGGCTACGCGCCGCTGCGGGCGATCCGAACGCTCGGTCATCTCACCCCGGCTCAGCTGCGCGAGGGAGGGCTGGACGGCTCGCTGGGAACCGTGACGATTCAGACGGTTTCCGGCGAACGCCGCCTCGTTTTGGGGACCGACACCGTAGCAGGCGAAGGACGTCGCGCGCTGGAGCCGGAGAGCGGAGAGGTATTCATCGTCGCCGGCGAGCTGCTTCCTTCGCCCGACCACGCAGCGCGGGAGATGTTCGACTCGGCGCTGCACTCTTTTGCTGCCGACGAGATCTCCCGGATGACAATCCAATCCCTCGGCCGAGTTCGCGAGGCACTGAGCGTCGGCCATCAAGAGGGACCCACCAGCTGGAGCTGGCGGGAGGACCCCGAGCACCCGAGCCAGGAGCTCACCAGCTGGGCGGAGCACGTGGAGCGGATGATCGCTCGGGGCCCAATCCCCACCGACGTTTCGGGCGAGCCGGTTCTCACCGTTTCCTACTTCCACGCAGAGCAGCCGCGTGGATTTTTGAAGCTGTGGCCCTGCGTTCCGGAGGACCGGCGAGTCCGATGCTTTGCAATGACCGAGCGCACCATCGGCCTGGTCGAGGTGGGCGCGGTTGCAGGACAGATCATCAACGACGCCCAGCGCATGCTCGGGGCCGCTGGCGGAGGCGAGCAAGCGCGAGCGGTGAAGTAGGCTCCCCGCCCTCCAGCGCCCACCCGGCCGCGTTTTCACCTCACCCCTCGTCTCGTAAGATCCGGCTGAATTGCGCTGCCTCGACTGCGGGCGCCGGCTGCGACAGCCGAACACCTGCCCCATCCATGGAACGACTGCGGCTGCGTCTTCGCTGACCGAGGAGCCCCCCGAGCCGGTTCCGGCACCGAAGATTGAAGGGTACCGGGCCACCACCCTCGTCGGTCGGGGTGGCCACGGCAGCGTGTACGCGGGCCTGCGGCAATCAGATGGCATGCGGGTGGCGATCAAGGTATCGCGGGCAGACCAGCCCGGCGCCGGCGCACGCCTTGAGCGCGAGGTACGCTTTCTCGAACGGGTCGGACCGCCGCAAGTGCCGGCAGTGCTCGAATCGGGACGACTGGCCGATGGAAGCACCTACGCGGTGCTGGAGTACATAGACTGGCCGACGCTTGCCGCCGAGCTGACCGCGACGGCCGCTCCACTCCGGTCAGAAGCCTTCGCGCGACAGGCCGGCGCCATTCTCATCAGCCTGGGAGCAACGCATGCGAAGGGGGTTGTCCATGCGGACCTCAAGCCGGAGAACATTTTCCTCCAGGCCAGCCCGGTGCGAGCGCGCCTCTTCGATTTCGGGCTGGCACGCCTGGCGATCGGTGAAGAGGAAGAGCCGCCAGCAGCCATCGAGGGAACCGCCGAATACATGGCTCCCGAGCAATGCCTCGAGGGCACCAGGTTGGATGAGCGGGCCGACGTGTACTCCGCCGGCGTGATTTTCTACGAGATGCTCACTGGCTCGGTGCCGTTCTTCGGCACGGCAGCAGACGTGCAGGAGGCTCACCGAAGCAAGCGCCCACCCAGGCCGTCCGCGACCGCGGCGATTCCACACTCGTTCGAAGAAGTCATCCTGCGCTGCCTGGCGAAGGAGCCAAACCATCGATTCGCTAACGCAAACGAGCTGCGGGCGGCCTTAGATGCGGCGGCGGCACGAGCAAGCGAGGTAGCGAAGACGGAGGCGCCCAAGCCAATCCCCTCCGCCACGGCGCGAGGGCGTGAGAAGAGAAGCTTGCCGATCGCATTTTTCTCCAGCGCCGCCGATGCCGCAGCCATTCAGGGGCTGCTCGCGTCGTTCGGTGGTCAGCTCGCTCACACCGCCGGCAACAGCTACGTCGCGGTCTTTGACTCCGACTCCGGCGCCCACCCGGTGCGGCGCGCGGTGTCCGCTTGCGAAGCCTTCACCACACGCCGCCTGACCGAGCGCGCTCTGGTCGACCTGGGCCAGGTTTCCATTCAGCCCCGGCCGGGAGGCGGACGGCGATACATGAGCGCGCTGTTCACCCGGGCGGATCGCTTCCCCATCGGCTCGGACCCGCCGGGTGTGCTGCTCACCGAAGCAGCGCTTCAACTCGTGGAAGACCTTGCGGTAATCCCCGCGGGACGTCCGGGCATCCTCCGCATCGCCGGTTCCAAGGCGGAAGAGCAGGCGACGATCCTCAAGCGAGGTGCAGGTCCGCTCGTCGGGCGCGGCGAGGTGCTGGCCGAATTGGTAGCGAACGCGCGGGCTGCTCTCGAGGCCAAGGCGCCCTCCATTGCCACGGTGATCGCCGAGCCCGGCTACGGCAAGAGCCACCTCTGCGCAGGCTTGACGGAGGCGCTCGGGTGCGACTTGCCACGGGCGCGGCTCATCCAACTGCGCGCTCAGGAGTCGCTAGGCGGCCAGGCGGATCAAACCCTACGCGAGCTGTTGACCAAGGTGCTGGGCATTGCTGCGGAATCGGCGGGCGACGAGGGCCGAGCGCTGCTCACCGAGCGGCTCGGGGCGCAGCTGGCGAAGGAAGTTTGGCCCGGCGTTGCCTTGGTGTTCGGTTGGCTGTCGCCGGATGCTCCCGAGTTGTCGGGCCTCGCCGCGGCGCCGGGAGTGCTGCGGGCCGCCGCCGCACGCGCCGCCGCCGGGGCGATGAAACGATTGGCCACCGAAGCTCCGCTGCTCTTCGTGCTCGACGATGCACAGTTCGCCGACGAAGCGACCTTAGATGCGATCGAGCTGGCCACCCTCGCCGAAGGGGAAGCCCCCATCTGGGCATGCGTCCTCGGCCGCCCTGCCTTCGAGAGCGCGCGGCCGCAGTGGGCTGAGCGCTGCGCCGCGCGTTACGCGGTTCGCCTTGGGCCGCTGGACGGCGAATCCGCGCGCGAGCTGTGCCGCTCGCTCCTCTTGCCAGCCGAGAACGTTCCCGCCGACGCCGTCAGGCGCCTTGTCGAGCGCACCCACGGCGTTCCGCTGCTGCTCGTCGAGCTGGTGCGCGCTCTCAAAGCAGAGGGCCTGGTCCGCCAAAACCAGCGTACCCGCGCCTGGTACCTGGCCACCGACGAGCTGCATCGGTTGCCAGACCTGCCGTTGGTTGAGTGGCTCGCCACCCGCGAGCTGGAGCTGCTCTCACCCGACTTGAGCGCGCACGCACGTCTCACCGCGCTGCTTGGGGCCGAGTTCAAACGCGCCGAGGTCGTCGGGGTAGTGCAACATCTGGAGCTTCTGGGAATGGCTCAAGCCTTTCCGCTGGATCCAGCGGT
>Ga0126379_10001282_pt1 | contig 15109 bp, 7 predicted proteins | sample PanSoiMetPlot_24_FD_92640 | JGI IMG/M metagenome (GOLD analysis project Ga0126379, IMG submission 92640) | Tropical forest soil microbial communities from Panama - MetaG Plot_24 | ecosystem: Environmental > Terrestrial > Soil > Tropical forest > Bulk soil | place: Panama | collected 2016-02-17 | reverse complement strand
TACGACGCCGGATGTGCGAACCGCCTCGGCGATGACGCCAAGCATGGGGCACTGCTCGGGGTAGTCCCAAGCGGTGAGTGCGGCGCGACCCCCCGGCTTGAGGACGCGGGCGAAGCCGGCCGCCGCCCGTTCAGGGCGACCCAGATGAAGGATGCCGAAGTTGGCGACCACCGCATCGAAGCTGCCCGCCGGGAACGGAAGCTCCTCGGCATCGCCTTTGATGAACTCGATTGCTGGATGGCGGCGCCTGGCAACCGCCAGCATTTGTTCGGAAAGGTCCACTCCGGTGACCCTGGCTCCCCGGTCGCCGGCCCTCCCCGCCACATATCCAGGTCCGGTTGCAACGTCGAGGAGTCGCCCCCCTTTGTGCACAGCAGCGTCATTCAAGAGGTCGTCGATCGACAGGGACGTGATGGGCCCAAACACCTCTTGATACGCATCGGCGCTGTTGGTTTCCCACCCATGGTGCTCGAACCGATTGAATGCATCGGCATCGAAGGCGTCGCTCATGTGCAGCTCCTTTTCGAACAACGGCCGGTGGCATATCACCGCGAATGGCGCAGTTGACAACACACTTACGTCACCGGTAGGGATCGCCGGTTTTTTCAGAGGTTGTTCGGTGATTCGACTAGTGCGCGGGTTGAAGGCGGGGCAGAGCAGGTGGCGCTCGTTCGCGGGACTGGTCGCAAGTCTGGTGCTCGGCTTCGGTGCATGCAGCGACCTTGGACCCATCTTCGATCTGCGCGTTGCCTCGCCAGCAGTTGGGCTCTGCGATCCCGATTTCGCCCAACGGCCGGTCGGGGTGATTTGCCCGGGCGACAAGAAAGTAATGACCCCGAGCAATCAAGCGATCTCGGACCCGGCGGACATCGGCGGCGCGCGGCTTGGCTTCACCGCGCGGTTGATGGACATGGCGATCAGCGCGGATGGCCGCCTGCTCGCCACGGTGGACGCTTTATCGACGGTGCGCCTCTACGACGCGACGCAGGATTTGGCGTCTCAGGCTCCGAGGACGCTCGATGGCGCTGGACCCAGGGCCTCGTACCTCGGCTTGGCGTTCAACGCGTCAGGCTCGGAGCTCGCGGTCTCGGAGGCGAACAGGCTTCGCATTCTCGACACGAATGATTTGCATACGGTCGCGGAATTCTCCCCCTCCAGCGCTCCGCCGCTCAACTCTCGAACGACCGGAGTGACCTTCGATCCGAACGCCGATTCGGGCGACGATCTGTACCTGGCGCTGGACCATGCGAACCAGATCGGTTTCATCGACCGAACTGCTCCGTCGGTAAATCAGACATGGCATCCGAGCGGCGTCGCGCCGCTGGGGCTCGCGGTCTCAAAAGCGCAAAACGGCCGACCGGATCGCGTCTTCGTTGCGAACTGGGGCGGCAGGGCAGCCGTCGATGGCGACGCGACCGCCCCCTCCGATGGTACGCCGGTCGTGATCGATGCGCGCGGCATCGCAAGCACGGGCACGGTGACCGTCGTGGATGCAGTGCCTCCTTATACCTCTTGGGACATCGCCGTCGCGCTGCACCCGTCGATAATCAAGATCACGCCCGATAACAATTGGGCCGCGGTCGTCAACAGCAACAGCGACTCAGTGACATTCATTAATACGGATGATCCAGATGGGACGATCACCCCGGACGATTCGCCGAAAGTCATATCCGTCGCTGACTCCGAGCTGGGCGCAGGACTGAGTCCCACCTCTCTCGCGTTCAGCCCAAACGACGGAGGTAGATATCTCTACGTTGCGTTGGGCGGCTTGAATGCAATTGCAGTCCTGCAAAACCGCACTCCGGGAGCGGTCAACTACAGCTTTCAAGGATACATTCCGGCAGATTGGTTTCCTCTTGCCGTGGAGGCTTCCGCGAATGGAAGAGCGTTGTACGTCGCGAATGCGAAAGGGCTGCGGGGACGGTGGTACGGCGAATCTCCGGCCGACGGCACGCTGGACCAACTTCCCAGCGCTACCGCCGACGGCGCCGATCTGCCGGCGTGGACGAGAATGGTGCGGCGCGCCAACAAGCCGTTCAGCGACACCGCGCCCCCGGTCGATTCTCCGGCTGATTTGTCGAAGCTCGGAATCAAATACGCATTTCTGATCATTAAAGAGAACCAGTGTTACGACAGCATACTGGGCGACATGAGCACCGTCTTCTCCGACGACAGCGATGGAGACAACAGCCGAGTCCAGTACGGATGCAACACGCCGGACTACGGCGGTGTCGGCTGCATAAGTCCCAACCATCACAAGCTGGCCAGAACATTCGTCAACCTTGACAACTACTACACTGTTGGCGCGGTCAGCGCAGATGCGCATCACTGGCTGACGCAAGCAGCTTCGACCGACTACTCCGAGCGGTCGATGAGCATGTGGAAATTCGGACCGGGCCGTAGCTACCCATACGCCGGGGATGACCCGCTGGTATTTGCGTCCACCGGATTCATTTGGAACCAGGTGAGCGCCGCGGGTGGGACGGTCGACATTTTTGGTGAATACATGAATGCAAGCGGCACGCTGAATGTCAGGACCACTGACAGCGCCATGTGGCACGGCGGTCCGAGCTATCCAGGGTTTTCCTTGACCTTCAAAGACAATGATCGAGCGACGACCTTTATCAACTGGTTTGGCAGCGCGGTGGCCAGCCCACCCTTCGGCGACGCCGGCAGAATGCATCTGGTAATCCTCTGGCTGCCGAGAGATCATACCGGCGGTTTCCCTCCGAACGGGATGGTCGCCGACAACGATCAGGCGTTGGGCCGAATCGTCGAGGCGATCAGCGCCAGCCCGATCTGGCCGCGGAGCGCGATCTTCGTCACCGAGGACGACGCGCAGCTCGGACTGGACCACGTCGACGTCCATCGGACGATTTGCCTCGTCGCAAGCCCTTACGCTCGGAGGGGGTACGTTGAGCACACGCAGTACAATCACACCAGCATTCTGGCGACCATCGAAGAGCTGCTCTCGATTCCGGCAATGAACAAGTTCGACAAGTCAGCTTTGCCGATGCGATCCGTTTTTCTCCCCTCCGCTGATACGGCTCCTTACCAGCACGTGGAGCCGAACATCGCGACCGCGAGCGTCAATCCACCTCTCAGCTCACTAAAGGGGGCCGCTCGACTGGCGGCCCTGGAAGAATCCACCTGGAACCTGTCCAAGCCGGACTCCTTTCCCGAGGGAAGACTGCGCCAAATTCGATGGCATCAGGCCAAGGGCTGGAACAAGCCGTACCCTGGAATCCGGCACAGCCCAAACTGCCCGAACGAAGGTGGGCACACCGAAGACGACGACTGACGCAGGGCATCGTGGTGGTTGAGAGTAGAAGCAGCGGTCGAAAGTTGAAAGACTCTCGGCTCGAATGCTCTCGTCCGGTGCGTATCTGTCCTTTGACACTTTTCGACTGTCAACTTTCGACTTCCCCGCGCCTGTCATTTCCCCTGATAGCTTACGCGCCAGATGCAGTTCGAGCCGTCGTCGCTCACCAGCAGAGAGCCATCCTTGGCGACCGCGACGCCGACGGGCCGACCCCATACGTCGCCTTTCGGTGTTACAAAGCCGGAGAGGAAATCTTCGTATTCACCGGTGACGCGCCCATCTTTCATCGGCAGGCGAATCACCTCGTATCCGGTTCGCGAGTTGCGGTTCCAGGAGCCGTGCTCGGCGGCGAAAATGGATCCGCGGTATTCCGGTGGGAACTGATCCGCTTCATAGAAAAGCATCTCGAGGGAAGCGTTGTGCGGCTGTATCAGCACGTCGGGCACTAAGACCTTGTCCTTCAGCTCCGGATGTTTGCCTTTATGCCGAGGATCTTGATTTCCTCCGATGTAGTACCAAGGCCAGCCATAAAAGCCGTTTTCCTGTACGTGGGTGATGTAGTCCGGCGGAACGTCGTCGCCCAAGCCGTCGCGTTCATTCACCGACGCCCAAAGCACTCCCGTTTGTGGATGCACGGCAATGCCGACTGCGTTTCGGATTCCCCAGGCGTAGACCCGAAGGTTGGTGCCGTCCGGGTTCGCCTCGAGGATGTCGGCCCGGTGAAACTCGACCGGATTGTTGTCAGTATCGTTGACGTTGGAATGCGAGCCGACCGAGACGTACATCTTCTTTCCATCGAGCGAGAAGGCGATGTCCCGCGTCCAATGGCCTCCGCCGCGCAATCGGCCGCCACTGGGCAGATCGGGAATGACCACGTGAGCGGCGTCGCGGGCTTTCAAGTCGCCGTTCTCGTAAGTGAAGCGCACCACGGAATCCGTGTTGGCCACGTAGAGATAATCGGGGTTGGGCCCTGGCGGATAGAAGGCAATGCCGAAAGGTCGCCGCAATCCTGTGGCGTAGATCGCCGCCTTCTGAGGCTTGCCGTCCTCGCCGATGCCGCGCAGCACCTGGATCCGACCTGGCCGGCTTTCCGCGACGAAGAGATCGCCGTTCGGCGCGGTGCGAATCAATCGCGGCTCGTCGAGCTGCGAAGCATAAAGCCCGACCTTGAATCCCGCGAGGCCCTGCGGCCACGCGTCCGACGGTCTGTCGACCAACTTGGGTCCGTTGTCGACCGATTTGGTCGCGTAGGGAGCAGGCAGCTCGGAGGGGGCAATTTTGTGGATCGTCCCCGGCCTCTCCTGCCGATAATCGCTGTAAACGACGGTGGCTCGCGGCGTCTCTTCGGCGCCGGCCAATGCAGGCGCGAAAAGCACCGTGGAAAGAATGCCGGCAGCCCACGATGAAACAATGCTTCGCCAGAAGTTTTTCATGTCTGGCGTAATCTAACGAATGAATTTGGTTGCTTCCTTATTTTCCTTCGGTGCGCCGGCCTCGAGGTCAACTTGACCGTCGAATTCCAAGCACTCACCGAAGGCTAGTTCTTGTGCGCGGACGGTTCGGTGCTCGCGGACGTTTCGGTACCCGAACTCGAGCTCGGTGGCGAGCTGGGCATGCGCCAGATGGCGAAGTCCGACTCGCTTCCGGGATCCAACTTCCAGCCGGGCAGACGCCGTTCAATCCGCTCGATGAGAGCAGCTGGTGCGCCTTCCACGGCGAGCGCAGAACATGCAGCTCCACCCCGCAGCCGTTTGAGAAGATCGGTAGCTCGTGCGTGCGACGGCGAAGCGAGGTTGTCCTGTCCGCTCACATCCTCGAAGAGGGTTCCTTCGCCGGCACAAATCACCGCCCGAATGAAGATCCCGTGCTCGAAGCAGACCTGCGCCACTTCCCGCGCGAAGCGGGCGGTGCTGACCAGGCCTTCGTGAAGATTGGTGTGAAACGGCGCTCGCTCGAAGGCGGTGAGGGCGATCATTTCGCCGATCTGCTTGAGCGTGGTCTCGTACGGCTCCATGAAGGCGGTCGCTCCGCGAGCGGCGCGCCCCATCAGCTCGTCCGCGGCGCCGGGATCTGCCAAGGTGCCCCGGTTGGCGATCTCGCCCAGGTAGAGAATGGCGCGCAGAAGAGGAGCGGGCCGCGTCGCCGGTGCTCGAGCGGCAAGCAGCGCCTGCTGGAGCGCGGGGCGCGGCGGATCGGGCTCAAACCACAAGCGCAACAGCCGAAGCTCAGCCGCGCTTTCCAGACCATCCCGCGAATCGATGATCTGCTCGATGATTTCCTGGGGCGAGCCCGCCCCTTGCGGAGCGCCGTCGCGGGCCGGCCGAGTGGCGCGGGCGCTCCAGAACGGCAGCAGCGCGGGATCCGCCTTCACCGGGGTCAGGCGGCTGTGACCGTTTCGCGACGCCGCGAGCAGGTCCACGTTCTCCAGGCGCTCGTAACTGAGATCGAAGGTGGGAAGGAACAGCAGCCGCCGGCGCGTGGTGCGTTCGTTCGATGGCCCGTGCAGCACGGCGAGCGGCACCCTCAAGCATTCTTTGACGCGATCGGCGAGCTTTGCGTCGGCCATGGCCGCCCCGCGCGGGCTCAAAAATCCGCCGGCGCGCCATTTCTTGGATAGCGCTCGGACCTCGTCAGTGAGCATCCGGAAAGCGTCGAACATCGTGGCAACCCGTTCGGCCTCGGCGAGCACCACCAGGACCACGTCTCGCACTTGCGCTCGAACCTCGGCCAGGTGCTGGAGCGACACCAGGCGCTCAAGCCCGTCGAAGGTGAGGCGGGAAACATCCTCCGAAGAGAGGGCGCGAAGAGCGCTTCGGACGCTGACGTAGGTCGTTCCTTCCACCAGCCACGGCTCGCCGGGAATGCACTTGCGCAGGCGCGCCAGGTAAGAAGGCACCGCCCGGCGAAGCTGGTGTCGCTTGATCCGCCAGTCGCTGGTGAGCGACGACGTCTGCGCAGGCCGAATCGGCCCGCGCTCGGGTGAACGGGGCACGTCAGAAAACCCGCCGCGGAAGAGCCCGGCGACGATGTGAGAAAGCGGCCCGCCGACGGAGGTGGTGAACGCCACCGCTCCGCCCGGCTGAAACCCTCGCCTGGGTTCCGAAGTCTCCTTGATGTGCCTGCGATCTCCGCAAAACAGGTGATGCGCCTTGTTCACCTGCACCAGCCCGGAGGCGCCCAATGCGTGGCCAAAGGTCAGAAGTCCGCCGAAGGGATTCGACCAGCCTTCGATCATCCGCTCCACGCTGCGCTCCCAGGACAAACCCATCGCCAGCATGAAGGCCAGCTCGATGCTCGGAAACGCATCGTGGGCGACGCCGAATGAGCAGGAGAGAAAGGTGGAGAGCGGTACGCGGGCGTCGTCAGCGGTATCCGCGAGAGCTTCGCGCACCGCGGTTCCGAAGATGAGCGGCGAGGGGCGTTGCAGCACGTTCTCACTGCTGGAACCTTCCCCGACTCCAAGCACCTCGGTCAGCGGCACGGTGCGGTAGCGCGGTGCCCGCGCGGCGGCAATGCGGGCGACGAGATCCTCGTCGGAGGTGATGATGGTGGCAGCGGCGCCCGAGCAGGGCGCTGCGATGTCGGACGCATCGAAGTAAGGAGTGCGCGGCGCCTTTCGCTCGAAGGGCTTACCGGCGGCAATTCCAGCCGGATAAAAGACGCTCGCCTCGAACTTCCTCTGCGCCACCGCGGAAAGAAAGCGCTCCACCTGGTCGCGCGTCAGTCCGAAGGTGCGCCGAAAGCTGTCCATCAGGAGGTCGCCCACCGCGAGCATGTCCAGGCCGCGCGCTTGGTCGTCCTCGCCGAGCACGCTGCGAATCTGGTACTGCGAGGTGTAGCCGGCGGGAATGATTTGGCCGGCGACCACCAGAATGGTCAACGGGCGATCGACGCTTCGCGCGGCCCGCACCGCTTGCGCAAAGGCCCAGGCGCCGCTGTCGGAGGTGCCGACCACGTATTGGGCGACCACGCGCCGCGAAAGGCGAAGCAACGCGCGCAGCGCTTGCGGCACCAGGCCGATGTTCACGCGCTCGTTGGGATCGAGGCCCGGCATGGAGGTGACGTAAAGGTGAGTGATCGCATCCCGCGTCCGCGAGTAGTCCCCGCCGATGATCCGGTGCAGCGAGGTGAGCGCGCGATGGGCGGCCGAGGCGAACAGATCGGTGAGGCCGATCGGCGATTCCAGCCCGAACGCGCGCTGCCAGTCCTCCGGACCGGCGCGTCCGTCCTCGCCGCGGTTAGGGAATCGGAAGAAGAGTCGAGCGACCTCTTCGTCCGAAAGCTCCGGATGTGGCTCGGAGAGCCAATCGCGACCCCGGCGTTCCGCCGTGAGGTGGCGAGGATTGGCGGAGTACTCTCCGGCGATGACGAAAACCCGGCGCTGCATGTGCATTGATAGCATCGCAAAGCGAGCGGGTGATTTACAATATCGCCACGCAATTCTGGCGGCCTGCCTCCTCGCGGCACCTCACATCGTCTTCACGTTGTCGAACGACGCGGTGATCGACCCAGTGAAGGTATCCGTTGGGTTGATCGGCCCGGCTCGGACGGCGATCTGTCGGAAAGGGACGCCGGGCGCCGACACCACTGGATGCGACGCGGCGACTGGATCGAAAGTCGCCGGCGGCCGATCATCGAGCTGGAAGTTGATCTTGTGCGATGAAGGATCCCACCAGAGCAGAAGCGTGTGCGGGCTGCCCAGCGTTACCGAGCCGAGCGTGGTCGGCGGGTGGATGGAAGTGAAGCTCGAACAGTTTGCCGTGTCACATCGTATCACCAGGGAGGAGACACTTGTGGCGTTCATGCTGATCGACGCCAAGACGTCGCCCACCTGGCTCCCCGGTCGGTTGATGTCCGGCGCGGTGCCGGAGCCATTCGAGCCGTCGTTGTAGAGTGCGCCTTCGATTCTTGCGACCAGTCGACCCTGTCCCGTCAGGCTCCATTGAGACACCGTTACATCGGTCTGCAGGGCCGAAACGCCGGAATCGGTCAGGTTCAGCGGCACCGTCGCCGGCGTATCCTTTTGGCTCAGGGCGAGCTGCAAGCTGGAGTTGACGATTTGAACGATTTCCTTGCCGACGCTCCATTTGGCTGAATCAAAAGAGGTCGCGGAAGCGAAATCGTCGAACAACGACGCGACCGCGCCGTCGAAACCGACGTTCACGTTGTCGTATTGCGCCCTCACCGCGCCGTTCCCACCGCCGTTGCTCCCGCCGCGGATCTGACAAGCCAGGCGCGCGCGATAAAAATTGCTCGGTGAAAGATCGACTGGAAAAGGAGACGTCACGGCGGAAGCATCAATCGTTGACGTCTTCGGGGTCGTGTAAGCGCCGCCGGAGATGCTGAAGGTGAAGATCTTCGCAGCCGGGTTCACCGAGATCGCGATGGTGTAGGGAGTTGCCAGTGAAAACGGTAAACCTGGTCCAAGCCAGTCTCCGGATGCCATGCCGATCGAGCTGACCGTGGAACAATCATCCGCGGTACATTCGAAGAGCTGGCGCAGGACGACCAGGCCGTTCATCGAGGCGAGAAACGAAATCCGCGCAAAGAGCGAGTTGGTGAGATGTGTGGGGCCGAGCCGGTTGGCGGCGGGCTGAAACCAAAGGTCGATCCCCGAGCGAAGCGTCGTGTCTCCGGTGAAGTTGGTGCTAGTGATTTGGATCTCCACCTTCAAGGTGGTCACCACGGAATTGGCGGGGGAAATCATCGACAGCACGTTTCCGTATGCGGTGTTGCGCCGCACGCCGGAGATGGCGTGGCTCAGCGCTGCGGATTGATTGTCGATCACCGTTTGGTGTTGGCCTTCCGACCACTTGGCGCCGCTGAGGCTTCCGGACGAGAAATCGTCGTAGACCGTCACCGGCGGCTTGCTCGGCGCATCGTTTGAACTGCACCCCAAAGAGGCGATTAAGGCGGCAAGCGCAAGGGGGCGTCCGAGGTGTAGCGCGTTGGGGCGGCTCATACTTCCGCTTCCATCCACTGGTTGGCGAAATTGCTCGTGTACAAGATTCCCGGGCCGGTATCCAGTCGACAATCGTGCGGAGCGAACATCGCGTCCTCGAGCGCACGGTTGTACTCGGAGTCACACTCATTGAGCTCTCCGTAATCCTTAGGCTGGCGGCGGGAGGTGGCTCTGACCTAAAAGAGCCCGATCGTGCCTCGACATAGCTCGGCACAGGGGGTGACCGAGAGCGATCGCTCGTTGTGCCGCGAGGACCGACAGAGGCTCGCGCTTCGCGGCAGGAGAGACCGCATTGCGCGGCCGGTGAGGGCCAAATCGCCAGGCGAATGCGGCGGAGCCGGAAAGTCGCTGCCGCAGCGTGCCTGGGCTGTCTGCCGACGTCTCGCGATTTTCTCGCGAGTGTCGGCGTCGACGCATATCCGGAGAACTTGATCGAGCGAGCCCGGCGCTTCAGGAAGCGGCATCGATCGTTCTCGTTGCCGCCTACCTGGATTACGACCCCAACCCGGCACGTGACAGGCGTTTGGCCGGGCTGGCTATGCTCGGGCCGTCTCCTCCTCTCTAGAGATCGACGCAGGTAAAATACGCGTCCGGATCTCCATCGCGACCGTCAGCGTAAGCGACGCAGGCCTTTGTCCCAACGCTCACCGAATTGATGTAGTCGCCATAATTTGGCGATCCCTCGCCCGGGTCCGTCCACAAGGAAGCTGTATCAGTGACGCGGATGTTCGGATCGAAGCTCGCCCCACCGTCGCTCGATTGCGCGAAATAGAGGTTGGTGACTCGCGTTCCAGGGTCCTCGCGGCGGTCATAGAAAAACACGTTCACACGACCCAGCGAATCCACGCTCACCGTCGGATAAAAATGCAAACCCGGCGTGTCGTCATTGACGAGCATTGGGCTGGACCAGGTATCGCCGCCATCCGTGGATGTAACAATCACCGCATTTCCATTGCCGCCGACGAACGTGTCCCAGACGGCGTAGATGTTGCCCGTGTTCGGGCCGCCCGAGGTATCCACTGCCACTTGTGGGAATTGCGAATGGCGATTCAAACCGGGGACGGAAAAAGAGCTGACCGCGCCAATATTCCGGGGCGAGCTGAAGGTTTGAGCTCCATCGAGCGACCGAGTGAAGACGACGTTGGACCCCGCCTGCGATACGATGTAGACCTCTCCATTGGGGCCGATCGCAGGGTACGAGCCCGTGCCGCTGAGCCCCACCGGCTGTCCCGCATCGAAGGTGAGACCGCCGTCATCCGACTTGTGAAGCCAGATACCGCCTGGGCCTCCAAACCGCGTATAGGTGAGGTAAATCGAGCCCGTCACCTGATCGATGGCCATCGCTTCCTTGTCGAAGCTGCCGCTGGTCGCGATCACTGTTGGCTCTGACCAGGAGATGCCGTTCTCGGTCACCACGCCTCCGCGCAATGCTGCCATGCCCGCCAGGTTGTTCCAGATGTCGACGTAGTAGATGGTGCCGTCCGGGCCCGTAGCGAGCCACGGATCGCCTCGGTGCAAAGTGCGACCGGGCAGTGGCCCGCCATCGATGAACGTGGCGCCGCCATCCAGAGAGTATGCCCAACCGACCCACTGATAACCTGGATCCTGGTTTGGGCAGTACTGCGCGCGAAAATCGTTGTAACCGCAGACGACGACATCGCCGCTGATCGCGAGGGCCGTCTCGCTTTGCACCACCCCTCTCCCGTCGTTGCACGTCACCCGGTTGTTGCAGCGGACATTGGGACCGACGCCGGGCCCCAGCGTGGTTTGAGGAAGCTTGAATTGTTGTTTCGGCGCCGGAACGGCATCGGGGTTGCCCAGCGGAACTGCTTTCTCCGCAGCGATGGCCGAACTGCGAAGCACTGCGAGTGATGCAAAGATACAAAGCAATGCAGCCTTGGATACCTCCATGCTTTCCCTCCCTGTGGTTTTTCGCGAAAAATCGAGTGACAAGTGGGGTACGTACGCAGTCACTCGGAGCCGTGGCCGGCACGTTGACTAGCGAACTATGCAACCCAGCGAAATGCAAGAAAAAAGCGACGGCGATTCGCTCGAACGACACTTAGGTCATACGCCGAGTGTGACTTGGAGTTGAAGGCGGCAGATAGGGACAGGGTGCTAAAGCGAGGCCTTCAGGAATTGTCACATGGTGCCGCGGGAGTCGCAAAAGCAACTGACGTTTGGCGTTGGCTCTTATCGGAACAGCCTGTTGATTTATTGCCCACGCTGGACGCGGAAGAGATCTGGGCGCCGCGCGGATGGCGTAAGAGAAAGGGCGCTGTCTAGATCTTTCGTTACCGCCGCGGTTGCGCTCACGCCCTCTGAATCGTCGATCCACCGGGTCAGCGCGAGCAGCTCGCCACCTTTGATTTCCAGCTCTCCTTTAATCGTGCGATGCATTTGAGCCGGAGCGATCTGCATCGACAAGCTGAAACGGATCGACGGAAAGCGCGACCGAAGACTTGAGAAGAGGGCGAGGGTGCTCCGCAGCAAGCGCTCCCGCAGCGCTCGTTCTTCGAGCGCGTCATCTGGCGCGGAGATCGCAGCGAGAAAGGCGTCGACGGCTTCGAGGCAAATTGTCAACCCCAGCTCCCGGCAGCTCCGCTGGGCCTCCGCCAGCGATGAATCGAGGGTCTGGAGAACGGTGGTGCTGCCTTCCTCGCCATCGACGCTTGCCTGGACGAAGAGCCCCAGCGAACGGCCGTCGGACAATTGAGGGCCGGGATCCGCGAATGCCTCGCTCAGAAACGCGAGCAGCTCGTCGACACTTTGAAAGCGATCCTCGGGGCGCTTCTCAAGGCAACGGGTGGTTGCCACGTCGTAGCGCTCGGGGACCGCCGCCAGCTCGCGGGGGCGGGGCGCTGGAGCGTGAAGGTGCATTTCCTCGATTTCGATCGAGTTGGCACCTTGGAAGGGAAGCCGCCCGGTTGCGAGTTGATACATCAAGACGCCGAGAGCGTAGATGTCGGTCCGCTGATCCGCCGCCTCGCTGCGGATCTGCTCGGGCGCCATCGAAACGGGCGTACCCATCCGCACTCCGGTGCTGGTGAGACCGCCGCCGGGCGAATCCGGCGCGAGCAGCTTAGCGATTCCAAAGTCCACCAACTTGAAGACAACTTCGTCGCCGCGGCCCAGAACCATCACGTTCTGAGCCTTGATGTCTCGGTGAATGATTCCGATCCGATGAGCCGCGATGAGTGCCCCGCCAATTTGTTCGAGCGCGGCGACAGCCTCTCGCCACGAGTAAGGTCCCTGTTGGTGCAGCTCGGCGGCAAGACTGCGGCCATCGAGCCATTCCATCGCGATATAGGGGCGGCCGTCCCTCAGCTCCCCAGATTCCCAGATTTCGACGATGTTCGGATGCCGGAGCTGCCGCAGCGAGTCGGCCTCTTGCTGAAAGCGACGCAGCATTTTGCTCAGATGCGAAAGCTGCCGATGCAGCACCTTGACTGCTGCGCTTCGTCCTGTGTTGGGTTCTTCGGCGCGATACAAGTTCGCTGCGGCCCCGCGGTAGATGAGTTCCTGGACCAGGTAAGGTCCCACCAATGCTCCCGCGGAAAGCTCATCGCCGTACAGCGAAACCGCCGGACTCGTCTCCGCTGACGGGGACAACGCAGCAGGATCCGCTTTAGAATTTTCGCCGCCCATCGGTTGCTCTCAAGCCATAGCCACCGGAGCCTCCGACTCAGTGCGGCAGTCGTTGGCAAAAATCGGACAGCTGGCCTTGTGGGCAGACGATGTCATTAGCCCCGTGGAGAAACACGCTGATTGTCTCCGACCATGCGGTGCCGCCTTCATCGAAGCAGTGCTCCCAGTCGTCGTAAAACGGAGGGGAGAGCCCGCGCCGGTCGAATTGACACATGTATTGCTGTCCACTGGGGTAATCGCTGCAAGCTCCGACGACGTGAGCGACGCAGCCCGTGGACGTGGTGGGATCTCCGCCGCTCGGCGCAGCGCAAACGCGATGATACGCGTAGGCTTGTGCGACGGTCCAATCGCTGTCGTAGCAGGTGGAGGCGCCGTGAAAAGCCCTGGGCACGCGAAGCGATTGCTCGCGACCAATAACCTCGCCAGCAGCATTCACCTCGACGTCCACGCCCGGGTCAAGCAGCGCGGGATCGAAAAGGTTCCCGTAAAACGTCGCCTCGCGAATAGCGTAGGCCAGGTACTGAGGCACGGGAAATATCGCCGTGCCAGGGGCAGACGCGTTCGTGCCGCTTCCGTTGCCGTCGCTGTCGTACGGTGCAGTCATCACGCTGAAGAAACCCTCCGCCGGACAGTCGAATCCAACCGCGGGCGCTTGGTCTGGGCTTGTTGGACAGGCTCCATCGTCCTGCGCCAGGACGCGAGCGGGGAAATCACATCCATCGAGCCCCGAGCAAACGCGAAGCACGAGCCGCGGCGTGTCTTGCGTGCCAACCGAAGGACAAGCAGAACAACCGCCGCACGTGGGATCGGCCGGCACTCCACCAGCGCCGATCTGAACTCGAGTAAACGGCGCGCACTCTCCAGCGAAATCCGGCGTCCACCCGCAGTTTCGAAACATTCCGGACTGAGGAGAGGCGCACGGGCTGAAACTTGGGACCGGCAGGTACGGCGGGTCTCGAGTGATCTCTTCAGTGACCGTGACAGGCGGATCGCCTCCCGGGAACGGGCCCGAGTTGGCTCCTCTCACCGAGACCTCGACCGCGATGCCGAAGTAGTTATTCCGAGCGAGTAAACAAGCCGATACTCGCCTCAGACACTGGCCCGTCGGCGGCCCGATATTCCAGTCGGGACACAGCCCCGCCTCGCCGGTCCATGAGTAGGACACGCCGTCGAACGGATCTGCCCAGGAGACCTGCGTCGTCGGCGGCAGAGAGCAGCGAACCAGATACGCCATGAAGCGGCGAGCAAACGGGTCGTGCAGTGGAACGCGAAGCAACGGGTCGCCGCCATCCGCGAAGGTGTCGCTATTGAGCGCGGACGCGGTCAGCTCCGGGAGGGTGATCGGGTTCGCGCTGAGCGCGTTGAAGAAGTATTCCGTCTTCAACGCGTTGGGAAACCGAATTGCAAAGACATCGTCGCAAGGAAACGCACAGTCGTCCGGCCCGTCCTGGCCAAGCGCTTGCCCTGCTGTAACAACTGCTGTTAACGCGAACAGGGGTATCATCGAGCGGCGTCGACAGCTGTGTCCACGAAGGCAAAAGCGAGTCATTTGGGTACTCCCGTATTTGAGCGGGCAGCTCCGTAGCACAAACAGCGGGCAGCTCGGTAGCATAAACTGCGCCGAACCGGAATCCGTCGATAACAAAAGGAGAGCAGGAGACGGGTCAATTCCGACGTTGCCTCGCAGGCTACGACCGGCTTAGGCCCAGTGCGAGCTTCTCGAACGGTACCCGCCAAAGCGGGGATCGCGGCAGCAAGCATTCCACTTCGCCAAGCCAGCTTCCAGCCAACTGGAGCCGTTGGGAACGCAATGCCCAGCGGGCCGCGCTCCAGAGAATTTCCATGTAGTAATCCTCGAGAGTGCACTGCCGTTTTGCTTGGGAGACGAGATCTTCCCATGCAGGTGCAATGTCATTTGCATCCTTTGTGCCGTCGGGAGAAGTAGCGGGCAACGTCAGCAGCTCTGTCAGGCGCAACAAAAGCGTCTCGTCAGAGGATGGAGAAGTCGGTTTGCAGTTCCTTGTCACCCACTCCAAGTGTAGTCGTGCTTGAGGGAGGTCGCCTTTCACTGCGAGTATCCGCGCAAGCAACAACGCATCCATCGGCATTGGCGTGCTTACGAAAAACCGCTGACCTATCTCGTGGGCACGAGTAGCCAGCGCCAGCGCCTGCTCATC
>Ga0126379_10001279_pt1 | contig 15119 bp, 10 predicted proteins | sample PanSoiMetPlot_24_FD_92640 | JGI IMG/M metagenome (GOLD analysis project Ga0126379, IMG submission 92640) | Tropical forest soil microbial communities from Panama - MetaG Plot_24 | ecosystem: Environmental > Terrestrial > Soil > Tropical forest > Bulk soil | place: Panama | collected 2016-02-17 | reverse complement strand
GGTCGCCGGGACGACGGTAACCCGGCAGCCATGTGTGGCGAGCATTCGTAGAATATTGCGCTTAGCTCCGTAATCGATCGCCACGACATGGTGGCGCGGGCGCTGCTGCCGGCCGTAGCCGCGCTCGCGGTCCCATACAGTCTCGTCCCATTCGTAGACTTGCCTGCAGCTGACTTCTTTCGCCAGATCCATCCCCTCGAGACCAGGCCAAGCACAGGCCTGCTCCTGCAGCGCCGCAACATCGATCCGGCCCTGTGGATCGTAGGTGATGGCGCCGGCGGGCGGTCCGCCATCGCGGATACGCCGAGTGAGCCGCCGGGTGTCCACCCCCGAGAGACCAATCAGCCCATCATGTTTCAGCCAAACGTTTAGCGATTGGGTGGCGCGATAGTTTGCCGGCCCGGTGATCGGGGTACGCAAAACGAGACCGCGTGCGGCGGGGGTTGTGGTTTCGACATCCTCCCGATTGGCGCCGACATTGCCGATATGCGGAAAGGTGAAAGTAATGATCTGGCCGGCATAGGAGGGATCCGTCAGAATCTCCTGGTAGCCGGTGACCGCCGTGTTGAAACAAACCTCGCCGACGGCAGTCCCTTCCGCGCCCAGGCCTCGGCCCCAAAATATGGTTCCGTCCGCGAGGACAAGCGCGGCGTTGCAATCGAGCGGTCGCGCTATCGGATCGCGCATCTCGGGAGTCCTCTGGGCCGCCGCAATCGGCCCGGGCCCGCAGAGTGCAGCCAGAGGCAAAAGCAGAGCTTTTGAGAGATAGACAATCGGACCCGCAGCGTCAACCCTAACTTTCTCAGTAAGTCTTGTGGGTTCAAAGACTTAGACCTACCCCACGTAGAATTGCCGCGGCGAGCAAAACGCGTTAGCCTTAGTATTCCAGTGAATTCATAGACCTTCGCGATGCTGCGCCAGACCTTCGCCGACCGGCTAAAAGAAGCTATGAAGGCGCGGGATACGCGCACGATTTCGACTGTGCGCTTGATCATGGCGGGGCTCAAGGAGCGAGATGTTGCGGCCCGCACGAAAGGCAGACCCGAGGGTCTCTCCGAAACCGAAATCCACCGAATGCTACAGACGATGATAAGACAGCGCCGCGAATCGATCGCGCTTTACGAACAGGGCAACCGCACCGATCTGGCGCAAAAGGAGCGGGACGAGATTACGGTCATCGAGAGCTTTCTGCCGCGGCAGCTCAGCGCAGCCGAGACCGAGGCGGCTGCAATGGCTGCCATCGCCGAGACCGGCGCGGCGAGCGTGAAGGACTTGGGCAAGGTCATGGGAGTGCTCCGCGAACGTCACGCCGGCGTCATCGATCTCGGCCATGCCAGCGCGATCTTGAGGCGGCTTTTGGCATGACGTATTCCAATTTCCCACTCCCCCGGTATGCGGAGAGGGGATGGTAATGGCTTTTCCGCCCGGTTTTCTCGACGAGCTGCGCAGCCGGATCTCCCTCTCTGCACTGATCGGTCGGAGAGTGAAGCTTGTCCGGCGCGGGCGTGAATTTGCCGGATTATGCCCGTTTCATCACGAGAAGACGCCGTCCTTCTACGTAGTCGAGGACAAATCTTTCTTCCATTGTTTTGGGTGCGGGGCGCACGGCGATGCCCTCGGTTTTGCTATGCGTGCCGACAATCTCGATTTCCTCGAAGCGGTCGAAAAGCTGGCGGCAGAGGCGGGATTGGCCGTGCCGCAGGCGAGCCCCCAGGAACGAGGGCGGGCGCGGCGGCAAAAGACATTGCTCGAAGCGACGGAAGTGGCCGCCGGCTTTTACGAGGCAAAACTGTGGAGACCTGCCGGCGATCATGCACGCGAGTACCTGCAAAGGCGCGGGCTGGACCCCGACACTATCCGCCGCTTCCGTTTGGGCTGGGCGCCCGACGGCCGTCAGGCGCTGAGACACGCGCTTGCAGCCGACTTCCCCGACACGCTGCTGATCGAGGCCGGTCTCATTCGCAAACCCGAAGAGGGTGAGCCGTACGACTATTTCCGCGGCCGTGTGATGTTTCCGATCGGCGATCGCGCCGGGCGGGTTATCGCCTTCGGCGGCCGGGTGCTCGGTGATGGGCAGCCGAAATATCTGAACTCACCGGACGGCCCCCTCTTCGAAAAAGGCCGGGTGCTTTACGGCTGGTCTGCAGCACGAGCGGGCGGGGCGCGAGCGGCCGAAACCGGCGAGCACGGGGTGATTGTTACCGAAGGTTACATGGACGTGATCGCGCTGAGCCGCGCAGGCTTCAGCGCCGCGGTGGCGCCGCTCGGAACCGCATTGACAGAATTTCAGCTGCACGAGCTTTGGCGGCTAGCGCCGGAGCCGGTTCTCTGCTTCGACGGAGATGCGGCAGGCCAGCGCGCCGCGGCGCGAGCCCTCCGGCGGGCGCTGCCCCTGCTGCGTCCCGGGCACAGTTTGCGGTTCACAACGTTGCCAGCCGGCGAAGACCCGGATTCGATTGTGCGCACGAGAGGACATTCCGGCTTCGATCAGATCCTCGCGGCGGCAAGGCCTCTGGCAGACACGCTCTGGGAATTGGAGGTGGGCGGGGCTCGGCGCGACACGCCGGAGCGGCTGGCCGCGATACAAAGCCGGTTGATGGAACACGTGAAGACCATATCGGACCGGACGGTCCGTTCCGAATTCGAGATACTATTCAAAAAACGGTGTGATCCCTGGAATGCGCGCGGTGGGCGTCCACGTGCGCCATCTACTAAGGCCGTTCGTGACGGACCGGAGGCGCCGCCGCGTGATGACGCACGCGTCCAGCGACAGAATTTGTTTCGCATTCTCCTCAACTTTCCCTGGTTGATTGGCGAAGTTGCGGAGGAGTTCGCGATAATCGAGCTCCCGGAGCCAGAGCTTGACAGGCTCCGGCGCGAAATTTTAGAGGTCAGGGCGCTGTCCCAAGGCCTTGACGCTCAAGCACTGCGGCAACACCTTGTGCAAAACGGGCTTGCGGCGACCGTGGAATGTTTACTATTGCCCTCGGTCGACACAATTTTCCTGGCTCGGTGCTCGGACCCGAGTTCCACGCGCAAGGAATGGGTTCAGGTGGCCAGGATGTTGAAGGGAGGCAAACGCCGCGCTTTGACCGAAGCCACAAACGATTGGATCAGCGGCGATCTCTCTTCGGAAAACTGGGAGCGATTTCTCGCTACAAGGGAACAGACGTTACGCGAGGATCCGGGTGATGAAGGCTACACGTGAGTGGCGGCCAGCCAGATATGCTCACGTGCCCGCCCCGCTCGACGCGGGCAAATGCGATAGTTGATTAGGGACGATCGAATGGCGAGCAAAGCGGCAAATACAGCTGAAGTGTCGGAAAACCGGGAGGAAGCGGCGGAGGCCCCGCTGCTCGACAGCATAGCGGCCGCAATCAAACGCATGCTAGCCCGCGGCAAGGAGCGGGGTTATCTGACTTATGACGAGTTGAACGCGGCATTGCCTCCGGATCAGGTGTCTTCGGAACAGATCGAAGACACGATGACGATACTTTCCGAGCTCGGGATCAATGTCATCGAGAGCGAGGAGAGTGAGGAACCTGCGTCAGCCGAAGCCGACGATGGTGACGGCGAAGTTCGCGGCAATCTCGATGACGACGATGTCGGCCGCACCGATGATCCTGTTCGCATGTATTTGCGCGAGATGGGATCGGTCGAATTGTTGTCCCGCGAAGGCGAGATCGCGATTGCAAAGCGGATCGAAGCCGGGCGAGAGATGATGATCGGGGGCATCTGCGAGAACCCGATGACAATCCGGGCGATCATCGGTTGGCGGGATGCTCTGAACGAAGGAAAGATGCTGCTGCGCGACATTATTGACCTTGATGCTACCTACGGCAGCGGCGCCTTCGAGCTTGCCCCGGCCGAGATCGTAGCCGCTGCCGCCGCCAAGCCCGCAATGGCGGGAGAGACGGCAGCGCCGGTCGAAATCGGCACAGAAAAGGGCGACACCGCGAGCCGCGAGACGGACCGCGAAGCGGCAAACGGCGAAGACATCGCGGGCGAGCTTGCCGAAATTGAAAACGAGCTTGCTGCCGAAGAGGCTGAGAGCGAGGAGAGTTCGATCTCGCTGGCGGCTATGGAAGCTCAGCTCAAGCCGAGCGCGCTCGCGATCTTCGATGCGATTGCAGAGACCTATAAGAGGCTGAATCGACTGCAGGACCAGCGGATCAATGCTTTGCAAAAAGGCGAGCCGCCACCGCGCGTAACCGAGCGGCGCTACGAGAAGCTCAAGGCGGAGATCGTCGAAAACGTCAAGCGTGTGCGCCTCAACAACACGCGCATCGAGTATCTCGTCGAGCAGCTCTATGAGGTCAATCGCAGACTGGTCGCCGATGAAGGCCGGCTTTTACGATTGGCCGAAAATGCCGGCGTGAAACGGTCGGAATTTCTTCAGCAATATTACGGCAGTGAGCTGGCCGGCGACTGGCTTGAACGCGTTGCAAACCTGCCCAGCCGGGGCTGGGCGAAACTGAGCGAGCGCCACGCTGCCGAAGCCGCCAAGTTGCGTGACAACATCGCGCGGATCGCGGCCGAGACCAAATTGCCGATCAGTGAATTTCGCCGCATCGTTCAGACCGTGCAGCGCGGCGAGCGCGAAGCCAGCCGGGCGAAAAAGGAAATGGTCGAAGCCAACCTTCGCCTCGTCATTTCGATCGCCAAGAAATACACGAACCGCGGACTGCAGTTCTTGGATCTGATCCAGGAAGGCAATATCGGCCTGATGAAGGCGGTCGATAAATTCGAATACCGCCGAGGCTATAAATTCTCGACCTACGCAACGTGGTGGATCCGCCAGGCGATCACTCGTTCGATCGCGGATCAAGCGCGCACGATTCGCATCCCGGTGCACATGATCGAGACGATCAACAAGCTGGTGCGCACCTCGCGTCAGATGCTGCACGAGATCGGCCGTGAGCCCACCCCTGAGGAGCTGGCCGACAAGCTCATGATGCCGCTCGAGAAAGTGCGCAAGGTGCTCAAGATCGCCAAGGAGCCGATCAGCCTCGAGACGCCGATCGGCGACGAGGAAGACTCGCATCTCGGCGATTTCATCGAGGATAAGAACGCAGTGTTGCCGCTGGATGCGGCGATACAGGCCAATCTTCGCGAGACGACAACCCGCGTGCTCGCCTCGCTGACGGCGCGTGAGGAGCGCGTCTTGCGCATGCGCTTCGGCATCGGCATGAATACCGACCACACTCTCGAGGAGGTCGGGCAGCAGTTCTCGGTGACCCGCGAGCGCATTCGCCAGATCGAAGCAAAGGCGTTGCGCAAACTCAAACATCCGAGCCGCTCGCGCAAATTGCGCAGCTTCCTCGATACATGAGCGCACTGGATCGTCTGCGCGCGGTCGGGGGCCCGTAGTTCAGCTGGTTAGAACACGCCGCTCATAACGGTGGAGTCGCAGGTTCGAATCCTGCCGGGCCTATCGCGCGGGCCTTTATGTGGAGTTTAACTCGGTACTACTCGTCGGTCAGCGTCACGGGTTCCGGCGGATCGACCATGTTGGCGTAAATTGCCGCCGGGGCCGGTGTCTCGCCAGTTTCGACCGCCTCCGCCGGAGTTTCACCCGGACCGCCAGCCAGATCGCTCCGCCAATAACGGTGGCGCAGCACGAAGAGCCAGCCGAGGCCGCTCGCGATGAGCGCCAGCGGGATCGCATAGGCGCGGATCTCATCGCGAAGCGAACCGGAGCGCGGTTCGAGCGCACCACGCAATACCTCCGCTCCGTTTTCGATAACCCGATGAGGCGCCAACTCTTCCTCCAGCGCCTCAATGGCGGCGCTCAGCCGCAGCCGCGTGCGCGCGATATCGTATTCGATTTGTTCGAATGGCTTATTCCCGTCATAGCGGCCGCGGTCGGCTTCGGCTGCCTGCGCGGCTGAACCATGACGCGTCGAGTTGACGTCCGTGTCCTCACCCATGTCGCCGGTCTCCAGTCCAGGCAGGCGCCGCGGCTAAAGCGAAACTGTAGATTTAACGTCGATCTGCCCCGCGATGTTCCGGAATTTGATCTACCCTTCGGCGTTAGGAAACCTGCGCGATTTCGCGGATGCGGGTTGATCGCGCCGCCGCAAGATGGTCCTTCGCAAGAACCGTATAGACCGCTGGTAGAACGAAGAGAGTAAACAAAGTACCTACCGACATGCCGGCGACAACTACGACGCCGATAGAGAACCGGCTAGCGGCGCCGGCGCCGCTCGCCATCAGCAACGGCACGAGGCCGACCACCATCGCCGCGGTTGTCATCAGGATCGGCCGCAGCCGCACCCGTGCGGCGCTTTCGATCGCGCGGCGGCGGTCGAGATTCTCCCGTACCTGCAGCACATTGGCGAATTCGACCATCAGGATACCATGCTTGCTGATCAGCCCGATCAACGTGACAAGCCCAACCTGCGTGTAGATGTTCATCGTTGCCAACCCGAAGAAAAGCGGCATCAACGCGCCGCACATCGACATCGGCACACTAACGAGGATCACGAGCGGGTCGCGCAGGCTCTCGAACTGCGCCGCCAGCACGAGAAAGATCACGATCAGCGCAAAAACGAAGGTGATCGTCAGCTGGCTGCCTTCACGCACATACTGGCGTGTGTCGGAGAGATAATCGTGGCTGAAGCCCGCGGGCAAATCCTTGGTTTGCTGCTCGAGAAAATCGACAGCCTGCCCCATCGTCACTCCTGGCATCGGCACGGCCTGAAACGTCGCGGAGTTCAGCTGGTTATATTGGGTTAGAGCGTTGGGCTGCGTCGTCATCTCCAACCTCACCAGGTTAGAGAGCGGCACCGGCTGACCCGACGGTGTCGTGACGTAATACTGCGTCAATGTCTCCGGTGTCAGACGCTCGGCTCGCGGCACCTGTGGTATGACTTCGTAGGACCGGCCTCCAAGATTGAAGCGGTTGACGTAGTTTTCACCGACCAACAACGCTAAGGTGTCGCCGACCGACTGCATCGTCAGCCTTAGTTCGTTGACCTTTGAATGGTCGATCTTGATCTCGATCGTCGGCTGGTTGAAATCGAGATCGCTGTCGATGACCATGAACAGGCCGCTCTTGCGGGCCGCCTGCTTGATCTTCTCCATTGCCAGATAGATGTCTTTGTACGAGCCGGTCGAATAAAGCACCATCTGCACCGGCAGTCCGCCGATCGATCCCGGCAATGGCGGCAACGAGAAGACGAAAGCGTTCATTCCCTCGACTGCAGCCACCTTTTGCTGCATCAGTGGCTTGAGTTGTTGCGCCGAGCGCGAGCGCTCACCCCACGGTTTGAGAATCGCGCCGGCGATGCCCTGGTTGGGCCCAAACCGGCCGTTCACGATGAAGCGCAGATCGGTCTCGGGAAATGAGCCGAAAGCCTGATCGAGCTTGTCGGTATACGCTTCTTGGTAATCGAGATTGGAGTATTGCGGCGCCTTCGTCAGGGCGAAGAGCACGCCCTGATCCTCTTCGGGCGCCAGTTCCGCCTTTGTGTGCATGTACATGAAGGCAAGGCTCGCAAAGACCGCTGCCGCGAACAGCGCAGTCACTGGGCGGTAGTCGAGCGATCGCTCCAATTTGCGCCCGTACCACTCGGCCAGACGGGAAAACACGCGGTCGATCACGCCCACAAAACGGCCGTGCAGCATCTCGCGCGACAACAGCAGCGAGCACATCATCGGCGACAACGTGACGGCGACCACGCCGGAAAGGATCACTGCGCCCGCCAAAGTGAAGGCGAATTCGCGGAACAAAGCGCCGGTCACGCCGCCGAGGAAGCCGATCGGCGCATAGACGGCGGCCAAGGTCAGCGTCATCGAGATCACCGGCGCGGCGATCTCGCGCGCGCCAATCAGCGCCGCCTGCGTTGCGGTACGGCCCTGTTCGATATGGCGGTAGACGTTTTCGAGGACCACGATCGCGTCGTCGACGACGAGCCCGATCGCCAACACCATCGCGAGCAATGTCAGCAGATTGAGGCTGAACCCCAGCGCCGCCATGATGATTCCCGAGCCGATCAGCGACAGCGGGATCGTCACGACCGGGATCAATACCGAACGCAGGCTGCCGAGGAACAGGAAAATCACGCCGACGACGATGACGACTGCCGCAATGAGGGTCGATTTAACCTCGCTGATCGAGGCTTGAATGAACTTGGTTGAATCGTAAGCGACCTGCATCTTGACCGAGGGCGGCAGGTTGCGCTCGATCTCCGGCAGCAGCGCGCGAATGCCGGCGACGAGAGATAGCGGATTGCCGGTCGGGGTGGCCTGGACGCCGATGAACACGGCGTGCTGACCGTTCATCTCGATGCTCTGAGTCCAGCTCTGGGCATTGAGATCGACAGAGGCGATGTCTTCCATCCGCACAACCGCCCCGTCCTTCGCCTTGACAACCATCCTTTTGAACTGCTGGGCGTCGGCAAGCCCGGTATCGGCATTGACATTGGCGATCGTGAAATAGCCCTTGGCCTGGCCCGGCGCCGATTGGTAGTTATTGGCGCGGATCGCCGCCGCGACATCGCTCGCGGAAATGCCGCGCGCTGCCATGCGCGCGGGGTCGAGCCATAGCCGCATCGCAAAGGTCTGGCCGCCGAGGATATCGGCCGAAGCCACACCATCGACCGTGGCGAGCAGCGGCTGCACGACGCGCGTCAAATAGTCCGAGATCGCCGCGCTCGACAATTCCGGACTGGCGAAGCCGATGTACATCACCGCCGTGGTCTGACCTGTCGATTTCGTGATCACCGGGTCGTAAGCTTCTTTGGGCAGCAGATATTTCACTTGCTGCGCCTTGGACATGATGTCGGTCAGCGCCTGGCTCGGATCGTAATTGAGCCTGATATATGCAGTAACCGTGCTGGTCCCCTGGATCGACGAGGCGGTCAGGTAGTCGATCCCCTCGGCAGTCGACACCGCCTGTGCGATCGGCGTCGTAATGAAACCCTGCATCAAATCGGGTGAGGCGCCAGGATAGCTAGTCGTAACCGTGATCGTCGTGTTCGACAATTTGGGATATTGCCGGATCTGCAAGCTCGTCATCGCCTTGAGCCCGATCAGCAAGATCAGCAGGCTGACCACCAGCGCGAGCACCGGCCGGCGGATGAAGACGTCGGTGAAGGACATGTTCAGTTCGGCGTCAGTTCAGCGGGCGGCTGCGGCGCAGGCTCGCCGGTTATGGTGACCTGCGCGCCGTTCTGGACCTTGATCTGACCGGCGGCGACAACTCGCTCGCCCGGCTGGAGGCCCTGCAGGATGACCACTTTGCCGTCCACCCGCTCGCCGGTTCTGACGGGCGTACGCATCGCCTTGAGGATTGGGCGGCCATTAGCATCCTTGCCGTCCTCGCGAATGACGTAGACGCTGTCGCCGTACAGCGTGTAGTCGACGGCGGTCTCGGGCAGCACCATCACATCGGGCCGCGGCGGCAGCACTACCGCAGCATTGACGAACATTCCCGGCAGCAATACATTATCCGGATTCTGCATTGTCGCCTGCACGGTCATTGTCCGCGTGTCGGCGCTGACCTGCGGCTCGATCGTCGTGACCTCGGCGATAAATGTACGGCTCGGGAAGGCGTCGGCAGTGACATTGACTCGCTGTCCCGCCGTGATCTCGGAACGCATCCGCGCCGGCAATGTGAAATTGACGTACAGCATCGACAGATCGGTCAGCGTGACGATCGGGGCGCCGGGGTTGAGATACTGCCCGACCTCGATCTGGCGGGTGCCGAGCTGCCCCGAGAACGGGGCCCGGATCAGTTTTTGCGCGATCAGCGCCTCGGTTTTGATGATCATCGCCCGCGCCTGATCGAGCTGGCTCTGCTTCTGGTCGACGGTTTCCCGCGCTTCGTACTGGTGCTGCGCAAGCTGGCTTGAGCGCTGCAACGTAGTCTCGGCCCAGCGCGCTTGCGCCTGATAGCTGGCGAGGTCGCCGCGCTCCGGCCCATCGTTGAGCTGGACGAGCGGGTCGCCCGCCTTCACCATCGCGCCGGGCTCAAAAAAAATCTTCGTGACGCGCCCGCCGACCTCGGGATTGATTGTCACCTGGTGCACGGCGGTTACCGAACCGATCCCGGTCGCAAAGCGCGCCACCGACTCCGTTTTCACCTCGGTGGCGCTGATTTGTGCTGGCGGCGGCCGGTTGGTCGCAAAATAGGTCGCTATGGCCCGCTCGCGAAACCGGTTGAAGCCATAAAGCCCACCGAGCGCGACCGCCACCAGCAGCCCGACGATCACCAACCAGCGTGCGGTCCTCGTGCGGCCGACATCGCCGGAAGCCCGCAAGTTGCGATCGGGCATCAGTGCATCCGCACTTGCCACGCGTTCGCCGTCCATCGGCTACTCCGTATTCACCTGTCACCCGGGCGTGGGTTGGAACGGGGACAGCGGGCCAGAGGCGAGCCCTCCGGCGATCGCTGCGTCCTTCATCCCAATGCCGCGCAGGATGAACCAGCACGCCTCCTCGACCAGCGTCGCGGGTATGCCCTCGTACGGGATCGACGCGTGGCCGGGCAAAAAAACAAAGGCAACCATTGCGGCGACATGGTGACCGAACCAGAAGCGGTTCGCCGAGGCTGTTGGCCCGGGCTTCAGATCGCCCGCCGCCAGCGCGGCCTCGAGCGATGCCTCGAAGAGCGGGTGAACCCGTTCGAAGATCCTGTCGAACAGCTCCCGCGCATACTCCCCGTCTTCGAGAAAGCTGTGAAGGACGAGGCGAAGCCGGGTGTCCATCTCGTTGCGGTCCCCCCCCGGCGCCGAGCAGAAAATAACGCACCATGAAATGGGTCATGCCGACGAGCGTAGCGGTCGACGGCTCCAGCGCCGCTATCCGCTCGAGCGCCGGATCGCCCTTGCAGCCGAGCTGCAGGATCTCGCCATAGAGGTGCTTTTTGCTCGGGAAATGGCGGAACAATAGGGCCTCCGAAATCCCGGCGGCTTCGGCCAATTCCCGAGTGGTCGTGCCGGCAAAGCCTTTTCGCGCAAAAAGCGGCACCGCCGCCGCGACGATCGTCTTGCGGCGTTCATCGCTATCTAGTCGAATTGTCGCCATTGCGCGGCCGAAAGTAAGCGCTCACTTACAACGCTGTCAAGGCGCCGGCCCAAGGCTTTCTTGCGTCATTTGGCCCTAGATCCGGCCGGGGAACTTGGCCCGCAAAGCATCGACGAATTTCGCGGCCATCGATTTGAAGCCGGCCGGAAAGGGATGCAGCTCGTTCGCCCAATCGGCCGCGGCGAGCACGCCCTGCGTGTCGGCCATCATGAAGTTGTTGGCCCGATTGGCGGCAAGGCCAACGAGTGTAGCCTTGAAGTCGAGGAGCGCCTGGCGAGCGATCGCAGTGCCTTGCGCCAGATTCCAACCACAATAGTCGAGAGAAGGCTTCAGCCATGGTCCGGCGCAGGCAGGGTGGATGCCATTGGGGATCGGGAAGTCGTAGCAATGGCCAATGACCGGGATGCCCGGCGCGTACCGGTCGCGAAACGCGAACAGATCGAGATAGGACGCCTCGACCTTGCTGAGGGCCTTTGCGAAACGTTCGGCATTGAGGCCGGCGGCGCCGGGCAGGGCGTAATCGACATAGATGCAGAACTGGTCGCCGACGACGTCATTGCCGCCGCCGGAGAACAGGATCGCATCGGGCTCGCCTGCATCCATCCAATTCGCCGGATCTTGCAGAGCCGAGATCATTCGCTCCTGTTTCGGCAGGCCCATTTCGTCGGTCGTGGCATCCCCGTAATGCGACATATTGAGGACCACGGGGTTGATGTTCCCCATGCCGCGTAGCTGCGCAATGATGTCGGTGTCCTGGAATGACAAGCCGTTGCCAGCCAGCGGATAGTCGAACCAGGAATCGCCGTGCGCGAGCATCACTAGCGGCGTCGTTTGCAGTTGTGCGCCGGCGGCACGCACGCCTGCCCTGGCGGCTTTGAGCCTGCCGATCCTGACTTGGTGGACTTTTGTCCGCTCTGCGATCTCGGCATCGATTGCATCGCGCATCTGTTGGCGAGCGGTAAGACTCTGCCGCAGAGCCACTCCCCCGGTGTCGTCCGCCATTCAGCTTGCTCCCCTAATGCCAATGCCCTGGACCCGTCACGAAATTCTGAATTACCTTACACCAGCGCATATCGAAATTGCCCCGTAACCCGGGGCGGACAGGGGGCGAGATGTCCCACGCGCGCCTCTTCGACCGCGGCGTTGGCGACCGCAGCGACTCTTCGCGCGATCTCCCTCCGGCCGGAAGCACTCGTCACCTCGCAGCGATACTCGCTGCCGATGTGGTGGGCTATTCGCGGCTGATGGGGATTGACGAAGAAAGGACCCACGAGCGCCTCAAAACCCACCGCCGCCAGGTCGTCGATCCAAAAATCCGCGAGCATCACGGCCGTATCGTCAAGACCACCGGCGATGGGGTGCTGGCCGAGTTTCCTAGCGTCGTCGACGCAGTACGATGCGCCGTCGAGCTGCAGCGGGCGATGCTCGACCGCGATACTGACGTAGCCGAAGATAAGCGGATCGCCTTCCGGATCGGCGTCAACCTTGGAGATGTGATCGCCGAAGCCGGCGATATTTACGGCGACGGCGTCAATGTCGCCGCCCGATTGGAAGCGCTCGCGGAACCCGGCGGGACTTGCATCTCCGGCACGGTGTGGGACCACATCCGCGACAAGCTCCCTTACAGCTTCGAGGACCAAGGCGAGCACAACGTCAAGAACATCGCTCGTCCAGTACGCGTCTATGCGATGCATGCCAAGGCGGTCGCTTCGCTGCCGCTCGTTCCGGCCCTACCGCGGATAACTTCAGGACGCTCCGGCGCCAATACGAAATTCGTGCTGATTGCTGCGAGCATCACTGCCTTCCTCCTGATCACGGCTACGGCATTGTGGTGGCATGGGCCTCAGAAGGCATCGCGGACAACAGCGCTCCGCACTCCAGCAACGGCCCCGTCACAGAACTCGGCTGCGACTGCCATTGCTTACACTGCCACTCCCCGGCTGTCGATCGTGGTTCTGCCGTTCACGAACCTATCGAACGACCCACAGCAAGAATACTTCGTCGACGGCATCACTGACGATCTGACGACCGATCTGTCCCGGATTTCCGACAGTTTCGTGATCGCGCGCAACACCGCCTTTGGCTACAAGGGCAAGGCAGTTGACGCGAAGCAGATCGCGCATGATCTGGGCGTCCGCTACGTTCTTGAGGGCAGTGTCCGAAGCACCGGCGAGCGGGCGCAGGTCAATGTGCAGCTGATCGACGGCGAAACCGGGGCTCACATTTGGGCCGACCGGTTCGAGACCGATCGGCGAAATCTCGCTGAAGCTCAGAGCGAGATTACCGGGCGTCTGGCGCGGACTCTGCACGTCGAGCTCGTGTCGGATGCGGCCCGCCGTATCGAACAGGAACACTTGGTTGAACCTGACGCGCGAGACTCTGTCATGCGCGGCTGGGCCTTGTGGTACCGTTCCTCTTCCCAGGCTAACAGGCAAGAAGCCCAGCGGGCTTTTGAACGCGCACTGGAGATCGATCCCCACTCGATCGGTGCGAGAATCGGCCTCGGATTGGTTTTAGCGGCTAAGGTTCTCGACGGGTTTAGCAGTTCTATACAGGAGGACGAACAGCGCGCTGAGCAGTTGCTCGTTGAAGCGATCGAGAGCGAACCGAGTCAGTCAATGGCACATGCGGCGATGGGGCAGCTCCGCAAAGCTCAGGATCGGCAAGGCGAAGCGCAAGTAGAGCTCCAAACGGCGGTTGCTCTCGATCCGAATAACGCCTACGCGCTGGCCCGATTGGGCCATACCTTGATGTTCACAGGTCAACCAGAGCCCTGCATCCCCTATGTCGAAAAGGCGATAAGGCTCAATCCACGTGAAACTCTTAACAATGTGCTCTTGGGTAAATGCCTTCTGCTGGCCGGCCACGACCCGGAGGAGGCGCTCGGCTATTTTAGAAAAGCGCAGGCCAGCAACCCCGGGGTTTGGTACATTTACTTAAAGCTCGCGGGGACCCTGGGTCTTATGGGTCGGCTCGATGAGGCGAGGACTGCAGCCGCGGAGATGGTCCGGCTGAAGCCGGAGTTCAGCTCCGTGGCGAAAATTCGCGGCTGGGTCTTGTACAAAAATCCGCAATTTACGGCCTTGCACGACCGCACCATCATCCAGGGCTTGCGGAACATCGGTTTCCCCGAGGAGGTCGCCGCTCAGTAGCAGCTGCAGGCTGAGCAATCAGGTGCGGCGGCTCCAGGCGAGGAAGCCATCGTTTCTGAGGCCGGGTTTGCCGTAGGTGAGCGGCGCGCCGGCGAGGGTTTCGACGCGGCCGCCTGCAGCTTCCAAGATTGCTTGGCCAGCCGCGGTGTCCCACTCCATTGTCGTGCCGAAGCGTGGGTAAAGGTCGGCTTCGCCGGCGGCGATGATGCCGAATTTAAGGGCGCTGCCGCATTTTTTGCGCTCGCGCACGCGATAATTCACGAGGAATTCGGCGAGCCGGCGGCTGTTTTCGTGGGAGCGGCTGTGGATGACGACAAGACCGTCCGGCGACGGCGGGCGCGCGCGGATCGGCTCGGGTTCGCCGCCATTGCGTTGGCGGACCGCGGTGCCCGGGCCGCAGCCGGCATAGGTGACGGCGAGCGCCGGGCCGTGGACGATGCCGAGCACTGGAATGCCATCTTCGATGAGGGCGATATTGACCGCGAACTCGCCGTTGCGGGCGATGAATTCCCTGGTGCCGTCGAGCGGGTCGACGGCCCAGAACCGGGCGGCCCAGGGCGGCAGGCCCTCGGCCTCGACCAGCTCTTCGGACGCGATCGGAATATCGGGGAAGGCTTCGCTCAACTTGGCGACGATGATCCGCTCGGAGGCGATATCGGCTTCGCAGACGGGCGTATTATCAGTCTTTAGTCGAACGTCAAAAGCTGTCGCATAGACGTCGAGGATAGCCTCACCGGCGGCAAGCGCCGCGCGCCGGGCGACCTCGAGCATCCGCTCGCGGCTCGCGGTCATGCCGCCTTCCGCTGCTCGGCTTCGTGGACTGCGCGCCACAGCCGCTCGGGAGTGAGCGGCATGTCGAGGTGTTCGATCCCGAGCTCGGCGAACGCATCGACGACCGCATTCACCAGAGCCGGCGGCGCGCCGATCGCACCGGCC
>Ga0126379_10001278_pt1 | contig 15119 bp, 13 predicted proteins | sample PanSoiMetPlot_24_FD_92640 | JGI IMG/M metagenome (GOLD analysis project Ga0126379, IMG submission 92640) | Tropical forest soil microbial communities from Panama - MetaG Plot_24 | ecosystem: Environmental > Terrestrial > Soil > Tropical forest > Bulk soil | place: Panama | collected 2016-02-17 | reverse complement strand
CCAAGCGCGAGGACGAGCGCCACGAAGGCCGGGACGCCCTGCTCATGCAGTCCGACCAGCGTGAGCGCCGCGAACACCACCATGATGCCTTGTGCGAAATTGAATACGCCCGAGGCCTTGTAGATCAGCACATAACCGAGCGCGATCAACGCATAGAGCACGCCGGCCACAAGCCCCTCCCACAGGGTCTGGACCAGCAGGTCCGGCGCCGTCCCCATCTGGATGAAGGGATCGAGGAAGATTTTGTAGAGGAGGTCCACTTCAGGGGCGCTCCATACGGTGCGCATTCTCCGTCCCCCCTTGTGGGGGAGGGTCGGGGTGGGGGGTCGGGAGGTAGTCGCAACGCCGTGCCGCCTTTCTCGACCCCCACCCCCAACCCCTCCCCACAAGGGGGAGGGGTGCACACGGTGCCCCTTGACAGGCAGTTGCCTTCATCATCCTCTCCTCACCGTGCCACGCCCAGATACGCGTCGATGACCCGGGTGTCGCGTTTAACCTCGTCCGGCGTGCCGTCGGCGATTTTGCGGCCGTAGTCCAGCACGACCACGCGGTCGGACAGGTCCATGACCACGCCCATGTCGTGCTCGATCAGTGCGATCGTGGTGCCGAGTTCCCGGTTGACGTCGAGGATGTAGCGCGACATGTCCTCCTTCTCTTCGAGGTTCATGCCCGCCATGGGCTCGTCGAGCAGCAAAAGGTCCGGCTCCATGGCGAGCGCCCGGGCAAGCTCGACGCGCTTTTGCAGGCCATAGGGCAGCCGGCCGACCGGGACTTTGCGGATATGGGGGATTTCCAGGAAATCGATGATGTCCTCGACTTTGCGCCGGTGCGCGACTTCCTCGGCGAGCGCCGGTCCGAACCGCAACATCTGCCAGAAAAACCCGCGGCCCATCCGGAGCGTGCGCCCCGCCATGATGTTGTCGAGCACCGACATGCCGCGGAACAGGGCCACATTCTGGAATGTACGGGCGATACCGCCGCTCGCCGCCTCGTAGGGCCGCATGGCCGGGCGGGTGCGGCCCTTAAACGTGATGCGCCCCTCCTGTGGATGATAGAAGCCGTTGATGACGTTGAGCATCGAGGTCTTGCCGGCCCCGTTCGGGCCGATGATCGCGCGGATTTCGCCGCCGGCGATGTCGAAGGATACATCGGTCAACGCCTTTACGCCGCCGAACGACAGCGAGATGGCCTCGATGGAGAGGAGCGCTTCACGCGCGCTGCCAATTTCACCTCTCCCCGATAGGGAGAGGCCGGACCCCGCTTGCGCGATCCGGGTGAGGGGCGGCGATCCTTTCATTGGTCCGCGGCCCCGTCACCCGGAATGGGCGCCCATTGCGCGCCCATTCCGACCTCCCCCCGACGGGGGGAGGTGAATAGCGGCGGCGCGCTCATGCGGCCTTCTCATGCGCCGTCACGGCCGGCGGGGCCGGCTGCATGTCCCTGATCTTGACGCGCGCCGTGACGGTGCCGCGGCGGCCGTCCTCGAACGTGACCTCGGTCGCGATGGTGGCCTCCGCCGAGCCGTCATAGAGCGCCGTCACCAGCGGCGCGTAGCGCTCGGCCACGAAACTGCGCCGCACCTTCTGCGTGCGGGTCAGCTCGCCGTCGTCGGGATCAAGCTCCTTATGCAGGACGAGGAAGCGCCTGATCTGGGCGCCCGCCATCACCTTCTCGGCCGCGAGCGAGCGGTTCACTTCGGCGACGTGCTGCGCCAACATGTCGTAGACACGCGAATGGCCGGCCAGTTCCTGGTAGGAACCATAGACAATGGCGTTGCGTTCGGCCCAGTCGCCGACCGCTGCAAGGTCGATATTGAGCATGACGGTTACAAACGGACGGCCGTCCCCGAATGCGACCGCTTCCCGGATATTGGCGAAGAATTTCAGCTTGTTCTCGATGTATTTCGGCGCAAATAGCGTGCCGTCCGCAAGCCGCCCGACGTCCTTCGCGCGGTCTACGATCTTCAAATGCCCGGTAGCCGGATCGATGAACCCGGCATCGCCGGTCTTGACGTACCCGTCAGGGGTCAGCGCTTCGGCGGTCTTGGCCTCGTCCCGGAAATACCCGATGAACATGCCGGGCGACTTGAACTGCACCTCGCCGCTGTCGGCGATCCGCAGCGCCACATTGGGGACCGCGGGGCCGACGGTGTCGGAGAAAATCTGCCCGTCGGGCTGCGCCGTCACGTAGAGGAATGCTTCGGTCTGGCCGTAGAGCTGCTTCAGGTTCAAGCCAAGAGATCGGTAGAATGAAAACAGTTCGGGACCGATCGCCTCGCCGGCCGTGTAGGCGACGCGCACCTGAGACAGCCCGAGCACATTCATCAGCGGCGCGTAGATGGCCAGCTTGCCGACAGCATAAAGGAAACGACCGATGATCGGCACGGGTTCACGGTTCAGGAGCCTCTCGCCGTAGCGTCGTGCAACGCCGATAAAATAGTGAAACAGCGTCCGCTTGATGCGGCCGGCATCTTCCATCCGGATGGTAACGCGGGTGAGCATCTGCTCGAACACGCGTGGCGGCGCGAAAAAGAAGGTCGGGCCGATCTCCCGGATGTCGGCCAGTGCGGTTTCGTTACTCTCCGGGCAGGCCAGGCAGAAGCCCGCCACCAATCCTTGCGCATAATTGAGATAATGATCGCCGACCCACGCAAGCGGCAAATAAGCGAGCGCCGTGTCTCTTTCGTCGAGCCGGTCGAACGCAACCGTGTCGGACGCCGCCGCGATGCAGCCCGCAGCCGAGAGCATTACTCCCTTGGAGGCGCCGGTGGTGCCGGACGTGTAGAGGATGATCGAAACGTCGGAGCCCTTGCCGGCGGCGATCTCGTCGTCGAGCCACCGCCCGAGCGCAGCATCGTCCGCAAGCGCCGCGCGGCCATCCTGGATGACGTGCTCAATCGGATGCAGCCTGGCGTGGTCATAATCGCGCAGCCCACGCGGCTCGTCATAGAAGATATGCGCGATGCTCGGCAGGTGTTCGGACACCAAGAGCAGCTTGTCGACTTGCTCCTGGTCCTGGACGGCGGCAAAGCGGACTTCCGCATGGGCGAGCACGAAAGCGAGTTCGTCCGCGACCGCATCAGCATAGACCGGCACCGGGATGGCGCCGAGCATCTGCGCCGCCATGATGGACCAATAGAGCTTCGGCCGGTTGGCGCCGATGATGGCGATGCGGTCGCCGCGCGTAAGGCCTAGGCGGGACAGGCCGGCCGCATAGGCGCGGACTTCGGTCAGCAGTTGCGCCCAGGTCCAGGTGTGCCAGATGCCGAAATCCTTGTGCCGCATCGCCGGGCGATCGGCGAATCGCACCGCGTTGTGCACAAGCAGTTTCGCAAACATATCGGCGCGAGCGTCCGCCACCCTGTCCCCCGGAGTGCGGGCGTCCTGCCCGCCTGTTCTCAAGAAGGGCGGGCGGGGACGCCCGCGCTCCAACGGCACGGCATTTGACGGGCGCGCGCAATGCTGGTCAAGTCACTTGGCCGCTACGGCGCCCCCTGTGCCACACTGCCGGGGCGGACACCCCTCGCCTGCCGGATCAGCATGGCGACATCGCTGTGGATGCGGCGCACCGCCAGGCAGACGCCGGTGGCGCTGGCCGCAAGTCCACCCAGCACGAGCGTGATCACGATGATGTCCCACGCCGGCCGGGCCCGCAGCCAGGCGGCGAAATCGAAGCGGTGGAGGCCGGCGAACAGCCAGCGGTGCCAACGGGCATTGGCGTCGGCGCGTCGCAATAGCGCGCCGGATGTCGGGTCGAGATAATACCGCGTATTCTCGGCGTCGTTCGCAATGATGCGATAGACCGGCAACACGACCTGATCGTGATGGCTGAAGTAATAGGCGTCCTCTTCGCGCAAAATCCCTTGCGCCGAAATGCCGTTTGCCCCCACGATCCGTTCCGCAGCCCGGGCGAGTTCCGCCTCCGATAGGGGCGCCGCATTTCCGGAGGCGTCAAACCGCGTGACTGTTCCGTCAGCGGCGGTGGCGAGCCAGAAGAGCTTGCCGGCGATTGGCGCAGTGGTGAGGCTCACGGCGTTCACCGACCGCGCCTGCATCGCGGCGAGCGACGTTCTCACCTCTCCCCAACTTGGGGGCGGTCCTTCAAGTCGGCCCGTCTCGCCATCACCCCGGCCTTCGAGGAAGCCCCACGGGTTCATTGATACCAAGCCGCTGACTACAAAGGTGAGGGTGAAAATTCCGAACACCAGCCCGCCCAGATGGTGCCAATAGAACAGGTCGCGATAGGGCGACAACTTCCCGTCCTTGCTGCGCCGGAACTGCGCAAAGCCCAGATAGAGTCCGAGAACGGTCAGGAACGTGCCGAGAATCGCGGCCCAGATGACCGTCTCGCTCCATAGAGGTCCATCGCTGCGCAATGCCGTCAGGTAGAACCAGTGCGGGATGGCGCCCAGCCAGTTCCAGAACCGCTGGGCCGACGTGGTACGCAGCACGATCTGACCGCTCGTGCTCGATACGTAGATGGTCGAACGATCGGGGTCATCGAACGTAAAGCGGTGCAACGGGCGGTCGCGTCGATAGCGACCGACGGTCCATTGATCCTCATCGATCGTCGCGGCGGACACAACAGCCGCGGGCCCGATAATTCGCGCCAGCGCATCAAGGGCGATTGCCTGAGTGTAGGCGATATCGAAGGGCCTGATGCCGGCGCCTTGTGCGAGATCGATGACCGCATCCGGCCGAGGTGGACGACGCAGTCGCAACACCGGCACACCGAGGAGATTTTCAATCTGGACGCGGTAAAACTGCTGGTCGTCCGGGATGGGCCCGTTCGCTACGGGGCAACACGCCTGCCACGGGATGGGCGACAGCGCGCTTATCCGTTCCTGTTCGGTAAGGCGCGGGAAGCCGACATACATCATGACGATGCCGGATGCGAACCAGATCAGCATCAGGATGCCGACTGCGATCCCCAGATAGCGGTGAAATATCACCAGGACGCGCCACAGGAAGCTCTTCATCGGGGCGACTGTAGCAGGGATGCTGCAGGCGCTCTACACACCCGTTGCGATTTCGCCTCGCCTGCTGCTCAACTTGTCAAATGCCACAACTGATTCGGGGAGAGCATCATGGCATCGAATATGGCACTGAAACGCGCCGCTAAGGCCAATCGCCGGAAAGCTGTGCTGGCCGAAAAACGCAAATTGGAACTCTGCAATGACACGCTGGCCGAAAGGGTGATTCGTGCGTCGCGCGCGCCGATTCAGCACTGCCTCGTGCCGGAGACGCTGTTTGACGCTGGCATCGGAACGGTGATCCTTGCACGGGGATTTACAAGCAACCACCTCATGCTTGGCCTGTTTCTGGTCGATGCGTGGTGTCTCGGCATCAAGGATGTCTGTTTCCGGTCCGCCGGCGCTGAAACATTCGAATCGATGATGGCGACCGTTAACGAAACGACGCCGATGGCGCCCGTCGATCCAAGCTACGCCCGCAAGCTGTTGCGTGACGCCGCCGCCTGGGCCGCGTCGATCGGCTTTGCCCCACATCGCGATTTTGCCGCCGTGGAACAATTGTTCGGCGATGTGAGCGCCGATGCCTCCGATGCAACTTTCCAATTCGGCCGCGAAGGCAAGCCCTTCTACGTGTCGGGTCCGAGCGAATCGCCGGCACAGGTCAGCCATCGGATCGAGCAGCTCGGTAACGGGCTCGGTATTGAAAGGATGGAATTTATGGAGTTGGATGACGAGTAACAATATGAAAATCATAAGGGGAAACGCATGCGGTATCCGGGGACGATCGGGTTTGCGCTTTTCACTTTGACGATAACCGATGCGGCCGCGGCGCAAGAGGCCCAGAAGGCGGCGCTTCCCGACACGACGGCGTGCCCGGAAGCGATCGCCGACATCGCAACTTGCTATACGGCGAAGCACGAGACCGGCGCTTTTATCACGGCGGCGCTACCGAAGAGCTGGAACGGCAACCTCGTCGTGTTCGCCCATGGCGGACCATCGGTGCTGCCTCCCACGGCAAACGGCAGCAAATTGGATCTCAACAAATATTCCTACGCGGTCCGACGCGGCTTTGCCTGGGTTGCGTCAAGCTACCGGCGCGAGGGTTACGGGGTCGCGATGGCGGCGGCGGATTCCGACAATGCCCGCAAGTTCTTCATCGCGCGGCTCGGCAAACCGCAGCGCACCGTCCTGCACGGCGCATCCTACGGCGGCCTCGTGGGCGCGAAGCTGATCGAGACCTATGCGAAGAATCCCTATGGCAGCTCGAATTTCGACGGCGCCTTCTTCAACAGCGGCGCGGTGATGGGCGCGACGCTCAACTACGAGCACCGCGTCGACCTGCGGGCGGTCTACCAGTATTACTGCAAGAACATGCCGCGCCCGGATGAGGCGCAATACCCGCTGTGGAACGGCGTCGCGCCGGATTCCACGATGACGCTGAAGGATCTCGAGACCGTGGTCGATCAATGCACCGGCGTTGCCCACCCGGCCGCAGCGCGCAGCGATCAGCAGAAGCAGAACCTCGCGAACATTCTCGGCGTGATGGGCTATCCGGAAAATCTACTGGTGCGGCACATGCAGGCCGGAACACTGTTGTTCCGCGACATCGTGAAGAACACGACGGGCGGACGCAATCCGTTCTCGAATATCGGCGTCCACTACAAGGGCTCTTCCGATGACGTGACGTTGAACCGAGACGTCGTCCGTTTCAGCGCCGATCCGGCTGCGGCTGCGGCGGTGAAGGCCGACGGCGACCCAACCGGGGGGCTGCCGGTGCCGGTGGTATCGATCCATTCGATCAACGATCCGCAGGTCGTGGTCGAGGCGCAGTCCGCCTATCGGGATGCCGTCAAGGCGGCGGGCAGCAGCGATCGCCTGGTGCAGGCTTTCACGGACGAGCGCGTCCACTCGGGACAAAGCGCCCCGGAGCTCGCAGCCGGGCTCGACGCCCTCATGCAGTGGATCGAAAAGGGCACCAAGCCGACAGCGCAATCGATCGCGGCGGGGTGCGAACAATTGCAGGCGAGCCTTGACGGGCCGTGCCGCTATCATCCGGAGTATGTACCGAAACCCTACGCCACGCGCTACTACGCGCGCGAGGTCGCGGTACGATAGAGGGTAGGGCAAGCTGTAGGATGGGTTGAGCGTAGCGAAACCCATCGACGGCCGTTCAACGCGGCTCCTCCCTTGATGGGTTTCGCTACGCTCAACCCATCCTACAGTCATCCCGCAATTGTCCCATCAACGTTCAATTCTATTTGAACCCCTACCCCGGTCGTGGCGACAAAGGAAGGAGTTCATCTTCCGGGTAAAGGAGCGCGTCAGTGTTGCGCCAGTTGATCAATGGCTTTATGGCCGTTATTGCCCTTTGTGTCGCAGTCAGCATCGGTTCGAGCGCTGCGTGTTCGAACGTCGTGGACCCGGTCGCTGGCCGGCCCCATATAACGCGAGCCGATTTCGATCAGGCTTTCGCCGATGCTGCTGCGGCATCGCGTTCGGGGAATACCCCCGCCAATCGCGAGAGGCTTCGCAACATCGGCTGGAAATACCTGAACGCTCCGTTCGCGAGCAAATAAGCTCGGCCGTTTAACTTCGCATCAAAAAGAGCAAGCCACCACTTGAGACAAATCCGCGCGGTTCGAGCGGATTTTGTTTTGGTGCGGCCCGCAATCTGCCCGTAGATTTGGCCAGCAGTGTTGTGTCGTCGAATGCCCTTCCAGCTGTCAGGCAAGCCCTGTATCGTAATGGACGTCGCGCCCGGATTTCACGGAGGCAACGCCTATGAAAATTCCTCGTCGCCAATTTCTGCAACTCGCCGGGGCAGTGATAGCGGGGCCGAGCCTGTCGCAAACTGCGCAGGCGATCGATTATCCGGTGAAGCCGATCCGCTGGATCATCGGTTATCCGGCCGGCGGCTCGGCCGATACCGTGTCGCGAATCTTGGCGCAGTGGCTGACGGAACGGCTCGGCCAACCGATCATTATCGAAAACAAGCCGGGCGCCGCCACCAATATATCGCTCCAGGCCGCGATCAATTCGCCGCCCGATGGCTACACCATGGTCTATCTCGGCACCTCCGCCACCGTGAACCCGTCCTTCTTCGAATCGCTGCCCTTCGATGTGCTCCGCGACATAGCGCCGGTTTCGGGTATCGCCGACTTTCCCTTTGTGTTCGTGGTCAACAAGTCGGTCCAATCCAAGAATGTCGCCGAGTTCATCGCCCACGCGAAGGCCAACCCGGGCAAGATCAGTATGGCCTCGTTCGGCGCCGGCACGTCCTCGCATCTCGCCGGCGAGTTGTTTCAGGCCATGACCGGGATCAAGCTCGTCCACGTACCCTATCGAGGCGAGGCGTTCGCGCTTGCCGACATGATAAGCGGTCACGTGGAGGTGATGTTTGATACCTTGTCGGCCGCGCTCCCGCATATCCGCTCGGGCGCACTGCGGGCGCTCGCCGTGGCAGGCAAGAACCGATATGAGGGGCTGCCCGATGTGCCCACGGTCGGCGAAACCGTTGCGGGCTACGACGCGATGTCGTGGGGTGGAATCGGGGTGCCACGAGGCACGCCTCCCGAGATCATCGAGCGGCTCAACCGCGAGATCAATGCGGGGCTTGCGGACCCGGTCGTGCGCAAGCGGCTCAACGATGTCGCCGCCACACCGATCTTCTACACCCCGGCGGAGTTCAGCGCCTTGATGGTTGCCGAGACGGAGAAATGGGCCAAGGTGGTCAAGCTCTCCGGCGTCAAGACGGAGTAGGTCAGTGTAGCCCAGACAGCGTAGCCCGGGTTGAGCGTCAGCGAAACCCGGGGGGCGGCGTGGCCGTGTTGATAGAGTGCCCCCGGATTTCGCTCTGTCCGGGCTGCGTTTCATGGCGTTGTAGTGTTGTAGCCCGGATTGAGCGAAGCGAAATCCGGGGCAGACGTGCCGCCCGCGAGGCCGTCCCCGCATTGCGCTTCGCTTAATGCGGGCTACGATGGCGCGGTCTTGCCCGAACGTCATTGCCGGAGCGCACACCGATGCATCGCTATGTCGTTTCCGAAGCCGTAAAGCAGCGCGTGCTTCGCCGCCAAGGCAAGTTCATCAGCCACGATGAAATCGACGCGGCGTGTGCTGCACTGGTGGTCATCGACATGCAGAACTACTTCGTGGCCGAGGGCTTTCCGGCCGAAGTTCCGCTCTCCCGCGAGATCGTGCCCACCGTAAATCGCCTCGCGAGGGCAATGCGCATCGCCGGCGGGCAGGTGGTCTGGGTCCAGACCACTGCCACCGGCGCGCTTGAGCATTGGGCAAACCACCACAAATACATGCTCGCCCCCGAGCGGGCGGCGAAGCGTTTGGCAAGCCTCGACGAGGACGCCGAGGGCTTCAAGCTCTACCCGGCGTTGGAGCCGTTGTCCCATGACCTGTGGGTGAAAAAGATCAAATACTCAGCCTTCATCAGTGGGTCTTCCGATATCGATGCGCAGCTCAAGAGCCGCGGCATCGACACGGTGCTGATCGCCGGGACCGCCACCAACGTGTGCTGCGAATCCTCCGCGCGCGACGCCATGATGCTGGACTACCGGGTCATCATGCTGTCGGACGCCAACGCGACCTGGACCGCCGAAGAACACGCTGCGGCACTCAACAACTGCTTGCTGTTTTTCGGCGACGTCATGACGACGGACGAGGTCATCGGCAGGATGGTTTCGGCGAAGGGCCGTAAGAGCGCGTGATGCGTGCGGCTGTCGACGACGCATGGCTAGTAGGATGGGCTGAGCGTTTGAGAAACGTCACCGGCCCTTCGGTGCAACTCCCCCCTTGATGGGTTTCGCTCCGAGGCTGGGCAAGTATTCGCTTGGCTCGTAAACGTGTAGGACAGCTTCGCCTGTAGTCCCCCGAAGCGCGCAGAATTTTCCCTGCGCCTTCGATGGAAAGCGATCAGAGAGAAGCCTGTTCTACATGTTCAGCGACCCATTTAATTCTTGCCCAGCCTCGAAGCGAAACCCATCCTACAGGCGTGCAGTTGGCATCTCGTCCGCCGTGCTCTAACGTGCGGCTCAACGATCTGTTTCAGAAACCCGGAGGAACCCCATGATCGCGAAACTGCTTTCCCGTGTCGGCATATCGCTTGCCGTCCTGGCACTCGCATCCGGTGCGGCGGTGGCGAAAATCACCATTGCGATCGGCGGGGCAAGTTGCCTGTGCTACCTGCCGACCGTGCTGGCCGAGCAGCTCGGCGAGTACAAGAAAGCCGGCGTCGATATCGAATTCGTCAATTTCAGGGGCGGTTCCCAGGCGCTCACTGCAGTCATCGGCGGCAGTGCCGACGTGGTGTCGGGCTATTACGACCACTGCGTCAATCTCGCCGCCAAGAACCAGAATTTGCAGGCCTTTGTGGTCTACGATCGCTATCCGGGGCTGGTGCTGGGCGTGTCGCCGAAGCATCTCAATGAGATCAATTCCGTAAAAGACCTTGCCGGCAAAAAGGTCGGCGTCAGCGCGCCGGGATCCTCGACCGACTTCTTCCTGAAATTCCTGCTTGCCAAGAACGGCGTTTCGCCGGACTCCGTCGCCGTCATCGGCATTGGTCTCGACGCCACCGCAGTCGCCGCCATGGAGCAGGGTACCGTCGATGCCGCCGTGATGCTCGACCCGACCCCGACCCTGCTTAGGGCCAAGTTTTCGGCGCTCAAGATTCTAAGCGACACCCGCACCCAGGCCGATACCCTGTCGGTGTTCGGCGGCGAATATCCGGGCGGCGCCCTCTACACGCGCAGCGATTGGATCGCCAGGCACGAGAAGGAAACCCAGGCGCTCACCAACGCGATTCTTGCCACCCTGAAATGGATCCATTCCCACACGCCCGAGGAGATCATGGCGAAAATGCCGGAAGACTTGGTCGGGCCCGATAAGGCGCTTTATCTCGCCGCATTGAAAAACACGATCCCCATGTATTCGACCACCGGCCGCATGGACCCGAAGGGGGCCGAGGCCGTGCTTAGCGTATTCAGCCAATCCTCGCCCGACGTGGCGAACGCGAAGATCGATCTGTCCAAGACCTATACCAACAAGTTCGTCGAACAGGGGGCGCAGAAGCTGGGGATGCGATAGTTGCTTCTTCTCCCTCCCTGTCCTCGGGGAGGGCCGGGGTGGGGCAGGTCCCCGGCACCGTGCTGGTGGAAATAAACCCACACTGCCCTCCCCCGAAGCCGGGGAGGGAAAAGAAAGCGGCCCCGCATTACGTTTCGTGTCATGCGGGCTACATAAACCTCGACATGAACCTCATCTCCATCCAGTCGCACGTCGCCTATGGGCACGTGGGCAATTCCGCCGCGGTGTTCGCCCTGCAGCGGCTCGGCTGCGAGGTCTGGCCGGTCCACACCGTGCAATTCTCGAACCACACGGGCTATGGCGCCTGGAAAGGCGAAGTATTTGGGGCGGCCCGGATCGGCGAGGTAATCGACGGCATCGCAGACCTCGGCGTACTTGGCGCATGCGACGGCGTGCTGTCGGGCTACATCGCTACCGCGGAAACCGGCGAAGCGATCCTTGCGGCGGTCGGCAAGGTCAAAGCCGCTAACGCCGGCGCGAGCTATTGCTGTGATCCCGTCATCGGCAACCGCGTCCGCGGCGAATTCGTCCAGCCCGACATTGTGGAGTTCGTGCGCGAGCATGCCGTCCCGGCGGCGCAGGTCGTCACGCCCAACCACTTCGAGCTCGATCGCCTCGCCGGACGCGAGACCTTAAGCCTCGGCGATATTCTCTCTGCCGTCGACGACGTCCAGACCCGCGGTCCCCGCGCTGTGCTGGTCACGTCAGTGCGCTCCGACGAGACGCCCAATGACAGCCTCGACATCATCGTTTCGGATGCGAGCGGACAGCATCTCGTCCGTACCCCGCTGCTCGCGACTCCGGCGAATGGTGCCGGCGATCTCATCGCGGCCCTGTTCTTTTTCCACTATTTGCGCAGCGGCTCGGCGGCCGGCGCATTGGCCGGCGCGACCTCGTCGGTGTTCGGGTTGCTGCGGCGAACGCGCGACGCCGGCGTATCCGAAATAGCGCTGATTGCCGCGCAGGACGAGCTGGTGGCGCCGTCCGAAAAATTTGCACCGGTCCGTATCGGCCTTTGACAAATCCAGCGCGCTCCTGCATTCCGCATCGCCATGCGCGGCACCTACATCGTCCCGGTCGATCGCCTTGAGGTGGGCTTTGCGCCATTTCGGTGGCAGTTCACCGAGGCGTGCCGCGACGACATCGCGGCCCATTTCGCCGCGCGCCGCCAGTCGACGCCGCAACTGTGGAATGGGCGCGTTCTGCTCATGCGCGATTTCATGATTGCGGACGGCAGGCTGCAAGGCACGTATTTCGAGGTGGGCTTTGCTGATTTCATTGCGTGGCGCGACTGGAATTTCCCGGACCCGAGCGTCGTCAACTGCTTTTCCATGGGAGCGTTACGCGCGAGCGACGGCGCCTATCTGCTGGGAGTGATGAGCGATCGCACCGCCAATGCGGGCCGCATCTATTTTCCGGCCGGCACGCCCGATCTCGCTGATGTGCGCGGCGCGACCGTCGATCTTCTGGGCAATGTCATGCGTGAGATCACCGAGGAGACCGGTCTGACTGTCGCCGAGGTTTCGGTTACGCCCGGATGGCACGCGGTCGTCGACGGCTCGCGCGTCGCCGTGATGAAACGCATCGACGTCCCGGGCTCAGCTGAAGCGGTGAGGGAGAGGATGCTGCGCCATCTCGCGCGCGAGCCCCAGCCGGAGCTTGGCGATATTCGCGTTGTTCGCTCGGCTGCGGATTTCGATCCGAACATGCCACGCTTCGTCACAGCGTATCTGTCGCACATATGGGGCCACGGCGGAGCTTAAGCCCGAAGTTGCCGTACTTGCGCTGGCGGCGATACCGTAGGTATATGTATGCGGTCAGTACCGGAGCGTTGGCCGAGGACGCAATGGATGCTTTGGATCTTGCGCGCCTGCAATTCGCCTTCACAATGGCGTGTCACATTATTTTTCCGGCATTCTCCATCGGTCTCGCGAGCTATCTCGCAGTGCTGGAGGGCCTGTGGCTCGCGACCGGTCGCGATGTCTATATGCAGGTCTACAAATACTGGCTGAAGATCTTTGCGGTCGCGTTCGGCATGGGAGTGGTGTCGGGCATCGTCATGAGCTACCAGTTCGGCACCAACTGGAGCGCCTATGCGGACAAGACCGGTGCAGTGATCGGTCCGCTGATGGGCTATGAGGTGCTCATGGCCTTTTTCCTGGAGGCCGGATTCCTCGGCATCATGCTGTTCGGTGCCCAGCGGGTCGGGCGCGGATTGCACTTTACTGCGACGGTACTGGTTGCCGTAGGCACGCTGTTCTCGGCGTTCTGGATATTGAGCGCCAACAGCTGGATGCAGACACCCGCCGGCTATGCGGTCAACGACGTGGGCCAATTCGTGCCGGAGGATTGGTGGAAGGTTGTTTTCAATCCATCGTTCCCATATCGGCTCGTGCACATGGTGTTGGCCGCCTATCTCACCACCGCCTTCGCGGTCGGCGCCGTAGGGGCGTGGCATCTATTGGGCGCTCAGACGAATGCGCCGGCCCGCGTGATGTTCTCGATGGCGTTGTGGATGGCCGCGCTGGTGGCGCCGCTCCAGCTCATCGCCGGCGATCGGCACGGCCTCAACACGCTCGATCATCAACCGGCCAAGATCGCCGCCATGGAGGGGCATTTCGAGAGCCACGGCAGCGTTCCGCTCATTCTGTTCGGCTGGCCCGACGTGGCGGCGGCCGAGACCAGATACTCTGTCGCGATCCCGCATCTCGGCAGCCTGATCCTCACGCATTCCTGGGATGGGGAGGTGAAAGGACTTGCTGACTGGCCCCGCGCCGATTGGCCCAATGTCACAGTCCTTTTCTTCTCCTTCCGCATCATGGTCGGGCTCGGCTTCGCTATGATCGGACTCGGATTATGGAGCCTGTGGCATCGCTGGCGCGGCACGCTGTTTACGGCGCGATGGCTGCAGCGGGCGGCGATCCTGATGGGTCCGGCGGGGTTCGTCGCGCTCCTCGCCGGCTGGTTCGTGACCGAGGCGGGGCGCCAGCCCTATACGGTCTATGGGCTGTTGCGCACCGCGGATTCGGTTTCGCCGCTCGCGGCGCCGGCGGTTGCAGGCTCGGTTATGGCCTTCGTCATCGTGTATCTCGTGGTGTTCGGCGCCGGCATTTTCTATTTGCTGCGCTTGATGGGCTCACCGCCGCACATGCACGAAACGGAACCGCAAACCGGCGCTCTGACGCGTAGCGCCGGCATCATGCCGGGGCCGGCGATCCCGCCGGCATCGGCAACAGCCCCGTCCAGATAACGCAGGTGCGACCGTGGCCATCGACCTCCCGTTCATCTGGGCCGGTATCATCGCCTTCGCGGTACTGGCCTATGTGATTGTCGATGGTTTCGATCTCGGCGTCGGCATTCTGTTTCCATTGCTCAAGACCACGCACGACCGCGATGTCGCCATGAACTCGGTTGCACCGGTCTGGGACGGCAACGAGACTTGGCTTGTGCTCGGCGGCGGCGGGCTCTATGCGGCGTTCCCGCTCGCTTATGCGGTGGTGCTGCCGGCGCTCTATGCGCCGCTGATCGCCATGCTGCTCGGGCTGGTGTTTCGCGGTGTCGCCTTCGAGTTCCGCTGGCGCACCGAACGCGGCCGTGTCTTGTGGGATTGGGCCTTCGCAGGCGGCTCGATGCTCGCCGCGCTGTGCCAAGGCATCGCGCTCGGCGCCCTCGTGCAAGGCATTAAAGTCAGCGGGCGCGCCTATGGAGGCGGCTGGTACGATTGGCTGACGCCGTTCAGCCTGATAACCGGCCTAGCGCTTGTCACCGGCTATGCCTTGCTCGGCGCGACTTGGCTCGTAATGAAGACCACGGGTGACCTGCAGCAACAGGCGCGCCGCTTCGCCCTCGCAAGCGGCGCCGGCACGGTGGCGCTGATCGGGATCGTCAGTCTGTGGACGCCGTTTCTCAATCCGGTGTTCATGAGCCGGTGGTTCGCGTTTCCGGCGATCCTCTACACGCTGCCGGTTCCGCTCACGGTGGCAGCCACGACGGTGCTGTTGTTTCGAGGCCTTCGCGCCGGCCGGGACGCGCAGCCGTTCATCGCGGCTCT
>Ga0126379_10001277_pt1 | contig 15121 bp, 13 predicted proteins | sample PanSoiMetPlot_24_FD_92640 | JGI IMG/M metagenome (GOLD analysis project Ga0126379, IMG submission 92640) | Tropical forest soil microbial communities from Panama - MetaG Plot_24 | ecosystem: Environmental > Terrestrial > Soil > Tropical forest > Bulk soil | place: Panama | collected 2016-02-17 | reverse complement strand
TATTGCCTGAACCAAGTTTTGAAATCGCGGATCAGCATGCAAGGATTCGAGTTCCGGATCCGTAAAGATCCAAAGAAATTCGGGATCGTGATTTTCATAGGAACGCTTCAACTCAGCAAATGCCGCCTCTTTGTTTCCTAGTTGAGCGTAGTCTCGGGCGAGATAGAAAGAAGGCCGCGGTTGATAACCATGTACTGTGAGCGACAGACGAAAGTATCCATATCGTCCTGAATTGCTGTATGCGGATTGAAGTTCCTCAATCGCCGCAATCACCGCTGGATCCATCCGATACTGATTGACGATACCTTCAGCACCCAGTCGTAGCTCTCGAATCGACTCCGCAAGCTTGCCCTGACGCCGAAGGGCAACTGCCATTTCCCAATAAGCAGAGAAGAACTGGGGATCGATCTTTAGCGTTTCTTGGTAAGCACGCACTGCGTCGTCATACCGACCCGCATCGCGCAGTATGCCAGCCATCTCGTGGTGAACGACTGCGGAAAGAGGGTCGAGGGCTAGTGCAGCTTGCTCTTCGCGGATTGCCTCTTCTCGCCGTCCCATCAGAATTAATACTTCGCCATACCACTGGTGCCCGGTCGAGTAGTTCGGGTTGAGATCAAGTGTTCGTCGAAACTCTCGCTCGGCATCGAAGAGATTCCAGTCGCGATACATGAGGAGTTCGGCATTGGCCAAATGGGCTTCCGGTAAGGACGCATCCAAAGCCAGTGCCCGACCAGCCGCCTCTCTTGCCTTCTCGAACCCCTTGCCGGGAGGCATTTCAGTTAGGAATGGCAGAACCAGATAACAGTGGGCGAGGCCGGCATAACTGCGTGCATCATCCGGATCCTTGTGAACAGCTAGACCGAAGTATCCAATTGCTTGCTTAAGGCTCTCTTTGGTGCGAAGCGCCCAATAGTGACGACCCTGCAGGTAATCCTGGAACGCCTGAGGATCGGTAGGGTGGTTATGGACGAAAATCTGTCGTTGGTTTTGACTAAGGTGCAATTGTACGTGCTCCGCAATATCGTGGGCCACTTCGGACTCGAGGCGGAATACGTCGTCAGACTCGCGATCGTAGCCCTCAGCCCAAAGGTGCTGATCTGTCGCGCCTCGAATCAATTGAACCCGCAGCCGGACCCGCCGCCCCGAACGCTCGTACGAGCCCTCTACTATCGCGTCAACATTCAGCTCGCGCGCAATTTGTGGGATGAGCTTGTGGGTGCCCTTGTAAAGAGTGCTGGAGGTACGCGAGATGACCCGCAGCCCTCCCATTTTTGCGAGATCGGTGATGATCTCGTCTGTCAGCCCCTCGGTAAGATAGTCCTGCGAGGAGTCCCCCGATAAATTGTCGAGGGGTAGTACGGCGATGGCTTGGATTGGGAAAGGGGATCCAGTTCTCTTTCGAATCAGGAGGTAGATCGCCAAACCCGTTGCCACGGCGACCAGAATGGCCACAATGAGTCGCCATGATGAGGTTTTTGCGCCGAGCCGCCAGAATGGGGTCCTTACATCGAGCGCAGGGATTCGCCGCTTTTCCCTCCAGTGATCGATCTCGCTGCGAAAGGCATATACCGAGCCTTGCTTATCATGAACTTGCCGGTGAACCGGCAACGCCTCACGTCTCTCCCAGCGCTGAACCGTCCGAACATCTCGCTTGAGGTAGGCGGCAATTTCTTTCCACGATTCAAGCCGATCGTCGCCTGTCTCTGAGCTTGCGCGTCGATCCCGCGCGAGATCGGCCATACCAGATCCTTTACTATCTTTCTGAGTTACGACGCCCCGAGGTTTGAGTGCGGACATTGTAGCCCGACTCCGCTCCAGCCGACAATCAGGACGCGGCAAACGACGACACGCGCCTTTGTCATGCTTCGCCGCTTGCCAGATTACGCGTCACCATCCAAACTCTCGCCAACTTCAGGCCCGGGCTGAAGTAGCAAGGTGTGCAACACTGGGCTCAAACGACGTTACCTAGAGTCGCCAGCATAGTGGAGCCGAAGCATGCGACTCATGGGACGTTACCTGGAAGTGGGTGCAAAATTTTCGGCAGCTACATAACAGTTCGATACGGATTGTCGATCTTGGAACGCTGATTGGGCTGATAAGACGTGGTTGTTGGAACGGTGACGGCTTTCGATTGTTAAACGACTCGGGCACCGTCGCATCGTGAGTCGGCACCCTCCCACATGATGTTCGTAGCCTGAAGTAGGGCTAAAGTACCTCTTCCCCAAAATCTTCGTTGATCCTTCCCGGGCTGCAGATCCAGCCGGACGGACGCCAAACTTTTGGAGGAGGAGCATGAAATCAATAACTCTTAGAGTAGGGGCTGGACTTCTTCTGGTGTTGCTTCCAAGGGCTCTATCGGCAGCACAGTGTACAGGGGGTGGCCCAGAGACCAAGGTTTCACCTCAGAATTTGACCTTCTCTGCGCGGCGGGTCGGGACAACCAGCGTTCCTCAGAACACAGTCGCAACAAAGCTTACTGGTAGGCTCTTGCCGCTTACCGCTGTATCCAGCACCCCGCCGTTTCACAGTTGCGAGGGAGCTATTGGGGCACACAAGAGCTGCACGATTCAAGTGACATTCACGCCTACAGCCGCCAGTTCGGTAACTGGAAATACGACTGTGAGGGATGGCACAGCGCTCGGCGGCGGAACGGTGGGTCTATCCGGCACGGGCGTTGCGCGGACCGCGATGCGGACTCGTGCGCCTGCGAGCGACAGCGCACTAGTCACAGCATTGTCAAACGCGCCGGCAGCCGATGGCCCAGCGACACTGAAGAGCTTGCGGTATCGCATCTTCGACGTGGGCACCTTCGGGGGCGCAAACAGCCAGACCAACGGCGGCGGCTCCAAGATCATTAATAACGAAGGCGAAATTGCCGGCGAGGCAGACACCGATACGCCCTGCCCCTATTTCCCCGCATTCATATCTCCCGCCTTCAAATGGCACAACGGCGTTCTTACCCGATTGAGTTTGCTCCCAGGCGCCTGCTTCCGATTGCCCAACGCAATCAGTTCGAACGGAATCATCGTCGGCGCATCCGACAACGGTAAGCTCGACACCGCCACCGGCCTTCCCGAGTTACATGCCGATGCAACCATCAATGGGAAGACCATACGCTTCCCGACCTTCGGAGGCGTTCTCGGCCTCTCGGGAAGTGTGAACAGCCAAGGCTTCGTGGTTGGAGCCGCAGAAACTGCAGACCCTGACTTGTTCAATTACGGCGGGGACGTGATTGGAGGTCTGCCGTCACCCACTACCTGGCGAGCTTTCCTGTGGCATCAGGGGAAGCTGCAAAACCTTGGCACGCTGGGCGGACCGGATTCTTCAGCCTCCGATATCAACGAGCACAATGAGATCGTCGGAATTTCTTTTACAAGTCCGGTTCCAACGCCTGTCGGTATACCACCGGTCGAGCCTTTCATCTGGAAGAACGGGAACATGCGCAGTTTGGGATCACTTGGAGGCAGCTTCGGCGGTGTAGCCAATCTCACGAATCGCACCGAGACCGTTGGTTTCTCCAACCTGGAAGGCGACGAAGTCGGTCATGCCTACCATTGGAAAGACGGGCAAGGCATGAAAGATCTTGGGGTGCTAGGCGGGACTTTCAGCCAGGCAACGTGGATTAACGAAGCGGGCGAGATCGTCGGTGGTTCTACGACCCCGAACAATGAAGCTTTCCACGCCGTTCGCTGGCGACATGGTGTGATCGAAGACCTGGGTACTGCCGCCGGAGATTCATGCAGCTTTGCCATTGAAGTGAACGCGCGCGGTGAAATCGCCGGTCAGTCGTTCAATTGCGACGGGACCGGTAATAACCACGCCATAATCTGGGAGCACACGGGACCAGCGATCGATCTCAACCTATTTCTCCCTCCGGATTCCAATCTGCAACTGGCGGAGACCCATTTCGCCAACGACCACGGAGAACTCGTTGTGGTGGGGATTCTACCCAATGGCAATGAGCACATCATTGCTTTCATCCCATGTTCGGGAGATGAGACGGAAGGCTGCCGCGGCGCGAGACGTGACGTGACAAGTGCCCAAATCCAGTCGGCCGTTTCCAACAACCAGGCTCGTCTGACGCCGGAAATGCTCGCCAAAATCCGGAACAGAGCAGTGCGGAAGTTTCGAGGGATTCAAGGGCTAGGCCAAAAGTAGCTATACCGGGCAGCGACTGAAACGCGAATCGCGCATAAATGCGCGCGTCGGCGTCTGCCTCTACAGCTGTTGGAGGATTCAAGTGAAAAGCAAATTAAGACTCCGTTGGGCCACTCTGGTTGCGGTCTGTCTGGCCTTGACCTCACTCGTGCCATCGCCTGCGCAGGGACAGAACAAAACCGTCAGCAACCTTCGTTATCGCATTTTTGACGTCGGCACCTTTGGCGGCCCCACCAGCCAGACCAACGGCAGCCGGATCCTGAACAATGAGGGAGTGGTCGCCGGCGAAGCCGATACAGCAAAGCCGTGTCCGTTCTCTGGCGGATTTGCGAGTCTTATTTCTCCCGCGTTCCGCTGGAAGGATGGCAAGTTGACCAACATAGGTCTTCTTCCTGACGGTTGTTTCAGCCTGCCCAACGGCATCAGCCAGAACGGATTCATCGCAGGATCTTCCGACAACGGGATCATCGATCCGAACACGGGAGTGCCCGAGATTCGGGCCGATTTTCGCGCCAACAGCCACATGTTCAACCTGGGCACATTCGGAGGCACGAACAGCCTTGCCAACGACGTCAATGATCACGGCATAGCAGTGGGTGGCGCCGAAAACAAGGACCCTGATCCGTTTAACTTCGGCGGCAACCTTTTGGGACTGCCTTCACCGACCGCATGGCAAGCGTTCCTGTGGCAAGGCCACGGACTCAAGAAGCTGGGAACGCTCGGCGGCCCGGATTCCTTCGCGCTGATCGTTAACCAAAGCGACGAAATCAGTGGCATCGCGTTCACGAATTCGGTTGTAAACCCGACAACCGAGCTACCGACAACTGCCGCGTTTTTTTGGAAGAACGGAAAGATGACGGACATCGGTTCGTTTGGTGGCGTTTTCAGCACGATGTCATACCTCAACGACAAGAGCCAGGTTGTAGGTTTCTCAACATTCCCTGGCGATTTCGTGGCACACGCGTTCGTATGGGCACCATATACGGGCATGAAGGATCTCGGCACGCTGGGCGGCACGTTCAGCACCGCGATCTGGGTCAACAACAGCGGAATCGCGGTGGGTGGCTCTACGACACTTAACGACGAACTGTTTATTGCCGCGCGCTGGCGCAATGGCGCGATCGAGAACCTGGGCACCGCCGGCGGAAACACCTGCAGCAACGCCTTCCAGATCAGTGAACGAGGCGAAGTCGCCGGGCAGTCGTTCAACTGCGACAACACCGGCCTTGCGCACGCGACCCTGTGGGAGCCCACCGGCCCCGCCATTGATCTGAACCGGTTTCTACCTCCCGATTCCAATCTACAGCTTGCGGAAGCGCACTTCGTCAACGATCGCGGTGAACTTGTCGTGGTCGGCATCTTGCCTAACGGCAACCCACACATCGTTGTCATGGTTCCCTGCACCGGAACCGAGTCGGAAGGCTGCCGCGGTGCAAGAGAGGAGCTCAGTGTCGCGCAACAGCAGCTTGCTTTCAGCAACCACCACACTCGTTTGAGTCCGGAAAATCTGGCCGCGATCAAGAGGCGGGCAATTCGAAAGTTCCGCGGGCTTCCCGGCGTGAACGAAAACTGAGCCCAAGCAGCCCGGCGCTTATTACTAACTGGACGAATTATGTTGATTCGGAAACCTAACACTCTAGACGGCAATGAACGCGCTGTCTTGCTGATCTCCTGCGACGACGACCCGCCCAACGCACCGGGATGTTGTGGACTGCGTGAGATCTCTAACGCAAAAACGAGCAAAGCGCCCGCTGTGACGGAACAAAAATTCGTGTCGCTGACGAAAGAGCATCATGGCCATGCGGCGCCAGGTAGGTTCTTATTCAGCGCTGAACAAGTGGTTCAACATTCGGCCCATCACCCAGGTAAGTCGTAGGAAAACCCAAGAAAGATGCGGACTGAAGACTGCGTCAGGAGATTTTATGTTCCTTACAAAATCCAATTGGATGTTTTTGCTCATGCTGCTTGTGTTTGCCTCCACCTTCGCCCACGCCACTTACCCCGGCAAAAACGGCCGCATCGTTTTCACTCAGGGAACTGATATCTGGACGATGAATCCCGATGGATCCGATGCGCGCCCGCTCACCTCCTTCGGGTCGAGCGGGAAAGCCGCCTGTTGCGCCTCCTGGTCGGCCGATGGCAAGACATTAGTGTTTGCCGCCGCCGACTCGAGTACAGATCCTGCGCAGATCTGGATGATGAATGCAGATGGAAGCAACAGGCACCAGGTATTGAATGACCCGGAATTCACCGACAACGACCCGAGTCTTTCACCAGATGGAACCACGATCGCATTTGACCGCTGCCCTCTCAACAGCAGCGGTTGCGAACTCTTCCAAGTACGGGTCGACGGCGCGGGCCTGAAGGCTCTCATTCCGTTTGGTCCGAATACCGACATTTTCGATGTCACCCCTGAGTACTCTCCTGATGGCAACACTATCGTGTTCAGCGGATTTAATCGGGCCGGATTGATTGCCGCCGTCTTCCTGATGGATGCGGATGGTTCCCATATTCGCCCGATCACCCCGCCCGGGCTGGAAGCCTTTCTGCCGGACTGGTCGCCGGACGGCAACACGATCGCGTTCACGACTCGTGCTAACTACCCGCCTAACACCTTCACCCCGCAAGTATGGATCATGAACAAGGACGGCTCCGGGCTCAGGCAGTTCACGTTTCCCGGGTCCTCCCATGACTTCTGGCCGGCCTGGTCGCCCCAAGGTGATGCAATCGCCTTCGAACGCGACAACGCGGATTTCTCGCAGTTCGTGATTTTTGTGAAGAACCTCGCTGCCACCGCCTCCTTGGAACAGCCGTTGCGTCAAGGAACGTCAGCAGCACTGGTGAAACGCGCGCCTCCGCATCTGGTAATGCCGGGCAGAGCACCGCTTCGTGGAAGTGCGGCGAAACTCATCAACCAGAATGGCGCTATCCCGCGGTGGGGACCGGCTCCTGAATGAAACATCGGCTCATGGCTTTTCGAGACACGTGAAATGCTGTTCTTTCCGATGATCCTAATCCTAAAGGAGAAGTTATGCTGAAGATGCGATCGTTCCACATGAGAATACTCGCGTGCTTGCTGTTGACACTCGTTACCGCACTCTCAGGATTGGCTACCGGCGCCAAGCAAAATGGCCGGATTGTTTTCACGGGCAACCAGTCGGGGACCTGGCAGCTTTACACGATGGAACCCGATGGCACCGATGTCACGCAGATCACCCATCTGCCCACGAATAATGCTGAAGGGTTCTTGCCCGACGTTTCGCCCGATGGGAAGCGGGTTGTTTTTTGCTTCGGCATTCTGCCCATCGGCGATGATGCACCCAAAACGGAGATCTTTGTCGTCAACATGGACGGCACCGGGCTCACGCAACTTACCCATGATGGCCGCTTTGATTGCGCGCCAAGATGGTCTCCGGACGGCTCGCTGATCATATTTGCGCGGGAGTCGCCACGAACTCACCAGACGGTGGTTGCGATCATGCATCCCGACGGCACACACTTGAAGACGCTCACGACGGACCTATGGGGAACGTTCCGAGCCGCGTACACTCCGGACCAGAAAAAGATCGTGTTTGAAAGTCAGCAGGCAGGATTCATTAACGTGTTGCGTGTGATGGATGCCGATGGGTCAAATAACAAGCAGCTAACTCCTGCGCCGCCCAAGGCTGGCGAACCAGGCGTTTCAGCAACCGGTGAAATCGTGTACATCAGTAATCTCAATTCGCCTATAACCCTGCCCAATATCATTTTCGCGAGAAATCTTTCTGGCAGCGTGCAAAAACAGCTTACGCATCCAGTCGGCGCGTCGCATGATGTGGGCCCGAATTTCTCTCCCGACGGGCAGAAAATTGTTTTTGCGAGTGATCGCCTAAGTTCGGACAACAGCCTGGATATCTTCATCATGGATGCCGACGGCGCGAACCTCACGCGTGTCCTAAGTGGCATCACCATTGGCGGATGTCCGAGCGGTAACTGTGTGACGCCGGCGTGGGGAGCAAAGCCGTAAGCGAAGTGTGCAGAAATACGGCTCATATTGAAGCGAATTCGAATTCGTACTCTGAAGGCGTCGCAATCCTGACCTGTGCACCTCAGGGTCCAGCGGAGTCAGATCGTGGCGCTCTCGGCATCTGCGGCCAAATGACAGTGGTTCTTCGGTGGTCAGGCTAAAAGCCGGATTCGGAGCCCCTTAAAAAACTCACCAGAAAACCCGGCTGCCATCTTCAAATCTTGCCGAGTCTTCGCAGCGCGTTAATGATCACTGCCTTGATCAGAAGCACTCGAACTTCAGCGCAAGCTGCTCGGCCAATTTCGTACGATAAAGTAACGAAATTTCCGACGTGGCCGGAGCTAGTTCCCATTCGATACGGCCGAATGATGAACTCGCCGTTCATGTCCTATCGGGGTGCGGCCCTCAACTTGGCTGCAGATCTGGCACGCAAGTGGTCTTCGGGTTAAATGGAATTTCGTGCTTGGAGTGGCCCTGATCGTCCCGGCATTAGGACCATGTGCCAGAGCGCAAATAGATCAGGTGCTGCCAGAGATCGACGTGTACCACAGGCTGTCTTCCGACTTGCGATTCAGCTTCCAGGCCAAGGAGACCAGAGAGGGAGGAGCTCCGACACAGGCCGAGATAGGGCCCAGCCTCGACTTCTATCTGAAACCGCTGGTCAAGTTAGAGAAAGTTACCTGGTTCGATCTGGACGACTCAAAAAAAAGGGTGCTGGTGCTTTCCCTTGGCTACCTGCCTTCTCCCAACTCACCACCAATAAGCCGAATTGAGCCAGTCGCAACGTTCCACTTTCCCCTGAAGGCCGGATTCCTGCTTTCAGACCGGAATCGTGCAGACCTGGACTGGCAGAGCAGCAAATTCACCTTGCGCTATCGGAACCTACTTCAGATCGAAAAACGGCTCACGATCCGCTGCTATCACCCTGCGCCGTATGCCGCTGTGGAGTTCTTTTACCAGAGCCAATATAGCAAGTGGAGTGATACGGCAATCTACGTCGGGTGCATCTTCCCAATCGGGAGGCACTTTGAGTTTGACCCTTATTACGAACACCAGAACAATACTGGCAAAAGTCCAAATCAACAACTGAACCAGTTAGGCCTGAGACTTAGCATCCATCTTTAGACGAAAGATGAAATAAGTACGGGCGAATGTTAACACTTTACGCGTCCGAGCGTCGCCAATCCGCCAGTCACGATTCTGGACCCAAACACACACGTTGCTCTGGCACTATTACCAGCTATCGAATTCCTCTTGTCTTGACTAATATTTGAAGAATATCGAGGTGTTCCCGTGTCTAAGCAGCTTCCCTTCCAGCATGAATCCAACCACCTCGTGCGCAAGATCAAGATGCGCGTATCTGATTTTCGCTTCCTCTTCGAGAGCCTTGCAGATTTTGCCGATGATGAGATTGTGACGATTCAGGCCGTCTGTGATGTGCTTAACGAGAATGAACCCGCCTATTCAGTTGGTTTTCAGTGGTCCGGTTCCGATAATGAGGGGTGTCCTGCAAAAACACTGCGGCCCAATCATTTGGCGCACCCTCGTGCATGAGCTGGCGGGGGCGTTTAGTGCGGAATGCCCGATGCCCAGAAGGCGTAAGGCAAGTGAGCTACTAAGTTCGATTGGCTAAGGGAAGGTTTCTGCACTCGCTAACTATGCCTCTCAGGGACGACGCCTTGCGCTGCTATCGAGCGCTGCCAGGAACTGTCTGAGTGCAGCGGTTCATGCCGGCCGCACAATTCTGCTGTGTCGCTATTCCACCAAGAACAAGAAGCCGAAACGCCTCCAGATGTGACAGGAGGTTTACGAGCTGCTGTCCATGTCGATTTCCGGCAAGGGGCCGGATGATCTTGCCATCACACGCGATGACGGATCTCCCGTGGGCGATTTCCGCAGAGTGTGGCGCAAGATCGCAACCGCTGCAGGTTTACCGTGCTTGCTCGTGCATGATCTTCGTCGTAGCGGGGTCCGCAACTTGCGTCGGCTGGGATTTGCCGAGAAGACAAGCTATTGGAGATTAGTGGCCAGACAACGACCTCCGTTCTTCAGAGGCTTGACATCGTAGGTTAGATGGGACCTGGCCGGAGTGGCGGCCGTCCCAGACTGGAAGCGCAAGATAGCCGGGCCAGATCTGTCACAGTTAGGTCACAATTTGCCTTCCACAGGGAATCCGATAAATCGCAAGATGCTAGAATTCAATGAGTTGCCGACGGGCGCGTAGCTCAAACGGATAGAGCATCGGATTTCTAATCCGAGGGTTGCAGGTTCGATTCCTGCCGCGCCTACGATCCTCAACTTTTTTACTTGTAACGGCTTACTGCACCGCATCCGTTTCTAGCCTTAAAATCATCGGTGGCACCAACGCGGTGGCACTTGCCACCAGCTTCTCAATTGCTGCCTGTCGATGGCTGGCGCTAGATGGGCGTGGCGGTACGTCAGCGAATGCTTTTCGGCCTGCTCACTCCTGCACAGTTCGGAGGTGAACCCAGCCGATCACGAGTCTGCCAACAAGAGTGTGGCAATGCCAACAAGGTCCTTGATTCCGGGACGCTGACCGCTCGTTCAAAACCACGCACGCGGACTCAGAAGGCAAATACTCGTCCTGACCCAGCGTTGTTGTTCTTCAGAGTGGCAACAATTGGTATCGTCCGCGAGTTCATCCGAACGTAACGAATAGCCTCCGCTCTTTGAAATCGTGATGATCCGGTTCTTGAAATCAACACATTGCCAGGTCAAAGGGGGACACGTAGTCTGAGCCCTACTGCTCGCTTCGACGCATTTCGTGTGGAGGGCAACTTCAAACTCTGCGATTTGCTCCGCATAATCCCGCCGGCAGCACCTCGCGCAGTAGTGTGCCTTCTTCCGGCCAACGGATGCCTGGTTTAAGCCGACAGGCACGAGAGACGATTTCCAAGTGCTCCGTGCCGTTCGTGGCAGAGAGTCTGAAACGTAATAATCGCGCATACAAGCAAGCTCTAAAGGCCCAATTTGGGTGATCCTGGGTGCATGGGTTGGTGGGTATCATCCGTGGTCAGAGGCGGGTCCTGGGCCATCCTGGCGCAAATTTAGGTGCAAAACTGGAGATACCTGCACTCGGAAGCGCGCAATTCTTCACAGACCGTAAAAACGCCATTCAGGTCTGCGCGTGGCCTTTTCCGCCGCTCAGGAAGAAGGGGTAGCAATGATGTCCGGGGCCGTGATTGAGAGATCCGCCAGCGCTGGCAGAAACCTTGCCCAGCGTCACTGCTGGTGCCACGCCCGAAGCAATGATGTGGGCCAGCAAACCATACTGGCTCACCTGGCTCAAAACCCGCGATTGAGAGTTCTGCCCGCGCTGGCAGAAACCTTGCCCAGCGTCACTGCTGGTGCCACGCTGGAAGCAATGATGTGGGCCAGCAAACCATACCGGCTCATCTGGCTCAAAACTGCGATTGCGAGTTCCGCCCGGGCTGGCAGAAACCTTGCCCAGCGTCACTGCTCCTGCCACGGATGAAAGCAATGATGCGGGCCAGCAAACCATACCGGCTCATGTGGCTCAAAAACTGCGATTGAGAGATCTGCCCGGGCTGGCAGAAACCTTGCCCAGCGTCACTGCTCCTGCCACGGATGAAAGCAATGATGTCGTCCAGCGAAGCAGCCAGGCTCATCTGGCTCAAAAACCGCGATTGAGAGTTCTGCCCGCGCCGGCAGAAACCTTGCCCAGCGTCACTGCTCTTGCCACGGATGGAAGCAATGATGTCGTCCAGCGATGCTGCCAGGCTCAAAACAGCCTTTGAGATCTGCTCGCGCTGGCAGAAACCTTGCCCAGTGTCACTGCTCGTGCCACACATGCAAACCAGACAGGCTCATCTGATGTAAAGTAATTTTAATCCGATATTGAGCTTGTCATTGTCCGGGCCTTTTTGTATGCGGCACGATGCAGGGCTACTTTGGCGGAAGAGTCGAAGTGCACATCTCTCAGGTTGGGGATCTCACGTCGGATTTTCTGGGATCCGTATGTTCCAGATCCGTGCACAGGTTCAATCGATTACGCTTGTTCTTATACTTTCCATCTTGGGTTTTCGTGTGGACCCGCCAAGCGGCCAGGCGGTAGGCCAGAGCAAAGTTGCCCGGGCGAGCACTGGGGCAGCCACAAGCAGCACGGGCGCTGGGACAGTCACAAGCCAGGCCAGTGCTGGGATACCCACAAGCAGCGCCAGCGCTGCCTTGCAATCGATTAATCACATCATCGTTATGCTGCAGGAGAATCGCTCATTAGACCATTACTTTGGCGCGCTGAGGCAATATTGGGCGGAAAATGGCTATAGCGAACAACCGTTCGACGGATTGCCTCAATTCAACGCGCTTCCCCGCCGTGCCCCAACAAACCCCGGCTGTGATCCCTTAGTCACCACGAGGTGCGCGATCGACAGAAATAGCCCCTCCATCACGTCCTTTCCTCTCGTGACGCAGTGCCTCGAGACATCTGTCCCTTTTTGGTTGGATGCTCACTATGACTTCGATCTCGGTGCACCCGCTTCAGGCATCCCTAGGTTGAATGGTTTTGTGTGGAGCGCGGCGAGATGGGCCCGCGTGTTCAACTTCAACGATATTGACGGGAAACGGGTCATGGGTTACTACGATGGGAGCACGCTGAACTACTACTACTTCATGGCGTCCAATTTTGCCACTTCGGATCGCTGGTTCGCCCCCCTCCTGAGCTTAACGGCGCCCAATCGCATGTATCTGCTGGCCGCCACCTCGCACGGGCATGCTTACGGCCTCAACTACACTAGCAGTCCGCCGCTTACAGATACCACCATCTTTGAACAGCTGCAAAACCATGGAATCAGCTGGAAAATCTATGTCCATCCGCCGCCGAGCGGCGCAACCGACCCTGCCTCTCTTATGGCGATAAGCTACATGAAGCAATTCGTCTTTGGGAGTGTAATTGTCCAGAAATATCCACAGAACATCGTCCCCATTTCGCAATATTTCACGGATGTACAGAATGGTGCTCTGCCGCAGGTGGCCCTGATCGAACCTGCATCCGATGTAGCGCTCGACGAACACCCGTCCGACACCGAAACAACTTCCCCTCCCGCGGTTCAGGTTGGAGCACAATACGTTGCCTCGATCATCAATGCTCTGATGACCAGTTCATCGTGGAAAAGCTCGGTATTTATCCTCTCTTATGACGAGAACGGAGGCTTTTACGATCACGTTCCGCCCCAAAAAACCGTCAGCCCTGACGGAATCCCACCTTCCGACTTAAGGTCGACGGAGATTTGCTATGGAGTCCCCACCGTCCCGACCTGCGATTTCACCTACACGGGATATCGGGTTCCGCTGATCGTCATTTCTCCATTTTCTAAGAAACATTATGTTTCGCATACGGTCGCGGATTACACCGCCATTCTGAAATTCATCGAAACGAGATTTGGTCTTCCGAGCTTGACCAGACGCGATGCCGCTCAAATGGATATGACCGAGTTCCTCGATTTCGTGAATGTGCCGTGGCTCACACCACCGACCACGCCCCCCCAGAATATCGGTGAAGCGTGCTATTTGAACGCGCTGCCGTAAGCCTCGCCAGACCTCAATTGCTTCAGCGAATGGAGGATTTGCGACCAGCCTAGCGGAAACTACCCGAGCGGAACTTTTCGCCACTTCTCGAGACCTGGGACGATACCTCCCGAGCTAGTCGGCGGAATAGCCCGCGCAAAGAAGCCTGAGCGCGGAGCGCTACAAGGAAATAGCTACGAAAGCATCAAAATTTGGGGTGAAGATGCGCCATGCGAAGGCGAAGGCCAAACGCAAACCAAAATAATTTGGTGGCACTACCGATGGCAGTTCGTTTTTACTTTCGGTGCCTTTCTATGCATCCCCGGTTCGCACCCCTCCGCACCTAAACCCCGGATTTCCGTTGCTTGTGAAATTCTGCATCTCCGTCGTTCGTCCCATGACGGATTTTTTCTAATTCGAGGGTTGCAAGTTCAATTCCTTCCGGGCTTACCATCTCAGGCCCTTTCGCGTCCACAATTAGTGCAATTCTGGCCCAAACGGTGTGGCTCATGTACCGTCGGGAATGTTTTCTATGCTTGAACAGTCATCAAATCCAGATTCTTCCTCTGTTTTCGTTCCACCTTTCACTAGGATCCAATGCCTCCGTGTAAGCACGGTCAAGCCCTCCAGGCGAGCAAACAGATCAGCGCCACTGCTCCACTGCTCCTGTCACCAACAGTTCTGTCTTCTCCTAGCACGTGCAGTCCGGTAAGGTTCGGCAGCCGGCAAAGCCATCCTTCTTTTTCATACGAACAGCCCCATTCGCCGATTCCCAAAGATATTGGACGGCGCAGAATGGGAGTAAGGGAAAAATGCGTTTGGGAATGGCGATAGTGTAATCGCTGGTTATTGAAATATCCCTTCTGCTGACCGTCCTGCCCAATTGCGCCTCAGTAAATCACTCCTTCGGAATGCCGTTCGTGACTGTCAGCAAGATGCAGGCTGAGGTTATCTTCAAAATTCGAGAGGGCATGGTGCCGTCGCAAACCTTTGTCTGGGCTCAGCACATGAAGAGGTAGCTGCGGCGACGCTAGCTTTTCAGATTGGGCCTTCTTCGATCCAACCGTATTCTCACGAAAATTCATGGCCAAATCCCTAGGAGACCTCAGTCGCCGCTTTCAAAGGCTCCCTTTCGCGAGCAGTATCTTTCGGCTTTCGATGCTCGCAATATGTATTGATGCAGGTATCGGGTAGGATCAATCTCGCCACCGGCACACCCCCGATAATGTGAGAGTCAATGATTTCGTCAACGTCGGCGGGAGTTACGTGGCTGTACCAAACTGCGTCAGGATAGACGACGAGATTGGGGCCGTGCTCGCATTGGTCAAGACAGCCGGACTTGTTGGCGCGAACTCGGTGCTTTAGACCGCGCTCCGCTAATTTCTGTTTAAAAATCCATTGCAGTTCGGC
>Ga0126379_10001275_pt1 | contig 15144 bp, 19 predicted proteins | sample PanSoiMetPlot_24_FD_92640 | JGI IMG/M metagenome (GOLD analysis project Ga0126379, IMG submission 92640) | Tropical forest soil microbial communities from Panama - MetaG Plot_24 | ecosystem: Environmental > Terrestrial > Soil > Tropical forest > Bulk soil | place: Panama | collected 2016-02-17 | reverse complement strand
GCTCTTCTCCGTCATCCTCTCGGCGCGCGGGTTATGGGAGCATTTGCCACGGCGGACCAACGTGCTGCACAAACAAGGTGCCCGTGCATGAAGCGCTGCGCGATGCGACGAACACCGGCTGCCGGACGTGCTGATTCCTTCCAAGTTCGTCGGCGATAAAAGCTGCTAGGTCGGCTCGGGCGGTCAAATATGTTCTCGGCTGCAATTTAAGAGATGCCAGGTATCGCGTAGGCGGGCGATTCGCCAGGGCCGACGGGCGCGCAATTGTCCAAGCCAGTGTAGTACCGTTGACGATCTCTTCAACGCGGTTATGCTCCGCCACGACGTTGTGACTCAGAAACGCTTGACATGGGCATGCTATATGTATATACATGTAGTGTGAGCACGCAGAAGAACCCGCTCTAATTTTTTGTAGAGCTCTTCCTCAGACGAGGATAGCTTTCCTGCTTTCCTGTGCGCCTCCGTGCGACAGGTGAGAGCGCATATCGTAAGCTGTTTCGGCCTCCATACTTGTCAGCGGCAGACCAAAGCGTCCTCGGCCTCCCAAAGCAAGTCTGGCTACTAGCGAGAATGAACTGCAAACGTTGGGACGCAAACCTCGTGGTGAACTAACGGATAGCGTGATCGTTACTGTCCTGTTAGCGGCGGTGCCGTCGGCAGCTGTCACCACAATTGTGTAGGTGCCAGCTGGCGTCTGATTGGGATTAGGCGGAGGATTGGGACTCCCGCTAGCGCCCCCGCCACAAGCGTTGACAGAAAGCACGGCGAAAAACACCAAGAAAGCCAGAAGCCATCTTCGGTTACGGCGCGCTGTGAGTCCCCCTAGCAACAGCAGGCACGGTAAACCGGCTAGCACTATGTTCTGCCGACTGAAGATACCAGCGTTGCTAACACTGCCCGTCGTCATGATCGTGAGCGTTACCGGGATCCCAGCAAGATATGCAGGCAGTTTGTCTCAGGTGTGAAACTCTAAGGACTCGCAGTTTGCTTTGAGAGGCCAGTTTATTTCCTTTTTCCGCTCGCCGCCTTCTTGATGAGCGAAGCCGCTGTCTTTGCCTCCGCTTCCGTTATGAAACCGAGAACAGCCGAAAACTTTCGCCCTAGGGCTTGAGCAATAAAGAAAGTCATATTAATCCCCGCACCGGACAGGGCCTGAGCGATGGCAAGGCCGAGACCGGGCTTGTCGTCTCCTTCGACAAGGAGCGTTGGAATCGAAGTAGCAACTAGTCCCTCAGCTATAGCTGCATCGGTCGCCTTCTTGCCCGAGACGGGATAGAGTTCAATCGCTGCCCGCGCTTCATTTCCCGGATACCGATAGCCCATCAGCACGCGCAAATTTGTGCCGGCTTTGGCAATCGGCTCAAGCGTCTGTGCAAGCGTTCCCACCTGATTCTCAACCTCTTTTCGCCAAAGGGATATGTTTTTCACCGTAACCGGCATCTGCTCCTCCCGAAAAAGCGATGTTAGTAAAGGAGGAGTGTAGCGCCGTTCATGAGACTTTTCATCCCCATCGCGCGTAGCTTAAAAGGAGGGAGGAGTTGCAAATGAAAACCTCTTTCATCTTCCTTGTGCTCGTTCTGGTGTCGCTGATAATTTTCACTGGATGCACGCCGGGCGCTAACCAATCCAAAGGAACAGCCAGGGAACACAATGTAATCGCAGGCTTCTGGCTCGGCCTCTGGCACGGCTTTATTGCACCAATAGTGTTTGTGATCTCGCTATTCAAGAACAGCGCCGGCATCTATGAGGTCCACAACAATGGAGCATGGTACGACCTAGGCTATCTTTTCGGCATAGCCTGCTTCTTCGGTGGTGGTGGGCACCGTGCGGCGCGGCGAAAAGCTGCTGTGCCCGGTTAGGAGCGTCGTTCCACAGTGGCCAGAAAGATTCATAGTATCCGAGGACTGCCCACGGTGAATTGAGTTATTTGTCTGTGTGGATGCGCTCAGCGGGGACTTCAACCTCAGTCACCCCACGGAACGAGAACAGCAACTTCACAAGGTACTTGGGCGGCTGTTCCGATGTTTGCTTCACGATGTGGCCCACAGCATCGGTAACCGCTGCCTGAAACATCACACCCTCGGCCTGCAAGCCAGCCAGATTCACACGCACTAGTTGGCCCGGTTGCAGCATCATCGCCTCCAGGAAAATGCTCTCCTTGCCGAAGCAGAAATGCAAGCCACTCCGGGGAGGGGCGCGTCAATTCGTGCCACGACGAGTCTACTTCGTATTCCAAAGCTCCCAAAACTGTTTCACCGTCGCAGGCGCGTGACCGGTATAATCATTGTTCGCAAATGCAAAGATTTTTCGGATGCGCTTATCCTCGACAAGACGCCTCAACACGACCACCCAAGTCTTCAAATCGGCTTGTCTGTCGATGACCGTCTTGTCCCAGGTCGTTGTTGTTCCTCGATGCCCTTGCGGTTTCCCAACCACCTGACAAACCCGGAGTCCGCCGTGGCCAGATCGAGTTCGTCCTTCATCTCCCAAGGGCGCGGCATGAACGACGTGTCCTTCAGTGCCAAGGCCGCGTTGTGCTCGCGGAGCGCATCCGTTAGGTTGGCATCGAGCCAGCCTTTGTTCCTGATCTCGACGAGAATGGTTGCAGCCCAGTGGGCTCTCGCGGTACGTCCAGCACGGACAAAACGTGACGATTGGCGAGTTGATGCAAGGTTCCGTACACCTGCCAGAGCCCTGCCAAGTACAGCCACGTTAGGTGGTATTTCCTGGCCATCTCTATCGAAGCTTGGATTCGGCGTTTCTCAAGGAAGGCACGAACTGTGCGTGGACTAAACTCATAACAAATCCAGTCAAAGATCTCGAAGGACGGGCGTTTTTGCCGCGCGGCAAGCCGGGGTCGTGCATGGAACAAGTCGCGCAGGCATCGGACCTGACCAAACGGGAAAAGCTACTTGAGGCGACCTGCGAGCGAGTGTGTGGTGGTGTCGTTCGAGCCGTAGAACTCGCCCCAGCGGCCCTTCTACAACTGATAACACTGTTGAGTTTTGCTTGCTAGTGCTTAAGGGCAACCGGCGGTCCACTGATTCGCGTTGCCTTTAGATCAACAGTCACTTCGACACGGTCGGCAATCTTAATGAAGGGAATGTCGCTATTCATTCCATACTGTTTGCGGTCGAAGGCCATTGTTGAGCGGGAGAGCGGCAGCCGCTCGGGCAAGGTTACGGTTCGTGGCGATACCACACGATACGGTCTCCGTCAGCGGGTCGGGGCGAATATTCAACGGAGACGTAATCCACGGATCTCATCTTCGACGACGGTAACTCCAGCAACAGATTATTGGTCAACAGAAACCCGCCGATTCGAAGCATCGACTGGATGTTGTCCAATGCCAAGGACTGCTCAAACGTGTCATAGTAAACGAAGACGTTAGTTGCTATCAGGAGATCGAATTTCGCGTCTTCAGGGACTTCCTTACGCTGGAGGATGATGTTTACGTCCAAAGTTCGCATCCGTTTGACAAACTCAGGGCGTACGCTAACGGCACGCGATGCCGTACCCTGCAAGGAGGGAGGCACATCAATAGGGCGCACCGGGTTCCCAATCTGGTCGCCGAACCCCTTCCAGTAAGCCACAAGTTCAGGCTTCCAGCCGCGCGCCGAATCGCCCGGAAGCTGAATCGTGTAAGCATGTCCATGCAGGGCGGCCCGGCGCGCACGTTCAATGTGCCCGACTACCCTCGGACTGAGATCCAGGGAGACCACCTCTACCTCTTCAGGTTTTGTCAAGCCCAGACGAAGAAGAGAGTCCATCACCGCAAATGGCTGAACTGTTTGCGTTGGATAGAAGTCATACCCTTCCTGCTTATCGGTGAAGTCGAGGCCAGGCCCTATGATCCCGACGCGACGCACGCTACCAGGAGGCAATGTTCCGTGGTCGCGCATCGTCAACAGGGCGGCTTCAAGGGCAAAATCAGGCTGGAGCGAGGTGTCCAAAGACAGCCCCCGGTCCTTGTAAAGTTTTGAGCGCTCGGCAAACTCCTCTGTCGGATCACCCAAACTGTGCGCAGCGGCCAGCAACTGCTGATACCTGTCTTGCTCCCTTACAACGCGGAGGTAGTTCTGGTAGAGATAGCGCGCTGCCCGTTCATTCGGCGCTGCACCGGAGAATCTGATTCCGGCACGTTCAGCTACTCTTCGCGCAAAAAGAAGGCGCTCGTTGTTGCCGGGTGCGGCCATGCCGTTCACCAGGTCCCGGACTCTAGAATGGATGAGCGCGCGGTATTGGGGGGGAGCCTCTTCCTCAGGCACTTCGGTTGAATCGGTCGAGAGTCTACGCAGTTGTGCTGCTGCCAACCGCGGTTGGTTAGTGAAGGATGTCCCGAAGAGCAGGAAGTTAACGATGGTGTCTTCGTCTCCCTTGCCGAGCCGCTCGCGTATCTCTACGTCATGCGCCTTGACCCAGGAAGGCCAAACCGATTCGAGTTTCTGAGGAGATTCATTGCGCAGCCCGGGCGGAACAATTGGGCTCAAAGCTTCCAGCACTGGCCAGGCTTCGGAGAAAGGAGTGTAAACAATCTCTTCTTGCGCAACTGTCGCCCTAAGAGTCCAACCGATCAGGAGTAGGCAAAACCCTAGACAACACTTTTTGCTCGTCTCACAGCGCGGAGTAATACCATTCGTTCGAGATCTTACTACGGCTTGCAGGCTCATCTCAGAAGGGCTTGTCCACGCGCGGTTTGGGACAGCATCACTGCCGCCAGGAAGGTCAGCAGGAACAGAAAGGTAAGCAAGAACAAGATCGAAAACTTACGGGCAGCGTGCAATCGTGTACGGACAAGCATGTAATCTCCTCCCTCCCCTTCGAAGAGTAAGAGGGAATTAAGGCCGGGAATGGAATTGGACGAACCTGTCAAAATTGACAGGTGACACTTTTCGTGCCGTGAGGTAATTGTTCGCGCCCACACCGATAAGCACGGGCTTAACGGCGGTTTGAGTCCAGGAAAAAAGTTCGCGAGGCACCGCCCACCAACTCAATACCAGCGTGAGAGCGTGCCTCTCTCAGCCTCGCGGAGATGGCTTGGCGGCGTTTCGGGGTTGAGGAAGACCGCCAGCCGACCATTCACAGGAATTTGCTCATGCAAGTGCATCGGTGGGGTGGGGCAAGGAATGGCCCTCACTATTGCCCGGAGGCGCTGAGATGGATACGCTCGACATCTTTCGGCTCAATTCAGATAGATCATTCTCGTGGATTAGCAGTGCAGATTCCCTTTACACTGCACGAAAAATCATCACGTCTCATGCAGGTGACTCGTCGGAAGAATTTCTCATCTATGATCACGGTACGAACGAAAAAATCAGGTTTCGAGCGAACACCTCGACCGTAACTTTTGCTCTCGGTGATTTTAGGCCTGTTGCCTAAACGGGTGACTAAGATTCTGAATCCCGGTGGTTGAGGGCTTAGGCAGCGACCCGCGCCCGCGTATGACATTTATTGGGGACGCGTAAATGGCAATCCGACTTGGCTTGAATCAGTAAACGGACTAGGTAACGCTTACGGGTTGATGACCAAGCTTGCTGCGAAATCGCCCGGCTCAAGGCACCATTGACACGTCGCTCTATTTCAGCGAAATATTGGTCGGCTGCATGGTCCGGTGAGTACTTGCGGCGTCTGAGAATGGCGTTCAGTCTAGTGCCAGCAGCGAGCCTATTAAGAGGAACAAAGAAGAAGCGGACAAAATCCTTAAGGGGCTTGGAGTCACTGTGGACTGGTGGCCGTCTGCATAGCTGCCCTGCGGTGTCCGGGCGGGACGGCGGAGATGCTAATGGCGGGCTGGCGAAGCGCAGCCAAGCGGCTGAGGGCCAATCCCGAAACTTTCATGAGCATATACAGGCTGGCGACGGCGAAGGCGATCGCCGCAAAGACGACCGCGAACAGGGCAAGAGCGGCGACGAGTTCGCGAACGAAGTAGAGTTGCGACGCAGCGACGAGCGCCAAGAACCACCAGAGCCAGCCTCGCCGCGTGTCGTTGGTTTGACTGATGCTTCGGCCGGTCGCGCTGTCTGCGTCGCTCATGCTCTTTGTCGTCATAGCCAGCCTCCTAAGGAACGGTCGGTGCGATGTAGAATGCGCACTTTCGCGCAAAAAGCGGTGGAGGCGCAATGCACAGCAGGTGAACTGGAGGTGGACGGGAGGTGAACTGGTGCACTGCCGCGAGGCGTGAGGCCTCCGCCGGGAGCCGGTGTGGGGTTGGAGCTGGCTGGGCACGGTGTGCTGGTCGAGCAGTCTTTCATGCCGCGTTGCGGCGCCCAGAAACCATGAAAAAGAACTCGAGATGATCGATGGAATTCGGACGTAGATTTAAGCCGGCACCGCGCCGGACCAAGGCCGACTTCCGCTTGGCGCTTCGAGCCCGTATAGCCGTCTGGCCTGGACGTCGCCACGAACCCGAAACTGAAGCCTCGAGCTCGCAAGGCAGATTGTCCTTATAACTCCGGCGTCCCTCGGCGCGGTCCCCCAGGGAGGCCCCATGGAGGCGATCTACACATGCTGTGCAGGTCTAGATGTTCATAAGCAGACGGTGGAGTGTGCCGCGCGGCGAGCCCAGCCGGACGCAAGCGTGCAAGTGCAGGTTCGGCAGTTTGGAACGATGACGGACGATCTGTTGGAGATGGTCGAATGGCTCAAAGCCAAAGGCGTGACCCACGTGGCAATGGAGTCGACCGGCGTGTTCTGGAAGCCGATTTTCAACCTGCTCGAAGATCACTTCACGGTGCTGCTGGTGAATGCGCGGCATGTCCCCAGGTGCCCGGGCGTAAGACCGACGTGCGCGATTGCCAGTGACTGGAATACGGGCGCCATAAACAGCTCTCGCCTTGCGGCTGGGGGAACTTTGGCCGCTCGCCCTGACTAGGAAGTTCCTTGAGACCTTCCCCAATAGCGCGACCACACTCTTGTCCAGCGGCCGCATCGCCCTCTTATGCGGGATACCAAACAAGGGGTGAAAGGTCCATCCGTAAAACACTGTAACGTCAAGTATTAACCGCCAAGTTTCCGATTCCGGACTTACCAGAGCTGAGAGCGTGAGTTGAGCAATTCTGGACTAGCACAGGGCGCCCAGAATTGCCTGCCAGGAGGCATTCCAGCCACTCATCTTTCCTTAGTAGTGATTCGCGGAGCGCAACTCTCTTAGTTGAAATTTCTATATCCAGAGCCCCTGTCAAAAATGACAGGAGACACTTTTCGACGCGTAGTTACTATCCCTTCGCAGGCAAGAGACTTAAACGGGGTGTCGGATCTGCAATCTTTTGAGGAGTGAGAGTATTTAGGAGGGGTGTAATGAGAAGGCAAGTTAGTTTGGGACTGGTTCTAGTTGGGTCCTTGGCGCTTTTGCTGGGCACCAACACCGCTTCGGGTCAGGCGGTGTACGGCAGCATTGTTGGCACAGTCACCGACCCGCAAGGAAACGCCGTGGCGGGCGCCAAGGTTACAGTTACGAGTCTTGCCAAAGGCACTGCGGAACAGGTGACGACCAATGAAACTGGCGCTTACACGGTAATTCACCTCATTCCCGATTCCTATAAGATTCACATCGAAGCCGCTGGATTCAAAGCTTATGACGTTGCGAGTTTGCTGGTACAGGTTGATACTGCTGCTCGCGTCGATATCCAATTGCAAGTTGGCGAAGCGCGTGAGTCGATCGAAGTCAGTGGTGAAGCGGTGCCGCAACTTCAGACAGACAAGTCAGATGTTTCGACCACGTTCCAGGCACGAACGATTGAGAGCGTGCCTATTTACAATAGAAACTTCACGACCTTTCAGCTTCTGTCGCCCGGAAACCAGCGCATGAATGGCTGGAACCACGCGGCCAGTGAGAATCCGCAGGGTTCGCAACAGATCTTGACACAGGGGCAGCACTTTGCAGGTACAGGCTTCGAGTTGGATGGTACGGATAATCAGGACCCAATTCTGGGCATCATCGTCATCAATCCGAACTTAGAGGCCATCAACGAAGTCAAGGTTACGTCACAAAACTACGACGCCGAATTCGGAAAGGCGATTGGCATAATCATGACGACTCAGACGAAATCAGGTACGAATGAATGGCACGGCTCCGCTTTTGACTTTCAGCGGTCTAACTCAAACTTCGCACGCAACCCATTTACACAGGCAAGCGGAATACCAAGTGGCAATTGGAATCAATTTGGCGGCACTCTAGGTGGACCGATTCGGAAGGACAAGATTTTTGCCTTTGTTGATTACCAAGGCCAGCGGAGTCACATTGGGGGAACCGGCCAGGAACGGATACCGACGTCGGCGGAATTGTCCGGTGATTTCAGCGATCTTGCGGCGACTGCGAAAATCTATGACCCGTTTCAGACCACGGACGCAACTCACCAGACACCCGTCCTGGTTAATGGCAACCCTGTCTTCCTGCCGCTTGCACAGCGTACCCAATTCCCTAACAACGTCATCCCAGCTTCGAGATTATCTCCAGTGGCTCTCGCCCTGTTGAAAGATGTCAATCAAGTAGGAACACCAACGACAACCACAAATCCAAACTTCTTTGGCTCCGGCACAAATGTATTGGACTCAGATGGGTTCGATGTGCGGTCGGACTATGTCGCAACATCAAAGATGCAGGTTTTTGGACGTTACAGCCTCCAACAGTTCACACGCTCTGGGCCTGGTTTGTTTGGCACGCTCGCAGGCGGCAGAGCAATTCCGTCTGACCCCTCCGTGGGCGACTTTGCTGGTACGTCAAGCGTGAGAAACCAGAGTTTGGCGACGGGATTTAACTACACTTTAAGCTCCACTCTCCTGACGGATTTCCGGTTCGGCTATTTTCGGTACCGTGTGCATGTTACGCAGGGAGGCTTTGGCACTACGCCGGCTCAGGATGCAGGTGCGGTGGGCTTAAACCTGTCCGATAAGACCTACACCTCTGGGATGCCGTATTTTGCGAGCTTCTTTCCCAACAATACACTCTTCGCGTTCGGATATGCCCTCGGAGCACAGTCCGAAGGCCACTGCAACTGTCCCTTGACCGAGCAAGAGTACCAGTATCAGTTCGTGAATAACTGGACAAAAATCAAGGGCAATCATCAAATTAAGTTTGGTGCGGACCTGCGTCGGGCGCACAACCTGCGCGTGCCCAGCGACGCGCACCGTGCTGGTGAACTTCAATTCACAAACGACATTACAGAGGGGCCCGGCGGTGTTGGCGGAATAGGCTTTGCCGGATTCCTGCTTGCGACGGTCAGCCAATTTCACCGTTATGTAAGTAACTCGACCACGGCCACAGAAACCCAGCCGCGCTTTTTTTTCTACGGTCAGGATACATGGCGTCTAACCCCAAAACTGTCCGTGAACCTGGGGCTACGGTGGGAGATTTACGTGCCTGAGTCGGCCGCGGGAAAGGAGTTTGGAGGATGGATCGATCTGGGTACCGGCGAAGTCCGCGTAGCGGGAGAGAACGGAGTCAACCTAAGGGGAAACACAGACACCAGTTATAAGCACTTTGCTCCCCGAGTTGGCGTTGCTTATCAGCTCAACCAAAAGACTGTCGTTAGGATGGGATACGGCCGAAGTTACGACATCGGCGTCTTTGGCTCAATCTTTGGCCATTTCATCACGCAGAATCTGCCAGTGTTGGGCAACCAGTCTCTCAACACAGCGCCGGGAGGAATCGCGTTTACTCTGGCCCAAGGCCCCCCGAGTTTCTCCCCCGCGACGGCCTTAGGGGGCACCCTTGCAACGAGCAACTGCAATCCAATCACGGATCCTTCAGGCGTTGTTGGGGGTGTTTTTACACCTAACAAAGCGCAATGCGTCGGCGTCAACGGAAGACCGTTGCAACCAGACGGCGTAGGTGGAAACGCCCGGCCATTCAATAATCGAATCCCGTCCGTAGATGCCTGGAATGCGACGATTCAGCGGCAGCTCACTCCAACCATTACGGCGACGGCTGCGTACGTGGGCAACAAGGGCACGCACACATTCATTGGCGACAACCCGGCGTATAACCCCAATAGCCAGACGGTGGTTGGCTACCTTCCCGGATGTGGGTACCTCGCGGGCTCCTTCACTCAACCAGACCCTGCAACATGCGGGGCCTCCGGACAGCCTCAGAACAATCGCAAGCCGTTTTACCTAAAGTACGGTTGGACTCAAGGGCTCAACTATGCCGGCAATGACGCGGATAGCAAGTACAACGCTCTGCAGGCGACAGTTGAAAAGAGGTTCTCGAACGGGCTATCGCTGCAATCCAGCTACACTTTCCAGCATGCGAACAACTACGATAACAACGGATACTTTAATATCGACAAAAAAATTGGATATGGCCCCAGCAACGACTACCGCAACCATGTTTTCATATTTACTGAGGTTTACCAACTTCCGTTCGGCAGGGGTAAGAAGTTCATGACTGACGCTAGCCGCGCTATGGATCTCTTAATCGGGGGCTGGTCCCTCAATACCTCGACAAACTTCTCAAGTGGGTTGCCCTTTAATTACGCCCTGAACAGTTGCAGCGCCGAAATCGACAATGGCCCTTGCAGACCCAGCGTAACCGGCTCGATTAAGGACGGCTCCCGGTCAGGATCTCCCACCGCTGGGGGATACTGGTTCCAGACAACCAGTACTCCGCTGCAGCCGACATCAAACGCCGCAGGCACTCCCGGTGCGGTTTGCTTTGGCGGCGCACCTCTGACTGGAGGTCCATGGCTTCAGCCCGGTTGCAACTCTTTCGGAAATGTAGGTCGCAACACCGGTCGCGGCCCAAAACTATTTAACACCGATCTGTCCTTATTTAAGGATTTCAGCGTTACCGAAAAGTTTCTGGTCCAATTCCAGTTCCAAGCCTTCAACGTATTCAACCACGTCAATCTCGACCTTCCCAACGGGTGTGTGGATTGCAGCAGCGGCGGTAGCATCACAAACATTGCGTACGGCTCGCAAATGCGCGCCTTGCAGTTTGGGTTGAAGCTCTCTTTCTAAGAAGGGCGAACGAAAGACGCTTCCTTGGCCAGGTCGGGAGCCGAAAGAGCTCTCTGGTTTTTTGGTTTTTTGAGAACCAGGCTTCAGTTTGACATTTGACCGGCGTATCCAGTCGGACCAAAAGCAAATTGCTCAACTTTGGAATGGCGGTCAAGCACCGCGTCCGGTTGAGTGGTTTCTGGGACCGCAAAGAACAGCCACGCTGTAATAAACCAGAGTTTCACGTATTCACCGAAATGAACGACTGCAAAAGCCGTTTCAGGGAGATACCCATATTTGAAACGGATTCAGGGCTTGAGGGAGACTCCGAAGAGTGCCGATGCCGCAACGAACTCCTCAATCGTTTCAATCGTTCGAGTGGTTGCTGGTAACTCGAACGAGTGCTAATCTCCCAATCATTTGCAACGAGGTTCATGGGCATGCGCTTCTTTCCTTGCGTGGCCACTGTCTTCGTCCTCACCTCTTCCGTTGTGTGTGCCCAAACGAGTTGCCCTTCGCTTCAGGCTCCGCCAATTGACCCATCCAAACTTCTTTTTTCGGCGCAACAAGAGCAGGAACTCGGGGAAATTGTTCGCCAGCAAATAGAAAGTCGATTCCGCGTCATCGAAGAGGATCAACGGTGTGAATAACGTACTTGGCAGATAGATTGTAGCGCCAAGCCTACTTTGCAACCACGCAATCTCCGGCAGTCTTCCAGAAGGCCTGGTGCAGCAGCCCTGTGAATCGCTCCGTCCACACCGCCGCCTCCGAGGAGGGATGTATTTGCGGCGTTGACTATTGCGTCTACCTTTTGCTTCGTGATGTCGCCTTCAATGACGCAGATTTTTTCGTTCATCTGCTTCGATTATATTTCACCAGTGAAGGTCAGTGCCTGAGAAACGTTAGGGCTTTACCGGACCGCGGAACTCTCAAGTTGGAGACCGTACAGACCGGGACGACGGACGACAAGTGGACTCAGTCCTGTCCGAGGACGGGTGGTGCCCTGCGCGCCGCAACCAGTATACGCCGGTCTTCCGACGCTCTCTGCGCCAGTCAGATCGCGAATCGATTCGCGAAGGTAATTTTGTAGATGTTGCCGTTGCTGTCTTTCGCTACTCCGCGAATACGGGACGCATCTGTTTCGTGTGGTTCGGATTCCGGCTCGTAGATTTCCACATACACCTTCGTCCCATGATTGCCCACCGCGGTAGCTGCCGCATAGCGTCTCGATCCCAGGACGCGAGCGACGTAGAAACCAGAACCGTAGATTTCGTCCCATACGGCGGACATGTCTTCGGTTGTTCCCCTTCTCGTTGTTCCCGATTCCGTGCGGCTGGGGCGAGGAACTGGAGACCAATGGCCTTTGCAAACCTCGCCATTCTCTAGTACGAGCTTGATCGAGCCGGAATTGAAGGTCTCGGTCAGTGTGCCCACCAAAACGGGCGCCGGGGCCTGTTGGGTAAGCGGTCCGCGTACAGGATAAAACCGCGCCGTGGCCGCTCCGTAGCACCCCGAAACAAGGAGAGCGATCGCTATGACGGGCACTGCGAACTTCTTCATGGGTCACCTCGATGCCGCCGGTGATTTCGACCTGTTCTCGCTCTGTGAGACGCATGTGCGTCCTAGTTTGTTGCACCCCTCGCAACGCAGGTACCACGACATAGTAGCAGCCCTCAGCGGCCTGATCCTGTGGCGGTTGGAAGTGATACCCAACCAGGAGAGCAGCGCTCTCCACCAATCCCGGATGGTCGGCAATACTGAAGTTGGATCTGGCATCGTGGGCCTCCCAACTTCCTGTTTGCCCGTCACCCGCTAACGATCTCCATAGTGGTCTTCAAGCGTGTCCGGGAGGAAAGCCGTAAAAAACTTCACTTCGCGTCCGTGGAGTTTCGTCGGAGAAAGTCCTTGGCGGTTGCTATTTCCGGAAGATCCTGGTCAGCATCTTTCCAGACTCTCAGAAATTCCTCGTAACGTCGTCTGGCCGTTGCGTTGTCGCCAGCGGCTTGTGCGGCGCGCGCGAGCCCAAAGATGGCCTTCGGACGGTTTGGTGTTCGCTGCAAGGTTTTTTGAAAGGAGCCCGCCGCTTGGGCAGGCTGATTACGCCTCAGCAGCAGATCTCCGCAAAGCTCGGTTGCAGGAATGACGGGATACGGCGGTTGAGACAAGTCATCGATCGAGTCTTCCATCGCGACCGCCTGTTTCAACTTCTCTACAGCGTTATCCGCGTCCCCGGCAGCCTCGGCAGCAAACGCCTGTGCTTCCACTGCCTGCAAGCTGATAATCAACTTCGCGAAAGGATGCTGGCCCGGCCCTTGAGACAGTGCGACTAACTCGGTAGCGGCAGTTTTGGCTGTACCTTGGTCCCTTCGGATTGCTGCCGCTTTCGCCTCCCATTGCAGCTTCACGGCCCTGAAATCCTTGGACGAAACCAGAAGAGGGATTTTGGCTGCTTCATCCCAGCGGCCGGCCTCGACCAACAGCCGCGTCAGCATGTCAAAGTATCCGTAAACCACGCGGTCAGGCACTGCATGTATGGTGCGACCGCGGACGTGTCGCGACTGCAATTCCGGCGTATCCGGGGCTGTCTGTTTGTTGGGCAGCGCCTGGTACTGGTCGGCGACGATGTCGACTGTATGCTGGGCATCGCGAAAGCGTCCCAACTGGATGTACGCATATTCGAGATAATTCAGATTGTGATAGTCCCGGTAAGCGCCGGATTCGCCTGCACGCGTTACGTCAGTTTGAGATACTTCCCATCCTCTCAAATTTGTCGCAGCCGACTCATCCCAATAACCGAGCCGCGTGAATATGTGCGACGGCATATGCAGCGCGTGGGGCACAGCGGCTGCGGCTTGAGCGTAGCCGCGCGCCGCCCGAAGGCCCTGCTTCGCGTGCACTGGATCGTCATACGCGTGAATCAGATAATGAAGCGCGCCAGGATGGTCGGGATGCCTGGCATATACGCCCTCCAAGAGCTTCGCAGCTTTCTCCTGTTGCTCGAAACCGCGGGAACCCTCAGGAATTGCGGCAAGGATGGACAATCCATAAAACTCGATTGCTGGCCTCTCCGGAACGGTGGCCTGCGACGCCGTAGGCGGCGCAGGCCGTAGTGCAGGGAGTGGCCAGCAACCCGCAGTCATGCTTTTATCAGGGAGGAAACCGTCGGCGAGCGAACCACACCGAAAGCTATTCCACTTAACATCTAGGTAAGGCATGAAGTTTTCTCCTGTTTCTTGCCCCATTTTCCTGGGGCACCCAGAAGCGAGAGGCCGCTGCTCCCAAGGCGAGCGGGTGCTTTATGGGAGGAGCCTGTGTTGTCCACGAGGAACCGGGAAAGCAGAAGCCGCGAAGCTGCCGGGTGCAGGAATTTGGCCGGAAGCAGTGCCCAAGGAAATACGCGGCAGAAAAAGGCGGTTTACCGATGTCGGTGAGATCGGAACCAGGGCAGATTGAGAACAAGCAACAACGCGAACTACTCGTAACGCAAGGCCACGATGGGATCGACGCGCATCGCACGGCGCGCGGGGATGATTGAAGCCGCGAGCGCAACAAGAATTACGCCGAACAAAGCGAGCAGAAACGAGATCATATCGCCGGGCTGGACGCCAAAGAGCATGGAGCGCATGAGGCGTGCGCCGGCAATGGCAACAGGAACGCCGGCGAGAATGGCGGCCCCGCCGACCAGCAGACTTTCACGCAAAATCAACCACAGCACTTGCCCGTGCTGTGCGCCGAGCGCCACGCGGACGCCGATTTCCGAAGTGCGGCGGTCGACGCGATAGGCGAGCGTGCCGTAGAGGCCGGTAGCAACGAGCAAAACAGCGATGACGGCGAAAAAGATCGAGAGGCGGGCAAAGAGGCGGGCCTGCGAGTAAGACTCGTCGAATTGGGCGCGCTGGGTCATGGGCTTCTGTATGGGAAGGTTGGGATCGAGGCCGTGGAGAACGGCATGGACGCTGGGGATGAGAGCTTCGGGATTGCCGTGGGTGCGCAACTCGACTTGCATGTTGTCGATCGAAGTGTGTTGCGCGAATGGGAAGTAGAGAGTGGGCTTCGATTTTTCGTCGACACGCTTATACTTGCTGTCGCCGATGACGCCGACGATGGTGAACCTGTTTTCTGGTTTGCTTTTTCCGATCGAATGGCCCAGCGCATCTCCCTTGGGGAAAAAGCGATTTGAGAAGGTTTCGTTGACGAGAACCACTTTGG
>Ga0126379_10001274_pt1 | contig 15145 bp, 12 predicted proteins | sample PanSoiMetPlot_24_FD_92640 | JGI IMG/M metagenome (GOLD analysis project Ga0126379, IMG submission 92640) | Tropical forest soil microbial communities from Panama - MetaG Plot_24 | ecosystem: Environmental > Terrestrial > Soil > Tropical forest > Bulk soil | place: Panama | collected 2016-02-17 | reverse complement strand
GGCAGCTCGGCGATGAAGAGCGACCGGGCGGGATCGAAGTTGACGGCGAACGCCTGCGAGACTTCGGGCGCGGTGATTCCGGGAAGCAGGCGCCGGAGCAGCTCGATCGACTGGGTTGCCGACATCAGCGGCTCCTGCCGCGTCACCGCGGAGTTGATCTGGCGGAGGACGTCGCGCGCAGGCCGCGTCGACTCGCGCTGCACGGCTTCCTCCGCCTGCGCGATCATGGCCGCCCGGGCATCCTGGAGCTCGCGCTCGCTGAAGCCGTGGAGCCGGGCGCGCTCGAGGGCCGTCCCGAGCTCGGTCAGCATCGCGCGCCACGTGCCGGGCCGCCCGGCCGCGTCGACGCTCGTCATCCGCATCGTGCCGGTCCAGTCGCGAATGGATGCGTCGGCCTCGACGAACGAGGTGCGGCCCGCTGCGATCTCGGCGTTCATCCGGCGGCTCAGAATCCAGGCGCCGATGATGTCCACCGTTTCGCGCCGCTTGTCGGCCACCGTCAGCGCGGGGTCGCGCGGCGGCGCGACTGTCACGATCGAGACCTCGGCGCGCGTCAGCTCTGAATCGGTCGCGACGATCGCGCGCGACGCGGCCGTCGGCTGGATGCCGACGGGGCGCGGCGCCGGCCGAGCGACGTGCGGCGCGGCGCCGAAGTGCTGCTTGATCGCGTCGACCACCAGGGCCGGATCGGTGTCGCCGACGACGATCATCGTCATGTTGCTCGGCACGTACCAGTGGCGGTAGTAGTCCACGAACTCGGGCCGCGCCACGGCCTTGATGGTCTCCTCGGCGCCGATGGGCAGGCGGCGTCCGATCGTGGACTCGGGCGCGAGGCGCTCGTAGATGTAGTCCTGGGTGCGCTGGCTGGCGCTCGCGCGCGAGCGCTTCTCCTCGAGGATGATCTGCCGCTCGCTGTCGATCGCGGGCGTGTCGAGCGCGAGGCGCTGCGCCACGTCCGACATGAACAGCATCCCCTTGTCCAGGAGGTCGCGCGAGCCGCCGGGCAGCGTGAGCTGGTACGCCGTCTGGTCGAAGCTGGTGAACGCGTTCTGATCGCGCCCGAACGCGAGGCCGAGCGACTGGAAGAACGGGATCACGGAGCCCGGCGGGAAGTTCGCCGAGCCGTTGAAGGCCATGTGCTCGAGGTAGTGGGCGAGACCCCGCGTGGCATCGGTCTCGTTGAGCGAGCCCGACGCGACGTGCAGCCACATGTTCACCCGGCCCTCCGGGTTCTTGTGCTGGCGAATGACGTAGGCGAGCCCATTGGGCAACGTCCCGGTCACGAGGGCGGGGTCGGTCGGCAGCCGCTCATCCGATGTCGCTGCGGCAAACGCCGCGACCTGGGGGCCGAGCAGCGTGACCATGGTCAGCAGGGCCAGAACTCTCCGCATACCGCCTCCTCGAGCGCGAATGATGATGTGCCGGTCTTGACGGAAGCCTCGGGTCCAATCGGCGGGACGGCCGCGGAGTGGATCGGCGCGACCCTCTCCGGCATGCCTTCGACCCTTGGCGATCGTCCTGATGATACGCTCGTCGCCCTCTTCCACATAGGTCACGTTCCCGCCATCGCCGGTCGCGAGATGCGCGAGCGCGGCGAACGCCCCATCGTCGGCGCCGACGTGGCCTCCGCCGCTGCGCCCCGATGGCTCCTGTCAGGAAGGCTAGACGCCCGACGTGAGACGGCCGTGAGAGCGAGATGAGGAGTTTCTCACCGGCGGTCGGTTCGCACAGGCGCGCTCGGGCTTCGGGCTGGCGCGCTCGTGGGCCTCGCCACGGCGGTGATATAGTGGCCGGCGTGACTCACACCCAGGAGCGCGCCAGCCAATGAGCATCCCGGAGCGCAGGAAATCGGCGGTCGTCAACGTGGGCGGAGTGGCCGTCGGCGGGCGGCGTCCCATCGTGGTGCAGTCGATGACCAACACGGACACCGCCGACGTCGACGCGACGGTGGCGCAGGTGCGGGCGCTTCACGCCGCGGGCAGCGAGCTGGTTCGCGTAACCGTGAACACGGAGGCCGCGGCACGAGCGGTGCCCGAAATCGTCCGCCAGGTCGAAGTCCCCGTCATCGGCGACTTCCACTACAACGGTCACGTGCTGCTGACCAAGTACCCCGACTGCGCCCGTGCGCTGGCCAAGTACCGCATCAACCCGGGCAACGTCGGCGGCAAGCACCACGACGAGAACTTCCGTGCCATCGTCCAGGTGGCCATCGACAACGGCAAGCCGGTGCGCATCGGCGTCAACTGGGGGAGCCTCGACCAGATGCTCCTCACCGAGATGATGGATGCCAATGCGCGGGCGGCCGCGCCTCTCGACGCGCGCGACGTCACGATGAACGCGATCGTCGAGAGCGCGATCCGCTCGGCGGAGCTGGCCGAGCAGACCGGGCTCGGCCACGACCGCATCATCCTCTCGGCGAAGGTGTCGGGCGTCCAGGATCTGGTCGACGTCTACCGCAAGCTGGCGCCGCGCTCGGACCATCCGCTGCACCTGGGGCTCACCGAGGCGGGCATGGGCAACAAGGGCATCGTGGCGAGCACGGCCGGTCTCGCCATCCTGCTGCAGGAGGGCATCGGCGACACGATCCGGGTCTCGCTCACGCCGAAGCCGAACGGCGACCGCACGGAAGAGGTCCAGGTCGCCCAGCAGATCCTTCAATCGATGGGACTGCGGAGCTTCCTGCCACAGGTGACCGCGTGCCCCGGCTGCGGCCGGACGACCTCGACGTTCTTCCAGGAGATGGCCGAGCAGATCCAGACCTACCTGCGCGAGCAGATGCCGGTGTGGAAAGAGCGTTACGCGGGCGTCGAGGAGCTGAAGGTGGCCGTCATGGGGTGCGTGGTGAACGGGCCCGGCGAGTCGAAGCACGCCGACATCGGGATCTCGCTGCCCGGCACCTTCGAGGAGCCGAAAGCCCCCGTGTTCGTGGACGGCGCGCTCAAGCTCACCCTGAAGGGCGACAGCATCGTCGCCGAGTTCCTGAAGATCCTCGACGACTACGTCGAGCGCCGCTATCGCGCGGCCGCGTGAGCCGGCGGCGCCCGGAGCGGGGCCCGTCCTCGCCGGCGCCGAGCCTACGAGCACGACCGCTCGACGTCGAGGACAAGCACGTGACGCTGGCCGCGAAGTTGTGGCTCACCGGAGTGATCGCCGCCGCGCTGCTCGTCCCGGCCCACGCGCAGGACGCGCGCATCGACCAGAGCGAGGACGACCAGTACCGGGTCTGTTTCGATCCCGATGGCGCGGGCCGCCCGGTCGCGATCGCGTCGAAGGGGGCGGGCTGCCGCATCCTCCACGTCTGGAAACGCGCGAAGCCGTGATGCGACCAACCGGGCCGCCGCGCGCCACGGCCGCCCGTGATCCCGGCGGCGGTGGATTCGACGCCCCGGCGCCCGTCGCAGGGCCGATTCACCGCCGCAGAGAGCGGTCGACCACCGGCGCGACGAGCGCCGCGAGCCGTTCGCCCGTCACCTCCCCGAGTTCTTGACCTGGACCGTCGGCATTCTCGCCGTCGTGGTCGCGGCCTTCGTCAAGGGCGCGGTGGCCTTCGGGTTCCCCACGCTCGCCACGCCCCTCTTCGCGCTGGTCGTGGACGTGAAGACGGCCATCGCGATCCTCATCTTGCCCAACCTCGCCATGGACACCGTCCAGGCGCTGCGCCGCCCGGGGCTCGTCGCCGTGGCGCGCCGCCACGCCGTGCTGTATGCGGCAGGGGTGGTCGGAACCTTCATCGGAACGTATCAGCTCAAGCGGTTCTCGGATCGGCAGGCGCTGATGGTGTTGGGCGTCTTCATCATGCTCTTCGTGGTGGTGAACATCTCGCGGCTCGCCTTCCGCGTCGATCCCGCGTGGGAGCGGTATCTCGCGGCGCCCGCGGGCATCGTCGCGGGCGTGATGGGCGGGATCACGAATGCGCACGGCACACCGCTGGTCCTGTACTTCTACGCCCTCGGCCTCGACAAGGGGGATTTCGTCCGAGGCATCGCGCTGGCGTTCATTCTCTACAAGGCGGCGCAGTTCGTGGCCGTGGTCAGCGCCGGCATGATGACGCCGGTGCTGTTCGGCCTCTCCGTGGGCGCGTCGGTCGTCGCGCTCGGCGGCTTCGCGATCGGGCTCGCCGTGCAGGACCGGATGAACCAGCGGATGTTCAACCGCGCCGTGCTCACCGTGCTCGCCGCGCTCGGGGTCTTCCTCGTGTTCAGGGCCGTGCGCTGAGCGAGGCGCGGCGACCGGGCCCCGCGTGGCCGGTCGCCGCCGACATCGTCTCCTGCGGGGCCGCGTGCGGCAGGCCAGCCAGCGCGCGCCGTGTACGCGCCACGGCTGAAGCCGACGATGTGGATCTCGTCGCCGGCGTCGTCGTTGCGCGAGATGAAGGTATAGCCGCGCGCGATCCGGGACACGAGGCCGGTCCCGCTCGTGCCGCCGAGCAGCTTGAGGACCGGCCTACGAGGCGTCCAGTTCCGTTTTCAACACCTTCAGAAAGGAATCCTGAGCCAACTTGCGGGCCACGGTGCCGGCGAACGAGCCGGCGGCGGCGGCGATCAAGGGATTGGTCTGGAACTCCGACACGCCCTGCGTGCCCACCTCCACGGCGCGCATCGCCCCCGATTCGGCGAGGGAGCCGAAGCCGCGGAACCACGAGACGAACTTCACGTCGGCGGCGACCCCCGGGGGAGTGACGGCAATGGCTTTCAATTTCTTGGTCACGTCCGCATAGTGACCGGCGTCGCCGCCGATGCCGCGGCCGGTGTCGTAGGCGCTCTCGACGATGACGCGGATGACGTCGCGCAGGTAGTGTTCCGCCGTCGTCTTGGTGAACATGCCCGAGAGCTGCGACTTCAGCGTGTCCACGTTGGCTGACACGGCGGCCACCACGCCGGCCTCGCCCGTACCGCCGGTTACTGCGCTAACGGCTCCGGTGGCCGCGCTGCCCGCTGCCTTCTCGAGCGCGCTCGTCACATCGGACAGGTGCACGGGCGCGACGACGTTGACGCCATCGATGGTCTGATACCCGTTGGGCTTGAAGAAGTAGTTCATGAGCGCCGTCTTGACGCTGCCCGGAATGTTGGCCACATTCTGCAGGCCCTGGCCGCCCCGCTGGATGGCCTTGGCGAGGGTGGCGAGCGGAAGCACCATGCCGGGATCGCGGCCGATCAGCTGGTGGAGGTCGATCAGTCCGGCCGTCGCGCCGCCCGCGGCCGCGGGAGACGCTCTCCGGACACTGTCCAGCAGGTTGTCCGCGGCGTCCCGGAAGCCTTTGGGATCCCGGGCCATGATGAGATCGGCAAGGAAGCCCTCGTGTCCCGTGAAGAGCCCGAGCTTGCCTCCGAGCCCGTCCCGCAGCTGCTGGGTCATGAAGGTGAGCGCGGCCCTCACCTGTAGATCGAAATTGCTGAGCACTTCGTGCAATCGCTCATGCATGGCCTCGAGAGCCGGCAGGTCGAGTCGCCCGAGCATCCCGGTTGTGGGCAGACGCCCCAGGTCGCTCGCGATCGTCGCGATCTCGTTCCTGCCCACATCCAGGACGAATCCGAGGGTCACTTGTGGCGGCTCGTTCTTGCCGTTACTGAGCTGAGCGACCAGCTTGTCCTTGTCGCTGAGCGAGAGAACGTTGCTCTGGCTGGCGCCGTCGGCTCCGAAGATGCCCGCGAGGGCCTTGCCCAGCTGATCGTGAACTCCCACGAGAAAAGCGACCTGTGCGTTCATGAGCCCTCCCTCCGCTCTGTTCGGTCGCGCCGGTCATCCAACCGGTTCCGACGAGCCGGTGGCGCACACGGGAATCGGCGCGAGCATTCACGACGGTCACTCCGCGGCTCCTGATATATACCCACAAACCGTGTTCCTGCAGAGGGTCGAAGGCACTGGCGGTTCTCGACACCCCGCCCAGATCGAGCCGCCCGCGAGGACCTGATCGCGTGCCCCCTGGTGGACACGGTCGCCGACTCGCGCGGGCCGGTCACCAGCGCCCCAGCGCCTTGACGCGCTGGGACCACCGGCGCATCATCGGTCCTGCCGCGCGCCGGCTGCTGCGCAACACGCGGTGTTTCCACCCTGATACCCGAGGAGGATGCCCATGAAGGATGGACTCCGGTTCGTCGACTCCGACATGCACGTCATGGAACCGCCCGACCTCTTCGATCGTTACCTGGACGCGAAGTTCAGGGATCGCGTCACCGTGCAGGTCGGCGCCGACGGACGGCCGAAGCGCGGCCCCTCCGGCCTCACGCTCATCGACGGCCTCCCCACCTCGGACATGGACCTGCAGCAGTACCGGAAGCGGGTGCGGCGCGGCGACACCCAGAGCACCCAGCTCCTCTCGGGCTCGCGCCTGTTCGACACCGGCCGGCTCGACTTCGCGGTCGAGCGCGACTACGACCCCGTGGCGCAGGTGCGCGGGATGGAGATGGAGGGCGTCGACATCGCCGTCCTCTATCCGACGAGCGGCCTCTCGCTGATCGCCCGCGACAATCTCGACCCGCAGCTGTCGCTCGCGCTGTGCCAGGCGTACAACAACTGGATCCACGAGTTCTGCCAACACAGCCCCGACCAGCTCAAGTTCGTGGCGATGCTGCCCGTGCACGACGTGCACCTGGCCTGCCGCGAGCTGATCCGCTGCGTGCGAGAGCTGGGCGCGGTCGGATCGTTCGTCCGGCCGAACCTGGTGAACGATCACTACTGGCACTCGAACTATTGGGATCCCCTCTACTCGGTCCACGAGGACCTCGGCGTGACGTGGGGCTTCCACGAGGGCGTGAGCGCCGTCTACTCGCGCATGATCCCGCTCTACGGCGAGAACCGGTTCTACCGCCACGTCGCCAGCCACTGGATCGAGATGCAGCAGGCCCTCATCGGCATGCTGATCGGCGGCGTGTTCGAGTTCCACCCGAAGCTGCGCGTGGGATTCCTCGAGGCGCAGAACTCCTGGGTGCCGGGGCTGCTCTCGCGGATCGAGTGGGACTACCCGCAGTACCGCGATTCACACGCGCCGTACCTCGCGCTGACCCCGAAGGAGTACTTCCGGCGCAACTGCTGGGCGGCGGTGGAGGGCAGCGAGCCCGAGATCGAGGCCACTGCGGGGCTGATGGGCGCCGATCGCATGTGCGTGTCGACGGATTACCCCCACTTCGACTCGAACTTCCCCCACGTGTCGGAAAATCTCCTGAAGAACGTCCCGCGCGAGATCGCCGCGCAGATCCTGGCGGGCGGCGCCTCGCTCTACGGCTTCACCGAGGCGCACTTCAAGAAGGCCGACGCCGCGGCGAAGAAGTAGCGCGTTGCGGGCCGGCGCGCAGACCCGGCGCGCCGGCCCTCCCGCCGTCCCTCCGCGGTTGTCGACGCGTCGGTCTGGGCTCACTGGGCGCCGCGGCGCCAGCGGCCGCTATGGGGATGGCCGGATTCGCGCCGCCGGCTCCCGTGCTGGTCTCCCAGGGAGCAAGTCATCCCGATAGCGTTGTCTCGTATCAAACGGCCTGCAGGCTCATCGACGCGCCCGGAGCTTGAGGCCCGTCGTCGCGGTTTGGCGCCGGGATGTGGTGATTGTTCCCGGCGGCCTCGCGCACCTGGTTAGAAGGCGCGCGGAGCCTGGAACTCGTCGGTGTCGGTCTGCCCGGGCGCGCGCGGCGCCTGCACGTCGTATTCCGTGACCCAGCTGACGGGCGGCCTTTTCTGGAACTCGCTCGATGGCCGAAGGCGTCCCTCTTCGACCCGATCGGTCGTCGCGAACAGGATGAAGGCGGAGACGTTGACCGCCAGCAGCGCGATTGCAGCAAGGGCTCGTATCGCGTCCATGCCACCCTCCCATCGTCACGGTCCGGGTTGGACACCGAGTTTCCGGCTGGCCCATGCCTGCCGGCCCTCTCGGAATGGGAATACGCACTGGCCATGCCAGGCGGCTCCGCAGTTGAATGGGAGCGGTCCGACGCCTGATTGGTCAGCTCCTCGATGGGCATGCACTGGTTAGTAACCGGTTACGGACTGGTTACACCCAGCTTCGCGTAGTTCCTCTGCGCCCGCTCCATCCCCCCGAGCGATCCCCGACATAGACCTCTCGATCAATCTTCCTGACGACTTGGATCTCCGTCGAACACGAGCTCGGCGCACAGCGCTTCCTGGCATCAGATCTGCCCTGGCCGCCCTCTGGGAGTGCGGTGACTGAAGCGAACCGGATCCGCCAGCAGCCGAGGGGGGCATCGATGACAGCCAGCACCGAGAGCCGCGCCGTCGGGGAAGTTCTCAGAGCAGCCGCGCGCCGATCCGCTTCAGCACACGGCGAGACCGGGCCCAATCAGGAGGGCGAACTCATGACTACACCAGCCCGAGCACTCGGGCCTCAGCCTCATGGCGCCGCGGAGCATACAGTCTGGCGAGCGGGCGAGGGGCTGGAACAGCGTGGCGTGGAAATCGCGAGCGCCGCCTGTCAGCAGCACGCCGACAACTCGTTCATCAAGCGCGTCACCCGCGTTCGACGGCCCGGCCCGTTCGCAACCTCTCTTGTCGATCGCCTTCCGGCCCCGGAAAGCTCGCTGGCTGACTACTTGTCACACCAGCTCCGGATGGACGAGCGCGATCCACACCTGCTCGCCTTGGCCGACTGGATTGTCTGGAACCTCGAGCCCGATGGTTACTTGCGAGAGGATCTCGAGGATCTGGGCGCGGTGATTGGTGCGGCCGTCACGGAGATGAAGCAGGCGCTGAGCATCGTTCAGTCATTGGATCCCACCGGAGTGGGAGCGCGGTCATTGCGAGAGTGCCTTTCGCTTCAGCTCCAGGCACAGCCCGATCCGGACCCGGTGGCCGTCGCCCTGGTCGACCGCCATCTCAAAGACCTGGCGGACAGACGATACGAGAATCTCGCCCGGGAATTTGGCTACCCTCCCGCCCGGATCGCAACGGCGCTGTTCGCAATCCGACGCCTGGATCCCCGACCCGGCCGGCTGTTCGGGGCCGCGCCCGCCCAGATCATCCGCGTCGAGGCGGCCATCGAGAAGCACGGCGATCAGTATCGAGTGGCCCTGCGCGACGACGCCCCCTGCATCTCCGCAGGGCAGCGGAGCTGGACGGGAGCGGCAGCGGAGCGTAGGGAGCCGCGCTGCCATCTGAGCCCCCAGTTGGCCGACGCGAGCCGGCTGATCACGGCACTGGAGCGCCGCCGGCTGACGATCCGCGGCGTGGTCGAGAGTATTGCGAGGCGCCAGGCAGAGTTCCTCGATCGCGGCGCCGCATATCTACGCCCGCTCTTGCTTCGCCAGGTGGCGGCCGACGTTGGCGTGCACGAGTCCACGGTGAGCCGGGCGGTGGCGCATCGATACGTGGAGACGCCCCACGGGGTGTTCCCACTCCGCGCATTCTTCTCGAACCGGCTGCCAGGTGACCCGGCCGGGTTGGTCTGTGCCAGCGCCGCACGCCAGCGCATTCGAGAGCTGGTGGACGACGAGGACGCGAGCCGACCGCTGACGGACGGCCAGATCACGCGCGGTCTCGCGGCAACCGGTATTCACGTCGCGCGCCGCACGGTCGTCAAGTATCGCGAGCGGCTGGGGATCGCCGCGGCACCACAGCGGAGAGCGGTCGGCGGCTGAGCGAATCATCCGCGGACGCGCACATGGCACGGGCGTTGCGCCCTGAATGGGTCAGGCGGTGACGCGGAGGCTGGCGCTCGGATCGGTCACGAGATGGAGTCCCCGCAGGCCGCTGGACGGCTGGCGGGCGCGAAATCTCGAACGAGAGCGCGACCACTTTCACGCCCCGAGCGGGACAAGGAGAGAACCACGTGAAACTGTTGGCATTCGCGTCGTGCCAGGCATTGGCGGCCACCTTGCGATTCTTCCGAGCCCGTGTCCCGCGCTGGAGACCTCCTGAGACCTACAGCACCCAGACCACGCGTGCGAACGACGACGGCACCGAGGTCAAGGAGTTCGTGCTGGGCGCGACGGTCTACGCGATCAGCCCTGCGGAGTGGGACCGGATCTTGTCGGCGTATACCCGATGACACCTGTCGGCCGGCGGCGCAAGGGCACTGCCAGAGGCCGATCTTGCCCCGAGTCCTGGGGCCCCGGGCCCTCGGCGTTGAGCAAGGGCGGCGGCGCTGGTAAAACCATGCGCAGTGCCGTGACCACCTCTGATCACACCCCCCGGGCCGGCGAGTGGACCGGCCTCGAGCTGCAGTGACGGTCGGCCTCAACTGTACGGGTGAGGGGGTTCTGAGATAAGATCGCGCCGCTCACTACGCGGCGCAGGGAGGGCAACCATGGCGTATCGGCATCACCGCCGAAGGGCGAAGCAACGTCGCATCGAGAGCCTGATCCAGACGCCGGCGCCACCGACCACGCGCATCTACGGCCGGGCGCGCGCGGCGATGGAGCATCAGTTTCACGGCAAGCTCGTAGTTCCCGGAGATGCCGACTATGAGACTGACCGGCACGCGTACAATCCCGCGTTCGAGGCGCATCCGCAGATCATCGCGTACTGTGAGACACCGGGCGACGTGTACCTGTGCCTGAAATGGGCGCACGAGCGAGGCTGGCAGGCCGTCTGCCGGTCGGGTGGGCACAGCACGGCGGGGTACTGCATCAACGACGGCATGGTGATCGACTTGAGCCGGATGAGCTATGTACACGTCGACCCGGCGCGACGGCTTGCCTCCGTGGGGCCGGGCACCACGTTCGGGATGCTCAACGCCGTGCTCGACCACTACGATCTCCACGTGCCAGGCGGCGGGTGCGAAGATGTTGCCATCGCCGGCTACATGCAGGGCGGTGGGTGGGGCTTCACCTCGCGGGAGTTCGGCATGAATTGCGACAACGTCGAATCGGTCCGCGTCATGCTGTCGAACGGCGGCGTCGTCGAGGCGAATCAGCAGCGGAACCCGGATCTGTTCTGGGCCATCCGCGGCGGCACGGGCAACAACTTCGGCATCGTGCTGGAGGTCACGTACCGGCTACATCCGATAGACTCGGTCTGGGGATTCGGGATCAAGTGGACGATGGACGATGCTCCGGCGGCCCTCGCGAAGATGCAGTCGGGCTATATGATCGCCGGCGCCTCCAACAAGCTGGGCTACCTGACCTTCTTCGCCCCCCGCGGCGTGCCCTCGAGCGGGAACGGCACGCTGCTCCTGCTCATGCGCGGACTCTATCATGGCCCTCGGGACGAGGGCCGACGGCAACTCGAACCGCTCTTGAGGACGCGCGGGGCCGAACTCGAGTTCGACGCCACGAAGTCATACCGAACCATGAACTACCTCTTGATCGATGGCAAGCCGCCGGAGTCGCCGGGGCCAGGCCCCATCTACGAGGTGCCGGACCCCTGGAAGGAGGACAAGCAGTCGGGCTTCATCGAACGGCAGCTGGATGAGGGGGACTGGCACGAGATCGTCGACTACTTCCGGAAAGGTCCCGGCCCCTACAACATCGCAGTGATCGAACCGTGCGGCGGCGCCATCAATGCGTCGGTCGACAATGCCTTCATCCACCGCAAGGCGATGACCGACTTCTTCGTCGACGTGTTCTGGGACGATGACGCGGAAAAGTGGGACCAGGTGCAGTGGCTCAACGACTACATGGAGTTGATGAAGCCGTACTTCAACGGCCACTCGTACCAGAACTATCCGCGCCGTGGCCTCGATGATTTTCGCTGGATGTACTGGGGCGATGCCTACGACACGCTCCTCTGGGTGAAGCAAAAGTACGACCCCGACAACTTCTTCCGCTTCGAACAGAGCATATCACCCTATCCGGCCGGCACTCGGCCGGCTCATCACCCGCAGGCCAGGCTGCGGTTCACGGACCGGGACATCGCGTACGAATCGTACTCGCGCCAGTTGAAGAAGCCAAAATGAGCCCGCGAACACGACTCACGCTCCTGCTCTTGCCGCCCCTGGCGTTCGCGCGGCTGGGGAACTCGGATACGCCGCTCGAGGCGTACTACTGGGGCCCGAACGACGACACGCCCTCGGGCACGGGCAAGACGACCATCGTCCCGGCGCCGACGCTGACTGTCGACGAGCGCGGCTTCGTGACGTGCCACACACCCGCGTCAGTGACGTTCAAGGATGCGGTCGGCTTTCGACCGGTCTGCCCGTTCTTCGAGCTGTGGGCGCGGCGCGACGGCGAGACGGAGATCCCGCTGACGCCCGAGCGGCTGTCGGAACTCGGTCTCGAAGAGTCACAGCTGGTTTGGACGGTCAGGGTCGCGAACCTCAAGCCATACTTCATGACGGGCGACCCCGACACCGCGATCCGCGCGGAGATCGTCTTGCGCGGTGGCGACCCCACCCAACGAGCCCTCGAGGGCAAGTGCGATCATGGCGCCGCAGTGCCTCTCGTGCCGCACGGACGTCACATTCCCCTGGGATGCGTCCGGCTGACCCGGCCGAACGCGGGCCATCCCGAGTTCCGGCTCCGCTTTACACCGGGCAATGGCCGCTTCTACGGCCCGCCGGACGTCCGCGACAAGTGGAAGGGGGTGCAATTGCCGTCGGACGATCTCTTTCTGAATCCCGAGTCATCCTGGTGCAAGTGGACGCGGACGGCCGCGGATCCTCGTGGCTGGCCGCCGGGGCAGTATGCGCAGGACGGCGACTCGGTCAGTTATGGCCTGGTCGACGATGTGTGTGATGGCATCGTCTCCTGTGCCGTCGCGGACGCCGAGCGCCACCGGCATCTCGAGATCGTGCCCGCTTCGGCACGCATCGTCGTCGGCCCTCCCGACTATGCCCCCGACCGGCGCCCCATCGTGTCGCTGGCCGACGGATTGAAGGATCGGGTGGAGCGTCACTTGCCCGACAACTACTTCGCGCGGCCCAACGCCGTCGGACAGGAGGTCGGCGATCTCTTCGAACGCGTCTTCGAGACCCTCGGCTTGATCAATCTCGACGTCTTCAACGACCGGGTCGACGTGCAGGAGAATGCCCTGATCGCTCTCGAGCGCGGCATCCCGTATCACCCCCCCGCGAAGCCGGCGCCCGGGGTCACCACTCGAGCGCAGGCGGATCACCGAGCTTTCGAGCCCCCGACCGCGACCCGCGCCATGCCGTTACCCCTCACCGAGCGCGCGCGCCAGTATCATCGGCGGTTCATCGTGGGTGACGTGCTGGCGGAGCTCCTGCGGAAGAGGCCCGATCTGCTCAGGGAGGTGCTGAGGGAGCCGCTGAGCGACTCGCCGTTCTTCGATCAGAAGATGCCCGCCCTCATGAAGGACGCGTCGGGCGGGCCGCTCCACCTCACCCGGCGGCAGTATCACATCCTGCTCTGCTGGGCGGCCGGCCTGGCTGGGGCGAAAGGAGACGCGAGATGAACAGCGGGTTGCCGCTGGCGGCGCACCTTCGGCTATTTCACAGCGCGAACGGCGCGCATCTGTTCGTCGTCGACGGCAGCCGGGTGTACGACGTCGACGACGAGACGGCGACGCGGATCGCCCGAGCGCTCGAAGCGTCCGAGCCAGGGGCCGCGCGCGACGTGATGGAGAGACTGGGCCTCGACGGCAGCGGCGCCGGACGTTGGATCGATGGCCGGGCGGTGGCGCCCCCGGCCCTGCGGTCGATCTCGCTGAACGTCGCGCAATCCTGCAACATGGGCTGCCACTACTGTTACGCCGATGCCGGCCGCTTCGGCGGCAAGCCCCGGATGATGTCGGCCGGCGTCGCCGAGGCGGCAGTCGACGCGCTCGTCCGCGAATCCGACCCGGGCGCAGCCGTCGTCGTGGGGTTCATGGGGGGCGAACCGCTCCTCAATCGCGCGGTGGTACACCACGCCACCCGCTACGCGGCTCGGGCCGCGATCGCGGCGGGCCGGCGCGTCGGTTTCTCCATCACCACGAACGGCACGCTGCTCACATCCGCCGACGCCGCGCTGTTCGCGGAGTTTCCGTTCAGCGTCCAGGTGAGCGTCGATGGGCCGCGCGAACAAAACGACGCGGCGCGCCCGCTGAACGACGGCGGCAGCAGCTATGACCGCCTGTGCGCGGGCCTCCGCTTCCTGACCGCGGGTCGCCGTCCCCGCCTGCTCGCGGCGAGGGTCACCGTCACACCCAGGACCGGCGATCTCCTCGAAAGTCTGGACCATCTCCTCTCGCTCGGGTTCGATGAGGTGGGCTTTGCGCCGGTGCTCGTCTCGCCGTCGCCCGCCCATGCATTCAACGCCGAGCACTACGGCGCCTTCCTGACGCAGATGGTCTCGTGTGGCGAGGCGGCGCTCGCGCGAATGAAGGAGGGGGTGCGCGCGGGGTTCTCGAACCTCGAGACGGCTCTGCGCGAGATCCACCGCGGCACGCATCGGCCCTATCCCTGTGGCGCCGGCGCCGCATACCTCAGCGCCAACGCCGACGGTCGCCTGTTCGCCTGCCATCGGCTCGTGGACGATGCGCGGTACGCCATGGGGGATGTTCAGCGCGGCTCCGACGTCGAAGCTCGGGCGGCCCACCTCGAGCGCAGCCACGTCGATCGAATGCAGCCGTGTGCGGGGTGCTGGGCCCGCTACCTGTGCGGCGGCGGGTGTTATCACGAGGTGAGCCGGCGCGGTCGGCTTGGCTGCGACTACATCCGCGGCTGGCTCGACTTCTGCTTGCGCGCGTACGCCGAGCTATCGGCGGCGCGTCCAGAGTACTTCACCTCGCCCGACGACGGCGCGCGCGAAGGCATCGCCGCGTCGGCCGCGTGAGGCGCCCATGACGGACGAGAACTCTCCCCCGCGGTCTCTGTGGAAGGTGTTCCCGCGCAACCTCACCGCACGCGCCGACCGCCTCGTGCTTGGCAACCCAATGAGCAGCCGGCCTGAGAGCGGCGTCAACAACTCGTTTCCCGGGCTCGAATTCGATCAGCGCGTCCTCGACGAGCGATTCTTTCCCGGTCTGCGCTTCGAGTTCCAACGCCCCGACGGCGCAGTCGTCGTCGAGATCCTCTCGACGCCAGCCCAGCGGACGGGCGGGCTCTCTGCGGAGGACGCGACGGCGATCCCGCTCCTGTACTTATGGTTCCTGTACGGCAGCACGATCGACGACCGGCCGTCGGCGTTTCTCTTTCATGGGAGGCCAGGCTGGGAGGCGGGGCGGCGGGTCCGCGACCTGCGGCCCGGGCGAGAAGACGTCGAACCGCAGGCCGGTGGAGAGGATCAGGCCCTCGAACCGCCACAGGTCGTGGAGGTACGCGCCG
>Ga0126379_10001273_pt1 | contig 15147 bp, 8 predicted proteins | sample PanSoiMetPlot_24_FD_92640 | JGI IMG/M metagenome (GOLD analysis project Ga0126379, IMG submission 92640) | Tropical forest soil microbial communities from Panama - MetaG Plot_24 | ecosystem: Environmental > Terrestrial > Soil > Tropical forest > Bulk soil | place: Panama | collected 2016-02-17 | reverse complement strand
TGGGCGAATTGCCCAATCAGCGGGAGGCGCGCGGGACGGCGACGCCGGACTCCTCCGGCCCAGAAGGTACGGATGTGCCGCGGCTCGGCCTCACGGTCGTGCCCGCCGGCCAAGTCGCCGGTAGCGGCTCGGAAGGGGTGGTCGTCACCGAGGTCGACCCCAACGGGGTTGCCTCCGATCAAGGGGTCAAGACCGGTGATGTCATTCTCGAGGTGGGCGGCAAGAAGGTTGCCAATCCCTCCGATGTACGCAGCGCGCTGGGAGAAGCGCAGAAAGAGGGCAAGCGCACGATCCTCATGCGGGTGAAGTCGGGTGACGCGACGAGGTTCGTCGCGCTGCGCCTCGGCAAAGCCTGAGCGAGAATGGGGCGCACCGCCGGCATCCGTCGCCCCCGCCGGCGGTTCGAACCAGGGGGACGGGCTTCACGCCCGTCCCCATCTCCCTTCAGCTCAGCGGAGCGGGGCTGGGCCCGCATTTCTCGGCTCGTGTACTCGATCGGGTCCGCCGCCAGGACAGTGTGAAATAGTGCCGCTATGATTGATGCAGTCCAGTACGGTTCGACGGTAAGGAACGTCGCTTATCCGAGAGACGGTGGATTCAGCATGCGTCTTCTGATCATCGAAGATGACCGCGATGCCGCCGACTACCTGGTAAAGGCATTCCGCGAGGTCGGGCATGTTGCCGATTTGGCAGTGGATGGCGAGGAGGGACTCGCCCATGCGGTCGACGGCCAATATGACGTGCTGATTGTCGATCGTATGTTGCCCAAGCTTGATGGGCTGGCGGTCATCGGCACGCTGCGAAGCAAAGGCATCGAGACTCCTGCACTCATTCTTTCCGCGCTGGGCCAAGTCGACGACCGGGTGAAGGGGTTGCGGGCCGGTGGCGACGATTACCTGCCTAAGCCCTATTCGTTCTCGGAGCTGCTCGCGCGTACGGAGGCTCTCGCGCGTCGGCGCGGCAGTCGGGAGGAAACGGTCTACCGTGTTGGCGATCTCGAACTCGATCGGCTATCGCACCAAGTTACACGCGCAGGCGACGAGATCGTGTTGCAACCGCGCGAGTTCCGCCTTCTCGAATACCTCATGAAGCACGCCGGCCAAGTCGTGACTCGCACGATGTTGCTTGAGAACGTGTGGGATTACCATTTCGATCCGCAGACCAATGTCATTGACGTCCACATCTCGCGCCTGCGGTCGAAGATTGATAAAGGTTTCGCGCAGCCTCTGCTGCACACGGTGCGCGGCGCGGGATACATGATCCGCGACAGCAAATGACTCGTCATTCCCTGCCTCGTGCGGGATGACATGCGGGGGTGATGGATGACAGCGCTTGGCAAGCTGTTGCGCACGACCGCGTTCAAGCTGACGCTAGTTTATCTCACAGTATTCGCGCTGTTTGCCGCTTTCCTGCTCGCCTATTTCGCTTGGAACACGCGGCGGCTGATCACCGAGCAAATCACGCAGACGGTCGATGCCGAAATCACCGGCTTGGCTGAGCAGTATCGTCAGGGCGGCATCCGCCGCCTCGTTTTCGTCGTCGACGCGAGATCGCGCCGACCGGGATCGAGTCTTTATCTCGTGACGACGCGCGCGGGCGAGGGGCTGGCGGGCAACGTTGGATCGCTTGCGACCGGCATTCTAGAAACCTCCGGCTGGACGGAAACCGCCTATAGGCGCTTGGACGATCCCGATGGCGCAGAGCACCACGCCCTCGTGCGTGTATTTCAATTGCCGGCCGGGTTCCGTCTCCTGGTTGGCCGCGATCTCGAAGAGCGGGAGCGTTTGCATGATATCGTGCTCGCCGCAGGCCGATGGTCGCTGGCAATCGTCATCGTGCTCGGCGTTGCCGGTGGATTTTTCGTGACGCGACGGGTTCTCAAGCGCGTGGACGCCATGACGGAGACAACCCGAAAAATCATGGATGGCGATTTGGCCGGACGCCTGCCCATCGCCGGCACGGGAGACGAGCTCGATCGGCTTGCTAGCAATCTTAACGCCATGCTTGAGCGCATCGAGGCGCTCATGCGCGGCCTCAAGGAAGTATCGGACAACATCGCGCACGACCTCAAAACACCGCTGACGAGGCTACGCAACCGCTGCGAAGAGGCATTGCGTGTGGCCGAGGACGAATCCCAGTATCGGGCGGCGCTCGAGAGCACGATCGAGGAGTCGGAGGCGCTGATCCGCACTTTCAATGCACTACTCATGATTGCACGTGCGGAGTCAGGCCAGGCGCGCGACGGCATGGCTGAGATCGATGCGGCAGAGATCGCGCGAGGGGTAGGGGAGCTTTACGAGCCGCTCGCCGACGATAAGGGGATCCATCTTAAAGTCGAAGCGCCGACGGCGGCCCCCCTGCACGGCAACCGAGAGCTGATCAGCCAGGCGCTTGCCAATCTGGTCGATAACGCGATCAAATACGGCGGTATTAATGGCGCCGATGCCGAGATCATCGTGACGGCACGGGGCGAGGGCGATCGCATCTTGCTTGCGGTCGCGGATAGCGGCAGCGGCATTCCTGCAGCTGACCGCGGTCGCGTAGTCGAGCGCTTCGTGCGCCTCGAACAGAGCCGCTCACAACCGGGTTCGGGGCTGGGACTGAGTCTTGCCTCCGCCGTGGCCCGCCTCCATGGCGGTGAGCTCAAGCTTGAGGACAACTACCCGGGGCTCAAAACCGTGATCTCGCTGCCGCGCGCAGGATCGGTCCCCCGGCCACCTGAGGCGTTAGGATAACGCCACTACCGCGCGGTGGACTCTAGCTTTCCATCGATCGGATCTGTGGGCATCGGGTGCCAATTGGGCAGCTGCGGGAGTTGGGTTCACGGCTTGAGGGTGGCGTTGTATTGCCACGGCGACTGCCCTGAGCCCTCGAGGCCTGACGAGCAGATCCGAGCGTAGGGACATGAACTCGCTGCACGGCTTACCCGACCATTCGCTTGTGCGACGGATCGCAGCGACGCCATGCCTGCACGAGGGCGAGGCGCGGACACGCGTCGCAGAGTGGTTCGCGGAAATCGCCGACGTGCCCGCTGGACAAACGCTGGCACGTCTCTGTGCCACCAACCCAAAACTCGAAGCGCTGCTGGCAGGCGTCGCGGGCGGTGCGCCCCATCTCTGGGATCTCGTGCGCGCCTCCCCGCAGCGGCTTCTCACGTTCCTTGAACGCGAACCCAAGGACTGCTTCGCGGACATTCTCGCGGACGCGAAGCGCGCGATGGCCACCATGCCCGACGAAATCGAGCTCATGCGCATCCTTCGGCGCATGAAGACGGAGGCGGCGCTGTTGTTTGGGCTCGCTGATATCGGCGGCGTTTGGCCAATAACGCAGGTGATCGAGCTGCAGACTGTGCTTGCGGATACGGCGATCGGCGCCGCGGTGGACTACCTGCTGGTGGGCGCACAGCGTCTGGGCCGGCTCAATGTCAATCCCGCGCATCCTGGGAATGGCTCTGGTTATATCGTGCTCGCGATGGGCAAGATGGGGGCGCGCGAGCTCAACTATTCGAGCGACGTCGATCTCATCATTTTTTATGACGCCGCTGCTTTCGCCGGGCGAAGCGAGCCCGCGACATTTTACGTGCGGCTGACGCGCTCACTGATGAAGCTTTTGCAGGAGCGCACTGCCGACGGCTATGTGTTCCGTGTCGATCTACGGCTGCGTCCGGATCCTGCCTCAACTCAGATCGCCATCTCCACCGCGGCCGCGCTCGACTACTACGAAAGCCGCGGACAGAATTGGGAACGGGCCGCGCTGATCAAAGCGCGGCCCTGTGCGGGCGATCTCGTGGCCGGGGAGGCTTTCCTCGCAGACCTCTCGCCGTTCATCTGGCGTAAATATCTCGATTTCGCGGCAGTCGCCGACGTGCATGCGATGAAGCGCCAGATACATGCGTATCGGGGCCACGACGCAATCGCGGTTGAGGGGCACAATATCAAGCTCGGCCGCGGCGGCATTCGCGAGATCGAGTTCTTCGTCCAGACGCAGCAACTTATCGCGGGTGGGCGATACCCGGAGCTGCGCATTAGAGCAACGCTGCAGACGCTCGACGCCCTCACCGACGGCGGCTGGATTGGCCAAGGCGTACGCGACGAGCTCGGCGCGGCTTACCGTTTCCTCCGCGTGGTGGAAAACCGTCTGCAAATGGTGGCCGATGAGCAGACCCATACGCTGCCCGCAGATCGGGATGCTCTGGAACGGTTTGTCCGCTTTGCCGGCTTCCCCGATCGAGACCCTTTCGCTCAGGCTCTGCTTCTTCATCTGCGCAACGTGCAGCGCCATTATGCGACCCTGTTCGAAAACGCGCCGGCAATGGAGGCTGGCCGCCGGCGTTTGCTCTTTCCATCGGAGTCGGACGATCGCGAAACGCTCGACCGCCTGGCTGAAATGGGGTTTCGCCGCCCGCCAGAAATATCCCCTCTTGTGCGGCGCTGGCAGACGGGAAGCTACGGCTCGCTCAAGAGCCAGTTCGCGCGCGGTCAGCTCGAGGAAATCGTTCCGTTACTGCTTGAACATTTTGCCCGCTCGGCGGATCCGGACAAGGCGGTCATTGGGTTCGACCGTTTTCTGGCCGGGTTGCACGGCGGCGGACGCCTGTTTTCACTGCTGCGGCAGAATCCCGATCTAATCGCGCTGATGGCGCTCGTGCTCGGCACCGCGCCACGGCTTGCCGACAGTCTGGCACAGTTTTCGGAAGTCATGGATGCGGTCATCGATCCGAGTTTTTTCGGCGCGCTTCCTGAACAATCCGAGCTTGCAGCCGCCCTCGAGCGGTCACTGCGCCAATCCGAATCCTACGAAGATTTTCTCGATCGCATCCGCATCTTCGCGCAGGAGCAGATGTTCCTGATCGGAACTCGCATTCTGTCCGGGACACTATCGGCTGAGCAGGCGGGAGAAGCCTTTGCCAGGCTCGCCGATACGCTCATCCGCTCGCTCCACCGCGTCATCGAAGATCAATTCGCGCGCTTGCACGGCCGCGTCGCCGGCCAGCAGACCGCCATCTTAGCGCTTGGAAAGCTCGGCGGACGCGAGATGACGGCAAGCTCGGACCTGGATCTCATTGTCATTTATGATTTCGATGCGGAGCGTCCAGAATCGGATGGACCTCGCCGGCTCCATGGCGCGCAATATTTTTCGCGGCTGACGCAGCGGTTGATCAGTGGTCTCACTGCCCAGACCAATCACGGATTGCTCTACCGAGTCGACATGCGCTTGCGTCCCTCTGGACGCTCGGGCCCGGTTGCCACCCAGATCGATGGTTTCGCGGCCTACCAGGACAACGAAGCCTGGACCTGGGAGCACTTGGCGCTCACCCGGGCGCGAGTCGTATCGGCCCCGTCGCAATTTGCCGCGCGCGTCGAGGAGGTCATCCGCGCTGTGCTATGCCGGCCGCGGGACGCCGATGTGATCGCAGGCGATGTCGTGGAAATGCGCAAGGCAATCGCAGCGGAGAAGGGCGACAGCGACCGTTGGAATCTCAAATACGTCGCGGGAGGGCTGATCGATATCGAGTTCATAGCGCAATATCTGCAACTCATCCATGCGGCGCAGACGCCCGACATTCTCGACCCATCGACGATTCAAGTACTCGACAAGGCATGGCGTCTGCGCGTGCTCAAGCCCGCGGACGCAGAGGTGCTGCGCCGGGCCGTGCGACTTTATCACGATCTCACGCAGGTTCTTCGCCTGTGCTTGTCCGGTCCCTTCGACCCGAGGACGGCGGCACCGGAGCTTAGCAGGCTCTTGGCGCGCGCCGCGGACCTGCCGGATTTTGCCACACTCGATGCATTCGTCGCCGAGATGCAAGCCAAGGTGCGGGCCACTTTTAATCGGATCGTCGGCGCCTCACTGTGATCGGGAGCAAGGAGGCGCTGGCGAGGAGGGGCGTGACTCTTGCCTGCTCGCGCGTCGAGCGCCGCGTTCGGTGACTAAGCGGCGGCTTCGGCCAGCTCCTCCTTCTGCACGATCGTCCGGCTTATTGGCAGCCGCAGCAGCACCATTGTGCCGCGCCCGGGTGTCGAGCGGATGCGCATCGTGCCCTGATGAAGCTCCGTGAGGGATTTCGCGATCGCCAGCCCGAGACCCGAGCCCTGATGGCTTTTGGTGAGCTGACTCTCGACTTGCTCGAACGGCCGCGCGAGCCGCGCGAGTGCATCTTCGGGAATGCCGATGCCAGTATCGGCGATTGAGACGCTGACCCAGCCGCCCGCCGTCGCCCGCGCCCGTATCGTGATGCGGCCGCCTTCCGGCGTGAACTTCACGGCATTCGACAAGAGGTTCAGTATGATCTGCTTGAGCAGGCGGTGGTCCGCCGTCAAGCTGATGTCGCGCCTGATCCGGGCGGTGAGTTTTAGGCGCTTGTCGTTGGCGCGTCCAGACACTACGCGCATCGCGTCATTGAGGAAGGGCTCAAGATCGACCGGTTCGGCATCGAGCCGGATGCGCCCCGCCTCAATCTTGGACATATCGAGAATGTCGTTGATCACGTCGAGCAGGTATTGCCCGCTTTGATGGATGTCGCTGCAATATTCTCGATACTTATCGGACCCCAAGGGACCGAACATCGACGATTCCATGATCTCGGAGAATCCGATAATGGCATTAAGGGGGGTGCGCAATTCGTGGCTCATGTTGGCGAGGAACTTAGACTTCGCTTGGTTGGCTTCCTCCGCGCGGGTTTTCTCCTCGGCATATTTCTCAGCAAGGTCGGCAACTTCCTCGGCTTGCCGCTCCAGTTTTTGTTGCGAGTGGCGCAGGTCCGCAACGGTTGCCATCAGGCGCTTCTCGCTCTCCATCAGTTTTTCTTCGTGCCGCTTGATATTCGTGATGTCGGTCCCGACCGAGACATAGCCGCCATCCTTGGTGCGCCGCTCGCTGATGTGCAACCAGCGGCCATCGTCCAGCTGAGCTTCGAATGTGCGCGCACCGGGACTTTGACCCTCGCTGGTGACTTTCGAGCGCACCACGGGCTTGCGTCCCGCCGCCACAACCGATTCGTAGGAGGCGCCAGCCTTGATGGCTTCGTCCGGTAGGTTGTGGAGTTCCTGGAAATTCGAATTGCACAACACCAGGCGATTCTGTGCGTCCCAGACCACGAACGCCTCGGGAATCGTCTCAATGGCATCGCGCAGCCGCAAGTCTGCTTCGACTGTGCGCTCCACCAGGGTCTTCTGTTCGGTAATGTCCACGGCGATGCCGATGAGATGCGGGCCGCTGTCGCCGGATTGTTGGACTAGCTCGCAGCGCGCACGCAGCCATACCCAATTGCCGTTGGCATGACGCATACGGAAGGCATGGTCGACCAAGGTGGCTGTGGCATCGGCGAGCTGGGCAGCGAGTCCGTAGAGGTCGATATCCTCGGGATGGACCAGGCCGTTGACCTCACCGAAGCTCAACAGCGTGTCGCGCGGCTTTAGGCCCAAAATCGCAAACATGGAATGCGACCAGAATATGCGGCCGCGTGCCAGATCCCAGTCCCACAACCCACAACGCCCGCGATTGAGCGCGGTATCGATGCGCGAGCGGACCGTCTCGTAGATCTGGTCGGCTTCACGCGCCCGCGTCGCTTGCCAGTGGAACGCGAAGCCGAGAATGAGGACCACGAAGCCGGTGGTGGCGGAGAGTGTGACGGTTAAGGCAGTATCAGAGGCCCACGCTGCCAGCGCGTCGGCGCGCCCATGTACGATTGCAAGCTCGCCGTTTGACCAAACGCTGCGCACGGTCCCATAGGCCAAGCTGCCATCAGCAAGCGGAATTTCCAAAACGCCGGCAGCAGCTCCAAAGGTAGTCAGCGGCTGTGTGGGACCGAGGACGTCGATCAGTCGGGGTCCGACCATGCCAGCCTCAAGCGGTGCCGTGACGCTGGCGGTGCCGTCGGTATTCCTGACAAGCTCGTGGCGGATGCCGGCAATGATCATGCCTTCGCCGTTGGCGAGGAGCACCTGACGCCCCGGCGCACGCGCCCATGACGGAATCATTCGCTCGAGCTCGCCCTGCAGCCGGCGGTCCGGCTTGTCGCCCTTGGGCTGCTCCAGCCGTTCGAGTCGGCCGACGAGGAAATCAGCGGTGCTTTCGATCTGCTTGAGAACCTCGCTGATTGCCTCGCGACGATGATCGAGTACCTGCACGACCGCGCCCACACAGATCGTCAAGAGAAAGGCGATGATCAGTGCCGGCACCGCGCGTCGCAACGCCGGCTCAGCAGTGAGCAACCGCCGATAGGCGGGCTTGGCGATCGACTGAGCTAGTCCTTTGATGGAATCAGAACTTACAGACGCGCTCGCGACTTCGGCGCGCGCCATGCCTCGCCTCCGTTCGGGTCCCCATCACCTTCATCGAAGGATGTGCCGCATCTCTCCGAATCAGTTTTCATTGGAATCGAAAGATGGCGATTTGTCGAGAGCCTCATTAACGAATTTGCAAGAATGATGAATCCAAGCCTTGTCTTTGATCGGCAAAGCGTTTCGGCCGGAAATGAAAAAATTAAGTGTTCCCGTTTCGTGCCGCCAGCCGATCAGTGCTGGGCAAGCGCGCGTTGCACGATGTCATCTACGTCGGGCGAGAGCGAAGGCGCCGCCGCGACCCGTCGCAGGGCGGCCTGCGCATGCGCGCGCCGCATCGGCTCGAGCATGCGCCAATTCTTGAGAGCCGATACCAGGCGGGCCGCGAGTTGGGGATTCCTCGGATCGATGGCTAGTACTGTATCGACGATGAAGTCGTAGCCCCCGCCGTCCGCGCGGTTGAATTCCTTCTGGTTCGCTAGCGCGAAGGCGTGGATCAACGCGCGCACGCGGTTGGCATTGGCAAACGAGAAGGCCCGGTGCGCGGTCAGAGACTTGACGCGGTCGAGCGTTGCCAGTTCAGGAATGGTCGCCTGCAGAGTGAGCCATTTGTCAACGATCAGCGGATCGTCGGCATACCTGGTGTAGAAATCTTCGAGCGCGGCCGCGCGCTCCGGCACATTGCAAAGCGACAGCGTCGAAAGCGCCGCCATCCGGTCGGTCATGTTGTCGGCTGCCTGGTATTGCCGGGCAGCCACCGAAATGGCCTCCCCCCGGCGCGTTGCCACCATGAGATCGAGACAAGTATTGCGCAGTGCGCGCCGGCCGGCGCTGGCGGCATCGGGTCGGTAAGGTCCGCTTTCGGAGAGTCGGCGATATTGGTCGAAGAGGGGCCCGGCAAGGTGCTCGCCAAGCACGCCGCGCAAGGCGGTGCGAGCTTCGAACACGGCGTCTGGATCGACGTCGCGACCAATCTCGCGGGCGATGTCCGCCTCGCCAGGAAGGGTCAACGCGAGCGCGACGAAAGCCGGTTCAAGCCGGCCATCGTTGAGTGTCACGTGGAATGCGTCCAGTAGTCCCGGATCTGTGCGCGCTGCGCGGCCGGCTTGGAAAGCGGCCGTGTTGTCGACCAACAGCCGCGTGGCGAGCGTCTGCAGCGCCTGCCATCGGTTGAACGGATCAGCATCGTGCGCGGCGAGGAACCGCAGATCGTCCGCGCTCAGATTGGCTGAAAGCTTGATCGGCGCTGAAAAGCCCCGATTGAGCGAGGCAACAGGCGGCTGCGCAACACCTGCGAACAGAAAGCTCTCGGTGGGCTTGGTCAGAGTGAGTACGCCGCGTTCGATGGTGCCGCCATCGATGGACTTGAGCGGTAGCTCGTGCCCATCGCGGCCAACGAGACCGACGGCGAGTGGGATGACCATGGGGGCCTTGCTGGGCTGTCCGGGCGTCGCGGGCATGCTCTGGGCAAGGTCGAGCCGAAAGGTTTTGGCACCGGCATCGTAGCTGCCGGTCGCGACGACCTCGGGCGTGCCCGCTTGTGAGTACCAAAGCATAAATTGCGTGAGATTCGCGCCTGCGATATCGGCGAAACACTGCACGAACTGCTCGACTGTCGCCGCCTCACCATCGTGGCGGCTGAAATACAGATCCATTCCCTTGCGGAAATGCCCCGGGCCGAGCAGCACCTTGAGCATGCGCACGACCTCGGCGCCTTTCTCGTAAACCGTCGCTGTGTAGAAATTATTGATCTCGCGATAGACCGCAGGCCGCACAGGATGCGCGAGCGGACCTGCGTCCTCGACGAATTGGTGGGTGCGCAGGCCGCGCACGTCAGCGATACGCTCGACCGCGCGTGAACGCTGATCGGCGGAAAACTCCTGATCGCGAAAGACCGTCAGTCCCTCTTTAAGGCAGAGCTGGAACCAGTCGCGGCACGTGATGCGGTTGCCGGTCCAATTGTGAAAGTATTCGTGGGCGACGATCGCCTCGATACGTTCGAAATCTGCGTCAGTGGCGGTTTCCGGCGAAGCGAGAATGTATTTGTCATTGAAAATGTTGAGACCCTTGTTTTCCATCGCACCCATGTTGAAATTGGAGACCGCGACGATCATGAAAATGTCCAGATCGTATTCGCGGCCGAACGCGGTTTCGTCCCAACGCATGGCGCGCTTGAGCGAATCCATGGCATAGACGCAACGCCGCTCCTTGCCAGGCTCGACATAGATGCGCAGCGTCACCTCGTGTTCCGACATGGTGCGGAATCGATCCTCGACGCAAGCGAGCTCCCCGCCGACGAGGGCGAAGAGATACGACGGCTTGGGAAACGGATCGTGCCACACCGCAAAATGCCGCGTGGTGCCCGGCACCTCGCCCGACGCGACGGGATTGCCGTTGGCGAGCAGCACAGGGGCTTCAGTCCTCTCGGCCTCGATGCGGGTGGTGTAGACCGCCATTACGTCTGGACGATCGGGAAAATAGGTGATGCGGCGAAAACCTTCGGCCTCGCATTGCGTGCAATAGATCGCGCCGGAGCGGTAAAGCCCCGAGAGTTGGGTGTTGGCAGAGGGATCGATGACGGTTTCGATATCGAGCCGCAACCTGCGGTGTGGCGGCTGCGCAATGGTCAGCCGGTCCGGCGTTGCGACGAACTGATCGGGCGGCAGCGCGACGCCGTCGAGTTTCAGGCTCCGCAGGTTGAGTGCATCGCCGTCGAGCACGAGCGGGGCCGGCGCGCCGCTCCCGCTGGGACGCAGCGTCAGCGTTGCCCGGACCCGGCTCGCCGTCGCATCAAGCGAAACGTCGAGTTCCACCGTCTCGACCAGCCAATCGGGCGGCCGGTAATCCTCAAGGCGTACGGGGCGGGCTTCTTCGGTGCGCATGTCCGCTCCAACTGCGTGTGTGTCTCCACGAAGTCCGTGCGTGGACCGCGAGGTAGCCTGCGTGGAGATGCTGGATGAAGTCGGTTGTTGCTTATATATCCTCGGTCCGCTCCCCTGCTTTAATGGCTTTCCAGCAAGCCGCAAGCCGTTGTATGGGTGCGCCAACAATACGGGAGGAATGTGATGAGGACGCTGCGCGCAATCTCCTTGGCGTTAGCCGGGATGGCCTCGCTACTCGGCACATCTGTGGCCGCCTTGGCACAAAACTATCCCAACCAGGTGGTGCGCATTGTCATTCCTTTCTCTGCTGGCAGCATCACCGACGGGCTGGCGCGCATTCTCGCCGACAAGCTTGCCGAGGTGTGGAAGCAGCAGGTCATTGTAGAGAATCGGCCCGGGCTACCCGGCACGACGGGAGTGGCCAAAAGCCCACCGGACGGGTACACATTGATGCTGACCTCGAATGGGCACACCATCGCCGGCGCGATCAACAAGAACATTCAGTTTGATCCGGTGAAGGACTTCGCGGGGGTCTCGCGGGTTGCGTCGGTGCCACTGGTTGCGATCGTCCCGCCCGAGCTTTCAGCCAAGACGCTCAAGGAGTTCATTGCGCTCGCCAAAGAGCGACCGGGCCAGCTCAACTTCTCCTCCGCAGGTGTTGCCAGCACGTCTTATCTGTCTGCTGAAATTTTCAAGCAGGATGCCGGCATCAACATCGTGCACATTCCATACAAAGGCGCGCCCGAGGCCACGACTGCCGTCATCCGCAACGACGCGCAGATGTATTTTGCGCCAATCCCGGCGACTCAGGAGTTGACCGCAACGGGAAAGGTGAGGGCGCTGGCTATCAATTCCGCCAAGCGCGTTCCGCAACTCCCCGAGGTGCCGACCGTCGCGGAGACGTTGCCGACTTATAAATATGAGTCGTGGTTTGGCGTGTTCGCGCCTGCCGGAACGCCAGAACCGATCCTCACGAAGGTGAGCGAGGACATAGCCAAGGTTCTTGAGGTGCCGGACGTAAAGGAGAAATTGCTTGCGCAAGGATCGATCCCGGCACCGACCACGCCAAGCGAGTTCGATGCGATCAACAAGGCAGACACCGAGCGTTACGGAAAGATCCTCAAGGAGGCCGGCATCACGCCGCAGTAGCGCCCCGTCGATAATGGCCGCGCATCGGCGCAGGATCGCCAGCAACGGTTTCCGTGGCTTGATGGGGCATGGCTCATGCGTGCCATGGTGCTGGAGAGGCCGCGTACGCCCCTCGTCATGCGCGAGCGGCCGGAGCGCGCGCCGGCGGCCGGCGAAATCCTGATCGAGGTCGCAGCGTGCGGCGTCTGCCGCACCGATCTGCATGTCGTCGACGGCGAACTGCCACATCCGAAACTTCCGATCGTTCCGGGTCACGAAATCGTCGGGCGGGTGGCGACGATTGGGGCAGGGACGGCAGAATTGACGCTGGGTGAGCGGGTTGGTGTTCCCTGGCTCGGCTCGACCTGCGGCGTCTGCAGCTATTGCCGCAGCGGGCGGGAGAATCTCTGCGATCGAGCACTATTTACCGGCTACACGCGCGATGGCGGCTATGCCACGCACGCCCTGGCAGATGCGCGCTACTGTTTCCCATTGCCGCAACGGCCGGACGACGCCGAGGTCGCCCCGCTGTTATGTGCCGGCCTGATCGGCTGGCGCAGCTACCGCATGGCGACTGCAGCCGAGCAGCTAACCGGAGCGGCCCGCCTAGAGGCGCTCGGCCTTTACGGGTTTGGCGCCGCCGCGCACATTCTGGTCCAAGTCGCTGCCTGGCAGGGCCGCCGCGTCTACGCGTTCACCCGGGTTGGCGATGAGGCGGCGCAAGTATTTGCGAAATCTCTTGGCGCGGTTTGGGCCGGCGGCTCGGACGAGATGCCTCCCGAGCCGCTCGATGCCGCGATTATCTTCGCGCCCGTCGGCCCGCTCGTCCCCCTGGCGCTGAAGGCCGTAAAGAAAGGTGGGCGCGTGGTCTGTGGGGGCATCCACATGTCGGACATTCCAAGTTTTCCCTATCGGCTGCTCTGGGAGGAGCGGCACATCGTCTCGGTCGCCAACCTCACACGGGTGGATGCGCGCGAATTTTTGGCGCTGGTGCCGCAGGCCGGCGTGAAGAGTGAAGTGACCCGCTATCCCCTCGCAGCCGCCAACGACGCGCTTGTCGATTTGCGCACCGGTCGCCTGCAAGGCGCAGCCGTACTGATACCCTGATCGCGGCAGCCCGCGTCAGAGCTAGTGCGGCGGCGGTGCCGGCTCCGCATGACCGATCGCGCGCTTGATCGACGGGAAGCGCAGGCGCAGGGCCCGTTCCACTTCGTCCACCTTGTCGTGCACATCCGCGACTTTGAGTATGGGATCGACCAGGCAGTGAAAATTGACGATCTCTCCGTCGTCGGCTGCGCGCACGCGCACGTCATGGATCGCGCCGACGAATTCGACCTTGGTCGCGATCTCGATCAGCGCCTCGCGCACCGCCGCGACGCGTGCGGCTGGGGCTTCGCGGCCGGGCTCGTCGAATGGCTGCAACGGCTCGATATGGGTTTCGACCTCGACGCCTGGGCCCAACTCCTCGCGGATGGCCTCTTCGAGCCCAGTGGCGATCTCGTGTGCCGCGCCGATGGCAAGGGCGCCATCCACCTCGAGATCGAGTGAAACCGCAAGTCGTCCGCTGATCGCATGTACGGTGACGTGGTGAGCCGCGAGCGCGCGGTTGCGCGCAATCACCATGACGCGCTCGAGTACCGTCTCGTCGTCCAGCGCCCGCGGGTTGGTGGTGACCGTCACCTCGGCGACGGGACTGTCGGCGCGTATTGCCTCGACGAGGCGCTGTTTGAGCGTCGCCAAGCGGTCGAGCGGCAGCGTGCGGCTGACCGCAACCTCCAGATCGATGAACAGCACGTTGCCGACCTGCCGCACACGCAGCCTATCGATTGCGACCACGCCTGGAATGCGGGTCACCGCCGCAGTGATCTTCCCGGCCGCTCCAGGCGGGGCGGTATCGGTCAGCGTGTCGATGGTACGCCGTCCGAGCCGCCATCCGGCGATACAGATGACCAGCGATACCGCCAGCGCCGCCACGGAATCGGCGGCCGTGTAGCCGAGCGCGATCCCAAACAGCCCGACCAACACCGCTAAGGACGACCACATGTCGGAATCGAAATGCAGCGCGTCCGCTTCGAGCGCATGGCTCGAGGTCTCTTCCGCTGTTCGATAAAGCACTCGCGAGCGCAGGAAATCGACCACGATGGAGAGCACGATCACCGCGAACGCCCACGGCGTCGCCGCCACCTCCGGCGGTTCCGCGCTGATGAGTCGCTTCGTCGCCTCCCAAATCACGATTCCCGCAAGAATAAACAGCAGCGCGGTCTCGGCGAGCGCTGAGACGCTCTCGATCTTGCCGTGGCCATAATGGTGCTCGGCGTCGGCGGGCTTGCCCGAAGTCCGCACGGCAAAATACGTCATCACGGTAGCACCGAGGTCGATGAAAGAATGGGCCGCTTCCGACAGGAGCGCGAGCGAACCGCTCATGACCCCGATCACGCCCTTCGCCGTCGTTAAACCAGCCGACGCGGCAATCGAGGTGAGTGCAACCCTCTGCTTGACGTCCGACATCATGCGCCTCTGCGGTGCGACGTAACGATCGGGGTGGCGCGCGTCAATGCAGCGGAACATATCCGTTGCGGTTGCCAGTTCAGCTTCAGCAACGGAATGCAAATGAGTTGCATGTGAGGCTCGGCGCAGCAGGAGAGCTCGTCCGATATGCGGCTTCCCATCCGCGCCAGTAGAGTCGTAGAAGAGCTATAAGGTACGCCGCGCTTAGTGAAATGGGCTGCTGTTCCAGCGACCGGAAAAGGTATGGGTTCGAACGATCTGGAGCGCAAATTCTGCATCGCCCCGATGATGGAATGGACTGACCGGCATTGCCGGTTCTTCCATCGCCTGCTTACGCGGCGTGCGCT
>Ga0126379_10001271_pt1 | contig 15160 bp, 9 predicted proteins | sample PanSoiMetPlot_24_FD_92640 | JGI IMG/M metagenome (GOLD analysis project Ga0126379, IMG submission 92640) | Tropical forest soil microbial communities from Panama - MetaG Plot_24 | ecosystem: Environmental > Terrestrial > Soil > Tropical forest > Bulk soil | place: Panama | collected 2016-02-17 | reverse complement strand
GGAATTTGCCTCGATCTCGCCGGGCAAGTCGCAGCCGCGCGCCACCAAGCTCCCGCCCACGGCCGATCCGTTGAACAAGCGTGAAATGGAGGAGCTCTTGACCGCCGGCCAGGGGCGGGGCGTATCCGGAGAGGGAAGCTTGAAGGGCCGCCTCCTCGTCCGCGAAGGGTTTCCGTACCTTCAAGTGATGGGCCGCGACAAGCGCGAGCTCCTCTTTCTCCTCCAGGGACCGGATCAGGAGGTGCTCCCCGCCTACGTAGACCACAAGGTCTCGGTCAGCGGCTACATCAAGAAGACAACCAACTACGGTGGCGTCGTCGACGTTCGCAAGTACTCGGCGAAGAAGCCGGGGCACGACGTGGCGCCGGCTCCCGTCGAGGAGAAGCTCAAGTTTCTCTCCCCCGGGGAGCTGGAGCAGATCGCCGCCGCCGGGATGGGCGCCGGAATGAAGGGGTTCGGCACGCTGCGTGGCAATCTCGAAATGACCGGAGATGAGTACTTCCTCGTCGTCTCCAACGCTGGAACGCGGCAGCAGGTTTCCTTTCTCCTGCAAGGACGCGGCGCCAAGGGACTGCGCAAGCACGTCGGCCAGACGCTTCAGGTCACCGGCATTGTGGAGAAAAGCTCCGGCTGGGGCGGCACGGTGCAGGTGGAAATCTTCGAGCCCCGACTCACCGACCACCGCGCCATCTCGCGGGAAAACCTGGAGATCGTCCAGGTGGAGGGGCCGACGGATGTGGGCGAGACGGTGGAAGCCAAGCTCAACCAAGGCTTGGCTGTGCGCCTCCCCGAGCGCCCGGGATTCACTTGGGCGATCGAGCCCACCACGGCGAAGCGGATGGGATTGCGCGAGGCCAACTACGAGCCCCCCAACGACGGTCCGGCGCGGCGGGAGTTTTTCTTCACCCCGCGCAACCCGGGCGCTTTCGAGATCGACTTCTTTCTCGCCAAGGCGTTCAATCCGGCCCAGGTGTCGAAGACCTTCAAGCTCGGCGTGGTGGTCAGACCCTGAGTAACCGCCGACCTCAGCGCCCTCGGCAACGACGAGAGCCCCTTCGCGACCGGCGATCGCCCAAGCGCAAAGCCGGCGGTCCTCCCCCAGCGGGCCGCGGTCAGCCCCGCCGGTTTCGCCTCGAGGGCGTGCTGCACGTGCACCGGGACGGCTTCGGCTTCGTCTCGCCTTTGCGAGGTGAGGGGGAGGATATCTACCTCCCCAGGCGTGAAGCGCAGCGCGCCCTGGATAATGATCTCGTTCTCGTCGAAGTGGACCTCGGGCGCGGAAAAGGGGAGGGTAAGCTCCTCAAGGTACTCGAGCGCCGCCGACACAACGCGCTGGGCATCTACTTCGACCGCGGCAAAAGCTCGTATGTGCTTCCGCGCGATCCCAACCTACCGGGGCCGATTCGCGTGCCTCCCACTCAGCTGGCGCGCGAGGGCGACCTCGTCAAGGTGCGGCTGGCGGACACCAAAGGGCGCGGCGGGGCTTTGTCCGGCGAGGTCGCCGGCTCTCTGGGAAAGCCGGGGGACTCGTCTGCTGAGGTGCTGTCTTTTGCCTTCGCCGAGGGATTTAGCGACGAATTTCCGCCCGAGGTAATGGACGAGGCGCGGCGCGCCCCCGAGGAGGTGTCCGGCGCGAGCATCGCTGAGGGTGGACGAAGAGATCTGCGCAACCTGGCGCTCGTCACCATCGATGGAGAGGACGCTCGGGACTTCGACGACGCGGTTTACGCCGAAGCGCAGGGGGAGGGCTGGCGGCTGGTGGTGGCCATCGCCGATGTGTCGCATTACCTGGAGCAGGGATCGGCGCTGGACCAAGAGGCGTATCGCCGGGCTACCTCGGTGTATCTGCCGAACCGGGTCCTGCCGATGCTGCCCGAGCGCTTGTCCAACGGAATCTGTTCGCTCGTGCCCGAGCAGGATCGCCTTTGCCTGGTCGCCGAGATGAGCTTCGATCGCGGTGGTCGGCTCAAGTCGGCCGAGCTGTACCCCGCGGTGATGCGCAGCGCCGCGCGGTGCACCTACGATGAGGTCCAGGCGGTTCTCGACGGCGCCGACGTGCCGCACCGAAACGCGTTGCGCGACCGCTTCGTGCCGCTACAGCAGCTGGCGCGTGCGCTTGGCCGAATGCGCGAAAAGCGCGGAGCGATCGACTTCGATCTTCCCGAGCGCAAGGTGGTGCTCGATGAGAGCGGCCGACCGATCCGGATTGATCGGCGCGAGCGCAAGGAGAGCCATCGGATCATCGAGGAGTGCATGCTCGCCGCCAACGAGGCCGTCGCCGCCTATTTTCGGCGCCGCGCCCTGCCGACCATCTTCCGCTACCACGGTGAGCCGGACGAGGAGAAGCTCGCCGCGTTTGCGGCGCTCGCCCAGGCCCACGGCTTCCACCTCGGTAAGCGGGGGAAGATCTCCTCCCGCGAGCTGAATGCGTTTCTTGAAAAGCTGGAAGATCACCCCGAGCAGCGCGCGCTCAACCAGCTGCTCCTGCGCTCGATGATGCAGGCGGTCTACAGCGCCGAGAGCGTGGGACACTACGGCCTGGCGGCAGAACAGTACCTTCATTTCACCTCTCCGATCCGGCGCTACCCGGATCTCATCGTGCACCGTCTGCTGCGCTCCAGCTGGGGCCGGCGAAAACCGGGCGCCGCCGATCGCTCGAAAGAGACAGGGACTGAAGAGCTGGAAGAGATTGCGACCCACTGCTCGGAGCGCGAGCGCGCGGCGATGGAGGTGGAGCGGCGGGTGAGCGGCTACTACTCGGTCCTCTTGATGAAGGACCGGCTGGGCGAGGACTTCACCGGCACGGTGTCCGCCTTGACCGACTTCGGCTTCTTCGTCGAGCTGGACGAGCCCTGGGTGGAAGGCTTGGTCAAGGGCGAGTCGCTCGGCCGCTTTCGCTTCGACAAGAGCGCACACCTTCTCTCTTTCGCCACGGGTTTAAAGGTGCGCGTCGGGCAGCGGGCCACGGTGCGCCTGGTTTCCGCGAATCTGATGAGACGCCAGCTCGATTTCCAGCTTCTTCAGCTCGTCCCCGCGCGGCATAAGCGCGCCTCGCCCCGCGACGCTCGTTCCGAGGGCGCGATTCAGCCATAAGCCTTCGAGTAACGCCGGTTCGCGTTTGCCGCGGCGCACGAAGGTGACATCGCCTCACTTGTCTTCCTCTGTGCGGCAGACGTGCAACAATTGCATATCAGGCGGGGCAATGACTCACCTCGTTGCTTGCGGCTATTTCCTGAACGGCGAATCATTTCAGGACGCTGTATCCGCGAAAAGCTGGCGCGTGGCTTGCTCGACATCTCGTCAGGTGTTTTTCGGGAAGACATTGTCGCACCAGGGCGCCGCGTAAAAGCGGAATACAATTCCTAATCGTCGAGGCAAGCGAAACAAGATGCGCCGAACTCTATTCATCATCCTCTTTGTATTTGCTTGCAGCTTGCTGGTCCGTGACTCCGCTCGAGCAGCCGACATTCCCAGCCTGGGCTCTGGCGCCCTGCCACGGGTGATGATTATTTTCGACAACTCGCTCTCGATGGTCCTCAAACCAGATGATCAGTTCGGCGATCTGACCTGGCAGTACGACGACTACGACCCCGACAACAATCCCGCGGGGAGCTGTCAGAACAAATTTTGCATTGCGAAGAAAGTCCTCTCGACGACGCTGCCGGCTTACTCCTCGCTGACCCAGATGGGACTGGCGACCTACTATCAATACCTGAAGACCGACTTGATTCCGGTCGGCGGGGGGACCACCGACTGCACCTACGACGTGCTCGCTGCGCCGGGTGAGCTATTCACCTTCACAACCGATACCAACAACGGCGCCAGCTTCTCATGCACTCCACTGGCTTGCAGCGAGCCTCCGAAGAGCTGCACCCTCCAATATCAAGACCCTTTCTATTACCTCATCCAATGGTTCTCGCCGGCCAGGGGAAGCGCGGTGGGAAGCAGCTCATTCGTCGACAGCGGCCGCACATACACCTTAAGGTCGATCACCCAGGAGCCGCCGGGCGCTCCCTACGACTGGTTTATGACACCCGAGCCTTGTCCGACGCCGAAGGTGTTGGATTCCACCTATGCCGAGACTTCCAACTGGGGCTGCTCGGCGACGAATCCTTGCACGATGTTCTACAAGGACCAGCTAACCACTTCCAGCACGCTGGCTCTGGTTTTCTATCAGAATCAGGGGCCGACCTACACCAGCGGCGGAGTCACTTACACGCTGGTTAACTCGACTCTGGAACAGTACCCGATTGGAAGTCCTCCCTGCCAGACCGCCGGCTTTACCGATACCAGCGGGCTTGCTCCTGGCTGCTCGACGTCTTCGCCCTGCGACTTCACGTACCTGAGGACTGATACATCGCCGGTGTATCAGGACTGGTTCACCGATCAAGGACCGAGCTTTGTTTCCAGCGGGACCACCTTCACCAAGACGGGCACCACCGTTCAAGGCCCTTTCGAGGTACAGCTCACCAGCGCGAGCCCCACCTGTCAAACCGCGGGATACACCGAAACCGGCAACTGGGGCTGCAGCTCTTCCAATCCCTGCGCGATGACGTACACCGGGATTCGGGTCCAGTCCGGTGAAATCACCACCCAGTATTGTCAATACAATCGGACCGACTACACCTATAGCGCCAACGTATCTTCCTGCGTTTACCAACGGACGACGTACACCTATGCCGCGCCGGGAGCACAGACCACGTACTGCCAATACGCCCGTCAGTCGTACAATTTCTACGCTTCCGCCTACGTCTATCAGTGGACCACCCAGGGCGGCGAGATGGTCGACTCCACCACCGTCCGCGCCGACAATTACAGCAATTGGTGCCCCGGAGGCGGCTACGCGGGAGGATTTGGGCCGAGCCGCCTGTGCCCGCCCCGCGCCGACAACATCGGAGATCCCTGCACCGTAGGAAGCGGAAGAGCCTGCCTGCTGCAATGGCGCACCCCGCTGACGACCGCCGACGGCGGAACGATCTACCCCCAGGGACGGATCAGCGGATATCTCGGTTCTAACCCGAGCGTGCCGACGGGCTGCCTTGCTCCGGATCGACCCGACGGCGGCGCCTTGAGCCAACCGGACCCGGGCTTGTACGTCAACGATTGGTGCACTGGAATCGGTACGGCTCTGACCACTCGGGTGGAAACGAGGTTGCAGTCGGACTACTACGATCCGTCGCAGAACAATCCGCCAAGTTTTCCGATGGCAAAAAAATACAGCGGCTGGAGCCGCGCCGAGGACGGAAGCAAAACCCCGTCGCAAACATTTATCGACATGGGTCCCAATACGATGTCGCAGATTCTGCAAGCGCTCAAAAAGTACTATTCGATCTCCGCCGCCAATCCAAATACGGCGGGCATCCGCACAGCGCAGAACGATGAGGCCATCGACTACACCCCCCTCTATGGCTCGCTGACCAATGCGCAGAATTACCTGTCGAACATGATCGACAACGACCCCGACTATGCCTGCCGGCCGTACTGGGTGCTGATGATCACCGACGGCCAGGAGTACACTCCGAAAAACTACACCGCCACCGATCTCCAAAACGCCGTCACCGCGCTGCGTAACATCCACACCGGCGGAAATCGCGATAAAGACGTCAAGACGTTTGTGATTGGGTTTGGAAACAAGGCAATCGGGGGACCGCTGGACTTGATGGCAAGGGCGGGTGGAACGGCGGTCAACCCCACCACCCTGAAAACCGACCTGGTGAACGGAGTAGCGCTCAGTGCGATGAGCGGCGCAGCGCTCAAGACGCAGCTCGACCTAGTCTTCTCCGCGCTGGTCGCCGGCGCCTACAGCCGGTCGAAGCCGCTGCTCGCCCTCAATGGTAGCCGCATCTACGCTGGGTATTTCAGCCTGGTGCCAGACTCGCTGGAGTGGCAGGGCAATTTGGACGCTTTCAACCTCACCCCGAGCGGAGGGATCTCCTCAATCTGGAGGTATGCCCCCCAACTCGACGGCCAGTCCTCCCGCACCATCTACACCAAGGTTCGGTCAAACAGCTCGCTCATCTACTTCGACACTCAGGCTTCGGGCTCTAATCCGATTGCCGCGGACCAATCCAACCTCTACACGGCGATGAACACCGACCCGGTCAGCGGAGACAAAGCGGTCACCTTCTTGCGCAACATCAGCAAGGCGGAAGCCTTCATGGACGGATCGATCAAGAGCTCGCGCGCGTCGGATATCTACCACTCCAACCCCGCCATCGTCGGTACCTCGGCTCGCTCCGCCAACTGGGGAGGAAGGACGACCGCCGAACAGAACGCGTACCAAACCTATAAGACGTCCACTGCCAGCCGGGAGGTGGAGGTGTACGTCGGCGCCAACGACGCCATGTTGCACGCCATCCGCGAAGATCCGGCAACCACGCCGCAATCGTGGGCCGGCTCCGAGAAGTGGGCCTACGTACCTCCGGGTGCGCTTCAGAAAATCGTCGCCAATCGCAACGGCCATACCTTCTCGGTCGACGGCAGCTTCGGCATCGACGACGTGTGCAGTCCGCCGTGCGCCTTGGCGAGCGATTGGAAGACGATCCTGGTCGGCTCGATGCGCGAAGGAGGGCCCTCTCTTTATGCGCTCGACGTGAGCGATCCCGTCAATCCGCGCTACTTGTGGGACTACAACGACGGAAACCTGGGCAACACCTGGAGCGCTCCAGTGATTGGCCGCGTGACCGTCAGCACCAGCAGCGGTCCTCAGGACAAATGGGCCGTCTTCGTCGGCGGCGGGATGAGTGCAGCCGCCAACCGCGGCAACTATTTCACCGTCGTGGACGCGCTCAGCGGTACGGCGATCGTCGACAACGCGAGCACCGTGGCCAAGTTCAAGGTGGATTTAGGCTTCCCGCTGCCAGAGAACAACCTGCCCAGCCGCCCATCGCTGTACCGGCCGCAGGACGGCGCGTTCGTCAAGACGGTCTATTTCGGCGACACCCAGGGACGCTTGAACCGAATGGACGTTAGCGGCACCTCGGTGGCGAGCTGGGCCCCGGTTCGCTTCTTCGATCCGGCAGACACCGCCTGCAAGGCGGACATCTTCGGAAACGCGGCGGCGCCGATCAAGCTCCCCGACGGCACGCAAGTGGGAACGCTGCCTTTGCCCAGCGTCAGCGCACCGCCAGCGATGTATGACCGGGCGATCGTCGCTCAAGATCCCAATGGGCGCCGGATGGTGTTCGTCGGTACCGGAGACACCACCAATCCAACCAGCCCCACCGACATCAACTACTTCTACGCGGTGCGCGATAGCGACACGGGGACGATTTGCTCGGGCATTCCGGCCTGGATCAAGAAGTTCGCCCCTGGCGAAAAGGTGATCAGCGACGCGGTGGTGGTCGGCAACGCGGTGATCCTCTCGACCTACCGGCCTCCCCCATCGAGTAGCGGGTGTAACCAGGCCGGCTCGGCCACCCTCTACGCTTTCGACATGGTGAAAGGCACGCCAGCGGCCGCTCTCAAGGACAGCTTGGGAAACAACGTTTCGCAACTGGTTATCCCCAACGCTGGGATCACCAGCGACCTGCAGGTCTCGGGCGGAAATCTGGTCTTCAACACGTCAAACAAGCCGAATCAGCCGCAGGCGGTGGCGCTCAACGTCGGCGGGAACGTGCAAGTCAGATCCTGGAAGAAAGTCCGGTGATCCACCTCCGCCGAAGAAGAAGGATCAGGGGCTTCACCCTGGTCGAGATGATGGTGGTCACCGCCATCCTCTCGGTGATGATCGCTCTATCGGCGATCGGAATGATCACCATGCGCCGGCAGGCCTACGTCAATGGAGAGACACTGAAGATGGTGCAGCGCCTGCGAGACGCTCGCAACCGCGCGATCGGGCTGGCGCGAAAGCAGGGGCTGTACATCGGCGGCCCGGCCGATCCTCAGTTTCCTTCGCAGATGGTCTTTTTCTCAAAGACAAACCCCGACGCACCTTCGAACCTCTTGGAAATCGCCGATGGCGGAACGGACCGAATTGTGGTCAGCGACCCGCTCGGAAATGTCAACGCTCGCTCGACGGTGCAGCTCACCAGCGGGATTCCCGACGGCGGCAGCGTGGTGATTACGTTTGATGGCAATGGGGCTCCGGTGGTTACCACCGTTGTCGGAGGAACAACTTCCACGTACGACTGGACCTCCGGTCCGTATGTGTTTCAGTTGATAAACTCGGATCAATCCGACGCCCCGGCGCGGCAATTCATCCTTCGATCGGATGGAACGGTAAAGGTAACCCAATGAGAAACCGATCCCCGAAGCAGCAACGCGGCTTCACGCTCCTCGAAACGATGCTCGCCGGCGGGCTCCTCTTCATTGGCCTGGTCGGCGCCACCTTGTTGTCAGTTCGCGCAGCCCAGAACGCCGGAGACAGCGTCGCCCAGAACCACGCTTCGAAGATGGCGATACAGCTGGTCGAAGAGCAGGCGATGTTAGGGTACCCTGCGCTGGCCGGAGCGCTGGGCACCACTTCAGGCAGCTTCGCAGCTCCGTCCGGCAAGACGCTGACCTACGATGTCATCATCACCGACACCTCAGGTCCCCCGGGGGGCGGCTCTCCCAACCTTGGCGTTCCGTCGGTGCAAATCGAGGCGAGAGTTCGCTGGAACCGCGGCGGCACCGATACGCAGGAGGTGAGGCATGCGACCTATGTCTCGCCCTAGCCGATCCTTTGGCTTCACCCTGCTCGAGCTGCTCGTCGCCGGCGCGGTGGGCATCATCATCATCATCGCCATTCTCACCACGGTGGACCTGCAACGGGGATTCCATCGCAAGTCAGACCGCCTCCTTTCCGCCGACTCGAGCGCATCGCTCGCGCTGCTGGCCGTCGGTCGAGACCTGGAGAACGCAGGATTCCACTTCCCGGTTGCCACCCTCGCCATCCGCCCTCGGGATAACGTCGCTGCCCCGCTGCCCAATGGGGACGGGACCACCGTTCCCGTCACCACCTTGGGCAGCGCCAGCGCCGGAGTAATCGCGGGAACTGACGCGATCGATATCATCACCGGGAATCCGGCGACCGTGGGTGGCTTCATCAATGGCATTGGCCCGGTTGGCCCCAGCCTTACCTTCAACCTCGACGCGCTCGACCCGCTGATGCCCTCGGACCTCGACGCGGGCGTGGGCGTGGTTGGGCCGCTGCTCGCTTTTCAAGCCCCCGGCGTGCGATGTGTGGGGAAGGTTACCTCGGCAGCGGGAACGACGGTTGCCGTCGCCATCTTCCCCGATCTGGAAGGAGACCTCACTGCCGCGGGAACGGGGGCCGCCGGTTGTCCAGCGCTCGATATGTCTGTCTATGCAGTGATGACGCGCAAGCGGTACCTCATCTATCAGGATGCAACCGGCACCTTCGGCCTCTACGTGCAGAACCTGAAAGATCCGGTGAACGCCCAGCGGCTCGGCGTCTTGGGGCCGCCGGTCCTGGTCGCCGAGGGCATCGAGGACATGCAGATTTCTTACAACGTAGGCGCCGGGACCTGGTGCAACAAGGGCGGGATGGGCGACTGCGACGTAATGGCGAGCCTCGGTTCCATCGAGGGCATCCGGATTCAGATGGTGACGCGCGGGACCGATGTGGTGAATCGGACCGGGGAGTTCCGACCCGCGGTTTTCAATCACGCCGCGGGCTCGGTGGACGACATCCCGCGGTTGGTGATGGGAACCTCGACGATGTTTCGAAATCTCGTTTACGTCGGGCCTTAGGAGAAATTGGCGATGAGGATTAAGCGCGCTCAAGCGGGATTCATTCTACAGGTGGCGCTGGGAGCAATCGTTATCCTGCTGGTGATCGGATCCTTCCTTTACACACGCACCGAGGAGCATCTGCAGACGAGCGCTGCGGTACGCCTCCAGGCGATTGCCTCTTCTCGGGCGACCCGTGCCGCCGAGCTGGCAGTGGCACAGCTCAAACAGTCCACGCCCGTGGGGCTATCCACTCTGCCGCCGTGCCCGCTGGCCCAAGACATTTCCACCTGCAGCTCGCTTTCCTTCGCCACGTTGGACAATGGCACCCCCGATCTGTCCGCCGGCGGCGGGATGCAACATCAGGTCAGCCTTTTCGTCCGCACCAACGCTGCCGGATTGCAACCGCGGCTGCTGGTGGTGGCCACCGGATTTTATGGTTACAACGGATCGCCAAACTTGATCTCCGCGCAGGTGCAGGTGGAACTGAGCATGCCGTCGACCGGTTTGGGCACCTTCAGCACCGGGTACGCGGGTGGCTCTTAATCAACGCGACCTCCGTTCACCCGCGCACAGCTGGCATTGCTACCCCCCGCCGTGGGCCAGCCGGTGTGAGCGGTGATGCGACCAACGGACCTGCGGAGCGCGCAGGGGATTCCAATGCTTGGGCTAGACTCTCGACAATGAAAACAGATCAACCGACGGGGTCCGGCCGACCGCGCTGGCGCAGGCGCCCGCGAATCGTCCATCCCGCGCTGCAGTTCAAATACGGCGGGATGATCGCCGCGTTCGGGATGGTCATCGCGTTGACCTTCTGCAGCCTGCTCTGGGTGCAAGGCCATGAAATGCGGCGCGAAGCAATGGACTTTTGCGGCAGCGAGGCAGTTGCCTACTTCGCCAAGCGGGTGTCCTCGATTACCGCTTACGCGCTCTCCGCGACGGCGTTGATCTCCGCCTTGCTCACGGTGTTTGGCCTGGTGGCAACGCACCGGGTGGCGGGGCCTATTTTCGTGATGAATCGCTATTTGAAATACCTGGGGGAGGGCCGAATCCCGGTGACGAGGCCGTTGCGCAAAAACGACGAGCTCAAAGACTTTTACGCCAGCCTGATGGTGGTGATCGAGCAGCTGCGCCGGCAAGCCACACAGGAAGCGGCGGAGCTGGCGGCAGCGGTGGAGAAGCTATCCCCATTGGCAACGACCCCCGAGAGTCAAAAGGCGCTCGATGCTCTGCGGCGCATGCGGGGCAAGAAGGAAACCGCGGTCGAGGCCAAGTGGACGCCGTCGCCAGCCCCCAGTGCTCGTCCGGAGCTTGGTGCGGTTGCGCGCGCCCCTTCGCAAGCTGTCGACTAGGCGCAGGCGAAGACCGCGCACAAGCCGGTTTGAGCTGCCAATCGATTCGGTCCCATTACACCAAAGACGCCACCGTCTCGGCGATCGCCAACGCAGCGGTCAACCCGGGCGACTCAATGCCGAACAGGTTGACCAGCCCCGGGACGCCATGCTCCGCGGGTCCCTGAATGACGAAATCGTGCGGCGGGGCTCCCGGCGGACCGAGCTTGGGCCTCACGCCGACGTAACCCGGCACCAGAGCGTGGTCGGGTAACGCGGGCCAATAGTGGCGGACTGCTGTCTCGAAGGCAGTAACTCGACTCTCGTCGAACGAGTAGTCGACGATCTCCACCCATTCGACGTCAGGTCCAAACCGCGCGCTGCCGGCTAGGTCGAGCGTGACGTGGACCCCCAGAAAGTCCCGCGTCGCCACCGGATAGACGAGATGGCGGAAAGGGGAGGGGCGGTCCAGGACGAAGTAGTGGCCCCGAGCGAAGTAGGTGGGCGGGATCGCCGCGGAAGGCAAACCCTGCAAAGTACCAGCAACGGACTGCGCCCAAAGCCCCGCGGCGTTCACCACCCGCTTAAACCAGACGGTCGCTGGGGAGTCTCCGCCGACGGCAAGCTCGATGCCGCCCTCGCTCACCCGGCCACCCTGGACGGGCGAGCGGAGCACGACGTGAGAGCCTTTGCGCTCCAGGTCGGCGCGAAGCGCAGCCATCAAGCTGTGCGAGTCGATGATTCCGGTCGCCGGGCTCCACAGCGCGCCCACGCATCGCACTTCCGGCTCGAGCGCGCGGGCCTGAATTGCGTCGATGATCTCGAGGCCCTCAACGCCGTTGGCAATGCCGCGCGCGCGGTAGCTCTCCAGCGCGGCGACCTCCTCGTCGCTCGTCGCCACCACCAGCTTGCCGAGCCGGTGATAGCCAACGCCGTTCTCTGCCACGTAGCTTTCGAGCGCGCGGCGCCCGGCCACGCAGAGCCGCGCTTTGAGCGAGCCGGGGGAGTAATAAAAGCCGGCGTGCACTACCTCTGAATTGCGCGAGCTGGTGTGGGTGCCAACCGAGGTTTCGGACTCCAGGACGAAGACTTCCATTCCGCGCATCGCCAGCGCGCGCGCCACGGCCAGGCCGATCACCCCGCCGCCGATCACCGCTGCATCCGCCCCGTCGGAAATCATTGCCCTCTTGGCGCTGCCTTAGCGGCTCAGCCGCGCAACCCCACGATGGTGACGCCGTCGCCGCCTTCCTCGCTCGTGCCGGGCCGGTACATCCGCACGTACGGAGAGGTTTCCAGGTACTCGCGGATCGCCTGCTTGAGCGCGCCGGTGCCATGCCCGTGGATAATCAACGCGTGCTCATCCTCCGAGCGGGCCAACCGGTCGAGAAAGAGCTCAACTTCGCGCAGCGCATCCTCTTGACGCAGCCCCCGGACGTCGCAGCGCGCCTCCGAGCTCGCCCATTCGGCCGGCCCAGCCCGTTCCGCTCTACGTGCCGCTGCGCGCGAGGCTTCTGCCCGCCCGGCGAACTGTGAGCTCGGCCGCGGGCCGGTTGCAGAGCGAAGCTCCGACGTCGCCACGCGCATTTTGAGCGGTCCGGCTGCCACCAGCGCTTGCTCCCCGGAGAGCTCGAGAATCTCCATATCCTTGCCCAGGCGGGCATGTCGGACCCAGCCTCCCACCCGCAAGTCCGGCGCCCCTTCGCCTGGCTCGCTGGCCGCCACCCGCCCTCGCACCTCCTCGACGCGGGCCTGCTCTTGGCGAAATCGCTCCGAAATCTGCTGCTGCAGTCTCGCGGCCGCCTCGATCGATTGCTGCTCGCGCAACTTGGCCACCAGCTCGCGAGCCTCGTCCGCCACCGCCTTAAGCTCGGCGGTGATGCGCTCGCGGTGGCGAAGCTCTTCCTCCGCCTGCCAGCGCTCAAGCGTCTTGTGCTCCTCGGCAAGCCGAGCTCGGTCAGCTTCGGCGGCCGCGGCGGCACCCCGCGCGGTTTCGATCTCAACGCTCGCCCGGCGTCGCTCCTCCTCGAGCGCGGTGAGCGCTTTGGAAAATGGGCCGGCCGCGCCAAGCGCCAGCTCTCGGGCGCGCTCGCAGATCTGCGGCGGCAGTCCGACTCGAGCGGCGATATCGATCGCCGAGGAAGCACCGGCGGCACCGAGCTGGAGGCGGTAGGTAGGGGCCAGCCGCGCCGGATCGAAGCCAACCCGTGCATTCATGAAGCGACCGTCCCCGTGCGAGAGCGCCTTGAGCTCCTCCAGGTGGGTGGTGACGAGCACCACCGCGCCGCGGGCGAGCAGATCTTCAAGAACGGCGATCGCCAGGGCCGCCCCTTCCCGCGGGTTGGTGTCTGCGGCGATCTCGTCGATCAGGACAAGTGAGCCCGCGCCGGCGTGATGGGTGATTTCCTTGAGCTGCTCGACGTGACCGCTGAAAGTCGACAAGTCGTGCGCCAGATCCTGGGAGTCGCCGATCACCGTGTGGATCGAGCGGTAGAGCGGCAGGCGCGAGGCGGCAGAGGCGGGAATCGGCAGCCCGGCGCGAAGCATCAGCGCGCATAAACCGACCGCGGTCAGGGTGGCCGTTTTTCCGCCGGCGTTCGGACCGGAGATGATCAGCGCTCGAACCGAGCCCTCCACGGCCAAGTCGTTGGCCACCACCTGCCGGCCGCGGAGCAGCAGCAGGGGGTGGCGGAGGTCGGAGAGCACCAGCGGCCCGGCGTCCGCCTCGAGATTTGGCGCCGCGGCGTCGAGCTCGATCGCCAGCCGCGCGGCCCCCTCGTAGAAGTCGAGCTCTCCGGCGGCGCGCAGGCCCTCGAGAATGTCCTCTGAATCGGCGCCAAGCGCGCCGGACAGCTCGAGCAGGATGCGCCGCTCCTCGTCGAGCACCACCGACTCCGCGATCGCCAAGTCGTTGCCCTGACTGATCAGCAACTCGGGCTCGACGAAGAGGGTCTGGCCGGACTGACTGGCGTTGTGGACGATTCCCGGCACCTCGGCACGGTGGGCGGCGATGATCGGCAGCACGTACCGCCCGGAGCGCAGGCTGAAGTACGGCTCGCGCAAGTTGGGAAGGAACTTTTCGTCCTGGAGGAGGCGCTCGATCTTCCCCTTGATGCTCTGGTGCAGGGCTCGCGCACGGGCTCGGGCCTCGCTCAGCGCCGCGCTTGCTCGATCGGCGATCTCACCGGTCGGCTCGAAGCAGCGGTCGATTCGTGCGGCGAGCCGCTCCAGCTCTGGGAGCCGCTGGGCAATGGCGCCGAGCAGGGGCGCCCGTTCGAAACGAGACTCGAGCGCCTCCTTGAGACGAATGAAGGCGAAGAGCATCTGCGCGGCGGCGACCAGCTCTCTCGGCTCGAGCGCCGCACCTTTGGCCGCCCGCTCCACCGCCGAGACCAGATCGCCAATTCCACCGAGGGGCAGGGAAAAATCATCCTCCTCGATCAGGCCGCGCGCCTCCTCGACGGCGGCAAGACTGCGGCGCGCCGCCTCCCCGTCCGGGAGGACTTGGAGCGCGCTGGCCCGCTGCTTACCCGGCTCGGTGGAACAACGCGTCACCAGGGCGCGTGAAATTTCGGCAAAGCCGAGATCGGCGAGGGTCCGGTCGGTCAATTGCATCGAGCTTCGTCACCGAGCCTGCAATTCCAGTCCGCTGGCACCGGCCACCTGAACACGCCAGTGCCGATGAAGACGGAGGCTGGAGCGCGGAAGGTATCGTCGAAAGCGAGTCGGTCCTCGTATTCGGCTCTGCTGCGAATACAGACTGGGTTGCGAGCGTTGTCGCGACAGCATAGGCCGGTGTCATTGCGGATCATGATTCCGGCGATGAGAAACGGCTTTTCCCCCTCGATGCTCGTCAGCTCCTGGAAATTGTGCTCAAGCCTTGTCGCATAGGGGTTTTGGCTCGCGAAGTACCACATCGGAATCACCGCATCGAAAATCGCCTGTCCGTCCTGGGTGGTGAAGTAGCGAATCGCGCCGGTGAATAGGCCGTTCCCCACCGGCTCGACGCCTTCTCGCTGACGCAACTCTTCTTGGTCGGCGGCGCTCAGCTGGGAGACGAGATAGTCCGGTCCTTGCATCCAGGCGAGCAGCGGCAACTGTGCGCCGCTTTCCGCGATGCGCAGCTTCATGTTGAGATGAAACTGCTTCCACAGATC
>Ga0126379_10001270_pt1 | contig 15162 bp, 17 predicted proteins | sample PanSoiMetPlot_24_FD_92640 | JGI IMG/M metagenome (GOLD analysis project Ga0126379, IMG submission 92640) | Tropical forest soil microbial communities from Panama - MetaG Plot_24 | ecosystem: Environmental > Terrestrial > Soil > Tropical forest > Bulk soil | place: Panama | collected 2016-02-17 | reverse complement strand
GTCGTCACCGCGTAGGATCAAGGCAGGCGGATGGCCGCAATTCGAGTACCGCAGCTTGCGCGTGTCATCGTCGTATTGGGCAAAGAAAAGGGTGGCGTAATCCCCCTCGGCCGTGTTTTCGAAGAGCAACTGATTCACCGACTGCAGAAATCGTTCGGGCTGTTCCCAAGCCGTTGCGCACTGGCTCCGCAGAGCGGCTTGGAGATTCGCCATCAGCAGAGCCGCTCCCATGCCCTTGCCCGCTATGTCTGCGATCACGAGACCGAGCCTTCCGTTACCGAGATCAAGGAAGTCGTAGTAGTCTCCTCCGACGGTCCGAGCGGGGTGGCAAATCCCCTCGTAGACAAGCGTACGAATCAGCGGCTGGCGTTGCGGAAACAGACGCGTCTGCACTTGCTTGGCGATTGCCAGGTCGTGCGCAGCCTGGCGCTCCATTTCCAACCTGGCGGCCTGGGCGCTGCGCTCTGCTTCCAGCGTGCGCGTTGCCTCATCGAACTCAATCAGGGAAAAACTGTTTCCGTCCACATCCTCAAAAAGCGCGTAACGTGCTTGCCCAGCTCCCCATGAGGGTTCCGTCGGTGGGAGCGAGAAACGGACTCCGCGTCTCGACCATTCTTCAAACACGCCACGTACGTCTTCCGTGAGAAAGCTGAATCCAGTGTTTTGGCCGATGCGTTGATGCTCCGCGGATCTTTCGGGAGGAACAACGAGGGCCATCCCGGTCAGGCCGGCGCTTGTCGTTCCAGTGAGCCAGCCAGCCGCCGACGGAGCGACAACAATCCATCGGCCGCCCTCAGGAGTTGGCAAGTCCACAATCGCCTCGAAAGCCAGCTTTTCGACGAAGAATCGCCGGCTCCTCTCCTGATCCCGGACCCAGAGCGTCACAAAGTTTAATCGGAGAAAAGGCTGCAAGAGTGCTGCTCGGAGTGCCGCTGCGTCGCGACCAAATACTCCCTCGGGATGCTCTAACTGGTCCATCGCGACTGATTATTCCACAGAATCCCAAGTGAAAGAGTGGTAGGGCGAGTGGTTTTGAACCACCAACCTCCTGGACTCCAACCAGGAGCTCACAGCCGCTCTTTGAGCGTTTATCCCAACTCGTCAATTTACGTGCCCAAATCATCCATAGTTTGCCGAGTGTTGTCGAAGACCTGGTGAATTGCTAGACAGTGGGATAGGTCCTACTGCAACTGATTCGATGGGAAGGTCAATCAATGATTGAGAAAATCGGTTCGATGGTGCTTGTCGCCGGGATAATTGTCAACGCCGCGCGTGTATTCCTGGGCGTTGAGAAGGGGGAAGTGAGAAGGTTGCAAAGGGAGAACATCAGGATGGCCGATGTCATGATTTTCCTGAGCGCATCTTAGCATCGAATGTGAATGTTCCGGTGAGTTGGTGATGATTTGCACAGAAGAGTTCCGCGAGTTACAAATCGTGACATGTGGTAAATTGAAGTTACCATGCCGGCAAAATTCCTAGGAAATCGTCATAGCAAATCAATTCTCCTCAAAGTTCATCCCTGCTCGATCTTTTTGCTGTCGGCCAGCGCGCTTCTAACGCCCCAACTGTCGCGCGCGCAATTGCGCTACGTGCAGCAGCAAACGGCCAATGGAGTTCTGGAAGGCGTGGTCAGCACCGACGGCAAGGTTCGCACGTTCAAAGGAATCCCTTACGCTGCGCCGCCTGTAGGCCCGCTGCGCTGGAAGCCTCCGCAACCGACGACGCCGTGGAACGGAGTGAGAAAGGCGACCGAGTACGGGGCGCGCTGCATTCAGACGCGCGTCTATGAGGACATGGTTTTTCCGGATCCAGGCCCGAGCGAGGATTGCCTGTACCTGAATTTGTGGATGCCGGAAGTGCATTCGCCAGCGCCTCTTCCGGTGATGGTATGGATTTATGGCGGAGGTTTTCACGCCGGGGCAAGTTCGGAACCGCGGCAAGACGCAGCAAATCTGAGCAAAAAAGGCGTGCTGGTCGTAAGCATGAACTACCGGCTCGGCATTTTCGGATTCTTCTCGAATCCAGAACTGGCGCGCGAATCGGGCCACAACGCTTCTGGCAATTATGGGTTGATGGACCAACTCGCGGCACTCAAGTGGGTAAAACAGAATATCGCGGCATTCGGTGGCGATCCGAACAATGTAACCATTTTCGGCGAATCGGCCGGCTCATTTTCGGTTAGTGCGCTGATGGCATCGCCGCTTGCAAAAGGATTGTTTCAGAGCGCCATCGGCGAGAGCGGAGCCTTTTTCAGCGCGACGCGTCATGCAAAGACGCACACCGAAACCGAAAAGACCGATGCCGAATTCGCTAAGAAAGCCCTGGGAACGGATTCCCTGGAAGCGTTACGCGCCAAGCCGGCGATCGAAATTCTGGAAGGCGCATCAAGAGAGGGGGCCCCGGGATTTTTCGCAAATGTGGATGGGTATTTTCTGCCCGAAAGCCTAGAAGCCATTTTTGCTGCCGGAAAGCAAAATGACGTGACATTGCTGGCCGGGTGGAATGCCGATGAAGGCGGCTATGAATCCATTTTGGCAGAGGAGCAGCCGACACCGGAAAATTTCGCCAAGAAAGTGCGTTCTCTCTACGGTGCCAATGCAGCTGCGATTTTGAAGCTCTATCCGGCAACAACCGCGGCGGAGGTCAAACGCGCGGCTGCTGACCTTGCGGGTGACCGTTTCATTGCATTCGGGACGTGGAAGTGGATGGAGTTGCAACTGAAAACCGGACACGCTCCGGTGTTCCGCTATCGCTTCGACCAGACTCTTCCTTTGTCGACACGCGTCAACAAGTCCGATGACGATGAAGAGTCAGAGGATCAGGGAGCGGAAGATAAGGAGCCAAGAGCTCCCCACGCCGGTGAGATTGAATATGTGTTCGAGGTGCTGCCGTCCAAAGATCTTCACTGGCGCCCGGAAGATTACAAAGTATCAGACTTAATGAGTTCGTATTGGACCAACTTCGCCAAAACCGGAGATCCCAACGGTGAAGGCTTACCGCACTGGCCAGGATACAAACAAGACGCCTACCAGGTGATGCACCTCAGCGCGGAAGCCCATGCGGTGCCCGACAAGCAGCGCGCTCGGTATGAATTCCTCGACAGTATCAAGAAAAAGCCGAAGAACTGACGCACTGATCGCATCGCTCAGTCCTACGGTGGTGAGGACCATCGGATCCACTCCTACTACACCTTCGATAAGGATTGGCAGATGGGCACTCAACGTAGAAAAATCCAAGTATTCGACGCGATTTATCGAGCGTGCTTGGACCGAGCATTGAAGCGCGCATGAGCTAGGAAGTGGGCAAGAAGAAAATCGATTTCAGTCAGGTCTTTGCTGGCCAAGCGGTCGGCATCAAAGAAGTGCACGAGGACATGTGGCTGGTCAGCTTTATGGATTACGGTCTGGGATACTTCGATCTGGAAACTCGGGTGCTCGAACCGCTGGAAAATCCGTTCGGCCCAAAAGTGTTACCTATGTCTTAGGTACGTTGTGTCAGAACGTGTGAAAAAATCCGCACTTTCCGTTGACTAGCTATATAACTATGATACGCTCCCGTCGAACCTTTGTCTCCGCTGGCGGGAGCTATCGGTGGTAAGAACGGTGTAAGGACCGAAACCCTGAGGGGAGGAAACATGCAGCACAAGAAGTAACCCATCTAATACAGTTCGTACACAGGGCCGACGGTCGGTCGCTCAATCCGCAGCCAATCAGATACGTTCCACGACTAATTCGTTCACACGTTCTCACCTATGTGTCCGGGCCCTCACTCCAACTCCGGAAAATATTCGGAGTCGCGGCGACGGATCGGCCTACACGAGCCTGACCGTCGGGTTCGTTTGACGGAAAGCTCTACTTGTACGTTTCCAATTTCGCAAAGGGACGCGTGGATGTTTATGACAGCGCTTTCCAGCGCGTAAATCTTTCGAAGTATTCCGACCGTAGCTCTAGCCGCCGGTCGGATCATCTCCACCACCTTAAGTGCGCTGCACGTTTCACCGGCGTCAGCGCCTGTGCGTACACCGCCGTTGAGGGGTTGCCCGGCAGACTCCTCCACGCGGGATATCATCACAAAGTGGCGCTGCATCTGAGCCAGTCGTTGCTACTGTCGAAATGATGAAAGCGGCCGCCCTCGTCGCACTGCTATTTTCATTGGCACTGCTCGAAATCTATGTCTGTACGACTTTTTGCCGCTTCATCGGCAACGGACGTCTGCCACCTCCACAGTAATCTCTCGCTGCCGTCCAGTTTCCGAGCGAGTCAGCCCATATCATTTCTTGGGGCTGCCCAGTAACAGATGTCATGTGGTACTATCGCGCGGTTCAAAGGTTTAAGGAGGGATCCCATGCGATTAGCTGTCCTCTGCCTCTTAGCGTCCGCCCTGCTCCCGCCCGTATGCCGGGCACAGGCTCCTGTTTTTGTGATTACGCCGGAACAGAGCACGATTACGTTCTACGTGAAGTCGTCGGTGGACATACAGGGTCATTTCGACAAGTGGGGCGCCACTCTAACCTTTACATCTCCTAAGATCTCAACAGGTGTCTTGGACATCCAGATTCAGGCTGCCACTGTTAACACTGGGAGCGGCATGAAGGACGACAAGCTGAAGAGCAAAGATTTCTTTGACGTCAAAAAGGATCCATTGATCACGTTCAAGTCAACGAAGATAATGCAAACCAGCCCAGGTAACTATCAGGTGCAGGGCAACTTTACCATACGGGGCGTGACTAAAACCGACACCCTAACGCTAACGACCGACAGCGAGGGCAAAGGCATAGGCGAGATTAAAGGGACAATGGCCTTTGACCGCAAGGATTATGGTATGGACGGCAGCATTCCTTTCATCAGGATCGCCGACCGTGTCGAGGTAACTGTCGCCTTCCAGGCTAAGCGAGTCAGCGGGCCTCCCTTGATCTTTGAGCAATAGCCAGCAGCAGTTTTCCTAGTCCAAACGGCTATGAGTCCCGATCAAGTCGCGTTTTCGCCGATTCGATCAAGCACCTTTCGCGACGAAATTCAAGTCTACGAGTCACCCGCAGAGGCTCTCAAGAGTATCGCGTCGCACGAGATGCCTCTCTCAGAAGCAGAGAAATGGCTCAAATCATCTAGGTTCTTGCAGTCCGTGCTATAGAGACTTTGCCAATTCCGGGCCGCCGAGGGAGCCCAATCCTGGGGTCGCCGACGGACATCCGCTGTGCACCTTACGTCAAGATCCCGCTGACTTTTAATGGTGACGTTCCATGGACTTGAGCAATGACTTCCCACTTGCCACTCCTTAGTGGCGCATCCTCGGGTCCACGTATCCTAAGCTGCCGGGACCAAGGTAGTTATCTTGCATTCGTCGAAAGTGCCTCAATACCGATGCCTCGGCCAATGACCTGCCACAGCTCTCAAGTTCACCTTCGACTCCGATGTACTGGGTGAAGTGATACGCAATGCAAACCGGCTCCGCTCATCGAAAAAGTTGGGATAATACTGAAGCTTTGCGGATTGGCGTGAGCATAGGAATAGTCCACCGTAGGCTCAATCTGTAGTCGTTCTGCGCAAACGCCACACTTCTAATTGCCATCCAAATCTCCTCGCTGATTCGGTGCTTCCCCGGGCGTTTTCCCGGCGAAGCTCTGGAAGTTCTGGAACCCGGAAAGATCCGGGATGAAGGGGGGGTATTTTCTCGGGCCCTCTCCTTCCAGATTGCGCTAAGGTGTGATGACTTACGGTTGTTTGAAAACTGTCAAAAGTGACAGTCACGAATCGTGAATGCTGCCGCTTCCAGGCCAGGGTCTTGAGGTAGGAGACCGGCATTTTTGCCAATAGCGGAAGGTCGGGCTCGAGGGTAGCGTCGCTGTGTAGTCCGCACCAACAGGAGGAGAATCTGTGCGCAAGTCCGGCGAGAAAGGCCTGCGGCCGAACGAGCAGCTCTTCCGCGCCATATTCGACAATGCCCAGATCGGGATCAGTTTTTTCAGCGTCGAAGGTGGTGGGGCCTTTACCAACCGGGCCCTTCAAGCGATGTTGGGCTACCGCGAAGAAGAACTGAGCCACCTGGAGAACTGGGACAAGATCGTTCACCCGGATGATCGCGCCTCCGGAGCCAAGCGATATGCGGAGCTTCAGCAAGGAAAACGCGATCATGATGAATGGGAGCAACACTTCATTCGCCGCGACGGTCGCGACGTTTTTACCAGTGCTCGGTTCACATTGCTTAGGGATCCCTCGGGAAAACCACTCTACGTTGCGTCTTTCACCGAAGACATCACCGAACGCAAAAAAGCCGAACAAGAACGAAACCGCACCACCCAGCAAATGCAACTGGTCTTGAATTTCACCGGACAGGGCATTTATGGGATCAACCTTCAGGGCAACTGTACGTTCATCAATCGTGCTGCATGCGACATGACTGACTACCAGGCCAACGAGGCGTTGGGCCGCAATATGCATAGCCTCGTGCATCACCACAGATCCGACGGCTCTCCCTATCCAGTAGATCAATGCCCCATCTATCGGGCGTTCAAGATCGGAGAAGGCTGCCGGGTGGAAGACGAGGTGATGTGGCGGAAAGACGGTACGCAGATTGCCGTGGAGTACTCGTCGTTTCCAATTCTTGAGGATGGGAGAATTACCGGCGCAGTAGTGACGGTTTCCGATATCACCGAGCGTAAGCGCGCCAAGGAAGCGTTACTAGCAAGCGAGCGGCTCTTCCGATCGATTTTTGAGAATTCCCAGATTGGGATCGGGGTCTTCAAAATTGACAGCCAGCAACATATCTCCAACCGTGCACTCCACGAGATGCTGGACTACACGGGAGAAGAGCTGAGCCGGGTCGAGCAATGGGACGAAATTGTTCCGACGGAGGAACGCGTCGCATGTGCTGGCCGCTACGCGGACCTTATTCAGGGGAAGCGGGATACCGACGAATATGAACAACACTTCATTCGGCGAGACGGCCGCATTGTTCTTGGCAACGGGAAGTTTCAGCTACTCAGGGACGCAACGGGAAAGCCACAGTACGTCGTTGGTCTGATGTTACGGAACGTAAGCGCACACAGGAGGCTCTGGGTGAGAGGGAAGAGCTGTTCCGGACGATATTTGAGAATGCGCCAATCGGGATCAGCCTGTTCAAAATCGCTGGTCGGCAATATTTCACCAATCGGGCGTTGCACGAGATGCTGGGTTGCACGCATGAAGACTTAAGCTCAGTGGAGAAATGGGATCGCATTGTCCACCCGGACGAGCGTGCCCGGGGCGCGGAGCGATATGCGGAACTACTTAAGGGAACCCGCGACTATGACGCGTGGCCTCGGACTCTCGATTTCCAAAAGATTGATCGAAATGATGGCTGGCAACATTTGGGTGGAAAGCAACTACGGCACTGGCAGCACATTTCATTTCACGGCTTGGTTTGGGATCGGGTCGGGAGAAACAAAGCGTAGGCATGTGATTCCGGACATCGCAGGCATTCGGGTCTTGGTTGTCGATGACAATCAGCAGGCTCGCGATATCCTCGCCGGTTTGCTGAAGGGACTCGTTCTTAGGGTCGACTCCGTTTCCTGCGGCGAAGAGGCATTCCGGGAACTCGCGGCAGCCGACTCGCATGACCCCTATCGGCTCGTCATGATGGACTGGCAAATGCCCGGCATGAATGGTCTGCAGCTGAGCCAGATCATTAAGCGCGAAAACCGTCTCGAGCACATACCCAAGCTCGTAATGGTCACCGCGTTCGGGCAGGACGATATCCGCGAGCAAGCCGAACAGATTGGGGTTGACGGCTATCTGCTGAAACCCGTCACTCCTTCGACGCTTTACGACACCCTAGTGCAGTTGTTTGGCGATGTTGGCCGGGAGACTGCCATCTCGCCGGCTAGCAATGCGGCCGCGACCTCTCATGATGCCTCCGGAATCCGGATTCTCCTGGTCGAAGACAATGAGATCAATCGGCAGGTAGCGACCGAACTTCTTGAGAGTGCCGGTGCCACTGTAAGGATCGCCAATCATGGACACGAAGCCGTGAGAATCCTGACGGAAGGAGACGAGCCGCCACCGTTTTCGCGAAGTGTTTGAACAAGGTCGAAACTTAGTCCCGCCTTTTTTGCAGTGATGAACTCTTCGCTCTTGTATGTCACCTGTCGCAAGTGACAGTTGCGCGTCTGATATCCGCAAATAGACTTCTCAAACACAGGGAACATAGCGAAAGGACACCGCGATGACACACCGCAAGAATTCAAAATCCAAGTTTGGCTACGGAGTTCTTCTATTCACTGGTCTAGTCGTCACAGCCGTCGCCTTCGCTTTTTCTGCGGAGGACAGAAAGATTGAAACGATTGACGCTACCGCCATGGGAACCAGCACTCAGTTGGGCAAAACGGTGAACGTGAAGGTGACCATTTATGAGTTCTCCACCCCGGAGGACAAACAAATCCTGGTGGATGCATTCAAAAAGGGGCAAAACCAGGGTTTGGTCAATGCTCTCACCAAGATGAGAGCCGTGGGTCGCATTGCCATTACTGGTACACTTGGCTACGACCTCAGCTACATCGGCCTCGTTCCCACCGACACGGGCCGGAAGATTCGGTTCGTCACTAACCGTCTGCTTCGATTCGGCGAAGTCTATAACAATACCCAGAGCATCGCGTACAATTTGACGGCCGGAGAAATCGAGATCAGCGACAAAGACAAGAGCAAGAACACCGGTGTCCTTTATCCTGCTGCCCAATTAGTGATCAACAAAGAGGGCCAGTTGCAGATTGAGCTCCGCAAAAATCCCTGGAAGCTCGTCAACATCATTGATTGGAACCAGGCCGGCGTTCCCAAGTAGCGCATAACCACACGTGGATAGCGTCACAATTCTCTTCATCCTGCGCATATTGGCCTGTAGGGTGTCCCGACTTTCAGACTTCTTTGTGTAAGCACTTGTGCGTAAACTTGTCTTCAACCCGATCACTGTGAACACGAGATGGTGACGCTCGGGTACGACCCGGTGATAGGATGAGAGTCCGCTTGGAGCTGAACCAGAAATGCGAAACCCACGCGCTCGTTTTGCGTGGGCTTCGCGCGGAATAGATTTCGGAATGTGTCGAGAACTAGTTGGCGGAAACAATGAGCTGGGTGTCGGCATTGTCACACATACCGTAGATAGTGCCAGCGGTGCATGCACCCAACGGAAGGTGTAGCAGCCGGGATGCTTAGCAGTGACGGTGATGGGACGCGTCGCCTGATCTAAGCACAGGCTCCAGAGGACTGACTTGGTCTGTCAGCGATGGGGGCCCAGCAGTGCGGCCGTATAGCTCCTTGTCGTCCCACCGCCAGGTCTGGCACCAATACGAAGAATGTGAGTTCTGCTGGCCGATGACCATCCGGGCCTACTCGCCGCTGTCCGAAGCCTGTTGAAAACAGACACGGACGTTATCGCTTATGTGGACGACGGCGAATGTCTTGTCGAAGCGGCCATGAAGCTGCAGCGGCCTATCGGCTGCTGGAATCGGGCCGCTCGTCTAGCATCGTGTTCCTAACCGTCCACACTGACCCAGATGTTATTCGCGCTACTCTGGAAACGGGTGCACTTGGATACGTCGTGAAGACGTCACTTACCACAGAGCTCTTGTTGGCCATCCGCGAGGCTTTTTAGGGCCGAACTTTCCTATCCCTTGAGAAATCCGCCGCGCGATCAGAACAGGAGTACAATCACCCGAAGTAATCGGACCTTAAATAGAAATGATGTTGTGTTTGATGGCATAGCGCACCAGTTCAGCGTTAGTTTTCAACTGCAGTAATTCCATTGCGCCATATTTGTGGCAGGCCACAGTGCGCGTTGTGATTTTCAATGTGTCAGCCGCTTCTTTCATGGAGTGCCCTTCCGCCAAGAGTTGAATCACTTCCCGCTGGCGGAGCGTGGGTTCAGCAGCTTTTTCACGCGCTTGAGGTCCCCTCAGAAAGATATTGGCCTGCCCTATCGCCGCGCGGGGAGTCACATAGGAACCACCCATAAGGACTTTTTCAACCGCCTCTGACAACTCCAACGCAGCTGCCTGTTTCAGCAGAAACGCCGAAGCCCCCGCGCGAAACGCTTCCCCCACAATCTGGGGATCTTCGTTCATTGTCAGGAAGACGAGTTTCGCTCTGGGCACGGAGTGTTTGAGATGTCGCGCGGCGTCCAGGCCATTCAGTTCCGGCATAGCAATGTCCAGAACAATGACATCGGGCTGCAAGGTGGGCGCGGCTTCCAGAAGCGCACGTCCGTTGTTCACTGTTCCTACGACTTGGCAGCGAGGCTCCAGCACGCTCTTCAGTGCATCCGTCATCATCTGATGGTCATCTGCCAGCAACACGCGTGGGCGTTTCATGGTTCGTGTCTGATTCGTCATGACAGCATAGGTCCTCCCATATTCTCAATCCTTCAGCCATCCGCCTACGTTCCGGCGATGCCTTTGTTTTGCAGGATACTTACCACGACTCGGCGATTCTCGGCTTGACCCTCAGCTGTCGTGTCAGGAGCCACTTGCTGGCTGGTTCCCATCGCTCCAGGCGCCAACATATTCGTCAACGGAATCTTGCCCTCTTGTTCCAGGAAGTTCGCTACATTCTGGGCTCGTTCCGTACTGAGCTGCTGGTTGAGAGCGGCACTTCCTACTTTCGAAGCGTACCCTTTCACCATAATCACGTATCCAGTGATGCCCATAGCCTGTTGCGCCAATTTCAATAGCTGCGGTTTGTAATGCGGTTCAATTGAGACCTCACCATTGCCAAAGAGAACGGTGACCTCTCCTAAGATGTTGTAGTCACCCAACTCTCCAAAGCGCTTGTTCGCGGCTACAATAGCCGCTTCGTTGGCCGCGGTCTTCCGCTGTTGGGCCGTAAGTTGTTGCTGTTCCTGCTGAAGCTTTTGTTGCTCGGCCTGAATCTGTTTTTGATTTTGCTGGACTTGGTCCTTCGTCGGAGTCAGGCCAGCCTGGATGTCTTCTGCGGTTTTGAGGGCCGATCCACTGAACTTGACATCGTCTGCGACGAGCTGGTTCTTGGCATTGAAAGAACCCTTGACTTCCACGGCTAGTCCCGGAATTAGGGCGGTCATGCTCAAATGCTTCTCGCGAAAGATCCCTTGAGGCTCTTCCACTTGAGTGCCAGGCGTAAGAAGCACTGCCACATTCCCGCTGTCCTGCGACTGAACGGTCATAATGGCGCCACTCCGTTCATTGATCACGCCTTTCACTTGATCGTTCTGAGCGGAGGCCGTGCCATACAGCAACAGGCATGTTGTAAACGCCAGAATTACTCGAAATGGGATTCGCAATTTTGTGTTTTTCATAAGCCCTTTCTGAGTCTGCGCCTTCTTGGTTCCGGATGACTGGAAATTCTCGCTATTCAGTTAGTTCTTCTACCAGATGACTATCGGTGAAGCCCATTTGCTTGTCGTAAACGGCACTGGTTGTTCTGTTTTCAAGTTTCCTGGGAGACCCAGTCTGGAGAACTGCTCGTTTACTTTGCCGTCGAACGGGGCTACGTGCTTCATGCTGCCCTCCGCGAATCAACTCCACTTCTTGCTACGTCCCAACCACTCTGGTGGTGAACACCGCGGAGCAGTGTCTCCCAGGTCTGAAAAGTCTATTTTAGGTTTTCAGACGCGCAACTGTCGCTTGCGACAGGTGGATTAGTTGGCGGAGACGATGAGTTGCGTGTCGGCGTTGCCGCACATGCCGTAGATAGTCCCGGCAGTGCAAGCGCCAATGGAATAGGTGTAGCAGCCGGGATGCTTGGCGGTAACGGTGATGGGTCGATCAGCGCCGCCCATGATGGCGCCTTGGTGATCAAAGGGATCGGAGCTACCGAAGTCAATCACGAAGCCGGTGTTCCTGGAACTGCTCATGAACGTGACGCTCGTTCCAACCTTGATGCAGAACGCCTTGTTGGATTTGGCGTCGGGAATACTGGGCGTGGCGGTGGCGTACGATCCCTGGTCACGCTTGATGTCGATGGAGCAAGGAGAAGAGGCGGAGCCGCAGGAGTTGGCCGCGGCGCAAATGCTGGCAGGATTGGAAACTGAGCAAACGTCGCCTTTGATTTTCTTCTGGGTGTCGCTGCCAGCGACGAAGTTGGTCAGCAGAAGCGGCAACAGGAACAGACAACAGAGAGCTGCAAGATAGCGGTAGATCTTCATTAGGCACCTCACGCCGTAGAAATGGAAAAACAAGAGCCCGGCACAGCAAAAAGCAAGGCCGAAAGACTGTCGTGGGCGGAGAGAATCCGGAACGGTCAAAGGCGAATTCAGGAAAAACTAGTTGACCCCCGCGGTGCCCTTCCAGTCGATGACATCGACCAGTTTCCAGGGATTCTGATTGAGCTGGAACTGAATCTGCCCTTCTTTGTCCATGGCCAATTGACACAGGGGATAAAGAACGCCGGTGCTCTTGCTCTTGTCTTGATCATTGAGATCAAATTCGCCAGCAGTGAGGTTGAAGGACTGAGATTGGGTATCCCAATAAACTTCGCCAAAGCGAAGAAGGCGATTGGTGATCCAGCGGATTTTGCGGCCAGTCGGAGTGGGAATCATATGAATGTACGCGACGTCGTAACCGAGAGTGCCGGTAATCGAGCAGTGGCCGACCGCTTTCATCTTGGAGAGAGCGTTGACCAACCCCTGATTTTGGCCCTTTTCAAAGGCCTGGACGAGCATCGTGCGATCTTCGGGAGTGGAGAAGTCATAGATTTCTATGCTCACGCCCACGATTTCGCCGAGCTGGGTGCTGGTGCCCATGGCGCTGGCTTCGATGGTTTCATTTTTTACGCGATCACGAGAGAAAAACGGAAGCGAGCCGATCGTGAGCAACCCGACCACAACCGCGATCGCGATAACAAGTTTGTGAGTCTTTTGAATTAAGAACTTCCTTAGAAACATGTCCACTCCTTTAGTTCGTGAGTTTAGAACCCATCATTCACTGGCAGCGCATTATGGATAGTTCTGCCGGCCGCACAACTGTCGCTTGCGACAGGTGCGGCAGATTCCCTAAGCTCAGCGAGCGTTACGAGCGGAGGCTGCTGACTACAGTTATGCTTTGTCATAGACTATCTCAACCCATTTTGCCGCCCGGGAAGGACTCTCCGTATGGGCGGTCGTTTTGTGCCCGGCAGGAAGAGCAAGCACTGGCGTCGGATTCGCAGCTGTTTCTTGTCTTGCTCCAGTTTTTTGGCAATCACAAACTTAACTAGTAGACCTGCCCGCGGCCAGACCGCTTCGACGGGAGCCCTTGCTGGAGTTGTGCTTGACCCGTCCGCGATCGCGCTCCCCGGAGCGACTATTCATCTGGTTAGCCACGAGACTTCAGAGGAAGAATCCACGACCTCCGACGAACAGGGAAGATTCGGGTTTCAGTTCCTGTCGCCCGGCAAGTACGAATTGCAGGCTAGCAAATCGTCGTTCGAACCACAGCACGGCGTGGCAATAGACATCACGGTAACAGAAGTGCTTCGAATCGAGCTGCATCTTCGGCTCGCAAAACTCCAGCAGAGTATCCGGGTGTCTTCTGACGTCTTGATGATCCAAGCCGACAATTCTGCTCTCGGAAGAGAAGTCAGCGGCAGCACGCTGACGAATCTCCCCTTGGTAACGAGAAACTACACACAAGTCGCCATCCTGTCGCCGGGCGTTGTCGCCGGAGTATTCAACGCCGGGCAGCTAGGTACCGGGGGAATGCCGTTGTCTCAAATCAGTGGGTCCAGTGACGGGATATTTGTCCATGGAGGAAGATCCTACGACAATAATTATCAGCTCGACGGAATCAGTGTGAATGACGTTCAGGGGAGCGGATCCTCAAGCGGAGGGCTCCCCATCCCCAACCCCGACACGATCTATGAGTTTAAGGTCCAGACCGGACTCTACGATGCGTTCTATGGCCGGTATGGCGGCGCCAATGTCAGCGTCATTACCAAAACCGGCGGCAACGCCTACCATGGAGCTCTGTTCGAGTTCTTCCGCAACGATGTCCTGAACGCCAACGATTTTTTCTTGAACAGCACTTTCCAGGCGCGGCCGGTTCTCAAACAAAATCAATTCGGGATAACCCTTGGTGGGCCCATACTGAAGGACAAGTTGTTTTTTTTTGCATCCTACCAGGGAACACGCCAGGTGAACGGGCTGGCCGCCGGACAGGCCAGGATAGCGTGCACTGCGTCTGTAAGTATGCCGCCTCTCACCAATGACAGATCAACCGCGGCACTCGGCAAGCTTTTCGGGGGAATGAGCGGAGCCCTAGGAGGCGCGGCGGTCAGCCCAGATGGCTCGAATATCAATCCGGTTGCGCTAGCATTGCTCAATCTAAAGTTGCCGAACGGTAGCTTTCTTATTCCAACGCCACAGACTATCGATTCGGAGGCACCTTTTGCCGCTCAAGGGTTTTCGGTTTTTACCCAGCCCTGCCACTTTGACGAGGACCAATTTTCAACGAATTTTGATTACCTGATTTCGCCCAAGAGCAAAATCGCGGCCAGGTTCTTCTTTGCTAACGATACGGAGACGGTTACTTTCCCGGGGAACGGAATCAACTCCTCAGGAAATATCCCCGGATTCGCTAGTCCAGACAATTCGGGCTATCGCGTGTTTTCGCTCGCTCATACCTACACCTTTAATAACACGCGCCTGAACGAAGCTCGGTTTGGGTATGTCAGGACAAGTGGCACCACATCCGCCACAACCCCGTTCACGTGGTCGGATATCGGTGTGACGGCTGGACAAATGAACGATACCAACGAGTTGCCCAGCTTGAACATTCTTGGCTCCGTCAGCATTGCCTCCGGATATCCCAGATCGTTTGTGCAGAACAGTTTTGTTTTCACCGACGTTTTTAGCATGATTCAGGGAGCTCATTCCCTACGATTGGGCGGTTCAATCACCAGGCTGCAAGACAACGTTAATATCGTAGGCCTCGGATCGTTCTTGCAGTTTCTGAGTTGGCCCGACTTCCTATTGGGGTTCGACGCCCAGAGCAATGGCACCGGAACATTCAGCAACGTGTATGCCTCCGCCGACGATTTCGGCCTCTTCCAGCGCAACTATCGCGCGTGGGAGGGCGCGGCCTTTGCCGAGGACGACCTTCGTATCCGTAAATCGCTGACACTGAATCTCGGACTGCGTTACGAGCGCTTTGGCCAATTCGGGGATGAATTGGGGAGAAATTCG
>Ga0126379_10001269_pt1 | contig 15163 bp, 34 predicted proteins | sample PanSoiMetPlot_24_FD_92640 | JGI IMG/M metagenome (GOLD analysis project Ga0126379, IMG submission 92640) | Tropical forest soil microbial communities from Panama - MetaG Plot_24 | ecosystem: Environmental > Terrestrial > Soil > Tropical forest > Bulk soil | place: Panama | collected 2016-02-17 | reverse complement strand
GGTGTCGGTCTCGTCGAAGACCGCGAGCTGGCGCTTGTCGGTCGGGCTGTAGGCCTGGATCGCCGCGTAGACGGCGCAAGCGATCGTGACCGCGCTGATGTTGTCGTAGCTGCCACCGACGAGCGTCTTCTTGCTCCCGTCGGGGTTGAGCGTGTAGCAGCCGAACGGGTGCTGGATGGAAGAGACCGGCTCGGTCATCACTTCCCCTTCTTCTTCGGGTGCTTGCGGCGCATGTGGCTCGACAGCGACCCCGCCGCCATCCGCTGCCCGCAGACCGGGCACTGGGTCATGCCGGGACCGCTCACTTGACCTTCTTCAGGTTCGGGTTGCGCTTCTTAGCGGCGGGGCTGGCCTTGCGCGTGCTCGCGGCGAGGATGGCCCCGGCTGCCTTCGTCGACACCCCCGACTTCTTCGCGATCTGGCTCTGCACGGCCTTGAAGCCGGGATGAGCCGCCGTCTTCTTGCGTGCCATCGCTGCCTCCGTTCATCTGGGCCTCGCGCTGGGCGAGGATCTGCTCGAAGCTCTCGGCGTAGCTGACCAGGCCGCTGATCCCGAAGCACACGTCCGGTTGCTCGGTCGAGACCTCGTTGACGACAGCCCCGTCCTCGTTCACCTGCTGGGCAACCGAGATGACGAGGAACTTGTACGGACGCAGGCTCACGCTGGCTTAGGCGCCTCGACCGGGGGCGGGGGCGGCTGATGGGTCGCGTTGACCGAGACGCTGATCCCGTCCTTCTCCGGGTCGCCACCGAGCGCGCTCAGAACCTCGGCCGGGGTCGCGGTCGGTATCGTCTCGCCCTCGGCGAGGGAGATGGTGACAGTTACATACATGCGCTCTTCCTTCCTCTCGGGATTCAGGCCTCCAGGGCGGCGATCCGGCTGTCGAGGTGCTGCACCGTCGCTACCAGTGCGGCGGTCAGCTTGTAGAGGTCGACGAAGGTCGTATCGGCGCCCTGCTCGACCACCTCGTCGGGTAGCTCGTCCGCCATCAGCCCGACATGCTCGACGCCCGTGTCGTCGCGCTTGTAGCGGTACACGTTCGCACTCAGGATCTTCTCCGGCGAGATCGTCGCCTTCTTGATCCCGCGCTTCAGCTTCCGGTCGGAGGAGACGGTGAACGCCGCCGCCTGGAACGTCCCGTAAGCACTGCCGTTGTTGTTGGCAATCGTGTTCGCCCCCGAGCGGTACAGGTTCGTGTCGGAGTGAAACAGAACGGCAGGCTGACTACTCGGGCCAACCGCCCCGATCAGAACCTCGCCCGCACCGTTGACGTTGCCAGCGACGTAGGTGCCTGCCGCCTGAAGGTTGCCGTCAGTCTTCAGCGTTCCTGCCGCCGCCCGGTACAGGTTCGTGTCGGCAGCCGAACCGAAGAGGATGCCCGCCGATGCCCCACTGAGCCACACCGCCGAGTTGCTGCTGTTGTTGACCTTCAGTTGCGAGTCGGTCGCGATCTGGCCCGCTGCCGAGCGGTACAGGTTCGTGTCGCCCGCCGAGCCGAACCGCAGTCCCGCTGCCCCGGCGTTGTTGTCGCCCATGATCACCTGCTGCACGGCTCCGAGACGGGCGATCACGTCCCCGACGCCGAGGAAACGCCCGTCGGTCTTCAGGTCGCCCGCTGCCGAGCGGTACAGGTTCGTGTCATAGGCGCTGCCGAAATAGATCGTCGCCTGCCCGGTCGAACCACCCAAGTAGATTTCCCCCGCGCCACCAGCCCAAGAACGGATGTTGTGACTAGCCAAGAAATCGCCATCCGTGCGGAGAACCCCCGCCGCCGAGCGGTACAGGTTCGTGTCGCCACCGAAAAGCACCCCGGCGTCAATCGCGCTCCCGTTCCAGCCGATGTTCACTTCATTCGCGCCGCCCCCGGCGTTCGCGTAGACGAGCGACCCGGCCAAGAGCCTGCCATCGGTCTCCAGGTAACCCGCCGCCGAGCGGTACAGGTTCGTGTCGGGCGCAGTCGCCCCACCCGGCCCCCAATGGAGCGTGCCGTCGCCGTTGACGATGTAGGCGGGATTCGCGTCGGCAGAAGCGAGGAACGTCCAGAAGGACCAGTTAGCGGCGGGACGGACGACTCGCACTCCCTGGGTCGCGTTCAACTGCCCGTCGGTCTGAAGCACGCCCGCCGAGAGCCGATACAGGTTCGTGTCGCCCGCGATCTTCAGCCCACCGCCAGCGGCAGGGGCGAGGATGAAGCCCGCCGAGTCGATCGCGGGGTAGCCCGAGTTGGCGCCCTTCTCCACCTTCTGCTGCAGCGCGTTCATGTGCGCCGCATCGAGCGGGGTTGTCCCATCGACGTAAGTCGTGCTCATACAGGCTCCCTTCAACGCGAAGGGCGCCCCGGAGGGCGCCCTCGCTTCCCAACGCAAGGAGGTGGGCGCTCACCCCGAGGGGGAGCGTCACCTCTCACGTCCGGCAAGCGTAGCTTGCGGATGTCCGATTCGTGGTAGACACTTCGCAGGTACCACTAGAGAGAGGCGCTCTAGTTGGTCTTGGGTATTCGTTTCTCTCTACGCTTGTGCTTTCTGACCCAACGCGAGGAGGAAGACCCATGACCGACAAACCGAGTGCCACCGAGGCGGCGCTGCGAGAGGCGCTACAGCCGGTGATCGAGCTGGACTCGCAGCTCGCGCTACGCGAGGCGCACGCGATGAGCGAGCTGGAGGAGATCCGCGCCGAGCGACGCAAGCTCACAGCCGTGCTGCGCGCGATCGACCCCGAGCGCGCTCCCGGCAAGCCGGGACCGAAGAGCAACAAGGGCACCGACCTCAGGCGGATCGCTCCCTATGCGATCGCCGAGCACTGCGTCGAGGAGGTCCGGCAGATCATCGTCGGCTTCGGCGGGGAGGAGTTCAACTCCAACGACGTGTTCAAGCTCTGGGAGACGAGCGGCTCGGAGGCGGCGGTCAAGGACAAGATCACGAAGTCACTCGCCCGCCTGCGCGAGCGGGGGCAGATCCGCCTCGTCTCCAACCAGCGCGGCAGGCACGGCGGCTTCCGCTACCTGGCTACTCCCCGGATCGAGATCGAGCTAGCTGAGGTGTCGCAGAACGGCAACGTCTGATGGCCGCGCGGGGGAACGGCCAACGGAAGGTGCCCGGTCGCTCGTTCGACCTCTACGCCTTCTCCGACGAGGAGTTGCTCCACCTCGTCAAGGACAACCTCGACGCCGACGGCTGGGTGACCTCGGGCGAGCTGGCGGACGCGATCGGGATCCCCGACGACGAGGACAACCGTCTCTCCGGGATCGGGATCCGCCTGGGCTGGATGCAGCGCTACGGCGTTATCAGGAAAGACACCGAGAAGCCGCATCCCACCCGCTGGACCTTGACCGGGCGCGGGATCGTGGTACTCGACGCCACCTTCTCGAAGGCGCTCGACGAGCAACTGAAGGGACTGAAGGGCGAAGCGCTCTGGCGTCTTGCCCGAGAGGTCACGGGGCGATACGGGCAGACCGACGATGTCTCTGCCTCGCTGGTGCGGCGATCGTTTCTACGCGCACACAAAGGGAGGAGCCGTGGCTGAGTCGATGATGGGACGGGAGCAGCCCGTCGACGAGCAAGGGATCGAGACCCTGAAGGAGGGGATCGAGTTTCGCCTCTTCGAGCTGTGCCAGCTCCTTGAGCCGCACGAGTGCATCGCCTACGTGATCGGCCTCGCCGAGCGGATGCAGCGGGAGTTGGACGAGTGACCCCCTATGAGGAGGTCGACCGGCTGCGCGCCCGGCTCAAGCTTGTCAGCGACGAGCTGAAGGAGCTGGTCGCCAACCCCGAGGTGATCGACGAGTGGACGCCAGCCGAGCAGGCGTGGATGCTGGAGCACCTGGAGCATCTGCAGCAGGAGGCCACGCATCTGATCGAGCGGATCAACGCCGAGCTGGCGAGGAGGAGAGATGAGTGAGGTCTTCACCCCCTCGCTGGCGCGGCGCGGCTTCGACGAGCTGCTCGTGCGCTTCCCGCACCTCGACGTGGTCAACGTGAGCTGGGCCGAGACGAAGGAGGCTGAGCTGATCAGCCAGCCCTGGGTGCTCGTCACCCTTGGCCAGCCTTCCCAGGGCGAGATCCTTGCCTGGGCGCGCTGGCAGTTCGCGATCTGGAAGCCGACCGGCTCGGTCTACCGGATGGAGCACGGAGCCGTCGAGGACGACCCCTATATAACAGTCAGCGATGAGGAGGAGCGATGACGCACGTCCTGGTCACGTTCGAGCTTGAGCCGAGCGACCCCGAGCACTCGACCGGACTGACCAACGAGCACTACGACCAGGTGATGGCCGCGCTCGCTTCGGTCGGCGCCGACAACATCGAGATCGACCTGATGGTCGAGGTCGCCGCGATCCCGAAGGTCGAACGTGCGAAGAAGCCGAACAAGCGTGGCTGAGCGGGCCAAGCCGTTCATCGTGCTCGTGAGCGAGGTCGAGCAGACGTGCCGCTCGATCCTGCTCGGCGAGGAGGCCGACGTGCCGCTCGCGCTCTACAAGGCCGAGATCGCGCTCGCGGAGGCGAAGAAGCTCGCCTCGGCGATCTCGCTGGAGGCGCTGGAGAAGGTCACGGGTGGCTAGCCCCTGGGACAGGGAGGGCAACCCGATCTCGGTAGAGCAGTGGGCTGCGCTCTTCGAGGACAAGGGCTATCAGGTGGTCAGGCAGACCCGGATCGGCGAGGTGATGATCTCGACCGTCTGGCTCGGGATCGATCACGGCTTCGGCTACTCGGAGTGGCCGATCATCTTCGAGACGATGACCTTCGGGGCCGGGGACGAGGAGCAGTACCGCTACCACAGCGAGGCCGAGGCGCTTGAGGGCCACGAGCAGCTCGTCGTCCAGTTCCAGTTGCTCGTCGAGGCGACGAAGTGATGGCCGTCAGTGTCTAAGTGGGCGAAGCTGGAGTTCGAGTCCACCCAACGCCTGCTCGGGGCGATGGTCAGCATGGAGATGTGCGACCTCTCCGAGGAAGCGGAACAGAAGGCCCAGCAGCTCGCCTTCGTCGCCAACATCGGCTACGAGCAGCGGATCCGCGAGCTGGAGCGCTGCCTCTCGGAGCATCACGCCGCTGGCGCGCTGGAGGGGATGAGGATCGGTGATGCCTGCCCCATCTGTGCAGAGCTGGATTGAGCGCGTCTCCCTACGTGACAACTTCGCCGGGCGTGAAGGCAACCAGCTCGACCGGATCAAGGCGATGAAGAAGGCCGGGTGGGATCTCTCCGTCCTGATCCCGCCCGGCCGAGCGCTCTACGTGATCGTGCTCGGGTGGAAGCGGTGAGCTACCCGTTCGATCCCGACTGGGTCGTCCACCCAGGTGCCACCCTGCGCGAGTGGTTCGCCGAGATCGGGCTGCCACTCTCGGTCGCCGGGCTGTACGGGATCGACGAGCGCACGCTCAAACGCCTGTTTGCGGGGAAGCAGAAGATCAGCCCGGCGCTGGCGCAGAAGCTCTGCAACCTCACCCAGATCGGGGCGCCGTTCTGGCTCGCCTACGATCACAACTTCCGCGTCGGCCTGGCCTCGGGGAAGCAGTGGGATCCGGATGCCTGAGAGACGCAGGCGCTCGAACTTCGGCAAGCCGCGTGGGGGGCGCAAGCAGACCCGGCTGGAGGAGATCCAGCTCGCGGCCGAGCGGCTCCTCTGCGCGATGGAAGCCTCGATCTACTTCGCCCCCACGATTGAGGACGACGGCCCCTACCTCACGAAGTGGAAGCGGGAGGCGATGGCGAACTACCGCTGGCAGGAGCTGCGCGCGCTCGCGGAGCTGAAGCGAGCGCTCGGCCTCTAGCTACCACCCCTCGGCCTCGTCGTCGACGAGCTGCCAGAGCTGGAAGACGTGATCCTGGGCGTCGATGTTGACGTAGTCCTCGGGCCTCGGCAGCACCATCGCCATCACCATGTCGGGGCCGCCGAGCCGGTAGCGCGCCGTCTTGATCTCGTCCCAAGTGGGATGGCGGTCGGGGCAGGAGATCGTCAGGTGCCAGCGGAGCTGCTTGCCCGGCCCTTCCGGCTCGTGCCCGAGGATGATGTGCGCATCGCCCATCTCGAAAACAGCGAGGTAGCGAGAGCCGTGGGCGAAGTGCATCGCCTTGATCTCTTCGGGCGTCTCGACCTCGACGAGCGGCTGCTCGACGAAGCCCGGCTCGTGGGAGCCAGGGATCTCGCCCTCCCAGACCTTCGTCTTCGGGTTGTAGGTGCCGGGGACTTTCGCCATCTCGCTAGGCTACTTGCCGGGGCCGGTGCAGGAAAACTCACGGGATCGTTCACGGCCGGGAACGACGGCCAACCCGTTAGGAAGTAGGCCCGGCCCCGCTATCATCCGCAGCAGCCTCGGGCCGGACGCGCTCGGTTATCTGCTCAAGAGAGACAAGACCGATCGCGGCTCACACGACCGAGGCCTATCTATTCGGGTCGGCGGCCTTGTTGCTCAGATGAGAAACAGGTAGCCTGGCCTCTTGCTCGGGCGTCCTCGCCCAGTGCGGTAGGCAGACGCGGGTGTGACTTCCGGGTATATGAGAGGCTCGCCGCCTGCTCCCCGTGGTCAAGGCGAGGGGAACGTGGTAGACGGGTAACCGCCTACCAACGGCGAGCCTCTCAATGCCTTGACCTCGGGGAACGCTAGTCACTCAGAGCGCCCCTGTCGAAAGGCGGCGGTGAGCAGGGAAGATGAGACGCTCAGCCGAGCTTCGCTCGCTCCTCCTGGGTGGGAGCGAGGTCTCCTTCTTCCTGGACGGGGAAGGCAACGAGGCTCAGCCCGGCTGGGCCTACAGGCTCTTCGACCGGGGTCCCGTCGGGCGTGTACCTCGTGACCGTCGAGCCAGGTGCCGGACGAGGGCCGATCTTCTCGCGGATCCGCTGAGCCGCCGCCTCGCGTTCGAGGAACGTCCGCTTCTCGGAGGCGGCGAAGCCGAAGTGCCTGCGGATCTGCTCCTCCTCGCGCTCGGTGAGCGTGACCGTGCCTTCCTTGGCGGCGCTCATCAGGCCCCGCAGGGTGTTCGGCCTCCCGTCCTCGCCGAGGTCGCGCCTCTTCGGGGCCTGCACGCCGCGCTCGGCCTGCTCGGCCTGGATCTCGGCGCGCTTGCGCTCGCGGTAGGCCGCTTTGCGCTCCCGCTCTCGGCGTCTGATCTCCTCCTGCTCGTCCTGTCCCATCAGGCCTGTCCCACCTCCTGATTGTCCCACCTCTGCTGTCCCGTAAACCAGACCCCTCAGCGAGCTGCTGGCTGCTCACGCAACCTCCGCAGAAGGCTCTCCAGTTCCTCCCGCTTCTTACGTACCAGCAGCTCGCTCAGGCCCCAGAACGGCTTCAAACCTCACGTCCTCATCGAGGAGACAGCCCCAGAACTGACAGCCTCGTCCGGGAGACAGCCCGCGTCGAGGCTCCGAGTCGTCGCGCGCGTTCGGGGGGGTGGCCCTCCCGCTGCGTGCGCATAATGCGACCTGACCCCTCCCTGACCCCGATCGAAAAACCCCTGCAAATGAGCACTTTTTCGGCAGGGCATCAGCCTAGCAAGCTGATGACGTGCTCCATGTCCTGTAAGGACATGGCCTCTGGATCGCCGATCTCAAGCGACACTGTCGCTGTGCTGAGCGGGAACGTAGCGTCCAGTGCTCTTAGCACTGCGACCTGCCTCTCGACCGTGCCGAGTCGCTTGTCGTCGAGCGGTCCGTCGACGATCGCTTTAGCGATCTCAAGCGTGCGTTCGTGCGCGCGAAGCCGCATGAACGCACGAGGATCGGCGTTTGAACGCGGGCCGATGCCGAGTAGCTCCCTCGACATCCGAAGACTTGTCAGCTTTGCTGCTCCTCGTCTGCTCATGGCTTCGTGGTCGCTCATCCCGCCCCCACCGACGTGGCCCATGCACAGCCCGTACGCTCGCAACCGCGTCCCCTTGCAGCGCTCGCCGCCCACGATCACCCGGCAGTGCGAATCCGCGTCCGGCTGAGCTAGCTCAGCTCCCTCGGGGATTCGGTGACAGGCGGGGACGGTAGTACCGTCGGCGAGTGTCACCGTAGGCTGCGCTTGCAACCATGCCAGTGTGCCCCGCTTAGGCTCGCCGTCGTCTGCCCCCGCCATGCCCGCATCATGCGGAGCTTGGGCCTCCTGTTGCCCGTCGCTGGCAACGACCTCGACGATCTCCTCACCGTAGGTGTCTGTCATAGCCCTCCTCTCAAACCTAGCCGATGGTATAGGTCAAACCTAGCCTTTTGGCCGAAGCGAACCACCTGTCCTCATTCGCTAGCTTGGCAGTCGTTCGGCCGGAGCAATCCGGTGAGGCCCGGAAGGTGACATCGGGACTCGCAAGCCTCATAGTCGCTTGCTCGAACAGCCCAGGTCGCAAGGAGCCGGTGGAAATCCGTGCTGAGTCGCGACCATAGCGCTCCGTGAGAGCGCTCGATCAAGGGGCACACATAGGGACGCAATGGCCGGAAGCCGCTGCAAGCCCTATGAGGATTCCTCCTCCTTGCCCCCACGCGGCGAGAGCTTGCTCTCGCGGTGCGTTTGTGGAACTGACGACTGGCGACGGCCGGAGCGCTGCTTGCAGCGCTGGCTGCGCACCTAACCGCATGGGGACCGAGCCGAAACGACGGAGCGAAGCTTGCACGGCCGCGTGCTCGCGAGCTGTTCGCTCCGGTCTCCCCAACACAAGGAGGATCACGAAGTGATCACGATGACTCGCGCCGACAGCGTCAAGCCCGGCGACATCTTCTCGACGGACGGCTTCACCGTCCGCAGCGTCCATGTAGACACTGACGGCAACGAGCGCCCCGTTCACATCACGGCCTCCCTTGGAGGCCACGACAAGGCGGCTCGGCTCCCGGCGGATTTCCCGCTGCCGATCTGGACGCCCGACGAGCTTTAGCTCGTCGTCTCCCAACCCAAGGAGGATCCATGCGCTACCTGATCGCAGAGCAGGCCGACGGCCGCTACGTAGTCACGTCCGAGTACGGACGTACCGTGATCGGCGAAGCCGACGACTGTCGGAGTATCGACACCGTCTACTCGGCCCTCGGTCGCGAGTGGCTGGAGGGAGACATGTCTCCCGAGGTCACGATCGACTTCCGTTTCCACCGTGAACAACGGTGGATCGTGACCGAGTCGACGCCGGGCTACCTGTCCGAAGACGACGACCCCGCCGTCTTCGACGACCTCAAGGACGCGATGGTCTACGCCAGCGACCGGCTGTCGAGCTTGCTCGACTTCATCTACGAGGGTCAAGAGGCTATGGGCCTTCGGCCCGACGGCAACGCCGAGGGCGGCTTCGCCACGGTCAACGGCAGCTTCGCTGACAGCATGTCCGTTCTCGTCTACGACAACAGCCGAGAACACGACCTTGGTCGTGTCATCCGCATCGTCGAGGTCGACGCCAACGGGGGGCCGCTTTAGCGGCTCCGTCTCCCCAACACAAGGAGGATTCACCATGAACGCTCAAGCTCTGCTTGACAGCGTCGTCACCGCCTACATCCAGTGCGCGCTCTGGTCGTCGACCGACGACGAGGGCGAGCCGCTGGACGGCCTCTACGAGGCCTGGGACTTCGCCGACGAGGCTGAAGCCTCGATGATCGAGGACTGCCAAGACTTCCTCGACCTGATCAAGGACGAGGTCTGGAACTGGGACCAGTTCTGGACGCCGGAGCGGCTCGGCCATGACTTCTGGCTCACCCGCAACGGGCACGGTGCGGGCTTCTGGGACCGCTACAGCGATCGGCACCTCGGTGGCGCGATCGGTCGACAGCTCACCGAGCTGTGCAAGCCGTACGGCAGTTCCGACGTTTACGTCGGCGACGACGGCAAGCTCTACGTCTCCTAACGGAGACGTTTTCCCAACCAAGGAGGAATCACCGATGCGCTACTACACACGCGATGACGTGGAGCTTCGCTACGTCCACGGCGAGCACTACCCGACCGTGAACGTGAAGGTCTACACCGGCCCGCGCGAGGCTTGGCGGGACTGGGCCAGATACGAGACCGACGCCGACCCTCGCTTTAGCGAGGAGTGGGTCGAGGAGAACATCTCCGATGAGTACCTCGACGGCCTCTTCTGGCGGACCTGCGAATGGGAGTGGGAGCAGATCGAGCAGGACCTCGAAGAGGTCTACCCCGGTCAGCGTCTCAGCGTCGAGCGTCACGGTCGCTGCGGCGGCTGGGCGGTCGTACGCGGCCTCGACTCCGTCGAGGAGTGGGACGCGATCGCAGTCGCTCGCTGGCGCCGGTTCGAGCGCTACGCGAAGCAGATCGCCGCTGGCATCCCGTTCCAGATGCTGCAGTCGCTCTACCTCAACGAGTTCGAGGTCTGGCGCGACGAGGAGTCGGAACGACTCGGAGCCGAGGCGTTCTCGCCCGAGCAGGCTTAGCCTGCTCGTCTTCCCAATCAAGGAGGAACCACCATGCTCCACGACGGCTACATGGAAGGTGCCGTCTCACCCGGCGAGGTCTACACGCTCGCCGAGCTGGAAGCCATGCCTACGCTTGCCCAAGGGCAAGCCGACGACCTCAAGGTCGACGAGGGCGATGGCGTCCGCATCTGGTTGTCGCGCTGCTCCGTCGAAGACGGCGAGCCGTGCAACAACAAGGTCACGATCGAAGAGCTGCAGCGCGGCTCTTGGGTCGAGGTCGGCTGGTACGAGGCCGAATGACCAACGCCGCTTTGCGGCGTCTTCCCAACCAAGGAGGAATCATGTTCCCGAAGATTGAGGGAGCCGAGACGCCATTCGGCCCTGCCGAAGAGGTCTGGGCGACGAGCGAGACCCACATCGGCATGCGCGGTACGTTCGCGATCAACCGCGTGGACTACCGCGTCCGGCTCGACTTGAGCTACCGCGACGGCATCTGGCAGTGCGGCGACAAGGACGACTGGTCGGCGAAGTACCACGCGCTCATGATCGACCGTGTCTGGGACTACCCCGGTGGCAAGCAGAGGCCGGACACGTCCAGCTCGGCTCGCAACAAGGCTCGTGACGTGCTCGTGCCGTGGCTCGCGGCTTTCGCCACGGGCGACGGTGCCGAGATGGTCCGTGCGGCCGGTGTCCACCGGCTCCAGGTCGACATCGCCTCGAAGAGGCAGGAGATCGTCAAGCTGGAGAATGAGCTGGCCGACGCCCGCGTGGCGCTGGCCGCGCTGGAGGAGGAGGCGTAAGCCTCCTCGTCTACCCAACACAAGGAGGATCCATCATGCAGTCCCAGACCGAGAACCACCTGCCCTTCGGATACAACGCCGGACTCCCCGAGGGAGTCAAGGCCGCGTGGGGTGCTCGCCTGATCGTCACCCAGAACGGCTCGACCGACTTCCTGCACGACCGTCAGGGTGGCTTCGGTGGCAACGACGCCCTCTATGCATGGCTCGACGGCGGTGCCGTCACGGCAGCGCGTGCGAAGGCCTCAGAGCTGCTCAAGAGCTACACGATGAGCACCCGCGACTCCGAGGAGTTCGTCCTCTACGAGGACAACGCAGGCCGGATCGTTGGCAACACCAACGGCAGCGCCGGGTACCTCTACATCGCGGCTTGGCTCCTCGCCGACGCCTGATCTACCGCCCCTTCCAGGGGCGTCTTCCCAACCAAGGAGGATCATCATGCAAGGCATGACCGAGATCGAGCTGCCCTCGGACTTCCGGCTCCTCGCCTTCACGGTCGAGCTGAACCGTCCCGAGCGCGGCGTCGTGCTCGCCTACAAGCCTGCCGGTGAGCGCATGCCCACCGATGAGGAGTGGGCAACCTGGGTCGTGTTCCAGCAGCTCCCCGAGCAACCGCACCGCTGGGGCACGACGAGCTGGGGGCACTACCACGACAACGTCGAGGACGCCTGGAACGACTGGATCGACCGTGCGATGAATCCCCGGATCGTGGCGCTGCGGCGCATCGAGCCGGACTCGCGGAGGGCTTAGGCCCTCCGTCTTCCCCAACCAAGGAGGTGATCACATGCCACACCCCGACACCTATCCTGCGTACCGCACGCTCGGCGCGCACGAGATGGTGACTGTCGGCATCGAGGCGCTGGAGTCGATCCGGCCCCTCCTCGCCACACTCGGCGAAGACGCCGAGGTCGCCGAGATCCGCATCTACGAGAACATGCCGATCGAGATCCTCGTCGTCGACGAGGTCAGCACAAGGCGGTTCCACTGGAACCGCTGGCAGTGGCTGGAGGTCAGTTGATGAACACGCTCGTCAACCCCAACGACCTGATCGACCAGGCCGAGGCAGCGGAGCTGTCCGGCCTCAGCCTCTCGGGCTTCAAGCTCGCATGGCGCGAGGAGCGCACGCCCCCGCCTTTCGAGGTGGCCGGGCGCCCGCTCTGGCTTCGCTCCGAGATCGAGGAATGGGCGGCAGAACGTGCCGCCCAGCGCTCCCGCTAGGGAGCGTCTACCCAACACAAGGAGGAGCCGTGATGACCCACCTGGAGGCGCTCGCGATCGTGGCCTGGGAGCGCTGGGGCGCGTACGCGAAGGCGACCTTCTGCGCCGCCTGCGGACGGAAGGCGTACTGCCGCTCGAAGACCGGCGAGCGCTACGTCTGCCTCGACTGCCACGACCAGGGCGAGAGATAACCGGGGAGCTACGCTCCCCGTCTTCCCCAACACAAGGAGGAGCCAGAGATGGCAACAGATCCCAACCGAGAGCCGAGCCTCGCTGACGTGTACCACCTCGTCAGCCTCCTACACGAAGAGCTGAAGCTCGTGAAACGCGAGCTAAAGCTCGTTCATGACGAGATTGAGTCCCTTCAGCGGCAGTTCACGCTAGAGATGGGGACGATCTCTAAGCGCTTCGACGCGATCGAGCGCGACATCGCAACGCTGTTCCGGCACGTCGTGGGCGGTGAGGAGTCGTGATCAAGATCACCGTCCGCGACGACGACCGACGACGACCGCTAAACGAGGAGGAGGAATCCTTAGGGGCGCGCGTGCCTGTAGCCGAGCACGCTGCGCCCCGAAGCCCCCGTCCGTTCCGGCCCGCTCACGCGGTGGTCTGGACGGGGGAAGCATAACCCAGACGCTTGCGGATTGTGCGCTTGGGTATGCCCGTTCTCTTGGCGATCTCACCGACCGTCAGCCCCGTCGCCGCCAGCTCGGCGATGGTGAGCTGGCGGTCGGCTGTTCGCGTGCGCTCGATCAGCCAGCCGGGCACCTTGACGACCGGCATCCAGGTCGCGAGCTGGAGCACGCCGAGGTCGAGCTGGACGCGCTCGGGAGCCTCGACGCGGACGGGCTGGTGCTCGACGAGCACGGTGCGCACGAGCCAGTAGCGGCGTCGGCGCACGAGTGCGAGCCGGTCGAGCTGGGTACGTAGCTCCTGGTAGCTGCCGTGCCGGTCGTAACGTCGGCGATCGCGCTCCCAGGCGTAGCTCTCTTCGACGCCGATGGGGACCGGAGCGCGAGGGGCGATCGGCACCGGCAGCTCCGCTGCCTCGGCGAGCGGCAGCTCGATGTAGGCGTCCCACTCCTGCTCGCCGCTCTCGCGCCGCTTCCAGCCGCGCCCGTCGCAGAGGAGGCAGAGCTGCCAGCCGCCGCGCACACGCACCTCGCCGAGCCTACGGCAGCTCTCGCAGGGCACGTAGGCACTCGCGGCCGGGCCGCTCTCAGGCCGCAGCGACGTGCCGGGTTGTGGGTAGGGGTCGTCGAGCGTGTCGAGCAGCAGGCGCACCCGCTGCACGCGGTCTGCGAGGTCGGACACCGAGCCTCCTTGACCTCGCGGGCGTCTGGTGCCGCCGAAAATAGCAAGAAAACCTTGCAAATAGCGACTTTTGATTTCTGCCAGGTTCGTGCTGTGAAGCACAAGGTTTGTGCTTAGATGGGAAGCACTGGCGTCAGGGTGTAGGCATGGTTCTGCTAGCGCCTACCGAGTTTGCCTCGGAGACACGAGCGACGTAGAACCAGGGCTTATGCCCGGCACGCTCGTGAGACGGACTACAACTAGGGGGGTACCAACGGCACCGCTGTCGTACCGAGAGTTGCAGTGGCTCTTCGTACCTCGCCTGCAGGAGGCGATGTTGGAAGCGAACTGCACGGCTCCGCAGCTTGCGCGCAAGACACGCATCCCCGCCTCCACGATCCGCGCTTGGCATCGAGGCGAGTTCTGCCCACGTCTCGGCGACCCTCGACGCGCGAAGGTCGCCAAGGCTCTGGGCAAGACCGTCGCCTGGATCAACGGCGTGATCGACGAGGAGGCGAGGGACAATGCCGGACCAGAAGATCGAAGAGAGTGAGCCGCTCCACATCACCCAGGTCGACTACGACGAGGGCCGCGACTTCTACGAGGCCAAGACCGACGGCTTCCCGAAGAAGCTCTCGACCAACCGCGAGGCGCAGGGCAAGGAGCTAGGCCGCTTTAAGACCGGAGGCGAGCTGATCAAGGTCAGCTACGTCCACCGTCACAAGGTGCTCGACGACGGTCGCGCCTTCGACAACTACTACTACTACGGCGGCACGCCGGTCGCCGCCTCCAACGGCCACGACGACGACGGGATCACCCGCGTCCGCCAGACCGCCGCCGAGAAGACACCCGCCGAGGCGTGGCGGATCGCACTCTCGGTCGGGAGCGAGCGCGCCGTCCAGCTCGCCCCCTCGATGAAGGGCGAGATCGGCTTCGTCCAGATCTGGGCGCTCTCCTACGAGTTCGCGAAGCGGATCTACCTCACCCCGCCACCCGACCCGAACGACCTCGACCCGCTGCCCGTCGGAGGTGGGCACGGCGCCTACGACGACCCGACTGCCCCGCCGGATGACGACGAAATCCCCTTCTAGCGGTCATGTCCACCTCGGTCGTCTCCACCTCCTTCTCCTTCCGCGCGCCCGAACCGCTTCGGCCCGCTGCGGAGCTGCTCGCCGACATCCGAGGTCGCGGCGGTCGTGTCTACCGCATGATGGGCGGCGAGCGAGTCTTCTGCCTGACCAGCAGCGCTGAGGTCGCCGCCTGGCTGCTCGACCTCGGCGGACGCGGCTACACGACCGCAGGCCTCGTCAGCTCCGAGGGCGGCTATCTGCGCGCCCGTGGCGGCGAGCGTGAGTGGGACATCGAGATCCACACGATCCCGGTCGAGGGGTCGCTGTGGGAGGCGTGCGCGTGACGATCTCGATCGACCCCTCGCAGCTCTCGCTGCTGCGCGCGCCCGAGTGGTTCGACCTGGAGCGCTTCCCCCGCCTCGACCACGTCTCGCCCTCGATGACCAACAAGTTCTCCGACTGCCCCGAGGCAGG
>Ga0126379_10001268_pt1 | contig 15165 bp, 13 predicted proteins | sample PanSoiMetPlot_24_FD_92640 | JGI IMG/M metagenome (GOLD analysis project Ga0126379, IMG submission 92640) | Tropical forest soil microbial communities from Panama - MetaG Plot_24 | ecosystem: Environmental > Terrestrial > Soil > Tropical forest > Bulk soil | place: Panama | collected 2016-02-17 | reverse complement strand
CCGCACTCGCCGATAGTGTAGACTGAAATACCCACCGCGACCGCGCCAGATTCCCCTTATGTCGACCGGCGTGAAAGCAATCCGCTTTCAATCCGTCGCAAGTGGAAACGTAAACCCGCGAGATGAAACAGCGAATAAGTTGTTTATGTCGGCTTTCGAGCATTACTGGGCAATCGCTGGCCCAAACGTGTTCAGCAACCGACAATGGCGCGCGGGCGACGGCTGTAATTCAGCGCACCGACTGGGCGCGCGCGCCGCCTGAGGTCGCGCGAACTTCGGTGAACCGAGCGCGCGGCCACACGACGAGCAGCAGGCCTAGCAACAGACCGACAAAGCATCCCTCGAGCAAAAGAGAGAGGCGGGAGGGCCGTACCGGCGCGGTTGGGTCGGAGGGCGCATCCACCAGCTCGGCGCGGCCGCCCGGTCTTGCCTCTACGGCGCGCAGCTGCTCCACCTGGTGCGCCAGGAACTCGTACGTTGAATTGTTGATATCAATATCGCGCTTGAGGCGGGCGTGCTCTTGCTCGAGACGGGGAAACTTGTCGAGCGGCAACAGAGTTCCGCGTTGCGCGTCGCCGTGAACCAACCCCTGGAGCACGGCCTGGGCGCCACCCGCTTCGAGCTGACCGCGCTGCACTTCGGGCGCATCGGCGGCGGCGAACTTCTGATCGAAGTGGAGCTGGACTTTCTTGTTGTTCTTTATCCTCTCGAGGAATGCCGCCTCGCCCACCGAGGCTTTGACCTGCTCACCGAGGTCCACGACGTGCTCGCGCTCGCGAAATGCGCGCATTTTCTCCTCGGCGGCGTTGAGCGCTGCAGCGACCTCGGCCAAGCGCGCCTCGAGTTGTTTGCGGTGCTCGACAGGGCGCGCGGACCAAATCTCGGCGTTCACCGCGCGACTTATGTCCCCGATCGCTTCAGCGATCATCTTCGCGCGCACTGGCACTCGGTCCTCGACCGAGAGCAGCACGATATTGGCTCGTCGGTCCTGGCTGACGCTGACGTGGCCCAGCAGCTCTCCTCGCGCCTGTTGAGGCGTCTTCAGGCCGTAGGCTCGCGTCAAATCGAGCCGCGCGACGACGTCGTCGGCGACGCGGCGGCTGGTGAGGATCTGGCCGAAGAGCGGAAGCGCCGCGCCCGTCGAGTCATTGTTCGGCACGGTAGGATCGTCCAACGGAATAACGGCGAAGCTCGCGGTGGACTGATACCACGGCGTCAGTATCCGGCCGGCGGCAATACCGGACGCGCCCCCGACCATTAGCGCCAGCACCAGCACAAACCAGCGGCGCCGGACCGCGGCCATGAACCGCTCCGGCGTTGTAAGGGTAATCAGCACCGGCTCGGCCAAGGTCAACCCGATGCGGGGCTCCTCGAACGGCGGTCGGACTCTTGCGCTCATCTAGAACTCCTAGTAGTGCCTCACGGTGATGATAAGGACGGCGGCCGATAGCGCCAGATTGAGGAAAAGCAGAACAAAAGTCATCCACTCAGCGGTTGTCAAGGTTGCCTCGGGAACGGAAATCACGTCGCCGGGATCGATCTCGTTGACTTTGTCGATGTCCTTTCGCACGCCGGTGCGCTTGAGCACTTGCGCTGAGCCCGCGACTCCGCTACGGGTCGGTCCGCCGGCGAGCGTGATGTAGTCCACCGGGTGGAGGTTCCGGCTGTAGCTGAACGTGCCGGGGTGCTGCACGGCCCCGCCCACGACGACGGACTCGCGGCGACTGGGAACGACCAACGTGTCGCCCGGCTGAATCGGAACGTCCTGGCCCTTGCGCGAGCTGATGACCGCGAGATCCACCGGGATGCGCGACCGCTCGCCGTTGGGATTGGGGCGAAGGACATAAGCAGACGAGGCATCCGCCCACGGCTGCAAACCCCCAGCTTTGACGACCAGGTCGCTGACCCCATCCCCTTCGACAAATGGGATTCTCAGCGCGATGTCGCGCGCCGCATTTCCCGACGGGTCTACTGGACGGTCATCCAACGGGCGTTCCGTCACTCCGGCGCGGCGATCAGGCTCCACGATACCGGTTACCTGGCCGGGCCTCCCGACGATCGCGCCCTCGACCACCACGGACTGCCGCAGGTCCGTCAGGCGGGCGATGTGGACGGCGTCGCCCGAATGAAGCGGCGTCTGCCCCGCGTTCGCCTGCGGCAACGAGTGAACGACGACCCTGTCGCCGCTCTCCCTCGTCGTCAGTCGCAACGGCTGCGAGGTGGCGGCGTCGCTGGTGAGGCCACCGGCGAGCTCCAAAAGCTCGCGCACGTTGCGTTCTCGGACCAGCTCGTAGCGCCCCGGTCGCTTCACCGCGCCCGATATTTCAACCTCCAGGTCACGCACTGGAAGGAAGACCACGTCCCCGTCCAGGAGGGTGGGGTCGCCGGACGCGTCGCCGAGGACGCTGAAGCCGACGATGTCCGCGATCAATTTGTCAGCGCGCCCCTTGCGCCGAATTTCGACTCGGCGCGTCGACGCGTTGGGCAGCGGCGAAGCGCGGGGAATCAGCGAGCTGACGCGGGTCAGGGGCGTGGCAGGATACGGTCCGGGTCGAGCCACCGCGCCGACGACATTGACGAGGAAGGTGCGGGGGCGCGCCAGGGTGACGCTGATATGCAAGTGCGGATAAGTCGCGTGCAGCCGCGAGATAATGGTGTCCCGCAATGTCGCGAGCTTCTCGCCACCGGCGGCGAACATCCCCGCGTGCGGCACGGACAATCGCCCTTCGGCATTGACCTCAACCTCGTTTGACTGCTCGCGTACACCCCACACTTCGACCACCAGGCGGTCGCCGGGCCCGAGAATGTAGCTCTTGGGGTCCACGTTCCCTTCGAGCATGACCCGCCCTTCGGTCGAGGGGAGCGCGCGCCCTTCGGTCGGCTGAGGCGGCGGCTCGGGGGAGGTCGACGTAGGAGGGGGTGCCGGGACCGCCTGCGCCAACGCCATCGTCGGTTCCACGGCCGTCAAAAACGCGAGCAGCGTTGCGACAACCCCTTTGATCTTCGCCATTTCGTTCCCCGACGGCCTCAGGTCGCACGGTGCGCCTTATATCGAATCGCCCGAACGAACAAGGCGCACCCAGCACATCGGCGCCCCACTGGGCTGTCAGCGTGTTACCGAAAAAACAGGAATTTCACAGCTTTTCAACAAAACAGACACTTCGGAGTAGGATATTTTCTTACTTTTTAACATTTGAAGACATTGTGCTACCGCCCTCTTTACCGGGGCCGTGACCCAGGGTTATATGGCCTGCCTCCGCTTCTCAATACAGCTGGGAAACCATCACGAGCGAAGGGGGGGGCGGGTATGGAGTCGACGCAGAAGTTGGCCGAGTCAACCGATACTCAGGAGCCGGCCGTCAGGGGGAGGTTGAAACACGGGGTAACCCTCGCATCAGCTCACTTGGCAGTCTGGCTGATCGCGTTGCTGGTAGCTCTTCTGGCGGTAGATCGGCACGCGCTGGTCAGCGGCTCGGGCCTGCTTTTGGCAATTCTGTTCGTCGGCGTCAAAGCATCGGTCGCTTTGTACGCAGGCAGCTTTCACGAGTTGTGGCGCCACACCAGTCTGGAGGACTTGGCGGCGCTGACGCGCAATTCCCTCGTCACCACGGTGCTGCTGGCTCTGGTGTTGACGGCGTTTCCGCAGCTCGGCGCTCCCAATTCAGTGGCGTTGATCGATGGGCTCATCACTCTGCTGCTGCTCGGAGCGCTGCAGGTGACGCCGAGGCTGGTCTTCGAGATCGCGCGGCCGGCCTTGGCCCGGCGCGGGCGGCGCATCGTTCTCGCCGGACGGCCGGAGTTCGTCGACCTCGAGCTTCGTCGCATGCAAAAACGCGCCACCGGCGACTGGGTCAGCGGGCTGGTCCTCGAAGGCCCGGCGCTCGTGGGCGCGCGGTTGCGGCAGATTCCGGTGCTGTCCGGCAGGGAGCTGGAGGCCAAGCTCTGCGCGCGAGCAGTGGCGGCGGTAATCATCGTCCCTCCGGCACAACCGGCGTTCGCTCGGGACGTGGAACGACTGTGCGCCGCATCGGGCACGCCTTGCCACTCGGTCAGCTCGCTTCAGTCCCTCGGTGAGGTCATCGAAAACGCCTCTTCGGAGCTGCTCGATCGCCCGAGCGTTCCCTGGGATGCGCACACGATCGAGCGCTTCATCGCGGGCAAGCGAGTGCTGGTGACCGGCGCCGGCGGATCGCTCGGCTCCGAGCTGGCGCGGCAGCTGGTTCGCCATAACCCGGCGTCGCTTGCGCTCGTGGAGAGGGCCGAGAACGCCCTCTTCCGCATCGAGGCAGACCTGATGCTGCGCTCGCCGAGTTTTCCGATCGAAGCGCATCTGGTGGACATTCGCGATCCGTCGGCGGTGCGGCGGCTTTTCCAATCCTACCGACCCCAAGTGGTGTTCCACGCGGCGGCGCACAAGCACGTCCCGATGATGGAGCGCCATCCGTCGGAAGCGGTGCTCAACAACGTCGGCGGCACGCGCCGGCTCGCCGACGCCGCGCATGCTTTCGGCGTGCACACTTTCGTCTTTATCTCCACCGATAAGGCGGTGAATCCCACCAGCGTGATGGGCGCCACCAAGCGCCTCGGCGAGCTGTACCTCAAGGCGATGTCTCACTTGCGGACCACGCGATTCGTCGCGGTTCGCTTCGGCAACGTGCTCGGCTCGAGCGGCAGCGTCTTGCCCATCTTCGTCGAGCAGATCAAGCGGGGCGGGCCGGTGACTGTGACGCATCCCGAGATGAATCGCTATTTCATGTCGATCCCGGAGGCCTGTAAGCTCGTCCTCGAGGCGGCGGTCATGGGCAGCGGCGGCGAGATCTACGTCCTGGACATGGGCAGGCCGGTCAAGATTGTCGAACTGGCGCACCGCCTGATCGAGCGCGCAGGACTTCGGCCCGGTTCTGACGTGTCCATCGTCTTCAGCGGCCCGCGCCCCGGCGAGAAGCTGAGCGAGGAGCTCACTTCCAGCAAGGAGTCCGCCAAGCGGACTGCGATCCCCGGAATTTGGTTGTTGGAAAGCCCAGACGTCGCTCCGGTGGAGCTTTGCGAAGCGCTCGACCTGCTCGAAGGCGATGCGATCGCCGGCCGAGATTACGGCGTCGTGCAGATGATGCAGAAGGTCATTCCCGAGTATCGTCCATCCCTCACTTCGCGCTCGGGCATGGCCGCTGCCGATGGACGGCAGGAGGCCGCGGCGTCGTCCTAGTCGCGACTGCCGGCTTCACTCCTTCCGAATGGCACCCAGCAAATGGCTGCAGAGAAACGGAATCTTGGAGAGCAAGTAGCAGGCGGTCCACGACAGCGGCGCCAGCTTTCGCAAAAGCGGCGGCGCCAAGGTCGCGCGCCGCAAATCGATCCGGCACTTCGGAAACAGCTGGCGGATCTCCCGGGCCTTCACCGCGGCCACATCCGGGTTGAAGGGATTGTCGACCGTGAAGTCGTACCAGAGGATGAGGCCTCCGGGCCGAAGCACGCGCAGCATTTCGCCGGCGACTTGCCGCCTGAGTCCGGAGTCGAGAATCGAGGTAAAGACCGTGGACTGCAGCACGATGTCAAAATGACCGCCGGGGAAGGGGAGCTCAGCGGCGCTGCCAGTCTCGAGTCGGACAGTAGGCGGACACCGCGTTCGCGCGTAAGCAACGCTCTCTTCCAGCAGGTCGATCCCAGTGATGTTCTCCGGCCGCGCTCCCCATTTGATGAACTCGCGCAGAAAATATCCGGTCCCGCAACCGACCTCTAGAATCTTGGCCTGGCTCAGGTCCGAACCCATCTCCCGCTCGAGCAGCCCGAGGATTTTTCGCTCGCGCTCCTGCTGGAGAAAGAGGGCTCCTTGGTCGAACCAACTCTCCCGCCGCTGCGCTGCTGGATTGGCTTTGCGTCGCTGATACGCCGCCCTGATGCGCGATTCGGCATCCTCAAATGCCTTCATCTCCCAGACCCTGGCACCTCGGGAGAGTCGCGCAAATTGGACTGTCTGTCATCACTGTTGCGCAATCGAAGTCCCTGCTCTAGGCCCGCGCAGCTTACCTTCCCCAGGCCGGCGGGAATTGTCGAATCGCAGCGCGGTAGACTGCGATGGTCGAATCCACCATTTTGTCGAAGGTGAAATTCTCTTCGAAGCGCTTTTGCCCCGCAGCGCCCATCTCCCTCCGAATAGCGCCCGACGATATAAGCCGTTCGAGCGCCAGCTTTGAAGCAGCCACGTCACGGCGAGGGACAAGCAAGCCTGTCCGGCCGTCTTCGACCGACTCGCGAACGCCTGCAACATCCGACGCGATCACCGGCAATCCCGCCCGCATCCCCTCCAGGATCGAAATGGGAAATCCTTCGTAGTGGGACATCAGCACGAGAATCTGTGCTCGTGCGAGGCGCTCCGCCACATCGCCTCGCAACCCGGAAAATTGCACACGATCAGCGATACCCAGATTCTGGGCCATCGCACGCGTCTGGGCTTCGTTCGGGCCATCACCCAACAGCTCCAGCGTCCACTCGAGCGCCTGAAGATTGGCGAGGGCTCGAAAGAGCGTTTCGTGATCCTTCTGGACGTCGAATCGGGCGATCATCACGATGCGCGGGGGATCACGCTCTGGTTGCGCATGCAGCGCGTCCGCAATCGCGGGGATCCCGTAGTGGATGGTGGTGATCTGATCGGCGCGCCCCACGTGCTCGCGCAGCGCCAGCTCGCGATCGTGGTGCGCGACCGTGATGATGCGCGATGCAAAGGGCGCGGCCAGCCTCTCAACGACGCGGTACAGCGCGGCCGCGCTTGGACTGACGCCGGGAGTGAACGCCCAGCCGTGGGCGGTGAACGTCACCGGCAAGCCGAGAGAGCGTGCGGCGAGCCTGCCCAACACGCCCGCTTTCGACGAGTGAGTCGCAACGAGGTCCGGCTGAAGCTCCTTGAGGTGGCGGCGAATTTGGACCAGTGCGAGCGCGTCGCGAAAGGGGTCGATCGGCCGCATTAGCATGGGCAGGGCTCGGTAGGGGATTTCGTTTCGCCTCAGGTCTTCGCAAAAGGGACCATTGCCTCCGACCAACACCGTGGCTTCGTGGCCTCTGGCCTTGAGCGCCTTAGCGAGGTCCCGAACGTGCACCTCGGCCCCAGCGATGGTATCGGAACGCGTGAGCACGAGCGCAATGCGCCAGCCGCGAGCGCGTTCGGCAGAGACGGATGGCGATGAAGGCGCGTTTTTTAGAGCTGGCACAGAGCTGCTTCGCAACAAGTTTCAAGCTCGCAGAAGGATTTTTAGGTCGCGCAGCCTACAATTGCCTCTTGGCGCTGTCCACGGCCGGCTTCCTTGCCGATGAGGAAAACGACAGATGGGTGAAGCGGGATGTACCGCGGGTGATGGCTAACGTTGTTGTTCCGGATAGAAAACGTGTAGTAGTTAGAACGGTGAACTGAAATGGGCATAGACGCGAACGGCACCCGCATCCTCTTGTATGCTGCCAAAAAGCTTGATGTTTCCTTCTCCAGTACCGCAGTAATCGGAAGGCAGGCGCTACAACTCAGCTCTCGGTCGCTCTCAAAGAGGTTGCGGGAATTTGGCCACGACGTCAACGTAGACCAGGCACGAGCCCTAATCGAAAAGCGAGATGGATTCGCAGAACCCCTCTTTGAATTGCTGGGGGCACGCGAAGTCAAGACCTTTGACGCCAATGACTATGAAGGTGCCTCAGATATCCACGACTTCAACTATCCAATTCCGGATCGCTACGAACAAAAGTTCAGCGCCGTTGTTGATGCCGGGTCATTAGAACATGTCTTTAATTTTCCGATCGCAATTACTAACTGCATGAACATGGTGAAGGTTGACGGACACTTTATCAGCATAACGCCCGCCAATAACTTCTTTGGACACGGCTTTTACCAGTTTAGTCCAGAAATCTATTGCCGACTCTTTGAACCACAGAACGGCTTTAGACTTGAGAAGTTGATCTTTTTCGAGCACGTGGCTGGCGCTCCGTGGTTCGAAGTCTCCGACCCAAAAAGAATCGGTCGAAGAATCCAACTGGTCACCCGTCGCTCGGCCTATTTGGTTTCCATCGGCAAACGAACTGCGAACGTCAAATGTCTCAGAGCGTACCCACAACAAAGCGACTTCGTAGCGAGCTGGATTAACACAGAATCCCAGAGCAAAATACAACCAAAGATCGACCGACTGAAGAAAGCGATTCCCTACTCCGTTCGGCCATTTTTGGGAACCATGTTGCGCCGAGTTGCCCGTTATGATGCGCGGCTACTTAAAAGAATGAATCCCAGTGGTTGACTTCGCTTACCGCTTTCGAATGGCTCCGAGGAAGTAAAGGCTTGGGAGTGCCTGGGTTCGCGGACTGCAGCTCGAATGCCTGACTCATCTCAGTCCCTTCCCCTGCGTGTCCTTCACGTCGTTGGCGCCATAGACGCGGGTGGCATTGCGTCATGGCTTCTCCAGCTTGCCCGTTGCGCCGATCGTTCCCAATTGTCGATGGATTTCTTCGTTTACGCAGACGCAGAGGGGGCTTACAACCCAGAGTTGTTATCGTTGGGTACTCGAATTTTCCGGTGCCCTCGATCCGATCCTCCGTGGCTCTACGCAAACAACATGTGGCGCATTTTGCGGACGCTCGGCCCGTACGACGTCGTGCATAGCCACGTGCATTATTACTCCGGATGGGTATTGGCAATTGCCGCACTCGCGGGAGTGCCCGTGAGAATCGCGCACAGCCACACCGACACCAGAAGCGAGGACAGTCGTGCAAGCGCTTCTCGTAGGTTATACCTCGCCACGATGAAGATCCTTCTTCGCCACAGCGCGACTGCGGCGGTCGCCGCCTCTAGTGAAGCTGGAGCAGCGCTTTTTGGCGAATCCTGGCCTTCTCACCTGAAATGGTCGCTCCTGCGTTGCGCGATTGATCTTTCTCCGTTCCGTGAGTCGCCCCGCTCCTCCCTCCGAGAGGAGTTGGGCATTCCGCGCGATTCGTTCGTCGTTGGTCACGTCGGCCGGCTCGTCGAGGTCAAGAATCACTCTTTTCTGATCGCGATCGCTAAGGCCGCGGAACTGTTAAACCCAGCGATTCACTTTCTGCTCGTCGGAGACGGACCGTTGCGCGGAGACATCGAGCGACGCGTCGCGGAGGCTCACCTAAAGAACCGATTCACCTTCGCCGGTCAGCGCAACGATATCCCGGCGCTGATGGTCGGCGCGATGGATGCTTTCGTGCTTCCCTCCTTGTTCGAAGGCCTGCCGCTCGTTCTCATCGAGGCTCAGGCGGCGGGACTTCCTTGCTTGGTTTCGGATACTGTTTCGGCCGAGTCAAATATCGTTAATTCCCTGTTTTTTAGGCAATCCCTAAGCTCCTCGCCTCAAGAGTGGGCGGCCAGGCTGATCAGCCTTAGGCAGGCGCGAAGCGACATTTCCCGAGAGCAGGCTTTGAGAGCTGTTGAGGTCAGTCCCTTCGAAATTCATTCCAATCTTGATTGGCTGCAAGCGTTTTATCGCAACCGCCGCGATGGCAACGCATCATGGACCTCATAATTGCTCTCGAGCATCGGTTCTGGCGAACTCGCGACGGCAGTTACTGGACCGGCACGATTTACCCCCGGCCCTTCTGGTCAAGGTATTTGAGCGTCTTCGATCGAATCAACATCCTCGCCCGCGTTTACGACGTGCCCGCGAAGCGCGATTCTTGGTCGCGAGTGGACGGTGACGGAGTGACCTTCGCGGCAGTTCCTGGCTACATCGGACCGTGGGCGTTGGTCAGAAACTTCCGAAAGGTCAGTGCGGCCATCCGCGGTGCCATTCGAAGCGACTGCGCGATCCTACTTCATGTACCGGGTACGGTGGCCACCATGGCATTCCGGCGCCTACAGCCGGGTCAACCCTATGGCGTCGAAGTGCTCCAAGACCCGGATATCTACTTTTCAAGTGATTCGTTCTCGCATCCGCTGCGACCGTTTTGGCGGTGGTGGTTCACACACAACCAGAAGATGCAATGCAGGCAAGCCGCCTGCTGCCTGTACGTCACAGAGCGCGTTCTCCAACAGCGGTACCCACCCGGTGGGCAGGGCGAGAGATCTTCCTGGAGCTTGGAGCCCCCCGCGTTTTCTGTCGGCGTGTCCGATGTCGAAATGCAGGACGCGGCTTTCATCGACTGGAAGGATAGGGCTCGTTACCGGCTGGAGGCCTCGAACACTGACGCCAAGGCGCATCACGACGGGCGCTTCCGGATTATCTATGTCGGTACTTTAGAACGCTCCGTGAAGGCTGCAGACATTCTTGTAACTTCGTTTGCTCGGTCGGTAAGTGCTGGGCTCGATGCAGAACTTGCAATGGTTGGGGACGGTCGCGAGAAACCCCGGCTCGAAGCACTCGCTCAATCTTTAGGTCTAGGAGATCGCGTGGCGTTCCTGGGCTATCTATCCGCGGGTGAGGCGGTCCGCCGGCAAATCGACGCCTCCGATCTCTTCATCCTGCCTTCGCGAGCGGAGGGCATGCCTCGCGGACTGATCGAGGCCATGGCACGGGGCCTGCCATGCATCGGCAGCTGCGTGGGAGGAATTCCTGAATTGCTTCCAGAAGCCGCCCTGGTTCAGCCCGGCGACATCGCAGGCCTAGCAGCGAAGATTCTACAATTCGCTAGAGATCCCGAATTGAGGGCGGAAATGGGCCGACAAAACTTGACCACCGCTCACCGCTATCACGAGAGCATTTTGCAACCGAAGCGGATTGCGTTCTACGAGAAGCTGGTGGACTCTACCCAACAATGGCAGAAGTCCAAGAAATAATGCGGTTCGCCTCGCTTGAAAATCTTCCCTCTTTCGACTATCGGTTCTTTGACGAGGGACAACGGTATGAGTTTGGGTATTCTGCGCCTCACCCGTTCTATGTGTTTTCTTTGCGCTATTGCTGGAATCGCTTCACAAGCGGAAACCAGTCCTGACGCCCCGACTCCAAAGCCAGGCCGACAATTCAACGTTAAAAACTACGGAGCGAAAGGAAATGGCCGCGCCAATGACACCGCGGCTATTCAGGCGGCGCTTGATGCCGCGCGCGATGCGGGAGGAGGCCGCGTCTATTTGCCCGGCGGAACCTACCTAGTGAGTCCGGCGACCGACGTCGTCTTTGGCGTTGCCAGTAACATCGAGTTTGCCGGCGATGGACCTTCCTCGATCATCAAGATCAAAGGCGGCAAGTACAATGCAGTCTTCTGGAACGACGGAGGAGGAGAAAATCTCGCCTTTCACGATTTTCGTGTGGATCAGAATCCCACTGGCAACGCTGCCAATCCGGTTGGCGATGGCAATATGCAGAGCGTGATCGGCGTCAATAACTACAAAAATCTTCGGGTTCAGAGCGTCCGCTTTGAGCCCGCCTGCGGCGTCTGGGCCATCGTCGGGCTGGGCCCGAAGGGCAATCAACTGCTTGTAGAGGATTGCGTTTTCGAGTTCGTTAATGGGCGAGTAGCCAAGAAGGAGGATGAAAAGTGGTACGACGTTTCGGTAATTTACTCACAAGGAGCCCACCAACGAATTCTCCATAATGTCTTCAAGTCGAAGGCTTCCGAGTACGCACAAACCGCAATCGAGCTTCAGGGCAGCGACGTTGTAGTTCGAAAAAACACGGTCGACTATTTCGCTGCTGGCATCATCTTAACCAATTCTCTGCCGGAAGATGCCGAACCATCAGGTCCCGTGACCATTGAAAACAACCAATTTCTTCACATGCAGGACGGCATCGAGTTGTGGGCCTCGACAAATAAGATCTTGCGAAATGTGAGCATCACCAAAAACGTCATCACCATCGCGCCACGTGTCAAGACCTCGTGGGCTCAGGGGATTTCCCATATCATCTACAGCGGGCCCACGACCGAATCCGATCCGGACACCTACCGAGGTGACGTTTCAGACATCGTCATCTCTGGCAACAGTATTACTTTTCTGGATGCACCTCCCGTTTACACGACCGATAGCGGGGGCCAGGTGAGCTCTGGGATTAACTTCGATTCGGTTGGCAATGTCAGCAATTTACAGATACTCAATAACAAGATCATAGATCCACCGCGGGTTGGAATTCACCTCGGCAATCCCATCACCAATGGGAAACTGGAGAATATTACGGTTGAAAACAACCTCATTGTCAATCCAGGCTGGAATCGGGCAGCCGAGAGCAAGAATCGAGCCGCGGTGAAACTCGACGGTCGCCTCAGCAGTGTTCAACTGATCAACAACTCAATCAAGCGAGCGGGCTCGCGCGGAACCGCGAGCGGGGTCTTCGCCTTTTGGGCCCATCCGAGCACGGCGGAGAATGTGGTTTTGAGAAGCAATTCTGTCGAACCTAAAGATGGCATGGCTTCCGATGTAGATCCGGCGATTTCGGCCAAAAAATAGACTACCTCCGCTTAACGGGTTGAGAAATGCGTGGTTTGCATCTCGCGATTGCGGAGCGCGCGTTCGAGCAACATGCAGGCGGCGTACGGACCAAGGCCGTACCAAACGAGCGCTCGCGGAAGATCGCTGAAATCGCCCCGCACAGAGAACAGGAGGTGGGGCAGGAACGATGCCACCACCGCCAACCGCGCGGCAGTGCCGCGTTCCGCCCAGAGACAAAATCGTATTAAAAGGTAACCCATGAGCAGGCTGACTAGGGGAGGTCCCAACGGACCGAAATTAAGAAATCCCTCGGCGATAAAGGAGTATCCGATCCCACCACCGTGCGCGGCAACGTATGGATCCACCGCTTCAATCAACCAGTATGAGGGAACTCCGTGCACTGCCACCGGATGCTTATCCCAGAACAGGCTCGGAATCACCGTCAGCAACCCATAGGCATAGGTCCCGCCGTTATCGTAATCCCGTTCCTGTGGAACTAGCTCGAGGGTGTACGCGATCGTCATCATCGATTTTCCCATCTCGGACACGCTGGACACGAATGGATTTTGGATTTCCGAGTAGCTCTTGGCGAGATAGGACACCGAGGCGCGTTCCTTCCCGGGAGTCATGCGCGTCTCTCTCACCAGAGGAAAGACGGCGATGATTAGGACAGCTCCAACCACGGCCAGAAAACTGCGGGGGAGGCGCCGTCCGCAACGATCCCACAACCAAGCTGCCGCGGCCAGTAGCACCACCGCGCCGCCGCGAAGGCCGACGAAAAGCGAAATGCCCGCACTGGCCAAGAGCACGGCCGCTGCAATACGCACCTCGAGCCTGCGTTCCTGACCACCGGCGAGGAAAAGAAATGCACCGGGCACGGCAAATCCGGCGATTATCGCCCGGGCTTGCGCCAAGCCTGCCGTCCCGTAGTCCGCCTCAAACAGAGCAAAGTAGCCGCCCGAGAACACCATCCAAAAGATATCTTTCAGCTGCAATGCGAACGGAACGGCAGAAACTGCAAATAAAAACCAGGCCACTGCGCGGACAGCCACCGCCCGGGCGGGCAGCTCAGCTGGAGCGGTCTGTCGGCGCTCTTCTCGACTTCGGTAGATAGCGAGAACGGCGCCGCAGTGCAGTCCGACGAAGCCGCCGAGCACGAGCCGCAGCACTCGGACGAGGAGAGCCGAGTCGAATTGACCGCCGAGCAAGCCGTCCTCGTTCAGTCCGAACACCTCGAGGAGGGGCTGACCTGCATTGAAGAGCAAGGCGGAAAGGAACACCAATGCATACGGATCGAAAAGGGTTCCTCTAAGCCGCTTCCAGCTCCAGAACACCCAGCCCGCGTGCAGCAGAATCAGAACGCAATAAGGATGGATAGCCTCTCGCTCGTTCCACAGAAAGTTTATCGGCGACTGCACGAGCACGAGGGTGGCAAGCAGGAACCCGATTTGAACCACGAGAATGCCCGGGCCAAGCCCCGATACAGGGGCGACTGCAATGCTGCGATCGTATGCAACTGTCGCGGAGCGAGTCATGTCACCGCATTTGCTTGGCCGGAATGCCGGTGTGCAAGGGGAGCGACTCGTCCTCCTCGGCGCGAAATAAAGCTGCCCCGCCCGGAGGCTTTCCAAGAGTGCCCCAGAACTCCTCGAGGTCGCTGCCGGCGCTGACGACGACGCCCTCCCTGGCAATGACTTTCCAAATGGTCATCCATAAGAGCCGCATGTCGAGCGCGAGCGAGATCCGTTCTGCATAAGAGGCGTCGAGCTCCAGCCGTGCGTCCCAATCGAGCGTATTTCGGCCCTTAAGCTGCGCTAGGCCGGTCAGGCCCGGCTTCACTATCAACCGGAGTTTCTGACGCTCATTGTAGCGAGGGACATAACGCAGCAGCAGTGGACGGGGGCCAACCAGGCTCATGTCTCCGACTAGAACACTGATGAGCTGCGGAAGCTCGTCGAGGCTGTAGCTTCGAAGGAAGCTCCCGAGCTTCGTTAGGCGCTCGCGGTCCGGAAGCAAGCACCCACTGCTGTCCCGCGCGTCGGTCATCGTGCGGAACTTCCAAAGCCGAAACGGTCGACCGTCCTTGCCAGCGCGAACCTGACGAAAGAGAACGGGTGAGCCCAACTTGCGCTTGACCATCACCGCTAGGACGAGAAGAAGAGGCGAAAGGACGATCAAACCCACGGTGGATCCCAGAACGTCCACCAGCCGTTTGATTCCCATCGTCAGTCGGTTTTTTGTGCCGGACATCACCTGGCGACTCTCGCTCTGCACTGCTCGCGGATCACCGCAACGACCGTTTCCTGGTCAATCAGGCTCATGCTGCTCGAGCTCGGAAGACAGATACCCATCGCAAAGAGCTCCTCGGCAACGGAGCCCCCCACGCGCTCGGATCTCTGCCAGAAAGGTTGCAAATGCATCGGCTTCCACACCGGCCTCGCTTCGATATTCTGCGAGGCGAGCGCATTGAGAACCTCGTCACGGCTGCTGCCAAATTGAGTCTCGTTGATCAAGAAGCAGGAGAGCCAATTCGTATGCAGGCCCCAGGATGGCTGGGGCATCGGTTCGAACCCCGGGAGGTCAGCAAATGCATCGCAATATCGGGCGAACACGGCGCGGCGCTGCTGGACTCGCTCGCCGAGCACCCGCAGCTGGCCTCGTCCGATGGCGGCCAGCACATTGCTCAGACGATAGTTGTAACCAAGCTCCGAGTGCTCGTACGCGATGCCGCGGTCCCGGGCCTGGGTCGACCAAAAGCGGGCCTTGTCCACAAAGTCCTGCCTCTGAGCCATCAGCATGCCACCACCTGTCGT
>Ga0126379_10001267_pt1 | contig 15171 bp, 8 predicted proteins | sample PanSoiMetPlot_24_FD_92640 | JGI IMG/M metagenome (GOLD analysis project Ga0126379, IMG submission 92640) | Tropical forest soil microbial communities from Panama - MetaG Plot_24 | ecosystem: Environmental > Terrestrial > Soil > Tropical forest > Bulk soil | place: Panama | collected 2016-02-17 | reverse complement strand
GCGTGCAAGACTCGAATCCACGGTAAACACCGCCGTTCGGACCCCGGTTGTGGCAGTCATCGAGTACAACTACGAACAAAACAGCGAGATTGTGATACCGGCAGGTGCAAAGGCATTTGGACATCTGGAAAGTGCGGATCGTTCCGGCTATATCGGAATTCGCTTCGACTCGCAGCTGATGCCGGATGGATCTTCAGTGAGTCTTGAGGGCGCCGCCACTGATCTTCAGCTGCGACCCTTGCGGGGCGCCGTCGAAGGCAAGCACACCGGAAAGAACATCCTTGTGCGGTCGTTTGCTGGTGTTGGCGAGATTGCGGCAACGCTTGCCGGCCGCGGCAGCCTGAATCAGCCGTTGAGCGAAGGCGACCTTTTGCGCGAGCGAGTCAGCAACAACATTGGACAGGCTTCCGACCAAACGGTAGCGAACCTTGCGCTAACGGAACACATTGTGGTCTCGGTGCCCGCCGATACCGAGATCTATGTGATTTTGCAGAAGCCGGCAAGGGAGAACATTCAGAGTCCGCGCGTGCCGTTGCCGTCGCAGAGCGTCAGCCAGCCCAGCATCGAAGAATTGCGGCAGCTGATGCAGTTACAGCGCGAATTGAACCAGACAGCGGCAGCCAAACCACCGGAATGAGATCAGAGTCACTGGATAAAAACCCAAACATTGTGCCAGTGACTTGTTGTTGAACTTCAATATCCGGAGCACGCAACGCCTCGGATCGCAGTCTAAGCCGCCGGAGTGGGCTCCCGTGTCCACCGCTGGTTTCCGTATAGCCGACCATCTGTCCGGAGCTCGAACGAAGCGTTATGCTGCTGCGCCGTGATGATGTAATCTTTTGTGGTTTACGGGAGGATGTCGGAGTGAATCGTCGCCATTTTCTCCGCAACTCATTAGCGACCGCCGGCACCGCCGTTCTCGCCGGCCGTGGTCTGGTCGCTGGTCGATCGCCTTCCCCAGCGCAAGTTGCCGGCGCAACTTCAACTTCTGATCTTTTGGGTGCTCGTTTTCCCGAAGGCTTTCTCTGGGGATTAGCTACAGCTTCTTACCAGGTTGAGGGCGCTTGGAACGAGGATGGTAAAAGCGAGTCGATTTGGGACCGCTGGACGCATACCGTTGGGAAAATTCGCGGTGCGGGAACTGGCGACGTCGCCTGCGATCACTATCACCTATACCCGCAGGACATCGCTATGCTCAGGCGGCTCAACCAGAAAAGCTATCGCTTTTCGATCTCCTGGGCGCGGATTCAGCCTTCAGGCCGAGGCGCGGCGAACCAGAAGGGCATCGATCACTACAAGCGGGTGATGGACTCGCTTCTCACAGCGGGCATTCGTCCTTTTTGCACACTCTATCACTGGGACCTTCCTCAGGGGCTAGAGGATCTCGGCGGCTGGCCAAATCGTGATCTGGCTGGATACTTTGCCGACTACGCCGGAATCCTGGCAAAGAATCTTGGCGACCGGATCCAGGTATGGGCGCCCTTCAATATGCCGTGGACGTTTACGAATCTCGGGTATGCCACCGGTGTGTTCCCCCCGGGCCGGACGAAATACACGGATTTTCTCAAAGCCGCACATACCGTCAATCTGGCCCAAGGGGAAGCCTTTCGATCGATCAAGGCCGCATCGTCGAAAGCTACGGTAGGCAGCGCTTACGGCATGAGCCCTGCGTATCCGAAGACGGATAGCGAAGCCGACAAAGCTGCCACGGCCCGCTACCACGCGATGAACAACCTATTCTTTCTCGAGACAGCGATGCACGGAAGGTACCCGAATGCATTTGTCGGCGAAATTCCCTACGACGCGATGGGTTTCCGCGCGGGCGACGAGAAGATCATGCAGGTTCCGCTTGACTGGATTGGGTTTCATTACTACACGCGCCGCTTCGTTTCTGCCGCTGCACCCACCGCGCGCGAAGGCGCATCCGGGGGCCTGGCAACTGAGACCCAGGACACGGGCGCGGCGGGCAACGGTTACACCCAGTTCATCTCCGCTATGCCCACGGAGGGTCCGATCACCGATGGGGGCCTCGAGATCTGGCCTTGCGGTATCTACGACCTGGTGATGCAGATCTCACGTGAATACAACTTCCCCGCAATCGAAATCACCGAGAGCGGATGTGGTTATCTCGACACGCCCTACGCTCGCGATAGAGGCCGCGTTCCGGATACGCGTCGTATCGACTTCTTTCGATCGGAACTCGCTGAGTTGGCGCGTGCCATCAAGGAGGGGGCCAAGGTGCGTGCGTTCCACGCCTGGAGCGCGCTCGATAACTTCGAGTGGAACGATGGCTATACCCAACGGTACGGTCTCGCTTACGTCGACTTTCGCGATCAGAAGCGCACGGTGAAAGATTCCGGTCTGTGGTACGGGCGCCTGGCCGCGTCGAACCGCCTAGCTGCAAGCTGAGCACGATGCGCTCATTGGCGGTTGCCAACTCCATGGACAAAAGCCCGACCATCGTGCGAGTGACTTGCTGTCGACATCGGGAGGGGGAGCCGATCGATTGCGGAATGCATTGTGACAGCCAACTCTTCGTTAGTTGGTTTCGGAGTCACTGGATAAAAACCCAAACATTGTGCCAGTGACTTGTTGTTGATCTGAAATGGAGCCCGAGACGTCACCCTCGGATCGCACTCCACGTCACTGAGGTGTGGACTTGGTCTAAACCGAGCGTGGTGTCGCGGCCGATAAAAGGCCGCGACACTATTTAAGGCACGTTAAGGCACGCCCACTTAGCCCCGCAAGATCGGGTAAGGGCAGGCACGGTGTTCGGTCTTGTGCTGCCGGTCAGAGCAGGGTTTGTTAGTGCTCTCTTCGATCTTCGGATGCTTCGTTCACAGGAGATGGAAAGTAACTCCTGGCTGTTACAGGCTCCACAGCAAGCCGGAGCGCACGTTGCTGTGCCGGGGCCGGCCCTAGCCGCACCACGTGATCTGCATCCATTGCCATCACGCGATATGAATAGTAATCAGCATCAGATTCCCTTGACTGATTGATTAAAGCGAATCTGCCATCTATTGATGCTTGAGCTCCCGGCTTAAAATTCCCATTTTGATTGTCGATTGAGTAGCTAAACAGTGCGGTCAGCGCATCGTGTGGAACGCGCAAATTGAGCTCTCCTCCACGAAAGACGATGTACGGATCGTCCTTCTCCGGTGATGGATTTTCAACGATTTCATATTCTTGAGCATGCATCGCCACGTAGTGATCTCTACTGCCCGTTACGTAGTTGCAAGAGGCATGCTGCCCGGAGCTGTCGACGACACAGCGTGCATTCTGAGATTCATTGGCCCATCCACACGATCCTAGATTGTCTTGGTAGCAATAGACGGACGGATTCCTTAGGAAGCGCTTGCCTGACGTATCAATGGTCAGCGTCTGGCCATACGCAAGTTGCCACTTGCGGTCACCCGTGCACGGATCATTGTTACAATCTTGATTGTGAAGGTTTGGCGTGTGGTAAGGAGCACTGTACCGTATGCCACGATCCTCTTGATGGCTGGCCTGATACGTGGTTTTCAGATCACCCTTGACCATTCCGGTCAAGGCTCCATACTGCGATTCGATAACTGGCGCATCAAACGGCGGGATACTGTTTAACGCCAATCTTAGGGGTTGATCGTTGACGGTTCTATGGATAAGAATCCCGATCGTTCCACCACCTCTGAGTTTAGTGCCGGGCGAAAATGCCGCTCCACGTGGAGCTCCCGTCACTGTGCCATTCCAGAGATCACTTGTCAGCTTTATCAGAACGGGTGTGTTATTCACTACCACAACGTGCAGCGTCTGTTCATCTTCTTGGTCTTTGTAGACGTACAACACCTTCGCCCGAGCCGCCTCTGTCTTCACGCATTCGGACCACGCCACATACGCGATGGCCGACGTTGTGATTTCTAAGTCGCGCTGTTCTCGGGCAGAATCAGCCACATATCCAATGCTCTGAAAAAATTGACGCCGTTTTTCCTGGAATTCATTGTATTGAGCCGATGCATTTAGGAGGTCGCTCAGGCCCGGAATCGGTATGTTGACTCCTGCCGATGCATCGCGCTTCAACTGTTCGAAAGTGCTTTCCGAGATCTGGGAGATGTACGCATAATACTGTTGATCGGTGCTTAGGTGACTGCGAATGTCCTTGTCTAGCGCGGGGGCACAAGTATCCCGGATTGATTGTTGCGCGAGCAGAGCACAAGGTGCTCCGACGAGAACACACATTGCTGCACGAAGAATTGTTTTGAACATAAGCCATTTCCTCCTCAGGAACGTTAATGGTGGTGTTAAAACGCGAGATTGCTTCACTGACCAGGCTCAGCGTTGTTGCGAACTAGTCATGGTCAATTAGGTATGCGGATTTGTTCTGCGAGAAGGGCAAAAGAAGCGACCTGACGAGCCGTTTTGCTTTTTCCTGACCAAATCCGGTTTTGCATTTGTGGAAAGCGGTCTAGAACCCGGCTCCAGCTGGCTGAAAATATTGTGAACCTATAACTCTCAATATTTTCTGTGACTTACGATCTTGAAGGGATTTTTTGGGAGGAACAGGCACTTGGCAGCATATTTCTGCGCTTTACGTAAAGAGGCATAAAGGTGCAAGGTGGCAGCTAAACGGAACCCGCCGCACCCTTCGAGGAAACATTTGAATGGAATGCGTCGGTGTCGCGTGCAAGGCAGTCGAGATACTTTGGGACGAGACGGTAGGAGCCTATCGTGTCACTAATCGCTCGAATCGACGAGTGCTCCTAACCCTGACCAACTCGTCGGAGAAGGTCTCGGTGCGGTTAGAACGAGGTACGGAAACGCTTGTTCATCTGGCTCAATTCGAATTGCCCTATGAAGCCTCTTTTTGTGACTAAGGCCGGGCTTCCTGCGTTAGTACAATCCAGCCGAATAAGGGTATGAGAGGTCAGAGGGCTTAAGATAAGGCACAATTTCAATGGCCAGGTAACCAGATGAAAGTTCGTGGAGATTCGCTATGAATGACGGGGAACAGATCACGCTGTTGTTACAACGGCTCCATAACGGTGATCGCAATGCTGAATCGGAGCTGTTATCGACGGTGTACGCGCATCTGCACAAAATGGCGGAACGACAGTTCAGGTCCGAACGCCGTGGGCACACTTTGCAGCCGACCGCGCTCCTAAGTGAGTTGTATCTGCGGGTTATTCGAGACACCACGATAGACTGGCAAAGCCGCGGCCATTTCTACAGTATCGCCGCCGGGACGATCCGGCGGATTCTCGTCGACTATGCTCGTGCAGCCAACGCGATTCGGCGTCCTAGTCCATGCAAACGGGTGCAGCTTGATGACGTGGTAATCTACTCCCGCGACAGGTCTCAGGATATCCTCATGCTGGACGAGGCCCTCAATAAGCTGAAGTCATGGGATGCGCGTCAGGCAAAGGTTGTGGAACTCCGGTTTTTTGGTGGCTTCTCAGTCGAAGAGATAGCTGCCTCGTTGGGGATAGCACAGCGCACGGTTAAGCGAGACTGGGCCCTTGCTCGCGCTTGGCTATCAACCATTCTCAACGGCGCCAAAGATAACTCTGCGTAATTGTTATAGAGATCACAATGGATGCTAGTTTATGGGCGCGAATTAGAGATGCCTTTTCCTTCGTTATTTCCCACGATACCGCCGCGGCACATACAGCTCTCCTTAAAGTCTGCGAAGGTGATGACCAATTGCTTCTGCATCTTCGCCCCCTCGTGGAGGAGCACTTCCGTATTCTGAATGACCCAACAGCGTCCAGATCCAGTGAAACCTCCGTTTCAGGGTTGCCGGACATCCTCGCAGGCCGGTATCGGGTTCTGGCACAGCTTGGTAGGGGGAGTTTCGGAGAGGTTTACCGAGTCCTGGACCAGGGCGACAATAACATCGAGTTGGCATTGAAAATTCTGCGATCATCCGATCCTCTTGCGCTTTATTACTTCAAACGCGAATTCCGCAGCCTGACGGACATTTACCACAGGAATATCGTCCACCTTCGAGAACTCATCTTGCACGAGGGCCAGTGGATCTTGACGATGGAATTCGTCAACGGCGTCAATTTGATCCGGTTTCTTGAAGATCAATTACCTACAAACCGGGACGCCGCGTTGCGCTCTTGCTTGGTTCAACTGTCCGAAGGACTTTCCACGCTCCACGAAAGGGGCTTGCTGCACCGTGATGTGAAGCCGTCGAACGTCCTCGTGACGACGGCAGGTCGCGTGGTGCTGCTCGACTTTGGTCTGGTGCGTCCCTTTGATCGTGATTCACAGTCTCTTTTAACGTTCGCGGGCACGCCGGAGTACATTTCTCCGGAGGTAGCGTCGGGAATGGCTGCCGGGGAGGCCAGCGACTGGTACGCAGTTGGCGTCTTGATGTACCAAAGCCTCACTGGACGGTTGCCCTTCGCAGGCAGCTTCATTGAAGTACTTCACCGGAAGCAGGTTGAGACTCCAGCGCCTCCTTCCGATTTTGGACCCGTAGCATTGGATTTGAACAGCCTGTGCTTAAGTTTGCTGGAACGCGATCCATGCAAGAGGGCGTCCTATGAGGATGTTGTCCGCGCATTACAGCCGAGTAGTTCTGTCTCAGTTCGAGAGTCGCGAAAGCCGCCGATCGTAGGCAGGAGCGAACTGCTTCAGCAACTCATTTATGCAAATGCTGGAACAGATGAACGCCCCACGGTCATCCATCTTTGCGGACCCTCCGGCATAGGAAAGACTGCGGTGCTTCGTGAATTTGTCACCCGATTGAGTTCCGATCCTTCGGCCCTTGCTTTCGCGGGGCGCTGCTATGAAAGTGAGGCCGTGCCCCACCAGGCGTTGGACGATTTGGTCGATCAAATCGTCCAGTATTTCCGGCGATTGCGAAGGGACGAGGTGGAGCGACTACTGCCACGAAATTTTGCCTCGCTGGTAAAAATGTTTCCCGTGCTCACGCCTTTTCTCTTCTGCGAGACAAAATCTGTTCCGTCGCTCAATTCTACGGAGCTCCGGATTCGCGGACTCGCTGCGCTCAGGGAACTACTTGGCAGGCTTCGCGAGCGGCACCGGATCGTGCTCATCGTGGATGATTTGCAATGGGGCGAACTCGACGGATGCATGGCACTCACCGATCTGCTTTGCGCCGCGGATTCGCCGCCGATTCTCGCAGTTTTCGCTTATAGGTCGGAGGATATTGCAACGAACGCGCCTTTGAAGTATCTCAGGGACAATACCAGGCAATCGTTGACCCTGACAAGTAGGCTCATTGAACTCGATCATCTCGCGAGTGCCGACTGCGGTCAACTCATCGAATCCCTTTTGCGACAACCGGTGGCGCACGATACAGTGCAGCGCATCATGGAGCAATCTGGCGGAAGTCCCTTCCTTATTCACGAAATTGTCCGTTGGGTTAAGATTCGCGGCGTCGCGCAGGCTTCCAGAGAATCCTTCAGCCTCGGGGATATGGTTCGTGCCAGGATCGATGAACTTTCGGGCCCGAGCAAGCATCTTTTAGAACTCGCCGCTATTGCTGGCCAGCCGACGTCGTGGTCTATTTTGGAACTGGCCAGCGGCATTTCCGATTTGGTCTCTGCGCGCGACGAACTTCTGTCCAGCCGCTTTCTTCGCTCACGAGTTGTTCGTGGTCTTGAGGAGATCGAAATCTATCACGATCGCATTCGCACCACGATCCTGGAGGGTCTCGATCATACCGTTCTCGTTCAGCGCCATGGCGAGTTTGCGGCAGCGCTCGAAGCATTGGGTATGCCTGACCTGCAACGAATCGCTCAGCACTACGAGCGGGCCGGAAAGCCTCAACTGTGTGCCAAGTATGCCCTGATGGCAGCTGACCGTGCCTCAGATGTGCTGGCCTTCAATGATGCAGCCCGGTTTTTCGAGATGGCGCTCGCAACGGGATCGCTTGAATCCGAAGCGTGTCGGATCGTTCATAGTCAATGCGCCGACGCATTAGCGAAAGCGGGCCGAGGGGGCGACGCTGCCGACCACTTTTTCGCTGCGTGTGAAGGCGCGACGGGCACAGAACAACTTGAATGGAATCTCCGCGCGGCAGAGGAACTCCTCTATAGTGGCCATGTAGACCGGGGACTGGAGGTTTTCGGTACGGTTTTAAGGGCGGTAGGCATTCGAGCGTCCGACCACACGCGGTTCTTGCCGCTCAATCTACTCATTCGGCGAATGCGCTTAAGGATACGAGGTTTACATTGGCGCGAGCGGTCTCCTCAAGAGATTGCACGACACGTGCTCTTGAAGATCGACACCTGTTGCTCGGTTGCAACTGGACTCGCTCTTATCGATTTGCTGCGCGGAGCCGCTCTGCAGACCACGAGTTTGATTCTCGCACTCGACGCCGGCGAGCCTCGCCGGATAGCTCGAGCACTGGCGATGGAAGCGGGTTACCAATCCTGCCGTGGCGTCAAAGCGCAGCGCTCGGCCGCAGATCTCCTGCGAATGGCACGCGATCTTTCAAATCGAACCGGCGATCTCCGAGCACGCGGCATAACGGATGTGATGGCAGCGGCGTGTGCATGGACCGTGGGACACTGGGAGGCCTGTCATGAATTGGCATCCACTGCACGTGCCGGTCTGCGCGAACGCCGCGAAAATGTGACCTGGGAACGTGACACCGCTTCCATCTTTGAAGTGGAGGCCTTGCGCTGGATGGGGCGATGGTCACGGATGAAAGCGATTCTGCCTGAGCTAATCGAGGACGCCCGCCAGCGCGGGGATTTGTACGCTGGATCACTCCTTCAAATGCACGGCGGCTCATGCGCTGAACTGGCCAATGATGATCCGGCACGCGCGCTCTATGGCCTCAAGTTAGTGGAACGCTGGTCTAGCCGAGGATTTCACGTTGAACATTTAGTTGAAACGCACAACCAGGTCGAAATCGCCTTGTACCTTGGCCAAGCCGAACGGGCCCTGGAGATCATCACTCAGCGCTGGTCTGCATTGAGCAAGTCATACCTACTAGAGGTACAGAATTTCAATATTCAGATGCGGTCGCTTCGTGCGAGGGCGGCGCTCGCGGTCGCATGGGCGCGGCGCTCTCGGGTTGCACAAGAACATTTGATAGTTCTGGTCGACCGCGACTGCCGCGCTATTGAGAGAGAAGGGACAACGTGGGGTGCGGGCATTAGCGCGTTAATTCGAGCGAGCGCAGAAATGTTGGCTGGGAACGTCGAACGTGGGATTCTGAGGCTTCAACATGCCGAAGCATCCTTTGACAGCTCAAAAATGTTGTTACATTGCGCGATCGCCAGGCGCATGCGTGCTCTTCTTGCAGGCGGGCCGACGGCGCGAGATCTGGTCCGTGAGACAGAATCAGAGTTAGCAATTGAAGGTATCACCAATCTGGAGCGCTTCTGCTCGGTAATTGCTCCTGGTAGATATGCTTGCTGAAAGGAACTGGACGATGGCAGAACCAGAAACGGTTTTGTTTCGTAGCTTTGGTCGCGAGGCAGCAGGAACGTCAGATACTTACTGTCCCAGCACAGTCGACGACGTTCGGGAAGTCTTCAAAATCGCGAAGGACACTGGGCGGCGCGTCGCGGTACGGGGAGGTGGTCACTCGTTTCATGATCAAGCACTCCATAATGGAGATACCGGCAAACAAATAGTCTTATGTTCTGATCAATTCACTGGGATCACTCCCGCCCCCGACGGAGATCCCAACACGGTCTTGCTTGGCGCAGGCGTCAAGTGGATAGACTACTTCCAGGCGGCTATGGCTGAAGCAGCGTCCACAGGCGGCCCTCTTCGACTTCCCGGCTCAATGCAGACAGGCAGGCACGCTACAGCAGGAGGCACGATGTCTGGCGACTGCTTGTCGCGGTTCTCCGCCGTTCTCGGAAAGGAAAGTCGCTGGATCAAGTCCTTTCGGATGGTGACAACAGAGGGCGACTTATTAGACGTAAGTCCCGACACTTATCCGGATCTTTTCTATGCCGCCATTGGTGGACATGGTTATCTCGGATTTGTGACTGACGTCACCTACAGGCGCATGGCGATCGACGCCCGAAGCTGCGCAAGGACGAATATTACGACTTACGAATCTTTCCATGATCTGGTTGCGGCTCAGCTTCAGCTCATTCGAAATGCGACCCAAGGTGCGGGCCCTTTTCCCGCGCGAGCAATATCTTCAGTTTGGTTTACAGATCTTACTGGTATCGGTAGGCCTGACAAGATCAAGGGTGGCGTTTTCGATTCATGCTATGCCATGCCGAGCAACCCGCCAGCTGCCGGGTTTCCCCTATATGGAGACATCGAGTCGGACTGGCGGTATGTGGTCGAATTAATGGCTCGCTTTGAGCTGCCTAACTTGCTTATTCATGAGTTTCTTTACAATTTGGCAAAAGAGCACAAAGGAGCCTTTGAAAACGATTTGATGGACTTTCTTTTTTTTATGGACGGCAACACCGTCGCGAAAAATAGGTTTGAGAAGCAGTTTTACCCCCAACTTTTTCCTATCGTGCAGCAGACTTTCGTGATAGCCGCCGACAAAGCTGTAGCTTTCGCGGAAAACTGTGAGATCAAAATGGCTGAGCGGGGACTCCGGCCAACGGAAACGGACATGTTGTTCGTGGCCCAAGATGACTGCTTTATATCAGCAAACTACCGGTTAGACGGGTTTGCGATAACGATCGCGTTTGAGCCGATTTCCCCTGATGGCAAGGTTCCACAAACGATTTGCGATCTGTTGCATGATTTGAGCGTCGACTGCCTTGCGGCTGGAGGGCGCATTCACTTCGTGAAGAATATTTATGCAGATCCGCCAATTCTGCGCCAGATGTTTCATCCTAACATCGAGGCATTTGAGGTTATTAAGCGAAAGTACGACCGAGCCTTGCTCCTACAAAATCCGTTTTCAGATAGGTTTTTTAGATTCTAACGGAAGAAATTGTCTGCGCTTGACATTGAGCTAGTGAGAGAGCCCAGCATCATGCTGAGCCCTCTGGTGTCAGAAGCATCTCTCGATAACCAATGAAGCGACTTCCGGAGACGAGACGGGCCACCCTCCTGGAGATCGAAACGTAGCGCCTCACCGTATGCATCGTTCCTCCTCCACGTCGGTGTGAACGGGAACATGGCCACAGACAAACTAGGTTAAATACGATCGCGTTCGTTGCAACATTCGAGAAATTGATCAATATTCCTGGTTGGGTGCGTCACAAAGAATGGACCAACTGTTGCCTTGTCTTTGTCAGCAAAGCTACGGCTCAGAGACATACCAAGTCCGATGTTCAGATATTTCACCACAGCACGGACACCCGGTAACCTCCCATTGGAATTGGCATGCGGGGCATTTCCCCGAGGTGGCAAACGTATTCCAAGCATGACCGCACTTGCAGTTCCAGCGAAGATCGGTAGGAGGTCGGAAGAGGCACTCCGGACAACGAATGAGGCGGCCGTCGGGACTTCTCATCGTTGGGCCGTCCGTTTCTTCGCGATGCATTTCCTTCAAGGAGCGCGCGTCCACACTCGCGCCGCGCTGGAATCTCGACGAATTCGGCGGGCGCGGTTGCTTCATTTGTCTGATCGACGCACCCGGAGCGCCGGCCAGGGCGGCAGCAAGTTCGATGGTTGCGAAGAGTCGAAGATCGTCGTCTGGGATTTGCTCTAGTAGCTTGGCTGCCTCTGGTCCCAGACGCTTCCCGGCCTGATAGAAGACAGTCCGGAATGTGCCCGTAGAAGGCCAGTATTCCTTGGGCGCGTAGTTGGTGGTGGAAGGCGAAGTGTCTTCCCGATACTTCTCGATTGCGTCTTCGATTGGCGGCCCAAAGTTTCCGCTGCGGGTAGCGTCAATCAGTCTGCGCTGGCGGTCAAAATCTCTGGGATCGCCCATGAGTATGTAGCCGCCTCCGCAGGTTGCGCCATCGGCTTTCCGGCGTTTCGCTTCCGCCTCCGCCTCTTCGTTCAGTGTCTCCAGCCCGTTCGGATAACGGCGAGCGCCAGCAGCAAGTTGATCGTGGGAGTCGATCAGCGATACGGCGAGTGCGGGGTCGAGGCGGCGCAGAACATGCAGAATCTGGAAGAGAGTAGCCTGGCGGGGCGACGTGAAGTGAATTTCGTGCGAATAGCCGGCGGAGCCGCCAGCGTCCGGTTCCTCGGCGGCCTGAGCGACAATCATACGAGCTACTGCGAGAGCTTCGTCTGCGGGAAGCTCTTTCCAGGAATCCGCGAAAAGCTGCACGAAATCACTGCGCTCGTGATGATGAGAACTAATTGGACTCCGGCGCCACATCTCGACCGAATGGCGAACGAGAATCATCCGGCGAGCGGACTCCGAACTCTGCGGACCAAGTTCGTAAAGCACATTTCCTACATAGCTGAATGGAAACGATGCCGGGTCCTCATAGTGGAGCAAGTAATTGACAGCAGCGTCACGGTGGCCGTGGGCAAGCATGACGCGAACAAGGTCGCCGGATGCAAATTGTCCGAACCCACTTTGGCTCGTGATCGGGATCTCATCCAACAGTTCAGGAGAGACCGCCGCCGCGACAGACCGCGCTTCGTCGAAAAGGTGCCTCCGCACGGAGTTCGGGAGGCTACGGACAACGTTCAAGCCTTCGAGCAGCGTTCTCCGGGCCCGCGAGACATCCCCGCCGGATTCGGCGCGCGCAATCCACAGGAGAGCGGCGGCACGCACCGAGGGATCAGACTTCTCAGCCTGCCGCCGCGCACTGCCCAGAAGATCGTCTGGCATGGTTTCAGTCTAGCCCGTTTAGCCTGCTTGTGTATGTTAAGTCTTCAACGAGCAGACCTTGTACCGCTTGGACGAGTGATAATTCCTGCGCTTCTCCATTTGCCGTTCTTTTGCATTGACAGCCGGGGTGCGCGAGAGGAGAATACGGCACGTTCTGAGTGGACCGAAGTCGGGTCGTATGCGTGCATGCGGCTTGAGACCTTTGGGGAAAGGGTGTGTTTCACATGATCTCCCGTCGCTCTGCGCTATATTGGCTGGGGGTGTCCGCGGGCGGAGCCGGTGCCCTCAATGCATTTTCCGCTTCCGCATTCGCAAAAAAAATGCGACCCGGAAATGGGACGCGCGTGATCGCATGCGAAAGCTTTTGCGTCACCGATGCCGGTCAGGAGCTGCATCTTCGCTCTTACATTGGTGACACGTTGCTCCCCTGCATGGACCAGTTGCGCAGCACCACCAGAATGTGCCTGGAGGCTATCGTCGCGCCTCATACTCCGCAAACGCTGCTGCTCACCGTGTACTCGAGTTTTGACGAGATGCTCGAGGTTCGTGCCCGCATCGCGTCTGATCCGCGCGTCCGCCGCTCCTGGGCAGGAATTGAGTCGGCGCAAGTGCTCGATGATGTTCGATCTCATGTTTTGATCGTCAGCGAGGAGTTGGTGCGATTCCCAGCAGAGTCGGCGTTCGTGAAGTCGGGCTTATTCGAAGTTCGAACTTGGCATGCCCCAGCCTGGCGCGGGGGTCTGGCCCCGGAAGTTAGTTCCGTTCTCAGCCGGATTGGCGTTGATCCGATTGTGGCGGGAGCTACGGTTGCCGGCGAGCATCTGCCGCGGTTTACTTACGTGGTCCCATTTGACGACTTGGCTGCCCGCCAGCAGGCGTGGGTCAGGCTGGATACGGACGCGCAATGGATGGAGATGCAGCGGGAGTCCACGTCCAGGTTCGGATCCGGCGCGAGGACGACCGCAAAGGCGATTTATAAACTCGCTCCCTATTCGCCGTTGGGTTAGGCGGAGGAATTTACAGATGAGCTGGGTCTTCAAGATTTTCCCCTCGATTGGCGTCGCCCGGATCGGCAACTGCCCCGATGATTCAACTTCCGGGTTCTACGTGGGACCTGAGATTCCGGGGTCGGTGATTGTTCCCCCAAATGGCTACAAGGACGCGCAGGGTCGTGTGCGCCGTCAAACTGCTCGTTTCCGCATTTACGGCTGGGAAAACGGCGTGTTTATGGGCGAGATTACCTCATCCGTCGCCGACATCACCTGGACAGTCGAACTCGCGAACACGAAGGCAGCCTTTAACGCATTCAGGGGCATCGGCCATACCGGCCCACTCCGAAACGCATCGGTTGCCGATCGGAGCTCCCTCATGATTACACCCGGGCCACGCACGATCACCGGTCCCAACGGAGCTGGCCTCTTCGACACCGGTCATTTCATGGGAACCCCCGTGCCGCTCGGAGGAATTCAGACAGACGGGAGCGGCCGTCTTCTCGTACTCGGCGGATTCGGTGCTTCCAGTTCGCCCACCAACGCGCCGCTCACGACGTTTGCCAACAATGACGGCTGGCACGATGACGTTTCCGACGGTCCGGTGACCGCGACGGTGACACTCCACGGCAACCAAACGGTTCAGGCCAGCGGCGCATGGGTGATCTGTCCTCCGCCGCGTTTCGCGCCGCCCATCTTCCACATCATTAGTCTGTACGACGCGCTGTTGCAGACCGCGGTCGACCGCCTCGGCTTGAAGGTACCGGCGACCCCGTCATTCACAAACGACGTCTATCCTATCCTCAAGCGCGCCATGGACTATCAGTGGGTTACTACCAAAATCGGCAATAAACATTCGCCACTAGAAGCGGTTATTCCGCCGCCCGCCACCGCGGACCAGCGAAACTTCATCTTCCAGGCGTTGCGCGACCCGGCCATTACCCCCACGGTAGATACTCCGCATCTCATGCCGGCCGTCTGGACGGATTTTTTTGCCGACGTCTTCGGGATCAGAGGTCACGGAGGCCCGAACACCGGTCATTGGGCGAACCATGCGCTGACCCCGACGCAGTACAACGTGATGAAAAACTGGGCGGCCGGGAATTTCATCAACGACTGGGTTGGACCTCCCTCGCGCGATACAAACATCACTCCTGACGGACTTACTCGCGCGGCTCTGGAGAACTGCAGCGGCGGTCCGTTCTTCCCCGGAATCGAGACCAGCTTTTTCACTCGCGATGTGTACCCGTATGTGGAACCCTTCCGGCTCGACTGGACTCAACTTAGTGCCGGTGATCTCAGCAAGCAGCAGGCAATACCCTGGCAGGCAGACTTCTTCGACTGCGTCTTCCAATCTCCTTTATCCTGGTGGCCGGCGGCACACCCAGACGATGTCTTTACTGCAAGCTCCAACAATTACGTGACGTGGGACCGCGGTATGAACAGTTTCGCGGACATGGTGAATTTCTGGAGCGGTCTCGGATTCCTGGTGCAGAG
>Ga0126379_10001266_pt1 | contig 15180 bp, 11 predicted proteins | sample PanSoiMetPlot_24_FD_92640 | JGI IMG/M metagenome (GOLD analysis project Ga0126379, IMG submission 92640) | Tropical forest soil microbial communities from Panama - MetaG Plot_24 | ecosystem: Environmental > Terrestrial > Soil > Tropical forest > Bulk soil | place: Panama | collected 2016-02-17 | reverse complement strand
GGACATCCTCGATAAGGTCCGCAAGGAGTACAAGCAGATCCAGCTCACGGGCTTCTCGATGGAGGTCACGGAGCGGAATCTGGGCGCGTACCTGCGCCTCCTCGAGGCGGAGACCGTTGGTGCGGTCAACGATCTCCGGAAGGACATGAACCGCCAGGCGTTCGGCGATCAGCGAGGCACTCTGTGCCAGATCACCGCTGACGGCTCGAACACCGTGACGGTGGACAACCTGCAGTACCTGCGTGTCGGGATGTACGTGGACATCGTGAACCAGTCCACGGACGCAGTGCTCGCTACGAGGGTTCAGATCACTGCCATCGCCGCGGCCACTCGCGTCGTGACCTACTCTGGGTCGGACGTAACGGCGGTTCCGGGCACTCACGTGCTCGCGGTCGAAGGCAACTGGAAGCAGGAGATCAACGGTCTCCGCAACATCATCCGTTCCGACCTTTCCCAGAACTTCGCCCTGCACTCCATCGACTCGTCGGTGGCAGGGAACGAGTACTGGAAGGCGAAGCAGGCGGATGGCGGGAACGCCACCTTCGACGAAGACGCGGGCCAGCTGTTGTTGGACCAAATCGGCGCCGAGGGCTGGGAGACCGAGATCATCCTGACCACTCGCGGCATCCGTCGTCGGTACGTGAACACGCTGAAGGCCATGAAGCGCTGGAACGACTCCATGGCCAGCACTATGCACGGCGGGTTCAAGTTCATCGACTACAACGGCTTCCCGTTGCTGTTCGACGACGACTGCCCGAAGCAGTACATGTTCTTCCTCCGACCCGACGACCTGCTGTGGGTGCAGCTCAACGGGAACGACTTCCGGTGGATGAATAGGGACGGTGCGATTCTCCGCAAGGTGGAGAACCCTGACACCGACGCCTACAAGGCGACCCTGTACAAGTACTGCGACCTCGGGTGCTTCCGGCGTAAGACGCAGGGAGCGATGTATAACCTGGCGGACGATATCCCGTAAGGCTCCCCGGCCCGGGATAGGAGGCGGACGATGGAGATACTTCCGATGAAAGCTTGGTATAACCACGAATACGGTGTCATCGAGCTAGAAGACGATGTACTCTCTATCGTCCGCCAAGTCCGCGATCTGTACGATGGGCGGATTCGGATTGAATTGCTGCCTGGCAACTCAGAGCCGTACGCTTTCGTAGAGAACTGTACGGATGGGGTACATCGACTCATCTTCACCTGCAAAGAGCTAGACGGTCGCGCTCTCGAGCGTCTGCTGAGAGCCGACAGTCAGAACCGCTCATACGTCGACCCCTACGACGAAGCGGAGAAAGCTCACGACCGCCTCCAAGACGAAAAGGATGAGGTGAGCAAGGAGCTACTCCGCGAAACCGCTGAGGAGATGGCCTACGCACTCAAGCGAGAGGGCCGCGCTGAACGGCTCCCGCTCACTGTGGGCATCAACGCAGGGAGGACACAGCGTGCCGACTCCTAACGGTCAAATGATGCTGCAGGACTACGACGACGCACTCGTAGCACGTGGGTTCGACGGGTATCAGCCTGAGGAACGGACGCAGATGATTAACCACGGCTATCGGTACGTCTCGAGGAAATACTCGTGGGCGTGGGAGCAGTGGAACAGGGTCTTCACGATCAATCCGGGAGACCCACCCATCGCTATGGCGGGTGCTAGTGCGCTGGGTGCTGACAACGTAGTCGGATGCTACATCGCAACGAACCCGTACCGCAGGAAGCTTACCGTGATGAAGCAGGACACGTTCGAGCGGCAATGGTTACCCCTTGACTACACTGATCCACAGAATGCGTCGGCCGCACCTAGCTGGTACTACGTGTTCAACGAGTTGATCTACTTCCTCCCGATGCCGCAGACCGCGATGGATATCCAGGTGTACTTCAAGAATTACATGCCTGATATGGTGGCGGCTGCCGACACGCCAGTGACTCCACAGATCCTCGACGAGATGATCCTCGATGCGGCATTAGTCCGCGCCCACAGACGCGCCCACGAGTTGGACCTCGCGCAGGAAGCGCAGGGTCGTGTGAACGAGGCCATCTCGGATATGCTGCAGGATGACGTGTGGGTCATGGAAGAGCAACAGGAGCGGGTGTTGCCCGACAATCAATGGCTCTGATGGCCAAGGACATACCAGTTACTCGAGCCCTCGTTGAGGAGTGGATCGACGCCTGGAACGATAGCGGTAAGAGTGAAACGCTCGAGGCATGGGTTCGTCGCCACGTCAAGGAGTTGCGGCTCGACGACGACATGGTAGTCACCTCGGCCCACGAAACGCTCGGCGAGACAACCTCCCTCGCGGACATGATTGTCCTCGACCTACCCTCTTACGCTAATGCCCCAAATCAATAACGTCCAGGACATGACAATCCGCTCCCAGGGCTTCGGTGAGGGGATGAATGTCCAGAGTGCCGCGAACTTGATTGCGCCGACTGAGGTCAGGCGCGCAGAGAACGGCGTGCTCGACGAGCGTGGTGGCTTCACGAAGCGACTAGGTTGCTTGAACATGGGGCCTGTAGGCGCGGCTCCTGACCGCATCATCAGTTCCTACGTCTTCAACCGTGGTACAGTAGCCCCTCAGTTCTTGATCCACACGAGCGCAGGGAGGGTTTACTACACCAACGATCCCACAGCTAACCCCACGGTATGGACGCAGATCGGGACGGGGTATGCGACGGCTCAGCCTATGTCTTGGGAGACGTTCAACTCCAAGGTCTACTTCTGCGACGGGGTATCAGCGTACTCCGCGTGGGATGGTACGACATTGACCACACCAACCGGCGCGCCTCGAGGTAAGTACCTACGACTGTGGAAAGACACGATGTGGGTCTCGGGTGTAGCAAACGTACCTGACCGTGTATACTCCAGTGCGCCTGGTGATGCGGAGACGTGGCCTGTCTCGAATTGGGTGGACATTCGCCACGGCGATGGCGACTCCGTACGAGCGCTCGGGTCTGATGGGATCTACCTGATCGTGGGCAAGCGTAACACGGGCTCACTGATCTACGACCCGGCGCTGCTCTACAACCGCGTCTACGACTACGAGAAGGGGATCGAATCGCACTGGTCCGTGATTCAACACGAGTCTAACATCTTCTACCTCACGCGGCGCGGTGTTGCTCAGTGGCAGGGTGACGCACCCGCAAGCCTCATCTCCTACAAAATCGACCCCATTTTCAACCAGCTGGTGCTCAACTTCGACCGGTTGGAGTTTGCGTGGGCTTACGCTCAGGGACAGCGCGTATCCTGGGCTGTGGCAGAGATCGGTTCAGTGGTACCTACCATACAGATCAACTACTACCCGCGACTGGCAGAACTCACCGCCCTGGGCGTCCGTGGGTTGGGGCCGTGGAGCATTGATCGTATTCCGATTATCTGCGCCTCGCTCTACCGATGGCAGTCGATAGTCCGACTGTATGGGGGATCAAGCAAGAGCAACAGGTTCTACTGGATATTCGCTGAAACTGCGGGTCAAGACGATGGCTCGACGTTCACGGCGATTCTGGAGACAGGGGCGTTCGATTTCGGTCAACCACTACTCACGAAGTATATCCGACGTATGCGCGTACTGGGTCGCGGTCAAATGTTCGTCCAGCTTCGCCGCAACTTCGAGAGCGCCATCTACAAGAACTTCCCCATCGACTTGGCGTCGGCACCCGATACCTGGAGCATGAGTGATATCTGGGATGTCCATGACAAGTGGGGCCCCGACTCCAACATCAAGGAGACCACCATCAATCCTGACGCCTATGGGCGGTATATCAGTATCATCTTCACGGATACTGACCCTGATGTAGGCACCGTGTCCCTTCCTGTGGGGTCGAAGGACTATTCCTTGCCTGCGGGTCAGTGGTCAGTTCTCGGCGTCCTCATCGACGGTTCCATCCTGGGGGTGAGAAACACCTAATGGGTCTCTACAACATCGTCAATGCCGCCTCCATGGTCGCGGGTCAGCCCGAGGATATCTCGCAAGTTCTAGCGAACTTCCAAGCGATTCAGGCAGTGCTGAATGGCGGCATCGACAACTCCAACATCAACGCCGCAGCGGCGATTGCTTACTCGAAGATCGCACTACCGGCTAATGCGGTCACGACTCAGCAGTTCACTACTAGTGGTGCTTCGGGTACTTACACTACGCCAGCCGGTTGTCGGGCGATCATCGTCGAACTCTGGGGTGCAGGTGGTGGGGGTGGTGGCTGCCCTGCCGGGGTTTCGGGATCCTACATCTGCGGTGGAGGAGGAGCGGGTGGGACTTATTCTCGGGCCTATATCGCTAACCCAGCAGCAAGCTATGCCTACGTTGTCGGCGCACGTGGTTCTGCAGCCTCGAACGCTACTGGAGGCACCGGTGGAGCAACTTCGTTTGGCGGATCGCTTGTCACTGCGCCTGGCGGAGGTGGTGGCGGGGTAGGAACCGCTCAAACCACAGCGGGGTCACTTTCTGCAGCAGGCGGGATACCGGGTGCTGCTGGGAACTCACCGAACGGGATCTCTCTGACTGGTAGTACGGGAGAGCAGGCGAGGTCAACTTCTCCTGGAGTTGGCGGACTTACTTTAGGTGGCACACCAGGTGGAAACGGGGGTGGCGTAGGTATCCCAGTGGGATTTAACAACTCGGGCCCGACAGGTCAGCAAGGTGCAGGTGGTGGTGGAGCTGGTTCAAGTACAGGTAACCCCGCCCAAGCTGGCGGAACGGGCGGAGCAGGTATGATCATCGTAACGGAGCTCTACTAATGCCACAGCAGACCATCCTCCCGCAGCACCCCGCACGGATCGCGCCCGTCAACCAGCAGGTCTGGACGGTCTGGACGATGCTTCTGTGGTTCATCAACACCGTCTACGACCAGTTCGCTGGCAAGTTCCTTGTAGGTGGAGCAATCGTGCCTGCTGGAACTACCTCGGTCACAGTCGTCCACAACCTCGGTGTACCACAATACGCGGTCATCCTCACCCCCTACGGAGCGCCGGCACCTGGTGGCACTGATCTCTGGGGCTTGGGATCGTCTGCAGGGAGTGGCTACTGGGTGTCTAACAAGACCTCGACGCAGTTCGTGATCAACCTCGCAAACCCAGCCCCAACTGGGGGCACGAGCTTCGATTGGATGGTGAAAGCCGTATGAGTTCTCTCGCACCAAACCCACAGACGGAATCGGGTGTCGGTGGGGCATCAGGCGTGATGGGTGGGCAGTATGCGCCGTACTACCTGCCTCAGCAGATGGGCGGATTGCCTCCCGATGCGCCCGTTGGTGCGTACACAGATGCCCAGTACCTCAGCGACATAAGCGGTATCCGTGCGGATATCGAGAATCAGTACGGGGATATCCTTCGCCAGCTCGGGTACGTTGATCCTGACACGGGCCAGTTCATTCCAGGCTCTGTGATCCAGCAGGCCAACCTCGACGAGTCGAACCTCGCGGCGCAGATGCAGGCGGCTGACCTCGCCAACACACAGGCTATGCAGCAAAGCGGGACGCTATTTAGTGGCATGCGTGCTGTGCAGCAGGCGCAAGCTGAGGCACCGTTCCTCCAGAACATCGGGCAGATCGAGCTGCAGACGCCTACGCAGTTGGCGGATCTCTACGGTCAGGCGGGCCATCTCATCACGGACTTCACGAACAGGCAGAACGATGCGCTGTCCGCTGCTGCCCTACGTCACACCACCGAGGTCGAACAGAACCCACCCGCTGATGGTGGCGGTCAGCGTCCTGTCGATCAGGGACCCGGCCCGGGTGGTACGGGCACGTCTGTGGGTACACCAACGCCCACGCCAACCCCTACACCAACACAGCCCACTGCGCCAGTCACCCAGACGATTCCAGGCGGTGAACAAGTACAGCGGGGCCATCCTTCGAGTAGAACCTCGATCCAGACCCTCCCCTGGTACAGCGCGCCACCCGTGCAGTACATGGCTACAGGGGGCGAGATCGGTCGGCCCATTAGTGCTGTCATGGGCGAGAATGCGATCCCCGGTGTTCCGAGCACCCACGAGGTAGTGGTCCCTCGAGGCGGCCTCACTGCAGGTGAGAACGAACAGCTCTCTAACCTCGCGCAGGCTGCTCACGCTCGGATGCAGGGCAACATGATCCGCAGGCCGCCACCGATTGCGGGGCCTCCTCAGGGTATCCACTGGTTCGGTCCGGGTGGTGCGGGCGTCTGGTACCCAGGCGGTAATCCAGCTGGTCCGCCAGTGCGTCCAGGTCCAATCGGGATGCCTCCTCCAGGTGGGGCGGTAGGAATGCCCGAAGGGCCTCCCATAGTCATGCGTGGGGGTGAGCCTGTAATGCACGGTCTTCCTCCTGCGGTCCATCCACCGATTGAGCAGTGGATGATGCGCCATCCGGGTGCGTTGGGTGGTCGTGCTCCGATCCCGCGTTGGGCAGCACTGGCGATGGCTGCGAGGGAGCGCCTCATGGGCCCCCACTCCACACCACTACAACTTCTCCAGGAGCCAGGCGTCCCGGTAGCACGGTTCGCTAGCTAAATGGCCGCGCAGACCCAGCAGAATAAGCCATTCAACCCCGTCACCGGGGTAATGACGTGGCAGCAGATTCAGGACATGGCGGAGAAGCAGGCTGCTGCCGCTATCGCTGGCGAGAACGCTCCGCTTCAGGCGCGGGTCACGTCACTCGGTGGGCAGGAAGCCACCGCTCGTGGGGACATTCAACACGAGGGCCAGCAACTACTGCCGTACGTGCAGTACTCTGCACAGAACGTTACGGCGGCACAGAATCAGGCGCTAGCCCAGGAGCAGCAGGTATTCACGGCCGCGGGCACGCGCATGAATCAGCTCCACCAGCAAATGGCGTCAGAGGCGCAGCAACTCGCGCAGCAGATGGGTGGGCCAGTCAGTACGGCTGACTTCACCAAGGCGCTGGCCCCGTATGAGCAACAGCTCCCGAACGCGCAAGGGTCGTCGATGCTCCATGCGCTGGGCAACGCCATGACAGACACGGCGGAAGCTCAGCGGTTCGCGGGACAGGTGTTCCCTGCACTGATATCAGAGGAAGAAGCGAAGTCTGACAGTTTCTTCCGCAATCAGATCAAGGACCTGCAGAACCAGATCGACACCAACACGGGCACCAAGTCGGACCTCGTGAACAAGAATCTCTCCCAGATGCTCCAGGACGAGCGGACGTTCCGCCTCAACGTGCTGCAGCAGAAGGCGCAGTCACTTAAGGACAAGCGCGATTGGAAGGCGACCCAGCAGCAACTCAAGTCCCAGAAGCTCCACGACAAGCTGTCCATCCAGGCTGCGAAGCGAGCGGGCATCTCGCTGGGGCAGGCGCAGCAGCGGATCAACATCGAGCGGCAGCATGTGTCTCGGGCGGATCGGCTTTCGGCGCAGCGGCTGGGCCTCTCTGTGGCGGAGTTCAAGCAGCGTCAGGCGCATGAGGCGCAGACCGCGAAGCAAGGGCAAGCGCGTCTGTCGTTGTCGGCATCGAAGGATGCGGCCTCTGTGGTCGACGCTGCGATGGGTGGAGGTAAGCCGGTGAGCATGACACACCGCGCCTACATTCCGGGAGCTAAGGGACCTGGCACGTTCGGCACGTCTCATGCCGGCGCGTACTACGACCCGAAGCGTAAGCAGTGGTACAAGGTAGTTCACGAGACGATGACAGCGGGTGAGTGGGGGCAAGTAAGTGGTCAGTCGGGCGGGCATCCGATCACTGATCCGAACCGCCTCTATGACCTCGTGCGTGGAACCATCCCACAGTTGGGGCGGCAGGCTACGATCAACCTGGTCCGTGCGAAGACGGGGCACAAAGGTTGGTCGCCGGGTAAGAGTGTGACCTACTCCGGTAGCGACCTGCACCAGATGCCTATCGGCATGCTCAGAGGTCTCGCTCGTGACAATGGATACCAGGGCAAGCTTGGCAAGCATGCGAGCCGTCAGTCGATCATCGACTTCCTAATGCACGTCACGCCTACGCCCAATCCCCGGACCAACCACAACCATCCAGCGTTCGGGTAAGCCATGACGATGGGCGGTGACTTCTTCGCGCCGCGCTTCCCGAATCGGCAGCGGTTCAGGGGCGGGCCACCTCGAGGGCTTCCGAACGTCCCTCACATTAAGCCGCAGCGCTATCGGCCGCCAATCAATCTGGGAGCTGTGGCGCAGGTGGGTGGTCAGCAGCGTCAGCAACGGCGTCAACTACCACAGCCTCAGACGATCATGTTCCAGCCTCGTCCGAGGCCGCAGCGGCAGTTCGACCCGACGAAGATCCCAGGGTTCGGTCCGCTACCCTCATCGAAGCCGCCTAAGCTGCCTAAGCTGAAGGGGCAGGAGAAGCGGGCGATGGACTTCATCAAGAACCCCTGGTCGTTTAAGCCTACGGGCTTGAAGAATGACAACCTACTGAGTCACCCATCGCCGAGGAGGCAGGCTCACCTCGATTGGCACCCGGGTCTTAGGCAGAACCACCAACTAGTCTTGCACCAACTGAACAACCCCAACGACCCCATCAACAAGGGACTCGTCGCTAATTGGAACCATCCACAGGGAATGACTCCGTCTCAGCGGATTGATTTCCACGAGCAGATGAAGCGGTCTGACCAGCAGGCTAACCTTGCGGGGTTCAGCCCACCTGTGGCAGCAGGTCTGGGGTGGCTACAGCGACTTGGTACGGGGACTGCACATGCTACTGAGGAGTTCGGGCCGGGCGTCCTCGATATAGGTAAGCATCTGGGTATGGAGTCTGCGCACCTTGGCGGTCAGGTGCAGAAAGCGATGGGCCTCCGTGAGAGTAGCTACGCGAAGCGGACTCCCAGTCAAGGTCAGTACTTCAAGCAACTGGGTGAGGCACAGCTCAAGAGCTTCAAGGACTCACTCACTACTGGTCAGATCTGGACGGATCCATTCCAATTTGCGAGCAACGCGCTGATCCTCGGGTCGGCAGGTGCGGGTTTGGCGGGTCGTGCGGGTGCTATCAGTGATCTCGCAACTGCCGCTAGGGCAGGAGATATCACGTCAGCTGAGGCCATGTCGAGGATACCTGGCGTGTTGAAGCGACCGCCCACGAAGTTCCGTCGCATCCAGACCAGCCCCGATGTGGGTCCACGCATGACGTTGTACCATGGTGGACCTGCAGACCTCGAAGGTAACGGGCTTAAGGTGATACCGAAGTCTGGACCTGAGGTTCATGGTGGCAAGGGACTGTTTGCTACAAGTCATCCTGATGTGGCCAAGGTCTATGCGGATGCACACCCAGGTGAGGGTGCTGTCCATGAGATCACGGTACCTCGCAAATCGATCGCTCACGTCAAGCAGAAACTGACGAAGGACATGAGACGAGCGCTACGTCCGGTGTTCGGGGACCTACCCAAGGAAACTACAGTGGGTGACCTGTTCGCCAAGGTGAGTAATGCTCCCTCTGAGGGTCTCCATGACCTCATCAAGCCTGTGGGAGCGAAGCATGCTGTGCCCATCGACGAACTCCACGATGCGCTGTCGAGGGCTGGCATTCATGGCATCGAGTACCCCCACATCACTGACGCTGAGGACCTCGCCACTTGGCATGATGTCTTGGGCAGAGATGTCAGCGGCCCTGAGGCTGAGCGAAGCTACGAAGGCCTGAAGAACTCGAACGAGTACAAGATGTGGAATCCGGAGTTGCTGCAGAAGTTAGGACAGGAACCGCAGTTCATCGAGCCCCCAGTGTTCAGGAGCCAACTCGGGTCGATGCTACAGAGGCGTGTGCTAGACCCCGTAACGGAGAAGTCGTTGCAGCACAGGCTCTACGGCATGCGCCCCGTGATCAGAGCTCTCGGACGTGAGTTCAAGGTTCCGAACCACATGCTGGGTTTGTTGCCTGAGGGTAAGGTAGGTAAGCTTATCCGGCGTGACTGGGAGCAGCAGCAGATGATGGCTCGTGGTGTGCATGAGGTCAAGGTCGCTCGCGAGTACGGTGTCCACGGTCCGTACGGCATGGAACCGAAGGATGTCGGTGGGCCTACTGCATCTCTCCTGCGGGGGATGGAGGACATGTCCCTCTACGATCCGAGGACTCGTCAGTCTGTGATCCAGGCACTCAAGGAGACGGCGGCGAAGCATACAGATACCCTGCACCCGGAGACCCAGCGATGGATCGACCAGGTTGTAGAGGATCTCAGTAAGCAGCCTGAGTGGCAGCTCCACTTCGAGCATGACATACCCGCGTCCAGCACTGACCCGGCAGCGGACTTCCCGATCCTGCAGAGTCTGAGTGACGAGTTGGAGAACATCGTCGGGCGCCCGGCAGATGATGCCGGCACCGGGTTCGGGTTGGGCGAACATAACTGGTGGTTTGACAACAAGGCAGAAGCTGAGGCGGCTCAGAATCGTCTCAACGCTCACGCGGCGAGGATGGGCTTCACGGCGGATGGTGAAGCAACTCAGGCGGACCTCATCCCGATGCAACACGAGGACCTAGCAGAACTCCACCGCGAGGCGCGGGAACGTGGATCTAACTGGGCACCGAGAGAACGCGGACCGAGGATGACGGAAGAGGGTCATCGCATCGCCGACAAGGTGGATGCGGAGTTCGCTGCATCGAAACCTTTCTTCACGGACCTCGAGAAGCGGTTGGAAGGTATCGGCCGCAACGCACGCCTACCCGAAGCGGCACCACGACCGAGGGCTGGCCTTATAGCTCGGACGAAGAAGAAGGTAGGCCTCGGACCGAAGACGCAGGTTGTGGGCGGTGATCTCACCAGAGGCGGTACGAAGCTTGGCGTTATCAACCCGCGCACAGGCGAGGGGTTCTGGGGTGCTGACAGCATCGACGGCCACCACCAGCTGTGGCAGGAGGTCCAAGCGAAGTATCCGAACCCGAAGGATCAGGACATGTTCGTCCAGGTCCGAGCACACCATGACCCCAAGACGGATCAGTACACGGTTTCTCCCACAGAGGGTGGGCCTGATGCTCGGGTCAACAAGATCGGCAAGGCTTCCCTCGAGCGTGCCTTCGCTGAGGGTAGGCCGCCAGGCATCCATCCCGATAAGTACCTCTCGGAACCCGAGCGGGATCAGGTCGCGGAGATCCTCGAGAAGCATCGGCACCTCGACAAGAACGACATGGCGGACGAACATCTCGCCCACGTCTCAGACCTCGATAGCGAGCACATGGTACAGCTCTTCTCTAACGAGGATCCGCTGATGCATGGTGCCGACTCTGTGGAAAATATCCCAGAGATCAAGGATCTTATCGAGAAGCATGGTGGTGAGGGCACTCACTACACCTGGGAAGACCCCTCAGGCACGATCCAGGCTGCTTCCGGTTTGCCTGACGAGCTCAACCCGACAGTCGCTCACCGTACGGGTAATGTCCACTTCAAGAACGGTGAGGATGCTCGTCGCTTCGAGAAAGAGTTCCAGGACAAGATCTCGTCAGAGATGGATATCCACCCCCACTACCACCACATCAACCCCGATACAGAGGGGGACATCCCCGACGACCTCCAGACGTGGAAAGATATCTTCTCGCCTGGTGCTTCAGGCCACCGCAACAACGAGGCTTACGCTCGTGCAGTACTGAAGGACCTCGAGGGCCTCACGAAGGAGATGCACCCTGGCGAGTTGCAGAAGATCGCCTACGCTCGCGGTGGTGCTGAGGCGCTCGCTGACAAGTGGCACACCATCTTCAACGGATTCCCCGGCGCGTCGGAGACTGTCCTGAGGGGTAACCCTGAGGATTACGTTGCTGTCCGCAGGCCACCGTCGAGGGAGTCAATCGAGAAGGAGTCCAAGGGCTTCTCCAGCGAAGCATCAGTCGCTGCGCGTCAGAAAGAGATGATCGTAGAGAACCCGAAGGTCTTCATGAAGGATCCCCACAACTACAGCTACATACCTAAGGGCGCGTGGCAGCGGATGAAGTTCGGTCAGCGGGATATGGGTGGTGCTGGTACCGTGATCAACGGTATTGATACGCTCACCCAGATGATCCGCGCCGGTCGGTTCCTCCACCCAGGTTACCTCGCGTGGGCTGTACAGAACGGAATCCTTCACCTCTCGCAGGCGGGCATGTACGCGATCCGTAACGCCATGCAGCATAAGACAGAACTCGCGAAGATGGATCACGAGCACCTCGCAGCGTGGGACAACTCTGTGGGCGCAGGTCACTTCGGTGGCGGTATCTCGCGTGCCACAGCGGGTAGCGAGTCGTCGAAGTTCTCTGGGCTTACGAAGGCGCTAGCCAGTAAGTGGCATGAGGTAGACGATAAGTACTGGCGTCGTCTGTCGTTGATCCATGAGCTCAACCGTGAGGGTTACCACAATGCTGAGTCGTGGATGAAGTTGATGGATGAGAACCCGCAGCGGTTCCGCAACATCGCGCGGAAAGCTCAGCAGCATGCCATCGACTACAGCGAGATGGGGCCAGGCGAGCGGGCGACGCTCCAGAAGCTTTTCACGGCGTGGGGCTGGACGCGAGGCGCATCGACGTACACCATGCGCTTCCCGTTCGAGCACCCCATCCAGTTCGGTGGTGCGACGGTTGCTGCACGTCAGGGTCAGAAGAAACTCGACGAGTACTACGCCGGTCACAATGGTATGGTGCCTGACTGGCTTCGAGGTGACCTGCCCATAGGTAAGGGCAATAGTCCTCTACTGGCTGAGACGGGAATCTTCAACCCCGCTGAGACTCTAGGTCAGCTTATGGGTGCGTTGCCTGGTTTGGTCCATGGGCAAACGGAGAACCTACAGTCGATGGAAGCCCCCGCACCTAACTTCCTCGAGGAGTTAATGGCTGGTCAGACTCGGTACGGACAGCAATTGAGAGGCAGTCAGCGTGTCTCCACGCCTCTGTGGGATCTCATCCGTCGGTTCGAGCCGGCTGCTGCGTTGAGTAGCGCCCTCGAGTCCAAGAAGGGTGGTGGCACGTTCAAGCAGGGTCCGTTGGCTGCGGCTTCCATGTTTGGTGGTATCCCCCTCACTCAGCTTCGTAGCGCCGATGAGACGGCTGCGTTGGGTATGAAGGACTACGAGCAGTCACTCTCTCGTCCCGACGAGATCAAATTCCGCTACAACTACAGCCTCAATCAGTTCCCACGCGAGCTCAAGCTCTACAACCACAAGAACGGGTCGCCGCTTGACCGTCAGTCCATCGCCGCGATCAAGGGCGACATGGAGGCTGTCGAGCAGCGGGATCTGTGGCAGTACAAGTACGCGCAGGCGCATGGTGCAAACTCGATCCGTAGTTTGCCGGCGATTAACCGCGCGCAGGCTGGCATAGCATTTATGACTCAGCACAAGTACTTCACCCCGGAGGTCGCACGCGAGGCACAGCAAGCGATCAACCAAGCCAAGACCGAATCTGATATGGATACGGTGGCGACACAGATCTGGGCATACCACCGTATCGGCAACATCGTGAACCAGTGGAAGGCTGCGATCAAGAAGATGCAGCCACAACCGTTGCAGGCATCGAGGTAATGGCTGACGCCACCCACCTATACTCAGGCTTCATCAAGGCGGCATCTCGCCAGTACGGCATCCCGGAGAATCTACTCCGACGGGTGATCATGGCAGAATCAGGTGGGAATGCTCACGCACGCTCGCCGGTAGGCGCGCTCGGGCTTATGCAGTTGATGCCGGGTACGGCAAGGGGTCTAGGTGTTGAGAATCCCTTCGATCCGCGAGAGAATATCATGGGCGGGTCGAAGTATCTCGCCGAGCAGTTCCACAAGTTTGGTAGCTGGCGCAAGGCACTCGCCGCGTACAACGCTGGCCCAGGTGCTGTGGTCAAGTACGGCGGTGTACCTCCATTCTCAGAGACCCAGAACTACGTCCACGAGATACTTGGTGGTCTTCCAAATGTGGGAGCAGCTTCTCCTATGTTGCCTTCGGCTGCCACTGCCTCGGCCGGGCCGGGTGTTAGCGCTCCCACACCTGCACCTCACATGCCTAACTTCCTCGCGATGGCGAATCGCTTCGCTACACCGCCACCCCCTGAGAGCACCCTTGGGCTTCTCAACGACTCCGACACCATCCTCGGCCATATAGCTTCGATGCAGCGGGAGGCAGGATCACCGATGAGTTTCCTACAGCCACAGCAAAGGCAGCAGTTGCTTGGTCAAGGACCAAGTGCAGGTCAGGGCAGAGGGGGTCCTAAGGGTGGGGGCCAGACTCAACTACCACCGTTGATGGTTCCCCACATTGGCGGCTTGCATGGGGCTCTGTCGGGCAACGTCCCGATGATCACTGGCGCGAGGAACTCGAAGATCGGTTCGGAGCGCTACCCCAACTTGAGGTTCGCTGGGCATGTGGACTGGCATCACGTCAACCCGCGTCTCCTTATGGCTATCGACAAGGAGGCGAAGAAGATGGGTGCTGTGGCCACCATCATCTCCGGCTACCGAAGCAACAAGTATTCCTCCCGAGTCGGTGGGTTCGCAGGGGATCCCCACACCAAGGGGTTGGCTGTGGATGCGTACATCAACGGCCACCCCATCGGGGACGTCGTGTCACCGGAGGTGTGGCATAAGCTTGGCATCCGGTCTGGTAATGCCCCAAACTTCTACCGGGGCAAGAAGGATCCCGAGCATCTTGACCTCATAGGTGTCCCGCTCGGGAAGTGATTACGTCCCCGCTCCGTCGCAGCTGTCGGGGGCGTAATGGAGGGTGGGAGGTTCGCTGATCGGCCTCCCACCCTCGCAACGCGATGGGTGTCAGCGTGTCGGCATCACGAGGAGAGTAATTAGAAGATCCCCTCGGACGAAGAGACGCATGAGTCGAGTCATCGCGTCGTCACGAACGTCGGAGTCTTGTCAGACGCCGCAAAAGTAGCGCGTCCGAGGCCAAGGACTGTAGCCGCGCACGAGGACTGCTTTCACCCCGGCGCGGACTTGCACTCGCCACGGCCAGTGATCGGCCGTTCCCCACCTCCTATACGCTCGCGGACCGTATGCCCGCATGAAGGAACGATCCATCTGTAAGCCGCCCCAGTAGGGGGCGTAGGGATCAGTCCACGAACCCTCGTACCTGTGGATACATAAGAGAGCCCGGACGATGCTGGGGTGCTTCCATCTAGCTTCCGCGCTTCCTACTACTACCGTTAGGTAGATCGAAGCGGTACACAGTACCACCATGGCGAGACGCAGCACGTTCTACCTCCCTGTCGATCTTCCCTAGCAAGGTAGATACCTGCCCGACCGTTGTGAACACCGCGGCAACGCCGCCGGCTTCAGCGATTTCGTCGAGCACGTGG
>Ga0126379_10001265_pt1 | contig 15190 bp, 13 predicted proteins | sample PanSoiMetPlot_24_FD_92640 | JGI IMG/M metagenome (GOLD analysis project Ga0126379, IMG submission 92640) | Tropical forest soil microbial communities from Panama - MetaG Plot_24 | ecosystem: Environmental > Terrestrial > Soil > Tropical forest > Bulk soil | place: Panama | collected 2016-02-17 | reverse complement strand
TCGCCATCTGAGCCTTGAGATGAGCTTGCGCGCGATCCAACCTCTTTCGCGAATAGGTGGCTCCGGTCTTCACAGAGAAGCCGCGAATTCTCGCTCTGAAAGAGCGCAAGCTTCGTTGCAGGCTTTGAGCATCGGCTGGCGAGATACCTGTGAGCTGAATATTCCCGAAGTGAGCGCGGCGTTTCAGGCGGGTTAGAAAAATGACGTTCACGAGATGGTTCTTCGAGTCCACTTGCAACTCCGGCTCCACGGTGGCAAGGAAGTAGCCGGTCTGGTGAAAAAAGTCAGTCAACTGCGCGAGGGACTTTTCCACATGATCCTTGGTATAAGGCTCCTGCCGCGAATACTCGGCCACCTGCAGTAGCCGCGGATACGAAAATTTGTCGACTGCTTTCGGGAACTGAAAGACTCCGAAATAGTAGGCAGGCTGAAGCACGAAGAGAACGCGCAATCCCTCGGCCTCCGGCGTTACCTGCACCTTCACGTCTTGAAAGCCGGCCTTCTTCAGGCTGGCGACGGTTTCGTCGATCTTCTGTTGCGAATAGGGCGTGTTGGGCTGCTGGGCGAGCTCGAGATGCGGCAGTCGTGCCTGATCCGGCTGCCCTGCCAGACTAACCGATGAGACGGTTTGCCCTTCATACGAATAGACCGGCGCAGCCTGCTCCTGCTGCTGCGACACCGCGAACTGGCTGACCCCCAGGATTGCTCCCCAAAAGATCGATAGGGCTATTGCGTAAAACGCTGTCCTCCTGCCGCACAAGCTTGTGAGACACGTCTGCCCCATGATGTTTTGGATGAAGCTGCTCACTCACGCTGATGCCAGTCGAGCAATTATGGCCCCCAGTTACAGCGGACAACCCGGGACGCCAACATGTGCCAGAACTTGGTGGCCTGGACTAGCGTCGGCGTCGACATGACGCGAAGGCCCATCATCGTTTCAAGCTCCGCCTTTTGGATCCTGCGCTTGATTCCCTCACGCGCTGCTTCAGGAGGGATTCTCGAAGATTTGCCGCCAGATGTCTTTCGGATGCGCCAGGGGCAGCTGTGCGCTTGGGATGAACTTCACTTAGGACGTATTTCGAAAACTTCGAATCTTCGGGAGCAATTCAGAGCCTGAGGAGATCGCATCCGCAACTCTGAGAAGCTGCTCCTGCGCGGAGTCTTGTCGCTCCCAAATTGAACTTGCTTACCGACTGCTCTTGATGCTAACTCTTTGTTCTTGAGCTTAGCTCATGTTCCAACGCTAGCCAGGACCTGTTGTTCACTTGAGGAAGGTAATTTGCCCATCCAGATTGCCTTTACCGTCCCAGTGTCGTCGACCACCAGCAAAGTGGGTGTCCCCAATATCTGAATATCCGGCAAAGATGAACGCCGTATCGCGTCCACGGAAACCCCCTCACCATCCAGATAAGCCTTGGCTTGTTCCTGTGGCTGTGGAAAAACCGCAACCACCTTTATGTGCTGCTCCTGACATTTCTTGACCAGTTCTTTGTAGAAACCCGCGCTCTCAGTACAAAACTGGCATGTCGTGGAGAGGGCTAATACCATGCTTTTCTTGTTAGCCTTCCAATCCACACCTTTGAGTTCGAACTTCGCACCCACGGGCAACGTCTGAGGAGAGCCAGACTGGCGTGACCATCGGCCGGTCAACCACAGACAAAGCGCCAACAACACGACGATAATGATCCCGGCATTGGCGCCAACCTCTATTTTCTTTGCAATTGTGCCGCTGTTCATTTTGCCTTCCTGGCTCTCCGCGAAAGTTGTTCTTAACGATGTTGAACGGCAGGATCCTTGTCGGGCAAGAAGCCCACCGTGCTGACTGAGGCGATGTCCAGCCAAATGCTGTAAATCCTAACTTCCCGGACATTACTAAACGTTCAGCAGGAGCTTATGCAATCCAGAAAGTCGGGCTGACAGAATTCGAAGCATCCCTCACCCGGTTGATGGGGAAGGCTGCGACATACGCTAAGGCATGACTGAAACGCCGCGTTGCAGTCGCTAAAACAGCTGAACGCTTCCGCCCGGGTGGGCTGGGCTAGGCTTACAAGAGAAAATACCAAAGCAGCGAGAATTGCTACTCTGGATAGGGGTCGAAGAATCTGTTTCATGGAAATCTCTGTCTCCTTTGCTGCATGCCTCTATTGGCATGACTATTTCCGGGACAAGTATAAGAGTAAAGACCAAGATAGTATAGAACTATTTTTAAACAAGTAAGTTTAGTGGCTATCCATTATCTATTAGGACACTATACTATCTATCTAGTTTGAGATAGTTATCGCTCCACATAGCCGGTATGCAGTAACTAAAACAACATGCGGAAATAGAAGGATGCTTCATCGAAAATGAGTAAGGCTATAAGCATACATAGCTAATTTGTAGCGCTAGTAGGAGAGATCTACTTTCTTGGCTCTCTCAAGCCGATCCCCAACTACCGGCATTTCTTGTAAAGAGATCTGCGCTCGAGAGCCGGCTTGTTGGCAGTGTTGGTGAATGAGGACAACGTCGAGGGAATCGCGAGCTGCAGATTTATCAGAATCAATGCTGGATCGAAATGGCGCCGGATAAGGCAGTCCTGCCGGCAGGCGCGGCGTGCGGGAATCGGCCGGGAGTGCGGAGCGGGAGAGGGGGAGCTCTATGCCGAAATCGCGAGCGCCCTTTACGAGGGACTCACTGGCGATGATCTGATCTGCAATGGTGGGCCCGGTAGGATTCGAACCTACAACCAACAGATTATGAGTCTGCTGCTCTAACCGTTGAGCTACAGGCCCCCGATGCACTCAGTTTCGCACAGCCCGAGGGGATTGCCAAAAATGCTCCGCCAAAGGCGGACCAAACGTCGCCGCGATTCGTGATTGACGACGGTGTTTGTCAATTGTAGCAATTCCGCTGAGCGTGCTATAACCGGGCACGAGGAGGGAGCCCCATGAATCGAGCAAGAGTGTGGCTAGTGCTGTCTTTGCTGATGTCAGGGATTAGTGCAGCCCAGGGCCCGACTCGCCCGTCGGCAGGTGCGCCCCGTCCCGCCAGCCGGCAAAGCCGGAGCCAATACATCAATTACCTGCAAACGTCGCTCACGAAGGGGACGCAGTGGGCCGTATTCGAGAACAACAATCCGCAGCTATGGGGCAAGGTCAGGCAGACTGCGACCAACTTTCTTACGAATGAGTGGAAGCAGGGCAAGCTGCGGGGCTCGAGTCCTCACGAAGCCTTCTGGGTCAAATGCGATAACACAACAATGACGCAAAACGATCTCGATAACGGGCGGCTGATTCTCCAGGTTGGAGTGGCTCCGGTGCGGCCGGCAGAGTTTGTGACGATTCGCATCACGCAGCGTACTGCTCGTCGCAAGTAGGACCAAAATCTCACCACTGATGACACTGATCGCACTGATACCAGGAAACCAAAAACCGATCAAACTCAATCAGCGTAGATCTGTGAAATCAGTGTTATCAGTGGTAAGGTATTGGCCCGCGACGGATGTTATCCCTTCAAATTCGCTTCAGCTCAACGCGTAAGAGAAGTTAAAGAGAATGTTTAAAACATCTCGATAGAGTGAGAAGGCCCTCCATGCTAGGCTCCAATCCGCCTGCCTTCCCAACGGCTGCGGCACTTCCTAAAGTGAAACTCGTTGCATCGCTCGACGGGTAACACGCTTTGACGAGGCAGAACCTGAGGCGAACCACAGTAGGAGTCAGCTCCTTAGGAGGATCACCATGCTAAACAAGGCCAAACAGTACCCGATGATTGCAGCAATGGTTTTCGTCTTGCTGGCAATCCTTTTCGCTGTTTCCCGGTCCCAGAACGTACAAGTCACAGGCGATTCGCGCGCGGTCGCCGAGCCGGTGTTCCCACCGGCCTGCACGGTCCTGACAGCTCAACAGACCGCCGGCAGTCTGAATGAAAGTCTGCTCGATACCTCACGCATTCAGAGCGCCATCAATAATTGTCCGGTCGGACAGGCAGTTGAGCTGGAAGCTTCCGGTCCATTGAACGCGTTCCTCATCCAGCCAATTACGATCAAGGCCGGGGTCACGCTGCTTGTGGACGCCGAAGTCATCGTTTTCGCCTCCATCAATCCGGCGGACTACAGCTGCCCCCTGAAAAACTGGTGCACACCTCTTATCACGATTGCCACCAATTCCGCCCCCAATCCCGGCTCCGGGCTGATGGGATACGGAATCATCGATGGACGCGGCGGCTGGACTTTAACCGGCAAGAGCAGTTCCTGGTGGTCGGGCGGGTCGGATGCCCGTCCCAGGCTGGTTTATCTGGGCGATTTCATGAACAACGTGAACGCGGATAATTTCACGCTGTACAAGATCACGCTGCAGAACTCGCCCAAATTCCACTTCTCGGGGATCAGCAACAACATGACTGCCTGGGGGGTGAAGATCACCGCGCCCGGCAACTCCCCGAATACCGATGGCATAGATCCTTCGGCTTCCAACAATTTCACCATCACTCGATCGTATATCTCCGATGGTGACGATCACATTGCTTTGAAAGCCGGAGTCGGTCACGTGTCGAACGGTACGATCTCGTTCAATCATCTCTTTTCCGGCCATGGCATATCGGTAGGAAGCGAAACGAATGCCGGAGCCAACAACGTTCTGGTCACCGATGACGTGATCGACAACAACTCGGCGTATAACGCGTCATCGCGCGACTCGATCCGCATTAAATCCGACTCCAGTCGCGGTGGCGAAGTCCATGACTTCCTTTATCGCAACCTCTGCATTCAGAACGGCGGCCATACCTTCGTCTTCAACCCCTTTTATACGTCTGCGACCGGGAACCTCTTTCCCAACTTTCACAACATCACCTTACAGAATGTGACCGTGCTCAACCGGGACGAAAGCCTTACCTTCGAGGGCTACAACGCGAACGGCGTCGTGAATCCACTGACCCTGACCTTTGACAATGTAAATCTCGTGGTCTTCAAGAGCAGCGATTTCCAATCCAGCCAGGTGGCAAACGCTCAGTTCACGTTGGGACCGGGCCAGGTCAATTTTGCTTCCACCCTCGTGGCTGCTGCTCCCAATGACACGAATGTGACCGTGAGCAATCACATCAGCACCAGCCAGCCTTTCTACGACTGCACCAACAGATTTGTCTATGCAGCCGGGGAGCTGTTCTCAAAGACCACTTCCGTGGCGCCTGGTCAATCCCTGACCTTGACCGCGATTGTGCAGCCGATCGTAGCGAGTGAGGACGCGAGCGGAACCTCGATCAATGTAGGCGCTGCGTCAGCGCCGACCGGCACGCTTACGATTTTCGATAACGGAACAGCTGTAGCCACGGCCGCATTAGCTCGACCGGCAGCCTCTTACCAAAACTCCAATCAGCGTTCGCTGACCCATATCACGATTCCCAGCGTGAGCGCTGGCTCGCATACTTACACGGCCCAATACTCCGGCGATGGCAACTTTGGGGCGATGAGCTTTGGTTCGTTCACCGTCAACCTCGGGGGGCCAACTCCAACCCCCACTCCAACGCCAACCCCAACTCCGACACCAACCCCCACTCCAACGCCAACACCTGCGCCTACGCCAACACCTACGCCTACGCCAACACCAACACCTACGCCTACGCCAACCCCCACTCCAACGCCAACACCTACGCCTCCGCCAGGCAGCCAGGTTAGCGTCACTCTGAAATCGATTAGTCCGAACCCTACTACCGTCGGCACGTCAACCACTGCCAGCGTGCATTTTGAGGATACGGGTACCGGAACCACTGACATCACCGTGATCCTCACAGAGAACATCGTGAACTCCGCGGGAACGGTGCTGAAGACGCAGCACACCAGCTTGAGTATGCATACCGGAATCGCGAAGGGTCTTTCCACCAGTTTCACGCCTTCGGCAAGTGGAACCTACACCGTTCAAGGCATAGCCAAGGACTCGTCTGGCAATGTGCTTGGGCAGAACCTGAGCGTGGGTACGATTACGGTGAAATGAGGTAACGCAAAAACCTTACCACTGATGAACACTGATCACACTGATACGTACAATGCAAACAGAAAGTGTATGAATCAAGGAATGTGAATCAGTGAGATCAGTGTCATCTGCGGTAAGGTTTGTTTATTTCCGCAGTTCCCGCAAGTCGATTCCGAGCTGTTGACACTTTTTATAAAGGTGACTGCGCTCCAAGCCCAGGGCTTTGGCAGTGTTGGTGATGTGGTGGTTATGGCGCTTGATCTCGTCGAGGATCATCTGCCGTTCGAACTGCTCTACGCGTTGGGAGAGCGTCCCTGAAGCCGCAAACGAAGTCTCTGGGCCTTGGCTCGCTTGCGAGGGCAGCGCAGCGGCTACCGTGTCTCCCGTCACTTGGCCGCTGTCGGCAAAGAGCAGGATGCGTTCCACGACGTTCCTGAGTTCCCGAATATTTCCAGGCCAGCTTTGTGCCTGGAGCGCATGCAGGGCGTCGTCATCAAACGTGGCCTCTTTCCATCCGTTTTGTTTCGCGATCTGCGAGGCAAAGTGCCCGACCAAAGCCGGCACGTCTTCCAACCGCTCGCGCAGGGGAGGCAGCACGACAGGGAAGACATAGATGCGGTGGAACAAATCCTGGCGGAAACCGCCCTGGCGGACCTGCTCTTCGAGATTGCGATGTGTGGCCACCACCACGCGCACGTTCACTTTGACTGGCTTGTCGCCGCCGATGCGCTCCACCTCGCCCTGCTCCAGGACACGCAGCAATTTAGCCTGCATGGCGAGGGGCATGTCGCCGATCTCATCGAGGAACAGCGTGCCTTCGTGCGCCTGCTCGAATTTGCCGATATGACGGGAGGCAGCTCCCGTGAACGATCCTTTCTCGTGGCCGAACAGCTCCGATTCAATCAGCTCCGCCGGCACCGCGGCACAGTTCAGCGTGATGAACGGTCCCTGGCTGCGGGGGCTCTTCTCGTGTATGGTACGCGCGATCAGCTCTTTGCCTGTCCCGGTTTCCCCCAGAATGCAGACCCGCGTCTCACTCGCCGCCACCCGTTCGACCTGGGCCATGAGCCGGCGCATCTTCTCGCCGGTGAAGACCAGCCCTGCGCCGCCTAACTGCTGGCGAAGTTGCAGGTTCTCCTCGCGCAGGCGCTCCATCTTGAGCGCATTCTGCAGGGTGAGGAGCAGCTTGTCCGTGGAGATCGGCTTTTCCAGGAAATCCATTGCGCCCAGCTTGGTGGCCTTCACTGCCATCTCGATGTGCGCTTGCCCGGACATCATGACCACCGGAGTGGCTACTCCGGCAGCGCGAATTGCTTCCAGAAGTTTCAGGCCGTCCATGCCGGGCATTACGACGTCGGAAAAAATCAAGTCGAACTTCTCCGACTTGAGTATCTCCAGCGCGCGCGCCGGCTGATCGCATACCGCGGCTTCGTGGCCCGCCAAACGAAAGGCGCGGGAGAGCGACGCCAGAGTGTTGGCGTCATCGTCGATGATGAGGAGAGAACCCTTCATAAAAGAGCAATTAGCAAATAGCAATTAGCAGTTAGCAAAAGCAAAAAAGCAATTAGCAGTTGGCAGTTAGCCCAACCCATCCCTACTCAACTTCTCCCTCAAGTTTTTCTTTCCGAACCGACCTTCCGGGTTAGAGCAACCAGCATTCGTTTCAAATCCAGCAAGTCTTTGCGAACAGCATCATAATTCGATTGCGAGAGATATCCGAGATCTTTAGCCAGAAGGAAGTGATACTCGAGTTCACTGGCCGAGCCACAAGCAATTTGCAGGAAGCGATGTAACTCAGTATTTCCGACGCGCCCACAGCCCTCGGCAATGTTGGCGGGAATCGAGGCGCTGCACCTGCGAATCTGGCTCGTCAGTCCAAATAATTCCTGCTTTGGGAATTCGCCGGTGATTTGGTATGCAATCAGGGTCATCTTGTGCCCTTTTTCCCAAACGTTCAATTTACGAAAGTCTTTCACTCCGCGCCTCTAGCTAATTGCTAACTGCTAATTGCTAATTGCCACTCTTCACGTCGACGCTCCCTGTCGCTCGTCAGCTTCAGCATTGCCCGAGAAGAGCGGGAGTTCGATACGAAACGTCGTGCCAAAGTTTCTTGTGCTGCTGACGGAGATTTTACCGTGGTGATCGCTCACGACGGACTGCACGATCGCCAACCCCAGGCCTGTACCGTGTTGTTTGGTGGTGTAGTAGGGAGTAAACAAGCGCTCGCACTCTTCTGAAGTCAATCCCTGGCCGGTGTCAGAAAGCTCGAAGACGACGGAAGTGTGATCGAGTTCCGTGCGAAATGTAAGTGTGCCGCCCTGGGGCATAGCGTCAATGGCGTTGAGCACGAGGTTTTCAACAACCCGGCGCAACAGCACCGGATCGCCATTCACCGGCGGCACGCCGTCCAGACGGAGATCGGTGTGAATGGCTGCGGGTCCGTGCGCGAGCTGCGCTTGAAAAAGCTGGACCACGCTGCGAATCATCTCCTCCAGATTGACTTCCTGAAGTTGCGGCGCGGGCATTTTGGAGAAGTCGCTGAAGCGCCCGATGATGGTTTTCAGGTTGGTGATCTCCGCCAGCAACGTAGCCGTGCTCTCACGAAAGACCTCGTCGAATTGCTCTGGAGTATTCTCCCGGGCGCGGAGCAGGTTCTCCACCGTGATCTGCAACGGGAATAGCGGGTTCTTGAGTTCGTGGGCCAGGCGGCGTGCCAGCTCGCGCCACGCGGCGACGCGTTCACTTTGCACAAGGCGTTCGCGCTGTTCGATCAACTCACGCGTCATCTGGTTGAAAGCCGTGGCAAGTTTGCCGATCTCGTCCTGCGAGCCGGGCTCTACGGCCACGTCCCAGTCTCCCTGGCCGATTTGTGCCGTGGCGTCGGCCAGCCGTCGGATGGGCCGGCTGATGCGCGCGGCTACAATGCCGCTCGAGATCACGCCCAAAAGCACGCCCAGCCCGGCGATCATCAGGCTGACATTGCGGATGTTCTTTTCGAGCGCCGTCTCCTGGTCCAACGAGTTGCCGACCAACAGCACCGCGGGCACGCGGTCAGTGTAGCCACGCAACGCGACAGCATGTACGATCTCTTCTTGCGGTGCGTCCGGCCCCCAATTGATGGTGTCCGACTCTTCGTCGTGCTTGTCCATGGCTTTCTGGATCAACGGCTGCAATTTCGCGGCATCGAAACTCGTTTTTGCCGCGCTCAGTATCTCTGGAGAACCTTGTTCCGGCACGCTGTAGATGGCAACGCGCAAACCTTCCGGTGGCGCCAGCGATTGCAACACGGCATCGAGCTTTCTCCCGCCGATCAGGTAGAAATTCACGCCCTGCGTGCGCACCGTGCGCAGGCAGAGCAGCGCGAGCACATTGCCCTGCGCCGTTTCCACGTGCTTGAGGAAGGCCTCCTGTGGCAGAGGCTGCCGAGTCGCGGCATCACCCAAAAACCAGCGTTCCTTGTAGCCGAAATGTACCGGCCAGTGCGCAGAAGAAATAATGGTGCCGTCCGGAGCGATCAGGTCGAGGAAATCCAGCCGCTGGGCCGCGGCATAACCGGCGGCTTCGTTCACATGGTTGGCGTACTCGCCACCGTTGTAAAGCTCGATGACCGTCCGCAGCATCGAGTCGGAATTGGCAATGCTGTCCACTGCGCGAGTGACCTCTTGGCCTTCATGATCGAACTCGCGCTGAAACTGATGCACCAGTCCCGCAGTGCGTTCTTTCTCGATCTGGCGGAAGGCTTCGTGAGCGCGCTCTTCAATCAGCCAGGCGACGGCGCCCACACTGGCTGCAATGCCGAGCGCGACAAGCAGAAGAAGTTTGGCCCGGAGCGACACTTAGCGTGCTCCTTCTTCTTTCGAAGTCCCGACCCTGATATCGCGGAGCGGGAGAAGGGGAGGGATCCCTACCCTGCACAAATTGCCAGGATTGCCAACATTGGTAATTGTCAAAGTGTAAAGCACATGACTCCGGCAGTTTCGGCGATCTTTGGCAGTCTTGGCAATCTTGGCAATACTCATAGTGATCCCTCCGCCTTGCGGCGTTCGCGACTTCGGAGTTAGTGTGCTCCTTCCACCCAGAGCTGATCGAGGTCCCAGGCGCCGTTGGGAAGCTGCTGCCAGTTGCGCGCGTTGGCGTTGAGCCAGACGGCTTGTGACACGCGGGCTACGGGGATCACGCGATAGCTCTCGAGGGCCTTTCGCTCGATCTCGTACAGATCTTCCGGACGCGCGGCGGCGAGCGCGGCCGAGGCGGTGTCAGAGTCCATTCTAAGATCGGCGGCCAGCGCGGCCAGGGCGACGCCAGGCTCCAGCGACGGGAGCGCAATCCGCAACAAGATAGCGTCGGCGTTCAGCGTGGCTTGTGCGGACTTCTGGTTGACATGTGCGTCACCGTACGGCTGCACTTTGATTCCGACCTCGCGCGCGTCCACCGCGATTCTCTCCGCCACCAGTTTGGTTAAGGGATCGGCAAAATCATAGGCCAGTGAGATGGAGGGCGCGGGCCCCGTCACGGCGGCTTCGGCCACGAGCTTGCGCGCTCGCTCTGCGTCTTGAGCCGAGGGAAACAGAAACTCGTAACCGGTCAGCCACTGCGGCAGCAGTGCGGCAGCCGGAGCGCCCTTCTTCTGCAACAGAACGTTACTGATGGCAGTCCGGTTCAAGGACGCAGCCAGCGCCTGGCGTACACGAGGGTCAACAGCTCTTTTGCCCGACCTGCCCGGCGAAACCGTGTCGGGCTGGAGGAACATGATCACCAACAGGTCGGCGGGGCGCGACAGAGAGACGATCTGCCCAGTTTGATCGAGAACACGAAGCTGGTCCACGGTAATCTGTGCGGCAGCGTATCCGTTCAGCTGGCGCTGCACCAGTTGCTCACGGAGAGAAGCACCCATTTGAAACTCGATGGAATCAGGATACGCTCGGCCGCCCCAGTAATCCTCGTTCATTTGCAGAACGGCGCGTTCGCCGGGTTGCCATTCGCCCAACTTGAATGCGCCGGTGCCGAGCAGAGAACCATCCGGCTGGCGTTTGACGATCGCGAACTTGCTGAGCGCCAGCGCTTCCGGCATATGCCAGACGGGCGAAGCCGACTCAATGCTTACGGTCTGCCGGTCAAACTCGGTGATCTTCCAATCTGGCCGGGCGTTTTTCAGGCTGGCGACGACGTCGCCGGCAGTCAGCGGCGAGCCGTCAGTGAAGCGGGCCAGGCGCAAACGAAACTGCCACACACGCCGCGCCGGATCTGCGCTCCAAGATGCAGCCAGCCGTGGATGCACCCGCCCCTGGTCGTCTACAGAAGTGAGTGTCTCAAACAGCAGATTGGCCACCCGGTCGCGTTCTGCGGGATGGTCTTCGTCCGTGGACGGGTCGAGCAAAGTCACGCGATGCTGCAGCAAAATGCGCGCCGTCCCACCGTAACGTGGGCGCAAACTGGCAAGACCGTTGGCCGCGAACGCCACCAGACAGCTAATTGCAGCTAACCGTGAAAATGAGAGCTTCATATTTTCCCGTAACCGGCGACTGCATCACGACGTTGACTGCATCGCCGTTCTTTCCTGAAGTCCACATCGCCGCCACCGGGCCCAGCAGGTCCACCGCCGGGCTGACGGTCTGGGCTTCGCGCCCGGCAATCTCGACGGCCTGTAACGTGTCGGGCCCCGTGTTGTCCGTGGGCGCGCTCGCCACCAGTTGCCATCCGGACCCGCAACCAGAATGCAACGCGGCAAGAGTGCTGCCCCAGCCGTTGAAAACCGCCGCAGGAGTCGATAGATCATTCTGGTAAAGCCGCGCCCGGCCGTCGGTTCCGGTAAATAACCAGTACGGCTGATCGCTCGCGGTCCACGCCGCGGCGGAAAAGAAAGGACCCACCGCGTCCCCCGCGCGCGGTCCGGAAAGAATGCCGGTAAAGAAATTTCGGCGTGTGCTGAAGAACGCCACCAGCTGTCCCTGGTCGATTGGCCAAGGGTCATCCCTGGGGCTGCACTCGAGCGCTGGCTGCGAGAGCGACCCGGCGCAACGAGTGCCAGGAAGGTAAGCCGTCACTTCGTGCCTGTTCACCAGCAGCCGTCCGCGCAGGTCGCGCGGCCAATTCTGGCTATGGGCGATGGCCAGCACGCTGCGCATGCGCCATTGACCGTTATCTTTCGTGTACGCGGAAATCTGGCTTGGTTCCAGGACGACGAGGTTCTGGTTGTCGACGAAAAAGTCGAGGATCGGCGTTTCCTGCTGCCAGACCGAAGACTTGCGCAACGTGAGTGTGGGCGCCCGCTGCGGACCGGCGCGCTCGGCCCGCGGCAGTCTCTTCATCACGATTTGCCGGCCTGGACCTTGCTGGATAACGCCGACCCAGACATAACCCTGCCAGTCTTCCGAAAAGGTGACGTGCACCTCGGCCATGGCCAGCTCCGGTTTCACTATGCGCACGCCGGCCTCGCGAAAGCCGGCCATGATGGCGTCCTTCGCCGCATCTTGCGCTTCCGGGGCCAGCGAGGAGATGTTTTCGAAACTTACCGTGACTGCGGAAGGTCTCCCTGCGCGGGAAAGCACCTCTTGCACAAAGCTACTGGCCGCCGCAGTTGGCGGGGCCGGGCCGTTTTGCTGGGCGGTGGCGCCGGCAATGAAGGCAAGGAAAATCAGGACAGAGAAACAGGGTTGGAAACCAGTCTTTGCCATGTGCCGGAAGCGCGAAGTATAGCATTTTTTCTGTACTCTCGAGCGTAGCGAGAGACCACTATCAGCGCGTTGGCGTGTGGCTTGAAGAACCAGCATCTTTGGTTACGTAGTTGTTACTTAGTATTTAGTACTTAGCTTTCAAGCGCTTCACGAACTTGTTTTTGCTGAATACCAATTACTAAGTAATAAATACTCAAGGTGAAAGACTTCCGCTGGAGCGGGCCTGCCCCGGCGGAGGCAGGACCCGTTTGAATTTCCAGCGGAATCTTGAGTCGAGGGACCTCCTGTCACTGGTGGTTAGTCGCGCAGATCGTACAGCGCAACGGAATCCACCAGCGGCACGATCAAATGCACGCCGGGATAAAATGTGCCTGGGCGCGTCCCGGAAGTCTGACTCACTCTGATGCCACCCATCCCACTGGGCACCACCGCAATGCCCGTAGCGAGAAGGAGTGGCAGCCAGGCTCCGAGAAACGCCCATTTGGCAGTAGTCCAGATCAGATGCGGTCTTACCGGTAAGTTATCCACCACCCCGCCGAGCGAAGCGCTCGTCGGGGACTCCGGCAAGGGAGCTATATGGGTCCGCGTCTGGCGGTGATACTGGACAACCCTGTAAAGATTGTTCAGCGCAATGGCTGCGGCCCACCCCAGCAGGCCCCAGCCGGTGATCAACAGCAGGTACTTCAAAAACAACATTCGAATCTCTCCCTGGAGATCGGGCGATCAGGTGGCCGGTCCATCGTGTCTCCGCGGCATCGACCCCTCATCGCTCCGCCGATCGACCGGCCGCCTGATCTCCCGACCTCGCTCTCCGGGGCACCGGCTCCAACCGGTGCCCGCGTCCTAACTCTTACTGGTCTTCACCCGTCGTGGCGTTGGCGGTCGCAGCGGAAGCCACCTGCGTTTCCGTCTTCGTGTTCGTTGCCGCGACAACCGTGTTGGTGTTCGCCGTGAACAGAGCAGCGGTCAGCTCGTCGCGCTCGCCGTGGATGGAAACCTGGTCACCGACCTGTACCCGGCTGTAGAGCTCTTCCACGTCCTTTTTCTTCATGCGGAAGCAGCCGTGCGAAACGGCTTTGCCCACTGAACTCTGCACATTGGTTCCGTGGATGCCGTATCCCTTCAAGCTGAGTCCCATCCAGCGCGTGCCGATGGGATTGTTTTTGCCCGGCAGAACTTCTTTGCCTTCGTGCCAGTAACTGGGATTTGCGGCATGATTGATGATGGTGAATTCGCCGTCGGGGCTGGGCGAGTCTTCTGCGCCCACCGCCACGGGATAAACCTTGACCAGTTCACCATCCTGGAGCAGCGCCAGCCGGCGGTCGGGGATGCTGATGATGATTTGCCGGATGTGGGAATCCAGTTCCGGCTTCTTCGCCAGCTTCTGAGCCGGGATGTTCGCGGCTTGCTGTTCAGCAGAAACCTCGGCGTCCTGACTGCCCGTCGCGTCGGCGGGCTTCGCTGCTATTGGGGTTGGGGGAAGCGACGGAACGCTGCTCGCGACCGGCTGGCTCTGGGTTGCGAATGCCGGCTCAACGGTGTTGTTTTCCGGGTTGTAACGGCGAATGACCGACTGCCGAACTTCCGACGCCGCATAGATCGCTCCCGTCAACAGGAGCGTTACTGCCACCGCGCTTTTTACTGGGATCGCTACGAGCCGCCGCATCGTCGATCTCCTTTCTCGTCTCAGCCAGAAGAGAAAGCATTGCGGCGACCAAATATAACCTATTGATTAATAAAGGGTTGTGACAGACGGCGCACCGTGAAGCTGTGTGTCAGCAAAGACAGTGTGTTCGGTGGGACACCCTCGGCGAGGTTCCGGAAGTGCAAGACAAGAGAGGAGCAGGAGCTGCTTCTGGTCGAGAGACAACACAAATCGCGCGCCGGAGGCGCGATCCCTCAGTGCGGGATCGCCCACGGCATCGCCGTGGGTTACGCGCAAAAAAGCGCGAGCGCCGTAGGCGCGGTACAGACCCAAGTTGGCGCCATTGAAAAAATCGTGTCGCCCCTCCGGGGCTCAACCGTTTTTTGCCGTCCACCCACGGCTAGCGCCGTGGGCTACCCTGTCGGCGCGCCTCCGGCGCTGGGTTCAATTCGGTTACGGCGTTACGGATCGCCTCCAATCCCAAAAATGAAAACGTCGATGTGTGGAAGAGGTCAGGCGGCGGTCAGCCAATCGTACTGTTGCTGTGTCAACGGCACCACCGAGAGTCTGCCTTGCCGCACCAGAGGCGAATCGGAAAACAGCTTCTGCGCCTTGATGTCAGCCAGCGTCCGCGGCTTGGCAATGGCTTTGCCGGCTTTGATCTTGACGCGCGGATTTCTGGGGTCGCTGGGATCAACCGATTCCACAGTGGCTGTGCCCACTGCGGCGCGCTCGTCGCCGGTGTGATAGATGACCAGCTTGTTGCCTTTCTCCATCCCGCGCAGGTGCTTCAAAGCCACCGGATTACTCACGCCATCCCAGACGGTGGTGTCGCTCTTTTGCAAGTCGGCGAAACTGTATTCGGAGGGTTCGGTCTTGAGGAGGTAGTGCATAAACGCTCTCCAGCTTTCAACCTGAGAATAGCAGAG
>Ga0126379_10001264_pt1 | contig 15194 bp, 11 predicted proteins | sample PanSoiMetPlot_24_FD_92640 | JGI IMG/M metagenome (GOLD analysis project Ga0126379, IMG submission 92640) | Tropical forest soil microbial communities from Panama - MetaG Plot_24 | ecosystem: Environmental > Terrestrial > Soil > Tropical forest > Bulk soil | place: Panama | collected 2016-02-17 | reverse complement strand
TGCCCACCCGCGCCGCGGCGACCGCCTGGGCCTACCAGCACCGCCTCGTTGGGTAGAACTACCCATTTTTGAGACGCCGCAAGATTGGGTAATCCCCCCGAAGTCTCGCCGCTCCCGGCTCTGTAATCTCCTCTCATCGGCGATGACGCCGGGCTGAAGGAGAGAGCAGATGACGAACCAGATGATGAACAAAGACGGGCGGGGTTCACTGGTCGGGGGCCTGATTGAGGAGGGCGAGGCGTTCGGCCGGGTCGGCGCGTTTGAAAGAGGGCGCCAGTCTCTCGAACAGTCGGTCTGGTTCAGCGGCTGGCTGTTGACGTTCCTCGCCACGGGCGAAGAGACGAATGGGCAATTCGCGCTGATGGAGCAGGTGGCTCGCAAGGGCAACGTGCCGCCGAGGCACATCCACCATCGGGAAGACGAGACGTTCTATGTGGTCGAAGGCGAGATGACCTTCTTCGTCGGCGACGAGACGCTGAAGGCCACGGCTGGCACCATGGTCTTCGCCCCGCGCGACGTCGCGCACTCGTTCACCATCGACTCGGAGCAGGTGCGGATCCTCGTCATGGTTTCGCCCGCCGGCGTGGAAGGGTTCTTCAAAGAGTGCAGTGTGCCGGCGCCGGCGATGACGTTGCCGCCGCTGACGACCGAACCGCCATACAGCGGCGAGATTCAGAAGATGATGGCCCTCGCGACGACGTACGGCTTCGAGTTCGTGCCGGCCCTCGACCCGTCTTTGCCCTGAAGGAGCTGGTGCTGCTTTCAGGGGGTTTCAGCAACTGCCGTCCAGGCCCATGCAGGTGCGTACCTGGTGGATGGCGCGATGGCGGATCACGCGCACGTGCGTCTCCCTACTGCCAGGCCTGGGCATCGAACGCTGCACAGTGGATCAGCGTCTCCCCAACGACCAGTGCGCTCAGTCCAGCACCGGACACGCCTGGATACGCACGTCTTTGGGTAGTCCCACCAGCGTCGAGGTCACAGCATCGACTGTCTGCTTTCGAGTCACAATCCAGCTCCACAAACTGCCAAGCAGATCAACTTGCTCGGCCTCGAGGCTCAATTCGTGTGTCGGGTAGAAAGGAAACTGATCGAGACGGTTAGTCTTGAGTGCATCGGGTGCGAATAGGTGCTTCACGTCTAGCCTGAGTTCCTCGTGCCACTGCTGCACATCGGCGGCGTAGAAGAAACAGAGGTTCAAGCCTTGGTACGGCCGAACGCGGTACAGCGCATTCGCTCTAACTTCGAGACCCTTCTTGCAGTAGATCTGAGGCGTGTGCTGACGCTCTGCGTCTAGCAAGGTGTCGTAGAGCGGCTGGTACTCCTTGGCGTCGAAGACCACGTTGTCGGTCTTGTTTCCGGTACCTCCCGGTAGGTCGACCTTCATGAACAACGATTTGACGTCGTCGTTCATCTGGGACAGCGCCGTGTTCGTGTTGAAGAACACCAGGACATTGTGAACGCCCCGGGCAAGCAGCGGCATCAGTCCGAGGTTGTCCCTAAACCCGCCGTCTCCAAACGACAGCGGCTCCTTTACGATCGGCATGTTCTCGTTAAAGGCGACCGTCGAAAACGCCGGAAAGAACTTCGCGCTTTTCCGCACGACGTCCTTCAACTGGCCCGGCGCCTTATCCGTCGTGAGCAGCGTCAGTTCCGGCGCAGCGCCGGTCGCAGCGATCACGTCGGCGAGCGTGAAGGGATCGGACAGATCGACGTGCGCGCGGAAGAAGTCGCCATCAACTTTTGCGACTTCATCCGTGTCCATGGCCCACGACGATACATAGAGTCCGGGCCCCTGACCGTCGCGGCCAACACGGCTGCCGGAGTAGAGGGGCGTGAATTCGAACGGAATCAACATCGGATAGTCGTCCGTTCCCACGCCCGGGACCACCATCGTCGCCCCGACGATTAGATAGGGCCGCTCCTTGTCAGTAGTCAGCATTTCGGCAGGAAACCCGTGCGGCTGTCCAGCCGACATGTGGGCAACAGCATCGGCGGTCCAGCCGAACGTGCGCTCGCTCGCGAGCGGCCCTTGTTGCTTGTCGTGTGCGATCGTCCATACCGGTTCAATCAACTGGTCAAGGAAAAATGGACCAAGCAGCCGGCCATATGTCTTATCCTGGCGCATGCCCTTCGGAAACACCTTGTTCCTGATCGCGTCCCGTATATTTGCGTACTGAGCGTTGATGAATCCGAACTTGACACGGGACTGCACCTGTTGCCTGATCCAGTCGTCGTTCTGCTGGAGCGCGAAGCCGATGCCTTCTCGGATCCCACCCGGTGCCAAATTTGTCGCCGCGATCGCCTGACCAATCGCACCGGCGCCAGTTCGCAACCCGCTGACCGTCAAATCGCAGGGACGTTGGTCATTCATGGTGCCGACAAGATCGTCGACGGATGCCTTCGAGTAGGTGAACGGCACTGCTGCCCAAGCACCGCCTGACACCGCAGAGATATATCCAGCTTTCTCCAACCACTTGTTGGACTGAAGTCCGCGAAGCTGGCCAACGGCGGCCGCGGCTGAACGGACACCGCCACCCGAGATGGCGATCCCGAAATCGCGTCTGGGATCCTTGAGAGCGTTCTGCTCATCGATACGTTCCGGAAACTCGAAGGCCCCATCTACAGGCACTCGCCAGTAATGAGCCGTCATGCAATCGTCGCACGACCGTTGAGCCTGTAAGACGGTTGCCGCAGCGATGGCTGCGGCGAGCAACACGATGTGAGCAATCGGGCGTCGCATTGGCGTCAGCGCACCGACGACGCCGGCTTACGCAGGAGCTGCGTCAAGTCGATGCCAGCGCCAATCATGTAAGTGTCACGATTCGTCGGTGTGGCGATAACGGCCATGTTCGGCATAGCTGCGGCGATTGCGGTCGGATCTGTGGTCTGGTTCAAAATGAACGGCGTCGCTTCGTTGGCTGAGCCAAGTCGTAGCAGCGCAGCTCCAAACAGGTAGACGATCGGCGCCCGCGACGACCGATCGCCGCTGAGCAACAACGGATAAAACGCTTCGAATCGTGCCACGGCGCCCTCGAATCTGCCGCCGGTGACAACCTCGTTCTGGCCGACGCTCGCGCTGATCATCGCCGGCGCCGCCAGGTAAGGAGCATCGCTTTGTCCGCGCTGTCCTTTCTTGACGTAGAACGTCATCAGACGCAACCCGACAGAATACTGGCGGAAAAATCGGTCGCGATCCGGATTGACAAACCCGACAAACTGAGCATTTGCAGCGTTCGGGTACTTCGCCGCGAAGTCGGCATACTGCGGCGATGTTGGCGGCGGCACCTGAAATACTGACAACGTTTCTTTCGGTTCGAACGGACCCGTCGCGCCACCGCCCCCAAAAATACTCAGCGCAAACAATTGGCGCTCGTCGCGATCGTTGCCATCGAGTGGGCGCGGTGACTCGAGAAAACGCCACTCGAATCCCGTCACAAATTCGGCACTTTGAGCAAGCTCATTCACCTTCAGGTCGCCGACCCGCTGCTGGAAATTCGTGATAAACGTGGCAACGTTCGTGCTGACCTGTTGGGGATAACTGGCCACGCGCACATTGCCCCACCATCGGGTGCGCGGGCCAAAGAGATCCTCGTGATCATTGTCACTGGCTTTCAGATCGCTACATGGATCCTTGCCAAAGGGCACAGGTCTCGAAATGAAAAAATCAAAGAAGAAGTTTTGCGTGTGGGCTGCGGCGCTCGCTCCAGCCTGTTGAAAGCCGACGATGGCCTCTTCAATCTCACCGCCGCGTCGGCGATTGGCCTCGCACGTCGACCGCGACGGCGACTCCGACTGCGACTGCGACTGCGACTGCGAAAACGCTGAAGTCGCGAACATGGAAAACAAAACGCACCACAATAGTCTCCGCATATAGGTCCTCGAATCGGCAGTCACGACCGGCGCCTCCGGGCGTGCATGTATCCGTATGCACACAACGCGCAGAAACGCGTCGCCTAAGCTCATCCGCTTCCGTGCCTTGGTTTTCCTCCCCGTTGCTGTGAGCCGCGGACGTGACGCATCCTTGGCGCCCTTACTCAATCTTTACAGCGCAGTCAACGCATTGGCCTGACTGGCCAATCGGCTGTCCTTTTTCAGATAGCTAGCGATCGGTCTTGATCCATCGAGCATCTGTACGCACAATTCTCGAGCTCAACAGCAGCCAACAACTGAACTTCTAGAGGATTCCAGTGACGATGGGGTCTCGTTCGCCATGTGGAGGGCCTCCGAGGAGATCAAAATGGGAGCCTCGCTCTTCGATTGTCAATATCCGAAAGGCCTCCGCGATCAGGAAGAGAGGCTGATCACCGCACGTCGTCTCCAAGCTGACACGAGCGACAAACAGCGACCGTCGCGGCCGTATGTCGGCCTCGCATTCTCAGGGGGCGGGATTCGTAGCGCGACATTCTGTCTCGGCGTCCTTCAAGCGTTGGCCAATAAGGACACTCCCAACAAACACATCGGATTGCGCGATATCGACATCCTCTCGACGGTGTCTGGAGGCGGCTACATCGGCTCGTTTTTTGGCGCGATGTTCTGCCGCGACAAGCCGACGCCGGGTGAGGGCGAACAGGGGCCGGCAGATGTCGAGCAACAGCTCAATAACCCGCGCTCGTCGGCGGTGAATTGGCTGCGCGAGAACGGTCGGTATCTCGCGCCGAACGGCGCAGGCGACGAGTGGCTCGACTTCGCTACGATTTTGCGCAATTGGGTCGCCCTGGCGGCTGTCATGAGCGTGCTCGTCATGGCAGTGCTGATGATCGGCCAGTGGATGGAGGGCTTCGTTCGTGACTGGAACGCAGATTGGATCCGCGAGCTGGGCCTCTTCGCGTGGCAATTCTCGGGGATCTATTGGAGCCCGTTTCTTGGAGTCTTCCTCGCCGTCGTCCTGTTTCTCGCGATTCCGCTCGGCTGGGCGTACTGGCTAGGACGGCTTCAGCTCAGAAAAGCCGAGTACTTGTGGGTCTGGCTCCTGACGATCGCGCTGACGCTCGGCGGGTTTTACGTCGGCTACAGGCTGAGTTCCGTAGGCTGGATGATTTTCGGCGTGATCGGCACGGAGACGCTCGCCGTCGCACTTCTTCTGACGCGCTTTGCCAATGGAGCAGCTCAAGGATCGACGGCTTCTCGACGATTTCGAAACCTGACATCGCGCTGGCTGACCAGTGCGGTGATTCTCGCCGCGGCAGTTCTGGGCCTCGCGTTCATGGACACGCTGGGCCGAACGGCCTACATGAACATCGAAGCAGTCCGGGGTTCCAAATTCGTGCTGTCAACCTCATTCATGTCGGCAATCGGCGTGTTGTTGACCACGGTCCGCAAGCTGGCCACCGCCCTTACAAGCGACGATCAGAAGAAGCACATCACAATTTCGCTCGGTCTGGTCGGCGGGATCGCGGGCATTGTCGCGACGGCGCTTCTGCTTTGCGCGCTGTCAACGGTCAGCTACACGATCGCGCGCACGTGCACGGCCGCGTCACCGGCAGACTGCGGCACGAAATCGGTAGACGAATCCCCTGTGCCACCACCCGTCGCCACGCAGGTAGACACTGCAGTGGTCGCCTTGCTGGTGTTGACTTTCCTCCTGGGCCGATCGTTCCCTTTCGTGAATCTATCCTCGCTCTCACAGTTCTATTCCGCGCGCCTGTCCCGGACCTACATCGGCGCATCGAACGAGCAGCGCCAGCGCGACGGAAAAACCACGACGGAGGAAGTCCCTGGAGACGACCTCGAACTGTCGAAGTACAAACCCTATGAACGTGGCGGTCCGCTCCATCTCATCAACGTGACGCTCAACGAAACGGTCGGCGGATCGTCGCAGGTGCTCGATCGCGACAGGAAAGGACTCGCGATGGCGATCGGACCTGTTGGCGTGAGCGTCGGCGTGACGCATCATGCGACGTGGAGCGACGACACCAAAGCCATCGTTCCTCTGCCAGCACCCGACGGATCGGATCTGCGGTACCGGATCTGGCCCAACGTTGACGCGATCAAACCGAAGCAGCTGTCGCTCTCTCAATGGACTGCCATTTCGGGCGCCGCGGCGTCGACCGGCATGGGTGCGCAGACAAGCCTCGGCTTGAGCCTGCTGCTGGGCATGGCCAACGTGCGGCTTGGCTACTGGTGGGACAGCAAGGCGAAACCAGGCGACCAGCACGGAACCAAACCGAGCCATTTGCAACGTTTTTATGAATGGCTGCTGCCGGTCCAGAGTGCGCTGACCGACGAATTTCTGGCGCAGTTTCGCGGCCCGCATCGTCGGTACTGGTATCTCACCGATGGCGGCCACTTTGAAAACACCGCAAGCTATGAGCTGCTGCGACGGCGAGTTCCGATCATCATCATTTGTGACGACGGCGCCGACAGCGACTACTCGTTCGAGGACCTTGCGAATCTCGTTCGCAAAGCGCGCCTCGACTTCGACGCCGACGTGCAGTTCGTGGCTCCTCCCCCCGGTTTCGCCAACGTCATTGGCACTTTTGACGACCTGAAGCCAAGCTCGCCGTTCATCGACGCTCCGAATAGACCCGATCGAAACGAGATGTCGTTCGACCTCGGGTTGAAGCTGTCGCGGCATCATCTGCTGATCGCGACGATCACGTATCCGGATCACGAGCAGCCAGGGTCGTCGCTGCTTCCGCGGCTCGAGGGACCGCCGCGAAGAGCGCGCTCCCTGCTCATCGTGCTCAAGCCGTCGCTCACGGGCGACGAGCCGCTGGACCTGCTGCAGTACGCGGAATCGAACCCGTCATTTCCGCAGCAGACGACAGCTGACCAGTTCTTCGACGAGGCGCAGTGGGAAAGCTATCGGAGACTCGGTCAACATGTGGGCGGCCACCTTACCGCTCTGGATTTCGACGACTTGGTGAAGCAAATGGACGTACGCACGTCGCCTCTCAGAACATGAAGCGGCGAGCGAGCCGTGTTTCACTGCGGCCGTCAGCTCCAGTTGCTGTCAGGCCTCGCGGCCTAGTCTAAGGATAGATAAGGAGAACTTCGTACACTCGCGGTTTCAGAAGCTGCATGGTCGCGTCAGAAGAGCTGAAATCTCGGTCGCCCTCCGTCGCCTCGTACGCTGCCAGCTGCTCCCGGCTTGGCGATTTCGGCAAGTCTGGCAGAAGCCTGACCTTGATTTCGCAGGCAGGGCCGCCGGCCTTTTCTAGACGGCCGCCTAGCCACGACGTCACGGTTCCGGAATAGTCGAAGGCGAAGCCCGCCAGCTGAAATGGGCGACCATTCAGACGCTCGAGAGCCTTCAACGTGGTTCCCATGCCGATGCCCTCGTAGATGACTTGCGTGCTTCCCTTTCGAAGTCTGACGCTTGATGGATGTCTTCGCCCGACCGAATCCTTCCACAGCACGAGAATCGTGAGCCGTGGTGTATTGGGATAGACGACCGTGCCGTCCTCATGCTCTCCTTCACCAACCTCGATCATCTGGCGACTCACCTGCGAGGGACCAAAGTAACGTCGTAACGCTTCCTCGGTGGTATCTGGAGCCCACAAGCCGGCACAAGTGATCGGAGACGCTGCCTGGACACGAGCGCCGACCCCACAAGAGACCACCAACGCCAGAAACGCAACAGCTTTATGAACGGTCATTGGGATTCGACCGACGCGAATTCTTGATTGCCTCACCGGAATATCGAAAGGGCGGAAGGCGTTCCAATACCGTTTGTCTTCGGCTCAGAAGCAACCGTTCTCCGGTCAATCCTCCCGTAGCGTGGTCACAGGGTCCACGCGAATCGCACGGCGCGCGGGCATGAGACATGCGAGCAATGCCGTCCCCGTCAGGACGGCAGCCGTGACAATGATCGTTCCGGGATCAGTGGGTGCGACGCCGTAAAGCGTCGACGCCAACACCCTCGCCAGCGCGAGGGCCGCCACCGCGCCAATCGAGACGCCCAGCAGCGTGACCTTGGCTCCGTGACCGGCCACGAGCAACAGAACATCGCTGGTGCGGGCTCCCAGAGCCAGTCGTACTCCAATTTCCCGTGTCCTTTGTCGAACGGTGTACGACATCAGACCGAAGAGACCGACGGCGGCCAACGCCAGCGCAATAACACCGAATGCTGTTAGCAATGTCGTCTGAAAGCGCCGCCGCGCCGCCGCTTCGGATACGAGTTCTCTCATGACGTGAACGTCGGCCAGCGCGAGCCGCGGATCGATGTTCCGAATTGTCCGGCGCAGTGTCGACACCATGGCGTCTGGCGCGACGCGCGTTCGCACGGCCACATACAGGCTGTCCATTGGCTCGCCTTGATAGACGGAGCTGTAGACCTGAGGTGGTGGCGCATCCTCAAGGTTCGAATGTCGAACGTCCGCGACAACGCCGACAATGGTCGACCACGGCCGAGGTGGGTCGCTGGCGTCGACTCCACGAATTCTGAAACGTCTGCCGACGACGCTGCCCCCAGGATAATAGCGGCTCGCGAATGCCTCATTCACTACGACAACGGGCGGCCGTCCCTCGACATCCGAATCCTCGATAGCCCGTCCCTCCTTAACAGGCGTTCCCATCGCGTCGAAGTACTGTGCCGAAACCCACCGCGTGTTCACCATCTGGTCGTTCTTGTTGGCGAACCCATCTAACGTGAAGAAACTGATGGCCTCTGAGCCGCTCAGCGGCAATGCATTGACGCCTCCGGCCGCATCGACGTTGGGCAGGGCGCGTACGTCGCTGAGCAACTGTCGAAAAAAAGCACGCCGCCGCTCCGGCTCGCGATACCGGGCATCCAGTGAGATTCGCAGTGTCAGTGTCGATGACGAGAACCCTCGCTCGGCCATCAGGACGTTCCTGTAACTCTCAATCAGGAGAGTCGCACCTGCCACGAGTAGAACCGCGAGACTTACTTGCAGAACGACCAGTGCCCCGCGCACACGACCGGAGCCCGTCGCCCGCGCACTGCCGGCGCGCCTGATCACGTCACCAATCTCCGTACGAGAGACGGTCAGCGCCGGGACGAGTCCGAAAGTCATGCCGGTGAGGACCGACAGGCCCGCTCCGAATGAGAGGACCCGCCAGTCAACAGAGGCTTCGTCCAGCCTCGGAATGCTTCCGGGATCGATGAATGGCAGCAGGAGCACAGCCGCGTACGAGACACAAATGCCGAGTGCACCTCCGGCAACGGCCAGCAGCATGGCCTCTGTGAGCAGTTGCCGAACGAGTCGGCCACGGCCGGCGCCGAGTGCCGCTCGAACAGCAATCTCGTGGTTGCGACCCTCGGCACGCGCTAGCATGAGATGCGCCGCGTTGCTGCATGCAATCAGCAGGACCAGCAGCACGGCTCCGAACAGGAACCAGAGCGGGCGACGAACGTCGCGCACGGCCGAGCCCGCCAAGGGTGTGACGACGGCGTGCCATCCCCTCCAATCGCGGGAGTGGTGTTCGTCGATGCGTGCCATCAGCACGCTCAATTCCGCCTGGACATCTCTGAGAGACACGTGAGGCTTCAATCGGCCGATTGCGCCCGTGTTGTTCGAAAAATCTCGCTCGGCCCGCTGTTGTACCGTCAGAGCCATCGGGATCCACACGTCGGTGACTTTCGACACCGCATCGGCTCCCACGTCAGAAACGCGAGGATACAAGAACAGCGGCGGCATCACCCCGACAACTTCATACACGCCGCCGCCAAGACTCAGTCGGTGCGCCAGGATGTCGGGGGCACCGCCGAACGCTGTCTGCCACAGACGATGGCTAATGACCGCGACCCGCGGACGTCCGAGGCCGTCATCGTCTGGTGCGAGGACTCGGCCGATCTCGGGCTCGGCCTCGAGCGTTCGAAAAAAGTCGCCGCTGACACGTGCACCGCCGATCCGTTCGGTGACGTCACGATCGATGAGTGTGAACGTGTTCTGCGCGAATATTGTCAAACTCGAGAACGACGTCGCCGCGCGTCGGATGTCATCGAAGTCAGCGTTGCTCGGCGCGAAGGCGCCGATGCCACCTTGCGACTCGATTGACATGTCCGCCAGCTTGGGGTTCCGGACGCCGACGTACACCAGTTGCTTCACGTCGCCGTACGGCAAATCTCGAATCAGCACGGCATTCAAGACGCTGAAGATCGCCGAACTCGCGCCGATGCCGATGCTGATCGTCAGGAGAGCGATGCACGTAAATCCAGGAGTCCGGAGCAGCGCGCGGACACCATAGCCGACGTCTTGCTTCAGATCGTCCAAGAAGCGCGTGCCCAAGGCGTCGCGGTATTCTTCTTTGATGTGATCGAGGTGGCCGAACGAGAGCCGAGCGCGGCGGACCGCCTCCGAGCGCGTCATTCCTTCTGCGAGGTGCGACTCGACTTGGCGATCGAAGTGAAACCGCAGCTCGTCGTCGATCTCTTCCTCAAAGGCTCTCCGTTGGATCAACGCGCGTAACCGCAACATCCAGTCGCTGAGCATGGTCGCCTCAGTTGGCTTCGGGTACCCGACCGATCGTGATCGTCAGTTTCCGCCACGCCTCGGTCTGGGTCTCTAGTTGCGCACGTCCGCGGCGTGTCATTTCGTAGCCGTGGTGCGGCTCAAGGGCGACAGTCTTGAGCATGAGAAGTTCGAGCGTGCCTTGCGGGAGTTCCATCCGATCGATCGACATGCTTTCCCCTCTCGCTTCGACAAGGACCACAATAGCGCCGCTCTTGTCGAAGCACAAGAGGAAGGACCGAACACCCGTTTGCCGGGTGCCGTCGCCGAGTAGAAGAACAGCAGCAGTTTTGGTCGGCTGGCGGCCCGACTGATTTTGACGTGGGTTGGAGTTTGGCTAGTTCAAGAGTTTTCTTCGCCCCCCCGCATCGGCTCCCACAGTTCGACTTTGTTCCCGTCGGGATCGAGCACCCATGCGAACTTTCCATTCTCATGGGATTCAGGGCCCTTCAAGATTTCGACGCCGTTCCGTTTCAGCTGCGCCAGCATCTCGGACATGTTGTCGATTCGGTAGTTGATCATGAAGCTGGAGGCGCTGGGGCTGAACCAGTCGGTGTGTTTCTCAGCGACATGCCACACCGTGAGGCCGCGGTCCTCCGACTTGTCGTCAGGCCATTTCAGGATCGCCCCGCCCCAGGGCTCGAGCTGAACTCCCAGGTTGTGGCTGTACCACTCCGCGAGTTTCTTGTGATCGTGAGTGGACTTGAAAAACACGCCGCCGATTCCCGTAACCTTCGCCATCAATCCCCCGGTGAACTCTAACACCTTGAAGCCTGATGGATGAACGCAGCTTCGCTGCTACGTGATCGCACAGCCGCGGATGAATCGGCGTGCCGGTCCGCGCTCAAGGCCGCACGGTGACGATAACGCGCTGATACCGTGTCAGCGTCGGGGTGCCGTCGTCGGTCGCCTCGAGAATCAGATGGATTGTCTGATCTGGCGCGGCATCTCGCGGGACGCGGAACGTCGTGACGGTCGCGTTCGCGTCGGCGACCAGGACGTCGCCAGGATATGTGCCTGCGGCGTTGTCCTGCCACCCAGACGGGACCACGATGAGCTTTCTGGACACGCGTTCGCGAATGGTGTTCCACTGAGGTGTGTTGCCGAACTGGTCGTAGATCGATTTCAGCGCGCGTGCGATCGTGCTCTGTCCACCCTGCGCGGTCACGAACAAGGGGTCCGGCTGGTGGTCGAGGAGCAGCGATCTAATCAGGTTGGATCCGTCGGTGTCTTTTGAATAGTCGCCGTCGAACTCGACGTTGCCCCATTTGATCTTCGACTACAGCACCGCAGGCGCGGGATAGCCGGCGTGGTGAACTTTGAGGTTTGGGTACACCTTGCCGTAGGCCTCGACGAGGTCTTCGATGAAGCGCTCGTCAGGAGCCCATCGCCAGGATGACTGAGGTCCAAGCGTTAGTGGCGGCCGTGTGTACTCGCGCCCGGGAATGTACTGGGTCGTGCCTCTCCCGTCGCCTCTCCAATGGAACTGGCTGCTCGCGTAAACAAGCCCTTCGATGTCGAAGTCAGTGCTGTAAAGGAGAGCACGGATGAGCGTGTTGCTGTCATCGAGCTCTGGATCGGCCGTGATGACGACGCGCGGCCTGGCCGGCGCATCCGGCCGTTGCGCGAGGATGGGCGCGAACGGCGAGATTGTTACCAGGGCTGCGGCCACGAGCATCAGCAAACTGCACCGGCTACGCACGAAGCACATCGGCGGCGTCTACGCGAGTTGCGCGCATCGCGGGTACCCAAGCGGCCAGACCAATCACCACGAGCAACACGGCCGTGGCGAGCGCCAGCGACGCGACGTCGCCGGCCCGAGCCCCGTACAAAAGCGACTCGAATGTCCGCGCGAGCGTCATGGTCAACGTCAGGCCGATCGCCAGGCCGATTGCGCCCGAGATCAACGCGCTCCGGACGAATCCCATGATCACGTCACGCCGATGCGCGCCGAGTACGATGCGGATCGCGATCTCACGCAGCCGCTCGGTGACCGCCTGAGTCACAAGCCCATAGACTCCGATTGCCCCCAGGATCAAGCTGACCCCACAGAACCACAACAGCAGGCTCATGCGAAAGCTGGGCTGCCTGGTGGCGGCGCTCACCATGTCGGTCACTCGCTGCACCTCGGTAACGGCTGCGCGTGGACCCGCGGCCGTCGCAGCGGCCGTAATCGCAGCGAACGAGAGCGGACGTTCAGCGCGAATGTGAACCCACAGCGTGAAACTCGTGGCCATCGGCGCGAGACGCGCAAACGACTGCGCCGCCGGCCGGTACATCATCGGGTCGGTTCGCCACTGCAGCGTATTGAAGAACGTCGTCTGCACGTTACCGACGACGCCGATGACTTGCCGCCACCCCTCATCGTCCAGCCGCACACGCCGCCCTACTGCGCTGTGGGGATCGCCAAACAAATCGCGAGCAGCCTTTTCGTTCATCACGACCGCCGGAGCTGCGCGCGCATTGTCTCGTCCGTCGAACGCGCGGCCTGCAATCATGGGCACACGGAGCGCGCTGAAGAATCCGCTCGTGACGTCCTGCTCGCTGATGCGTGGAGCGGACATCTCGTCGACGGCCGTGAGATTGACAGTCATGGGCGGCCCGCCGACAAGCGGAGGCGTCGTTGCAGCCGCCACGCCCCGGACGCCTGGAAGCGCGAGGAGCTTCCGCTCCAATTCATCGGAGAACAGATTGCGAGCCTCGCTCGAACCAAACGGCATCGTCGGCAATACGATGGTGGCGACCGTCACGTCGCTCGGTTCAAATCCGAGCGGCTCGGCACGCAATTGGACGAAGGTCTTCACCAGCAACGCGGTACAGACGAGGAGCATTGTGGACACGGCCATCTGCGCGACGAGCATCGCTTGCTGGGCCCGTTGCGCCGGCGTCGCGACGCTCCCGCGATCGCCGCTCCGCAAGTGCTCTGCGGGCCTCGCCGCTGACAGGCGAAGGGCGGGGGCCAGTCCGGCCACGAGTGTCGTCACCGCCATGGACAGAATCGCAACCGCGAGCGCTCGGACATCGAGTTGAACCTCGTTGCCCGGAAGCGTACCAAGTGGATTCCACGCGAGAAAGAAGCGTATGGCGGCTAGAGCCACGCCAACTCCCGCGACGCTGCCGCACACAGACAGCACGAAGCTTTCGGTCAGGAATTGACGAACCAGGCGCCACCGGCCCGCGCCAAGCGCGTATCGGAGCGCGACTTCGCCGCGCCGCCCGAGACCGCGCCCAAGCAGGAGCACGCCCACGTTCATAGACGCGATGAGCAGGAGGCATACCGCAGCCACGAGCACGGTCAACAGCGTCGAGCGTACGGTGCGCGTGTTGTCGGCCTGCAGCGAGCTCAGATTCACGACGAAGGTATCGCCCGCGGCATTCGGCTGGTTGAAGTTGCGGGCATACGCCGACTCCCCCTCGCGCATGATCGTGCCAAGCTCCGCCTTCGCCACCGTGATGGCAACGCCGTCTCTCAGCCGTCCGACGATCGCCACGGGCCCTATGCCTCCGCGCTCGTAGCCGCGCTCGCCCGTCCGCAAGATGATCCAGAAGGCGGCGCCCTCGCGTTGATCGAGCAGCCGGACGTCGAAGTCGGCCGGCATGACGCCTGCGACGGTGTACGACACGTCATTCAACGTCACGCTCTGTCCGATGACGTCTTCGCCGCCAAGGTCGCGCTGCCACAAGCCGTAGCTGATGACCACCGCCGGCGGCCCGCTGGCGTCAGCGGCGCCTAGCATGCGTCCCCGGAGCGGTGGCACCCCAAGCGTGGCAAAGAACTCGGGCGTCACCCGCATACCCACGATCGACTTCGCGCCGGAAGACGTTCGCCAGGTGGCTGGTTGAAACGCAGCGGCCGAAATCGAGGTGAGTGTCCGCACGGACTCTTTGAAAGACACGTACGCGCGATACGGCATCCACACCGCCGGTTCCTCGGGGCGAGACGAGGTGGCTGCGAAAGCGACGACCAGACGACCGGCGTGCGGAAATGCGAGCGGCCGGAACAACCAGGCATCGGTGATGCTGAAGACCGCGACAGCGGCGCCAATCGCGATCGCGAGCGTGCCGACCACGATGGTCGTGAACAACGGATTCCGCCGCAGCAGCCGCAAGCTCTGACGGACATCGCGGCGCAGGTCGTCCAACGCGGAGAGTCGCAGCGCGTCGCGAATCGTCTCTCGAACGGCGAACGGCGTTCCGCCGAGGCTGTTGTAGGCCATCCGCCGAGCCTCGTCCGGCGCCACACCTCTCCGAGTGGCGGCTTCGAACTCCTCTTCGACGTGAAAGCGCAACTCCTCGTCGATATCGCGTTCGATACGCGACAGTCGCCAGACATCCCTGAGTCGCGACCATCGGCTGCGCCACCTCGTCATGGAAGAACCTCAGGAGGACTTCAGCACCATCGTGATCGCCGCAGACAACCGATCCCAGTCCTTCTGCTCTTTTGCCAGGTGCCGAGCGCCGGCGCGCGTGAGCGAGTAGTACTTCGCGCGCTTCCCGCTCTCGGACAATCGCCATTCCGCTCGAAGCAGACCCTGCTGCTCGAGTTTGTGCAGTGCCGGATAGAGCGAACCACGGCTGACGCTGAGGACGTCGCCGGAACGGGCGCGCATCCGCTGCGCCACAGCCAGACCGTGCATCGGCTCGAGCGCGAGCGTTTGAAGGATGAGGGCGTCGAGCGTGCCCTGAACGAGGTCGGAGGGACGGCTCATATTGTATCGGTCACCGACACAATGACATGGAACGCTGGAGGATTGCAATGAATCTGCCGGAGGCGTCACC
>Ga0126379_10001262_pt1 | contig 15206 bp, 9 predicted proteins | sample PanSoiMetPlot_24_FD_92640 | JGI IMG/M metagenome (GOLD analysis project Ga0126379, IMG submission 92640) | Tropical forest soil microbial communities from Panama - MetaG Plot_24 | ecosystem: Environmental > Terrestrial > Soil > Tropical forest > Bulk soil | place: Panama | collected 2016-02-17 | reverse complement strand
CTTTCGCGAAGAAGCTGCCACAGGACACTTCCCGGCTCGGCACCAAGGGCCATGCGGATGCCGATGTCGCGAGTGCGCTGGGCGACCGTGTAGGCCATCACACCGTAAAGGCCGACACTGGCGAGCAAAACCGCGAGCAGACCGAAAAAGCCTGAGAGCTGCTCGATGAATCTGTCGGTTTGTAACGTGTCGTCAACCAGGCCGGCCATCGTGCGAATCGAGATCGGAGGAAGAGACGGAGCGACATCCTGCACGGCGGAGCGAAGAGCAGTACCGACGCTTGCTGCATTCGCAAAGGTACGCACTTCAAATACGGCGCTGGTCTGTTCCCACATGGGATTGAATAGCGGGACGTAAAAGCGGGGCATAGCCTTCTCCCGGAGACTGTTGTACTTGGCATCCGCGGCGACGCCCACCACAATGCAATCCGCCGGGTTGCCGGGATACACGTCTCGGACGCGTTTGCCGATGGGGTTGGTGTTTGGGAAGAAGCGGTGAACAAAGGTTTCGTTCACGACCGCAGGGCGAAGACCCGGTGCTGCGTCTAGCGGGCCAATTTCTCGGCCAATGAGAATGGGGATGCCCATGGTCGAAAAATAGCCAGGACCGACCATGTCGATTCGCGAATCCATCTCCTCGCCCGACTTCGGAGTGTACCCTTCGACCGCAATAGGGTCGCCGGATTCCGAATGGCTGAATAAGCCGTTATGAGAGACGGTAACGCCGCGCAAACCAGGGATGGCCGAGATTCGCGCGAGTAAGTCTTCGTAAAGGCGAGTCGTCGCCGGCCCTTTGTACCCGCCCGCGGCGGCATTCACGCGGAAGAGCAGCAAATTCTCGCTATTGTAGCCGAGAGCCACGTGGCTCAGCTTCGAAAGGCTGTGAACAAAGAGGCCCGCCGCTATGAGAAGAACGAGAGAGAAGCTCACCTGTCCCACGACCAGGGACTTGTTCAAAGGCAGGCGGCGCCGGGACGATTGGCTCACTGGACTTGAGCTTGTTGATTTCATTCTCGACGAAAGGTCGAGACGCGTGGAATGCAGGGAGGGAAACAAACCGAAAAGGACGGAGGTCAATATCGTTACGAGCAAAGTAAAGCCGAGGACTCGCATGTCTGGATGCAGATTGAGCTGAATGGCAGCGGAGCCATCCGAAACCCCGCCCACCATGCGCAGAAGCAGCGAGTCCGCCCAAAATGCCAGCACAACTCCAACGACAGCGCCGGAAATGGCCAGGAGCAGGCTCTCGGTCAGAAGCTGGCGCACCAACCGATAACGGTCCGCGCCAATAGCGAGGCGCAGGACAAGTTCTTTTTGCCGCGCCTCTCCGCGAGCCAGGAGCAAGTTGGCAACGTTTGCGCAGGCAATCAGCAAGACGAGGCCGACAAGAGCCATCAGGAATTTCAGCGGCTCACCGAAGTGACCCTGAAGTGTGGAAGCCCCGCGAGCAGCAGATTGAACCTTCAGGCGCTGGTCGAGAAAATGGTGCCGTTGCTCGGCTGGAATGCCCGCGCCCACCAGGGATTCGATCAGGCGCTTGAAGACAACGTTCATGGCGGCATTTGCCTGTGCGTTGGAAACTCCAGGCTTGCGCCGACCGATAACTTGAAGCCACATGTGCTGGTTCAGAATGCCTTCCGGTGAAGGGCTAAGCAGGTCGGGACCTGGATAAACAGCTTCTTGCATGGTGATGGGGATCCAGAAGTCGGGAGCTTCGCCAACGGTTTCGCCAAAGAAGCCCGGGGGAGTCACCCCCACGATCTCAAAGGAGTTGCCTCGAATTTGAATGGTATTGCCAAGTGCGGACGGATCGAGCGCGAAGCGCGACCTCCAGAATGCGTAACTCATCACCGCAATCGGCGCCCCACCTCGTACGCGGTCGACCTCGGGAGTGAACAGGCGCCCCGCAGCGGGATTCACTCCCAAGGTGTCGAAATAATCGCCAGTGACCAGACGGACGTTTGCTGTTTCCCTCCGGACACCTGCCGTCGATGAGGCGTTGCCGATGGTGAGGTCGACGTTGGGAAGACTGCAGTCCGCAGCAAACATTCGAGAAAAGACATCGTTGTGGTCGTGCAGATACTGAAATTCAGAGTACGCAAGCACTGACCGCTCGCCGCTTTCTCCGCCAAAACGGGAACCTTGGGAGTCGGGGTCGGTCAGCAAGGAAAGTTCTTCAGGATGTGAAACCGGCAGTGAGCGAAGGAGCACGGATTCGAGGACACTGAAGATAGCAGTATTCGCGCCGATGCCGAGGGCTAACGTCAGGACCGCGACGATTGTGAATCCGGGAGTCTTGAGAAGCATGCGCAACGCGTAGCGGATGTCCTGAAGCAGTGCGCTCATTTTGATGGCCTCCAGCTAGAAGAGCATAGAGTTCTCAGCCAGGTTGCGCTGCCGTTGCACTTGCGCCTGCCGTTGCAGTCTCCCCCACGACCCATCCATCCTTGAGTTGAATGATGCGGTGCCCGTAAGACGCATTTCTCTCCGAATGCGTGACCTGAATAATCGTTGTGCCTGCGTCATTCAGCCTCTTGAAAAGCTGCATGATCTCGTCACCTTGCGCGGAATGCAGGTTTCCGGTGGGCTCATCGGCGAGAATCAGTTTCGGGTTCATGATCACGGCTCGCGCGACTCCCACAAGCTGCTGCTGTCCGCCGGAAAGCTGGTTCGGGAAAAGATCCTTCTTGCCCACGATGTTGAAACGGTCCAGAGCGTCGCAAACACGGCTGACGCGCTCTTTGTGCGGCACATTTTTGTAGGACAGAGGAACCTCTAAATTTTCGAAAACAGTGAGGTTGTCGATCAAGTGGTAGCTTTGAAAAACGAATCCAATGTTGGCCTTGTGCAATTCGTTGCGCTTCTTGACATTGAGTTTGTGGACGGGCTCGCTGTTAAAGTAAAACTCGCCAATCCACGCGCCATCGAGCATTCCAATAATGCTAAGGAGCGTGGACTTTCCGGCACCGGAAGGTCCCATGATGGTGACAAACTCACCGGGCTGAATATCGAGATTAACGCGGCGAAGCAGGAAGAATTTGTTCGGACCTGCTTCCACAGATTTTTCAAGATTTCGCAACTGGATCAGTGGTTCCAAGAGATCTCCTTAAGACAACTCCTCATTCATAACACAACGCGATGAGCGAGTCCCAAACGCAGCCTACGCGGGTAGCAGCGTTCTAGTCAAAAAAAAGCGGAAATGAATCAGTGGCCGACGCATTTCCTCCAACGTCAAGGCCGACGCGACGTGCCGCAGCCCATCTGAAAGCAAGGTTTTCTTCGGCAACCGAACCGAATTTCTTACCAAACCGCGCTCATATCACCTTGCGGCGTCAGGCGCCGACTTCGGCTTCTCGAGTCTCCTCGACAATGCGGCCGTCGAAAAGGTGAATGGTGCGCTCGGCAAAATTGGCGTAGCGCTGGTCATGCGTAACCATGCAGATGGTCGCGCCGTTTCGATGTAAGTCGCGCAAGAGTTCCATCACCGCTTCGCCGTTCTTCGAGTCGAGGTTCCCGGTTGGCTCGTCCGCCATCAGAATCAGAGGATCACCGACCAACGCGCGAGCCACAGCGACACGCTGCTGTTGACCGCCCGAGAGTTGCGATGGGTAATGGCGCAAGCGATGGGCCATGCCCACGCGCTCGAGTGCCTGCTGAACTTTTTGCTTGCGCTCGGCGGCGCTCGTGCCGCGGTAGGTCAGCGGCAATTCAACGTTTTCATAGACCGTCAGGTCGCCGATCAGGTTAAACGCCTGGAAGATGAAGCCGATTTCGCGGTTGCGGATCCGCGTGCGTTCGCTGATCGTGAGCTTCGCCACCGGCTGGCCATTCAGCATGTAGTTACCGTCGGTTGGAGAATCGAGCAGCCCCAGTATCGAAAGCAGTGTGGACTTGCCGCAGCCCGAAGGGCCCGCGATGGAGATGTACTGCCCTTTGTTGATCTCCAGATGGATCTCCTCGAGGGCATGGGTCTCCACTTCATCGGTGAGGAAGACTTTCTTGACGCCTTCCATCTTAATCAGAGTTCCATTTGTCTCTACCATGATTTCTCCTTATCTCCTTTGATTCCAGAAATCCGTTTTATCCGCAGATTCTCGGCCCAAACCAAATCCAGACTACTCGTAGCGCAGAGCTACGATCGGATCGATCCTCGTCGCGCGCCGCGACGGCACATAGCAAGCGATCGTTGCGATCACCACGATGACGCTCAGCGATATGATGTAGACCGTAATATCGCCAGCGCGGACTCCAAAGAAAAGCGACTCGCTGACGCGCGCAAGCCCATAGGCCGAGGGCAATCCTACCACCGCGCCGGCAAGCACCATCCAGCCCACCTCTTTGAACACTAATGCACGAACATGCGCGCTAGCCGCGCCGAGCGCCAGACGAATACCGATCTCCCGAGTTCGCTGCACCACCAAATACGCCAGGACGCCGTAAATCCCTAGCGCAGCAAGTATGGCCGCTAGCGCGCCAAAACTCGACGACAGTCCCGCGATCACGCGCTCGGCAAACAGATCCTCATCCACAACACGGCTCACCGTTTTTAGCTCATAAACGGGCAAATTCGCGTCCTGTTGCCTCACGGTCTGCCGCAGGTCGTTGGCGATTAGAAGCGGGTCGCGATTAGTTCGCACGTAAAAAGTCATGCCAAAGAGCTTGCCGAACTGCGCATAGGGCCGGTAAAAGTATGGCCTCGCGTTGTCGCGCACATGCGATTCTTTGGCATCTTTGACCACACCGACAATCTCGATGTCGGGCTTTACATCACCCCCACCCATTGCGAAGCGCACTCCAATTGGGTTTCTGTTCGGGAAAAATGCCTTCAGCATCGCTTCGTTGATAATCGCAACTTTCGGGCTTGTAGCCGTATCCGCGACGTTGAATTCCCGCCCGGAAAGCAGGGGGACCTTCATCGTGGAAAAATAATTCGGGCTAACGGCGTCGTAGTTGACGTGACGCTCGTCGGTGTCCAGGTTTTGGCGCCCCTCGACGGTGATATTCCCTCCCATGTCGGTGCCGGTCAGCACGGGAATTTGCGATGACCCTACTCCCGATACTCCAGGAAGCCCTGCCAAGCGTTGCCGCAATTGGTCCACCAGGATGACCGTTCTAGGCGCGTCGTATCCACTCAATTGCGGCGAAATCGAAAAAGTAATCAAGTTTTCCGTACTCAGCCCGAGATTTTGATTCCGCAGGTTCCAGAGCGTCTGCGCAAACAATGTCGCTCCCGCGAGAAGCAGCACAGTAAACGCCACCTGCCCGGCCACGAGCAGCTTGCGAAAACGGACGTGGCACGGCCCTGCGGACCCGGTAGAACCCTGGTCTTTCAAAACCTGCGACACGCTTCCTCGGGCCACCCGCCACGCGGGAATCAAGCCAAACACAAAGGCCGAGGCAGCTGTTGCCAGAGCCGCGAATCCCAGGACAGTCCCGTCCACCTTGGAAGTGAGACCTTGCACTCCTCCTTCAGAAACGACAGCTTGGGTCAAAATGTTCATCAACCAGGAGCCCAGAAGCAGGCCAAGCCCGCCTCCAGCCAGGGCGCAAAGAAAGCTTTCCACCATTAATTGACGAATCATGCGGCCTTTGGTCGCGCCCAGGGCTGAACGAATGGCGAATTCCCGCTGGCGGGCCGCGCCCTTGGCTAGAAGAAGGTTGGCGACATTGGTGCAAGCAATGAGCAACACCAAGCCGACCATGGCAAACAACGCCTTTAATGCTGGGCCGGAGTCACGCTGGGCGGTTGTGCGGCCTTGTGCTCCGGGGTAGAGCACGACCCTTTTGTTCAAGAACTCCTTTTGGTCTTTTCCTCCCTCTCTAAAATGGAGCGAAACCGCTTGCCGTTCGAGAAGAGGGCGATAATCCACGTTGATGGCTGCTTCCGCCTGTTGCTTGGACACTCCCGGCTTCAGCCGAGCCAAGACAGCCAGGAAGGAGTCATTCCAGTCGTCCAATCCGCTGCGGATGGGGGTCATTTGCCCCTTCATGGTCATGGGCACAAAAATGTCCGGGGTTTGCCCGACCTGGACTCCCGTGAACCCCGCCTGCGCCACGCCAACGATGGTCATCTCCGTGTTGTTTACGAGGATCGTCTGATTGAGTACACCGGAATCACCGGCAAAATGCTGTATCCAGTAGCCGTTACTTAACACAAGAACAGGATGTGCTCCTTGAACATCGTCGTCTGTCGGCATCAACAACCGGCCGAGGGCAGGCCGCAGCCCAAGTGTCTCGAAGTAGTTTCCGGTGACGAGTTCGCCCGAGCCTCGATCCGTTTGGCCGTGGCTGGCGATGCTAGCGGAGAACTCGAAGCGCGCGATCACGCCGTCGAAGACGGCCGTGTTCTTCGCCAAGCCCTTATATAGAGGATACGAGAAGATTTCTGAATCGTCGCCGTCGCTCCAGACATGACCGCGCTTTGGCCCCGGCGATTTCAGGATCACCAACTGTTCCGGACTGCGGACAGGGAGCCGTCGTAGCAAAACCTGGTTCAAGAGCGAAAAAATGGCGGTGTTCGCCCCAATTCCCAGGGCCAGCGTCATGACGGCAATTGCGGTGAACCCCGGATTCTTCAGTAGCATCCGGAGCCCATATCTCACGTCTTGCCACAGCGTGCGCATTTCCTTTTTCCAGCCTCTAGTTCAGATCCAACTTCCGGAGTTCACTCATATCTCAGCGCCACCAAGGGATCCACACGCATGCCTCGCCGCGCAGGAATGTAACTTGCGGCGAAGGCAACCACAGCAAATAGAATGGGCACCGCAATGAACGTTGCTGGATCGCTTGGCGTGACTTGGTAGAGCATGTAGGGGATTGTTGCAAGGGCTCGTGTTGCTCCTAAGGCGACAAGTACCCCCGCTCCGACTCCGATGAATGCGAGCCTCAGGCCATGACCGACGACCATACGCATCAGTTGCGCGGGACTAGCTCCAAGCGCCATCCGGATTCCGATCTCATGGATTCTTTGAGAAACTAGATGAGCCATCACGCCATAAATTCCTATCGCTCCTAAAAACATCGCCAGAACTCCAAAGAAAACCATCAGCTTGGTGATCACTCGGTTGCCGGAATCCACGACAGCTATCAAGGTTTCTAGGGGTTCGACGGAAGAGATCGGCTGATCGCGGTCCACAGCCCAAATCGCATCTCGAATGGCCGTCGCCATTGCTGTCGAATCGCCTGAGGTGCGCACCACGAATCCGAACGTTGAGGAGGGGAATTGAGCCAAGGGAACGTACATCTGCCGCTCGGGGCGCGGACGCAGTTGGTACATCTTCACGTCGTTCACGACGCCCACAATCGTGCACACAGTATGTTGCTCGCCAAATTGAATTTGACGACCGACGGGATCTTCATTGGGCCACATTTGTTGTGCGATGGTTTGATTGATAATTACGGACGGCGAAGTACCTTGGCCATCCCCTGAATTAAACACGCGGCCCTTGACGAGATTCATCTGCATCGTCGAAAAGTACAGAGGCGATGCAGCCGTGAAATGCGCGTAGAGCCTTTCGTCGGGCCGAGGAGCCGGCTTCCGGGCATCTTGCACTTCGAGCCATTGCCCGAAGCCGCCAAAGGGGACGTTGCTCGCCGCGCCAACGGAAACCGCACCCGGAAGCGTCCGCAGGCGCGCCAGCACTTCCTCGCTAAAATTACGGAATTGCGAATCCTGATTGTATTTCGTCTGAGGCAATGCGAGTTGGGCCACCATGACGTTCGCCGGATTGTATCCGGGGCTGGAGCGCACGGAAATGATGAAGCTTTTTACCAGCAAGGTTGTGGCGATGAGAACCACCACGGCCAGGGCAATCTCGGACGCCACAAAAACCTTGCGCAAACGCACGCTTCGTTTGCTGCCCGACGCCTGGCTCGACGATTCCTTGAGTGCGTGGTTCACATCGAGCCTTGCACTCTCAAAGGCGGGCGCCAAGCCAAAAACAAGCCCGCACAGCAGCGCGATTCCTAGTGTGAACGCAAGCGTCGTGAAGTCCAGATCGACGTGCCCGTAATTCACAAGATAACCGCGGACGTGCCCAGGGATCCAGGAGTCGATCACTCGCACTCCCCAAAAGCCGAAGAAGGTCCCGGCCACTCCACCGAAGAGGAACAACAGCAACGACTCGGTCAAAAGCTGTCTTGCCAATCGGCGCTTCGTTGCGCCCAGTGCGCCACGAACGGCAAACTCCTTTGCGCGTCCCATCGCGCGGGCCAGCATCAGGTTGGCCACATTCGCACAAGCGATTAGCAGAACCAACGCCACAATTACGAAGCAGGCCAGCACCGCGGGCACGCCTTCATTTCGCTGGATTTCCCCAGACATAGACCCGGCCAGCAAAGTTAGGTTCTCGTTAGTTAGCGGAAACTGTGTCGCCAGACGGCCAAAAATGGCCGCGCTCTCTGCATTGGCTTGCTCTAGCGTAACACCCGCATTCAAGCGGCCAAACGCGGAAAAAGTCGAGTTGCCCCGATCCGCTCGCTCCTTGTCAGTCAGAGCGAGTGGGGTCCACAAATTCGCGATGCCCATCAGGGGAAACTGAAAAGTTGCGGGCATCACGCCGATCACGGTATAGGCTTCGCCACTGATGGTGATATTTCGGCCGATGATATTCGAATCACCAGCGTACCGGCCCCGCCAAAGCCCCTCGCCAAGAATGGCCACATGCCCTGCTCCAGGAGCATCTTCGTCCGGTGCAAATGTTCGACCCAGGATTGGCTTGGCACCCAGAGTGTCAAAAAAGTTCCAGCTCACGCGCCCGCCCTCAACCAGTGCCGGAAGGCCATCGCCGGTAAGATTGAAATTGTCGTCCCTCCATCCGGCAGTTTGCTCGAATGAGTTGTTTTGTTTCTGAAAATCGAGGAAGGATGCCGTCGACGTGAGGTACGTCCTGGTCGCTCCGCTTTTCTTATCATGCGACTCGAAAATCATGAGCCGCTCGGACTGCGGATAAGGTAAGGGCTTGATGAGCCAGGCATCCAGGTAGCTGAACATGGCCGTGTTGGCCCCGATACCCAGTGCTAGCGTAAGGATTGCAACGGCAGTGAATCCTGGATTCTTGGCCAGCATCCGCAAGCCGTAGCGCAGATCGTGCCAGAGCATCTGCATCCGCGTCCCCCTGCCCGCCTTTTCTCAGGTTGTGCCCGAACCGTCTTCGAGGAGCCTATTTGCTACTTGAGCCGGATGCGGTCGAAGGCATCCCACTGCGACATGTCAGACAGAATCACTCTATCTCCGACCTTTAGCCCTTCTTTAATCTCGATGGTGTTTACCGAACTCCGCCCGAGTACGACATTCACGCGCACGGCTTCCGATCCGTCATCCACAAGCTTGAAGATTCCTATTTTGCTGTCGGACTGCCCATTCACCGGACGGCCCACATAGAGCACATCCTTCAAATTCTCGAGTTCAATGGTTCCATCAACGCTCAAGTCAGGCCGTGCTCCGAGCGGCAGGGGGTCAGTGATTCGCACATCCACGGTCACCGTCCCATTTTGAACGGACGGCTCAACTCGCAAAACGCGGCCATTCACCACGCCATTTCGCGTGTCTATCGTTGCTTTTTGGCCGACGACTACGTCCTTTGCTTGCGTTTCCGGGATCTTGATTTCTGCCTTCAGTCTTTTGGGGTCAGCCACTCGCGCGAGTTGTGCTCCGGCCACCACTTGCTGTCCTTCTTCCACTGGCACAAGCTGGAGCACTCCGTTCATTCCCGCGCGAACATGCAAGGCTTCGTACTGGCTGCGCTTCAGGTTATATAGCGCGCGTTGCTGTTCCACTTTTGCTTCCTGCGCCGCGAGCTGCGCCGCCGCGGAATCCGTCGCGACGCGCGTCCGCTCTTCCTCGAGTTGAAGGCGAATCTTTAGCTGCTCTTCTTTGACCCTGGAAAGGTCCTCGATGTGGCTGGACTGGATGCCTTCCTTCAATAGCTTTACGTCGACGTCATGCTGCAAGCGGGCCTGTTCGTAGTCACTGCGGACGGAGGCCTCCGCCGACTTTTGATTCATCAATTGGCTGTTGACCTGGACCTTCAGGTTGGCATAGTCCGCTTCGGCACCCTTGAGCTGGTATTGCGCATCGAGCATGTCCCGCTGCACTTGCGGGTCGCTCAATTCCAAAATGATCGAGTCGGGCTTGACCACGGCGTCAACGCCCGGCCGCAGTACGATTTTTTCCACGCGCGCATTCGTCTGCGCCGGGATCCAGCGAATGTCCTCGGGAACCAGAGTTCCCAGCCCGCGCACTTCGCGGATCATCGGGCCGCGTTTCACGTCATCGCTATAGATCGTAGCTTTGTCTACCGTGGGTGCCGCCGGGCGCAGCCGGGACAGCCCATAGCTCACACCTCCAATCAAGAGGAAAGCGACGGCAGCATAGACAATTCGGCGGATTTTTTTGGCCCGGGCGTTGGAAGGTCTTTGAATGTCCATAGTAAGGTCCATCCTTTGAAACGCAACTCACATGCCCAAGGTTCCCTTCGCTAAGTCCCACTGTCTCAGATTGTTAGCTCACATTCGCGGCATGTAGGTGGCTCGAATGACTCGAAAATGGGATTGCTCGTCCCATCTCCGAACAGGGTACCTCTTTATAGTCTTTGAGGCAAAAGCCAGTTTGCAAGGGAGCTCAGGTCCAACCCCAGTCCCAGCCGGGCCGTGACGCCGCACCAGCCGAGCGGGCCCGATGAATGCCTCGCCGAGCGAGAAAGACATCTAGTTCGCCAAGAAGGATCACAAGCAGTTAGCCAGTCGACGCTCTTACAAACAGACCTTGAAGGAGTTTCCGCATTGAGCTCCGGTTGCCCTAGCGCTTTCCTGCGCTAGCGCCGGGCCAATCATCCGTGCGAAACGGTGAAGCCCGCAGTCCATTTTTGTTGTACAGATTGCAGTCTGGGTTATTCGCCCATGCATAGCGCACTGCGACTGGAGCGCTTGAGGCTTGTTTGTTCCCTTGCTGTTCCCTACCGGGAAATTTTCCCGATGATTGAGGTTTGCAACTCGACTAGGGTCTTTGTCTCACCAAAAATGAAGGCAGACACCCGATTGCCCTAGATTTGGTGGGTGTCCTACGCTTTCCCCGAAAAGATGACAACACGACTCTTGCTCGCAGATGATCATACGCTTGTCCGTCAGGGGCTAAGGGCATTCTTGGAAAGACAAGGATTTCAAGTCGCTTGCGAGGCTTCGAATGGCCAGGAAGCGCTTCAGATGGCAGTGAAGGCACAGCCCGACGTCGCAATCCTCGACATCAGTATGCCGCTCTTGAATGGCATTGATGCTGCTCGTGAGCTGAAAAAATCATCCCCGAAAGCAAAGGTAATACTCCTTACCAAGCATGACGAAGATCACTATGTCGCGGAGGCGATGAGAGCCGGAGTGAGCGCGTATGTATTGAAAAGCCAGGTAGCGAACGATCTGGTCCACGCAATAAGGGAAGTCTGTCGAGGATCGGTTTACCTTAGTCCGAGCATCTCGCATGCAGTGATTGGCGCCTATCTGTCGAAGTCAGATTCTCCGGCGGATCCCCTTTCGGCACGTGAACGCCAAGTTCTTCAGTTAGTTGGTGAGGGGAAATCTACTAAAGAGGCCGCAAAACAGTTGGGGCTCAGTGTAAAGACCGTTGAATCCCATAGAGCCAGGCTCATGCGAAAGCTCGATCTCCACCAAACAGCGGGCTTGGTTCGCTACGCAATTCGCCGCGGGCTGATCCAGCCTTAATAGTACACACAAGCATCTGTTCAGAAGTGCTTTCAATCATTCGCCCCATAACAAATGAGTGGTTCACCGGATTGTAATGTATTCCCAACGGTTTATGTTCCAGTGAGGAGGTCAGTCCGCCTCCGCCGGCATGGGCCCCACCTCAACACCCCAACATCCCTTGTCCATCAAGCGGAGGCGGCCCGAACTTCAGCAACTAATCAGGGTTCCTTCATCGATTTTGGGCTGCCCAGCCCGGCTCAAGGAAACCGAACCCAGTTTGGAAGGTTATTCCACACATGCCGGCGCGGTCCGGAAGGCTTGAGAAGCGAATTCAGCTGGCTTTCCCCGTGGAGATTTCTACGTTGAGGGATCCGTCTGCAACGGAGCGTACTTCGACGGAAAACGTGTGCTCTCTTGGAGTGCGCGTTGTGTCCGAGCGGCGTAAGGAACTTAACGAGCGCCTAATGGTTCGATCTTTTGTAGGTGACCTACGAACTGTTGCTCGAGTGGTGTATTGCCAGCGGCTTTCGGATGGGCGCTTCGGCGTCGGAATGCAGTTCTTAGGAATTGGCACCAAGTGGAAGGCAGATTCGGGGGCTGGCCTGGCCGAGCACTAGATGAATTAGCATCGACCAGGCCGTATGAATCAGTCGGCGCCTTGCGCGTTGCCTATGCGAAGCAAGCCCGTCTTGGCCGTGCGTTCAGGCTCTGCCAAGACAAGAGCTTGAATGGCTGAAACTACTGCTCGAAGACAAGCGCTGCAGGATTCGGATCACTCAACGAAACCACAACAAATTTCGATGGTGACACCACATAAAGGACTCCGTTGCCTCCAATGCCTCCGGCGACCGTCCCTCTTCCGTTTGTCGGAGTTGGAGAGATGGAATAAGTGGCACTGACTGCCACGCCTACGCTAGGTCCACTTGGGGCGCCGATATCCTCGGTACCTGCAATATTGCCGGTCGGGCTTGCACCGTCCGCGGTGAACTCGCCGGAGAAGTTCGTTACTCCCAGCGCTGCGGGGCTAGTGGCTGAACCTGCATACCGGCCCATAACCGCACTGTTGGTAAACGACCCAGCCGCTTGCGCGTCCCCGAACCCGAACAAAACAGAGCTGTCCGGAACAATGAAAAACGCCTGGTTCGAGTTGACTAGGTAAGCGGCAACGTAAGCCCCTCCGAGCCGGAATGCGGCGCGGCCGTTGCTGGTGATACTGTACGTTCCAGCGAGTCCGGTCACCGAACTGGCCCCGCCACCGCAGTTCTGGTCATACGTGAGGCTGGCGATACCGACGCCATTGGTTGAGAGCAAGCCCGCGATAACGTTCGGCGCAGCATTTGCTCCTCCAGGGCAGATGGTGCGTCCAGTAAGGTACATCACCGTATTTCCGTTTAGCGAAGTGCTGGTAAATCCGCCCAGGGGAGTCTGCTGTTGCAACACGGTGCCGGTCAACAGTGGGGCCACTGGCGAGACTACATCCGACTCCATCGCAAAAAGCTTTCCGCTGTTGACCACGTAGAACACAAAGTCAAGGTTTGGCAGGGCCCCGCCGATCACAGGGGGCAGGTTCATTACGCCGCGCCCCGTCGCCGTGTCGGTCACCATGTAAGTTCCGGCGAATAAATTTTGAGTCGTGAATCTCCCGGACAGGTTCTCGTCTGCGGCTCCGTTGCTCAACACTCCCGATCCGCTTGCGGTAAAACGACCAACAATCGCCGTGCGATTATTCGACTGGTCCAGGCCCGCTGCGCCAAACGCATAGTCACCTGTTATTCTGGCTGTGTTGAAAGCGGTGATATCCACTTTTTCTATGCTCCCCGAGCCAACTGTTCCGTGGCCTCCCGAAGCATCAACTTCGACGAACTTCGCACTGCCGTTGGCCATCATGGCGAACGCGAGCACGCCGCCGCCGGGGATATTCAGGTTCATCACGCCCCTGTGGTCCGCACCGATCGCATAGGTTCCGTTGAACGCCAGCGCCACCGCCTTTTCCATAGGAGCTACGCCATTGCTGTCCAGTTCGCCGTTGGTCAGGATCCCAGCGCCATCCGCTGTAAATCTGCCCACAGCTGCGAAGGGAGTCGATGCTCCGCTACCGCCGGTGGTCATGCCGTCAAAGGTGAACGCATAGTCGCCCTTCAGCTCGGCGTTATTCGCCTGGGCTCGGACTGTGGAAGCAAGAACCAATCCAAGACATGAAATGAACAATACATTCAGCTTTCTCATACTTTCTTTCTCTCCTTGCTGACTGGCGGCTGGCTGGAACCCTTTTCGATCTGAGTCAGCGATCCGTAGCGGATGAACTAAATTGCGTTGTCCCTATGCTTAGTAGCGCCAGCCCGGTGCAAGCGCAATCGGGCGGATACTGGAAAGTTTCATCAGGGAAAAGCTTAAAACCGGGTAGGTTTGATTCTGTTCAACCAGCGCACATTAAACCTTAGGGGCCGCAGCCTTGGACCAAGCGTATTGTCATTTCTAATCCACCAGGTGAGTTTGAAGAGCATAGCGAATTAGTTCCGCATTTGTTTTCATACCAGTCTTCTCAACAATCCGCGCGCGATAAGTGCTTACTGTCTTCACGCTGAGAGAAAGCTCCTCGGCTATCTTTTTGACGGTCCGTCCTGAGGCGATCATTCGCAATACCTGGAACTCGCGGTCCGACAAGAGTTCGTGAAGGGGTAAATCGGCTCGTGACTTCGGATCCTCCGCCAACTTATCGACCAAAGCTGCACTTACGAACTTTCCGCCTCCCACTATTATCTTGATCGCCTCTTTCAGCTCCCCCGGCAAACAGTCTCTTGTCAAGTAACCAGCCGCCCCGGCTTTTAGCCCCCTCCGCGCAAATTGCTCGGCGCGCATGCCGAAAAGAAGAATCGGCAATTGCGGTCGCAAGCGCTTCATGTCGTCCAAGATGTCCAGCCTGCCTTCCCCGGGAATGCTGGCATCCAGGATAACTACATCCCAATCTTCGCGACGCACTTGCTTAAGCGCCTCCTGTGCCGTCCTTGCTTCCCTAAAGGTCACTTTGGAGAATGCATCCGCCAGAGTCTCTTTCAGTCCCCGGCGAAACAAGGCTTGGTCGTCAGCAATCAGAACCCTCATTGCGAGTCTTCTCTGCGGGCTCCAACGTTTTCAGGGGACCTTTCGCCAGGCATCTTCCGGGGTCTTGCGCATAGCGAGTTGGTTTCGTCTGTAACTGCTTCAGATGTAAGAGTTTGTTTCTGACTGAGCTAATAGCGCCTGAATTCGTGTGCGTGTAGGAATTTGGAGCACTACCCGTTCAGACAAACAGCGTTCATGACCAATTCTTGAACCTTTGACCAGTTGAACGCGCAAGACGGCCCGGTCAGACTCCCTCTTAGTAGTTCTAGTGGTACTAAGGGAAACGATTAAGGGAAACCCCGGATGCTGCTTTCGACTTCCTTGTTCTTCCTCTCCTTGATTTGAGCCAAACACCGGGGGCCCGAAAAGGGGAGAAACGGTGCGTCCATTTTGCGCGGTTTTATCGGTTTT
>Ga0126379_10001261_pt1 | contig 15213 bp, 13 predicted proteins | sample PanSoiMetPlot_24_FD_92640 | JGI IMG/M metagenome (GOLD analysis project Ga0126379, IMG submission 92640) | Tropical forest soil microbial communities from Panama - MetaG Plot_24 | ecosystem: Environmental > Terrestrial > Soil > Tropical forest > Bulk soil | place: Panama | collected 2016-02-17 | reverse complement strand
CATGCGTGCAATCATGTGCGGCTCGTCTTCAAAGCGTACGCCTTTCTCTTTTAGTCCCGCGTGTGCGGCTTTGATGTCAGGTACCGCGAAATAGAGAATCGATGCTGCGTGATCGAACTCGGGCTTTTCCGGGCGGTCGAGCATCAGCCGAACTCCGTTACATTCGAAGAAAGCCAGCCCCGGCGGCGCCTTGAACAGCAGCTTGAGCCCAAGCACCTTCTCATAGAAATCGGCTGCGCGCTCTACGTCGTGCGTGCGAATCTGAATCTGGCCCAGCTTTGTGATTCCTGGTCCGTTTGTCATGGTCTTGACCTCGTTATATCGAATTAGTTAGCATAGCTAACTATATTCGGAGTCTAATGTCAACGAAAAAAAGCAGCGGGCGCAAAAACCGGAACACTAGAAGTCTGAGAAATGGTTCGCCAGAAGGAACAAGCAATTCTGAGGGGCTAAAGCCGGCATCCTTGTTGAGCTCTGACGGCACGGCTGAAAGCCCTGCCCTTCCCAAACGTTCCCTACCCGACCCCGTCTCGAATCCGCCAGGGCTTCCGGCTTCCGGCTTCCGGCTTCCGTCTCCGGGATTTGGGATTCGACCTGCCGGGCAGGAGGTCCAGAAGCAGAGAGCCGAAAGCCCGAAGCCGGAAGCCGTTGCGATCGCCGACCGGCTGCACTCTGCGGCTATTCACTTGCTGCGTCGTGTGCGCAAACAAGACGTCGCCACTGGTGAAGGTCCGGCTCGTTTGTCGGCGTTATCGGTGCTGGTCTTTGGCGGGCCGAAGACACTCGGCGAATTGGCCGCGGCGGAGCAAGTCAAGCCGCCGACTATGAGCCGCATCGTGGCTGGACTCGCTAAGAGCCGATTAATCGATATCGCGGTCGATCCAGCAGACGCCCGCCGTATGCAGATCCAGGCTACTGCCAAAGGGAAATCGATATTGCAGAAGGGACGCGAGCGGCGCATCGCCTATCTCGCCTCACAACTGAATCGCTTAACTCAGGAAGAAGTGCGAGCTCTTGGCGATGCTGTTGAGATTCTCAACACTATTTTGCGGGAATGGGATTAGATTTTTCCGGGATTCGTAATCCCGCGTCGATTACTATTGGCACATGGAATTCACAGCCTCGGTCACCGATACTGAAGGGTGCGGTGTAAGGTCTCAGGGCTGTAAGGGGCGTCATTTCCGAAATTGCTGGACCGCTATAAAGTGCGGGTGATCCTTCCCCTTTACGTACATCGGTACAAGTTTGCTGTTTGAAAGGAGCGTAGTGTCGCGTTCCCGCGCCATTGTGGTTGCCGCTGGTGTCTTATGGCTGACGCACGTCGGTGTGTTGTTCGGCTTGGGGAATCGTCCGCCCGGAGGACTTATCTCCGACATAATTCAGTTCGCGCTCGGCGGATTGCTGATCGCAGCTTTGGTACACGCAGCGGCCCGTTCCGAGGGAATGGCCCGCGCGTTCTGGCACCTGGCTATCGCGGCCTATGTGTTGTGGATGACCTCGCAGGGTCTCAGCATCGTCAATGATCTGCATCGCACGACTACGATCCCCTGGATCACGAACCTCATCTTCTGCTTCTGGTTCGTTCCGCTGGGCATGGCGCTGCTTCTTGACCCGGAGCACGAAACCGGGCGCGTCGATTCGCTCATTGCTCTCGACTTCGTGCAGGGAGTTCTGGTTTGCGTTGCTGCGTACGTGTACTTCTTTTATCTTCCGAAGTCCGAAACTCCAGGAGAATTGGCCCATGGAGTGTGGGCTCCGTACTTCGCGGGCTACGGGCTGGTAGCGGGTGCATTCGTCTTGCGCGGAATCATCGCTCGGTCGCGCGACGTGCGCTGGCTGTTTGGTTCAATGGGAACGTTTCTGGCGGTGTCCGGCTGCGTGGACGCGTTGTACTACTACGGCCCGGGACGCGGTTTGCCGACGGGTCAGTGGTTCGATTTGCTCTGGAGCGCACTCTTGGTGGCACCGACAGCGATCGCGACGGCATGGAAACAGGCGGAACCGCCCGAACTGTCACTGGAGCGACCGGTTCGCGAAAAGCGGATCCACACCGACCTGTTTTACATGTTGTACCCGATGGTAGTGCTGTTGATGTCGCTGCGCATCGCACGTGAGCATATGGCCTTGGCCGCCTTGGTAGTGGCACCCTCGTTCCTCTGTTCGAGCGCACGCCTGCTGATTACGCAGCACCGGCTGATCCGAACTCAAGATGCTCTGCGTCGGGAAGCCTCGCATGACAGCCTGACTGCGTTGTGGAATCACAAGGCGATTCTCGACATACTCGAGCGCGAATTGCTGCGCGCAGAGCGCGACCATCAGTCCGTGGGCGTCATTATGCTCGACGTTGACCACTTCAAAGCCATCAACGACAGCCGTGGGCATGCCGCCGGAGATGTCGTGCTTCGCATTATCGCCAGCGGAGTTGCGGCGATGGTGCGTCCCTATGATTCCGTTGGACGGTACGGCGGGGAGGAGTTTCTGATCATCGCTCCCGGTTGCGGCCTTGGAGAAACATGGGAACTCGCCGAGCGCGTGCGCACGCACGTCGCATCGTGCAGCATCATGGCTGGAGGCTCGCACGTGAAGGTCAGCCTGAGCCTCGGGATCGCGACAGGCACCGCGGCGGCGGAAATGGAGAAAGTGCTGCACGCTTCAGACAGCGCCATGTACGCCGCGAAAGGCGCCGGGCGCAATCGAGTCGAACCTAGCGTCAGCCATGCTGCGGGCGCGGGTCAAAGCAAGTCCGGCAGCAACGAGCGCGACTTCTGGATCTGAAGCTTTTCCATCCCAACTGAGCAAACACCAACAGCCAACAATGGCCCAGCGTTTTGTCCGGCGCATTGATCCTCTAGCACTAGTCAACGGTCTTCTTCAAGAAGAAAATTTCTATTAAATCGTTTTTTGCGTGATGCTGGGACTAGCGCGAAGGGCCAGCTTTGTGTAGGATGGCGGCGATAATCTCGCAAGCAGTCCGTCAATTCCCGTCCGAGTGAATTCAAGGAGGGTCAGATGCGCTCCCTTATTGTTCGCCCCCCATTTCTCGCAATCAGTGCTTGTGGTCTCATTCATCGCGATGGCACTTGTGCTGCCATCGATGCTGTGCGCACAAGCATACTTCGGAACAGTCAGTGGAGAGTTAACCGATGCGACCGGCGCCGTGGTGCAAGGAGCCACGGTGGTACTCCCGGATCAGCAGAAGGGATTCTCGTTCACTACGACCTCGGACAGTAGCGGTCGTTATCTATTTCGCTCGGTCGCGCCAGGAACCTACGCCGTTTCCGCGGACGTGAAGGGTTTCGAGAAGGTAGTCAGCTCGCCCTTCAAAGTCGATATCAACCAAAACGCCACCACGAATCTAATGCTGAAGGTGGCGGGTGCGAGTCAGGTAATTGAGGTAGGTGCACAAGCACAGGCCATTCAAACCGAAGATGCCGAGACCGGGCAGGTCGTCAATCGCAAGTTCATTAATGATCTGCCGCTGATTGATCGCAACGTGGTCGTGCTGACCTCGCTGGCACCGGGCGTTACGCCGATGGACGACCAGTGCGACGCCACTTGTACGGGAACGAACTTCGTTTCCAACGGAAGCCGGGGATCGACTGCGGACATTTTGATGGACGGCGCCTCGGTGACGAATTCAGAGCCGAATGGCGGTATTACACAAGCGACTTATGTTCCATCGCCTGAGGCCGTCGAAGAATTCAAGGTGCAGCAGACGAACTTCAGTGCGGAGTTCGGCTTCTCGGGCGGCTCCATCGTCAACGTGATCACACGCTCGGGGACGAACAGGTTTCATGGCAGCGGGTACGAATTCTTCCGCGACGCCATGTTTGACGCGAACGACTGGTTCGCCAACCGGGCGGGCCAACCCATTCCACCGTTGCGCCGTAACAATTACGGATTCACCATCGGCGGTCCCATTATCAAGAACAAGACTTTCTTCTTCTTCGACTGGGACCGGTCAAAGACGACCAGCCTGGATGCGCGCTCCGGGGCAATGCCCAGCGATCTCATGCGTGCCGGCGATTTTGGCGAAGTTTGCGGAGCGCAGGGAGGAACATTCGACAGTACCGGCCTGTGCAGCGTTGCTGCCGGTCAGATATGGGACCCTTATCTGCGGCATAACGACCCGAATGCGGGCGGGCCGGTCGCGAACAGCGCCACAACGTTCATTCCGTTTAACAATATTGCCAACTACATCAGTCCGGGTTGCAATGCTGCGGCTCTTAACGGCAACCCCTGCCCGCCTGCCAGTTCTCTGCCGGTCCCGGGAGTTAAGGGCAATTTGATCGATCCCGTCGCACTCAAGATGGCCTTGTTCCCCTAGCCAAACTTCACCGCCGGAGGCATTTACCAGAACTGGGTCGGCTCCGGATCGCGCCTGTCGTATGCGAGCAAGTTCGACGTCAAAATTGACCATCGCTTCACCCAGAACAACATGTTGAGTGGGAAGTTTTCCTACGAATACGATCACGGCACGGGCCTCGATTGCTTCAAGAATTTTGCCGACCCTTGTTCGGGAGCGCCCGGCTGGACTAACGCCCACCTGTTTGCCCTTAACGATACCCACACGTTTACTCCCACGCTGCTAATGAACGTAACCCTCGGGTTTACCCGCGGCGTGTGGCACTACCTCAATTACAGCCCGCACGGAGTTTCGGACCCGCTAAGCAAGTTGGGACTCCCCTCCTATCTGAACAGCACCGGATTCATGGGCGTTCCTGCGATGTTCATCGACATGTACGCCCCGGCCGGCTTTGCCAACATCGGCAGTGACCCCTTTCAGAACATGCTGCTAGGCCAGGATACCGGGCAATTAGCAGCCACGATAGACAAGCTGCATGGAACGCACGAAATCAAGTTTGGCTTTGACGGCCGCATCCACCAGATGAACTACATCCAGACGAATGGTCCCAATGGCTTTTTCGATTTTGCTGAGGATGGCTCCAATGCCTGTCCCTCAGGGATCGACGCCTGCGGTGGCGACGGGATGGCCAGCTTCCTGATGGGTAAGATTACGCAAGCCCCCGCCAGCAACGGATGGGGCTCGTATTACGAAATACAGTCCCGGCCCGCGACCACAAACTACCAGTACGGCTTCTTCGTGCAAGACAACTGGAAAACCACGAACAAACTCACCTTGAATCTGGGACTGCGGTATGACGTGACGCTGCCTCGGACGGATCGCTACAACCACCAGAACTGGTTCGATCCCAACGTAACCAGTCCGCTCAACAATGGAAGCATCACCTTTAACAATGCTGTCACTGGCGCTCCGATAACAACTGCATTGAAGGGTGGCGAGGTATTTGCGTCTTCGAATCAGCGGACAAACTATGTGACGGACTGGAGCGATTTTCAGCCGCGCTTCGGTTTCGCCTACCAGTTTGCGCCGAAGATGGTGGTGCGCGGAGGCTATGGCCTTTACTACGGGCAGTCGCGCTCGGGTGTGACCGGCGTTGTGCCTTACGGTTCACAGGGTTTCAATCAATATACGAATGCCATCCCGACCTATCAGAATCTGGGTGACATTATGTGGCTGCAACTGAGCAATCCATTTCCCAACGGACTGATCCAGCCCCCGGGAAACTCGCTCGGCCTGCTGAACGATGTTGGCTTTGGAGCAAACGGCCCGCTGCGCAGGGCCGGTGCGAATCAGACTCCGTATGAACAAAGTTGGAGCTTGGGCATCGAGCGCCAACTGCCGAGCAACATCCTGATTAACGCCGAATACGTAGGGAAGAAAGGAACGCACCTGCCGTTCAGCGGTTCCACAGCACGAAACTATCTTGGCCCATGGGTGGAGGGCTTGCCCACGACTGCCGCCGACCCGAACAACCCGTGCACAACACTGTCTGTGCCATGTCTCAACAGCTACGTTGCCAATCCCTTTGCGGGAATCATCACGGACCCGAACAGCACACTGTCTGGAGCTGGCGATTCCGTTCAATACTCTCAGTTGTTGCTTCCGTTTCCACAGTTCACCGGGGTGGCGACTGAACCTCTGCTGATCGCTAACTCCATATACCACTCGCTACAGTTGACCGCTGAGAAGCGCTACTCCAACGGGCTGCAGTTCCTGGTCACATACGTCTGGTCGAAGTCAATCGATGACTCGTCCAACGCCGATGACAATGTGACGTGGCTGGGAAGTTTCAGCAGCCTGCAGGATCCCAATAAACCGTGGCTGGAACGAAGCCTGTCGACGTTCGATATTCCGCACGTCGTTCAGTTCAGCTACAGCTACGATCTTCCCTTTGGGCGTGGGAAGTCATTCCTCGGGAACATGCCGCGCTGGGCGGATGCGATTGTTGGAGGCTGGAAGACCAACGGCATCTGGCGCATTTCGGATGGCAGACCGTTGTCTTTCCAGATGGCCGACGGCGTAGCGCTACCCAGCTACGGCACGCAGAGACCCAATATCGTGGGGACACCCAAGCGTAATCACGGGTCGGATTGGGTGGACAACTACTTTGTGGACAACAATGTATTCCAGCGTCCAGCCGATTTCACCCTGGGCAATGCACCGCGGGCCATGGGATCCCTGCGCAGTCCTTGGCAATTTACGAGCGATCTGTCTCTGGGCAAGCAATTCCCGATCCGCGAAGCGATGTACGTCGAGGTCCGCCTTGAAGCCCAGAATGCATTTAATCATCCCGTGTTTCAAGCTCCGGACACGCAGGTGGACGATGGCAACTTCGGCAAGATCACGTCGATGTCGACCGGGCCGCGGCAGGTGCAGCTGGGGGTGAAGTTCAACTTCTAGAGCGCAGATTCTGAACACCTGCCCTTGATGGGAAGTCAACCCCCACCCCCGTCGCAACAAAAATGCGACAAGGGTGGGGGCAATTTTCATTCGGGCTTTTGAAAATATCCCGCCTTGTTGCCGAGGTTCTCTCTGCCGGACAGCCGAGGGCGGCTGTCCCACACTTGCTCAGGCTTCCAGCCCTACGTGGCAGACCCTGCCGACTAAGTAGTCTCCGGCCGATTTTCCTTCCTGCATTGCAATGACCTCGATGGGCCAGTCGTGGTTGTGGGGGCGCAGAACCAGGCGACCTGCGGCGAGTTCGACGTAGCGGACGGCGCAAGTATCGTTTTTCAGAACAGCGTACATATTTGATTCGCCCTTGCGATAAGGCTTGAGTGAGGTGTAATGGCGGTCGATCAGGAGCGTGGCTCCAGGGGTCAGTCGGGGATGCATCGCCAAGGCTTCACGACCGTCGAGCTTGATCAGGACGAAACGTTGCCAGCCGGAACGGTCTCCGTGGGCTTCCGCCTTGATGCGGTGGAGGAAGGACTTTTTGAACTTGACGATCTCCTTGACGTGCATGCTGACGATGAACGGCTGGGTCGCGGCGATGGGAGAATCGGCGAGGACTACGTTTTCGAACTCGTCGGCGCTGGGCGGAAGGATCGAAGCGCGTTTGTTGACCTCGACGGGATCGAGCAGGTCGAGTACCGAGAGATGCTGAACTTGCAGCACCTTGTCCATGCCCTCGAGGCTGAGTCCGCGCTTGCGGTTGAGGAAGTTTGAGATATGAGCTTGCTTGAATCCAGTTTGCTGGGCGAGGCGGAGTCCGATGAGTTCGCCTGCTTCGATGCGGTCCAAAAGAATTTTGCGGAGGTTTTCTTGCAGGACTTTGAACTTCATGGGCGGAGTATAGCACTGGGTTATGACGCCGGAATAAAGCAAAACATTCGGGAACTAACTGCAATTCGATGGGGATACAAGCTGGAGCTTGCTTCGAGAGCGCGCAGAGAGTTCGGGAAGCGGCGTGTGAAAAGACGCAGGCCTGGCGGCAAACGACACTTGCCGGGAGGGGGAACTACTGAGTGTGGAGTTAGTTAAAGGGCCGAAAGTTTTCCACAGGCGAGTTATGTCCATCCAACCTTGACTGAGAAAATTCACAGCTATAGGATCGCGGCATCTGAGGGACCACAATGCTCTATGGTAAGAGGCCATGATGAGTCAACCAGATAACTTCAACGAAGAAAGGGATTTCGGAGAATTTAGGCGGAAAGTCAAGGCGGCCGAAGTGTTATCGGCATCCATGGAGCGCTTGCTGTTATCGCTTCGCTTCACTGGGAAGGTGAGCGTGGTGATGCAGAATGGGCGGGTACTTAAGTCGGGCTACGAGGAAGGATACTTCCGGCAGCGAGACTAGTGCGGAGTAGACGACATCGCCCAAATTTATGGCAAAAGCAAGGAGGGGGCGGGGCGGATATGAGTAAGTGAGGAGCGGGTGAGCTGGACAAGATCACAATAACTAAATAGCCCAAGCAGGTCATCGTAAGAGAAACGAGCCCTGCGTTCGGTCCGAGGGTACATTGCGGATCAACGCGGGGCTTTTTGTCTTTGAATCGTAATCATGAGCTTCATGTAGCGAGTAGCGCCGATTGTCATTCAATTAGGAGGAGTAATGAGTAAGGCTCATAAAGGAACCGAACGCTGTGTCGGGGTGGAACTGAAGTATTGCGAGCATTGTGGAGGACTATGGGTTAGGGAGCTCGGGGCGGGAGAGGTCTATTGCGAGAAATGCCAGCCTAAGGTAGCGGATCTGCCGGTTCCGAAGAAGAAGCCTGCACGGATCATGCTACCTGCGCAAAAGTGTTCTATCGCGCAGAGATATGGGATCGGAACAATCGAGGAATCGGAGGATCTAGAAGCGGTGGGAGGTGTCGCATGAGCGAAATGATCCTGTCGATTGCGGCGGAAGCTGATGTCACACCAAGTGAGCAGGTTGGAAAGATCACGGGAAAACGTCAGCGAGCGGAAAACGGGCCGATGGCCGATAGCCTTCCTGCACATCAGTTTCTTGCTTACAAGGATCGGGGCAAGGATTCGCGGAGTGAGCAGAATCCACAAGCGGAATTGGATGAGACGACCGTGTCGCAGCCCATCGACGATTTTTTCGCCGAAAAAGACCGGCGGCAGCGAATCTATCGAAATCGAACAGTGGCAATGCTCGCCGCTATATGCGCTACTCCATTGAAACCGGACGACTGCCGTCGCTGGTGGGAAGAGAATTCTTTCGGAGCAATGTCACAAAGTATCAAGTGACCACCTTCGAGGATCGAGTCATTTTTGTGCACGACATGGAAACGTGCCTGCACCGATTGGACGAATTTTCGCAGCAGGTGCTGGCACGGATTGTGCTCCAGGAGTACGGGCAAGAGGATGCGGCCCGACTATTGGGATGCACGAGGATGACGGTTCATCGGGTACTCATGGAGGCGTTGGACGAACTGAGCGAGATCCTGGTCGGAGTCGAGCTATTAGACGAAGTTCCGTTCAATCCGAGAATTTCTTGTCAAGGGGGTAAAAACGGATATTTCTCGCTAAGTGATTGTGAAGACGACGAATAAAAAGTTGTAAGTCATGTTACAAATACCCTACTCGATTTGTTATTCTGGATTTATAGAGTAGGAAATTATAGAACCTCCTGTAGAGGGCGCGCCTCAACGGCGCGCCTTCCGATTTTTGGAGAGAAGGAAAGAAAACCTTGGAAGTCGGGTATGGCGGCAATGATCAAGAAAAAGGGGAAAAGCAAAGGTAAGAGCGCTACGAAGAAGACGACCAAGAAGGGTTCGTCGAAAGACAAAAGCGACAAGGAGTTGCATCCGGAAGAATGTCGAAAAGATGTTGCACGAATGGTGGAAGCTGAGGTAGAAGAGCTGGCAAATGCTGTGATCGAAGAGGGAAAAAAAGGGCAACTCGCCACAGTCAAGTATCTCTTCGAGGTTGCACACATTTATCCACAGGCACCAGAGGGGACGGTGTCCAGCACGGATGAGGAGAGCATGGCAAAGACACTGCTCGATCGGTTAAACATTCCGGATCATCCGGTGGTGCATGACATGTACGAAAACGGGGAAGAGGTTGTGGTGATTCCGCCGAGAGCGAAAGAGGTGGAGAAGCCTCAACCGCAGGAGAGGGAGGAAGAGAAAGAAAGAGTGATGGCCGGGGCAGAGTGAGCCTTGGTGGAAAGGCTTGTTGGACTGGAAACGAGCAAAATCCCCCATTTCTCCCAATTCATTTGGAGAAGTGGGGAAACTCACTCCCGAAATGCGCTTATGCAAAAGACGATACCGTAGAATGGGGTTGGGGAGTGAGTCGAGAACGAGTTGCGATCTGGGTCGGGGCAAGAACGAGAGCACCAGCCTTTCCCGCAAATAGACCGACATTAGGGGATTCAGCGGCGCAGCCAGTTCCGGGTATCGACAGGAGATCACGCAAGAACGGAATGGACATTACCTGGTTGACAGATCGGATCGCGGTGGGCGGTGGGATCTGGACCGCAGAAAACATGGAGCAGGTGGCGGGACTAGGTATCACGCATGTCATCGACATGCAGATTGAATTCGATGACACGCCGCTTGGAAGGCCGCTGGGCATTGAAGTGTTGTGGAATCCGACAGACGATGACTTTCAGCCGAAGCCACAGGAGTTGTTTGGGCGCGGGCTGAAGTTCGCAGAAAATGCTTTGGAGCGGGAAGAGGCGAAGATATTTATTCACTGCGCGGCGGGTGTGCACCGGGCGCCAATGATGGCACTGGCGCTGCTTGGCTCCATGGGATGGAGTCTGGAAGACGCGATTCAACTGATTGAGAGGCGGCGTCCGGTGGCGGATTTGGCTGAGGTCTACGTAGAGAGCGTGAAGAGATTTTTGGATGGGAATCACGACACCAGGTAACCACCGAGCGAAAGTTCACCACAGAGAGCACAGAGGAACACAGGGGAATTGACAATCCCTAGAGATTGAGTTGGAGGGAGAGAGATGCGTGACGTGGGCCGCCGCCCTATGGGGCGGCTTTTTTATTGGGCGCTGATTGGAGTGATAGCGGCTTTCGGCTTCCGGCTTTCGGCCTTGGGGGCGGTTCCCCATAAGCGCTAACTTAAGGATGAATGACTGCGGTTCCAGTCTGCGTAGGGCATGCAGCTAAATTGACCGAAGCCAGGGCCACACACGGGTTTCCTGTGTCCTAGAAGCCGACTTCTGGCCAGCGAGTATGATCGGCCCCAAATCCTAAACCCTGCGAATGATAACGTCCATTATCGTTCACGACCTGGGTCGGCAAGCCCGCAACAGGTTCCTTCCTCGACGGTGAGCCAATTCCCGATGAGCACGCCAAGTTAACCAGCGCCTTTCACTGTACGAATTCCAGCAGCCAGATCAGGACTCAACAGAGCGCAATCTGGTTTCGCATAGGCTGGTTGAGGTACTGCCGCAACCCTCAGGTTGATCGTCGAAGGAGCGTATGGTCGTTGCTGGAGCGAAATTCGATACAAGGTTACTACCGTTCTTGTGAACGCAAGTCGCGGTTCCAAGCAATATCACTCAGTGAATTGACGGAACGCGTGATCGTAGCACCGCGGGGAACTGTTCGACGTCAGACTATTCACCACAACCGATTTGGATTGCTCGAGATCAGGGAGCCTAACTGCTTTCGGATCCCGCTTCCGCTTCGATTTGGTTGTTAGCGTCATCACGACGGCTTCTTTTAGCCCTGGAAACAGCGTCAACCTCAGGGATGTCTCTTGACCACCACCTCGTGCCCCAGGACAAGGCTGTTTGGAACGGCGTAAGAAGAACTCGGCCAGTGCGGCGGGTGCGTCGCTGGATTTGACGGACGGAACAGCTTCTGGGAGTTCCCGATTCCGGGCACAACGTGCAATTTTTATGTAACAATTCCAGAATGTCAGTGAGCATATTAATGGGCGCAATCGTATCCGCACTGTCTGCGGGCGCGGCGAGCGGAGCGACAGACACAGCGAAGAAGGTCGTCGTCGATGCTTATGATGGCCTTAAATCTCTCATCAGTCGACGATTCGGAGCCGAGAGCGAAGCAGCTGCTGCCATCGACAAGCTCGAAGCGAAGCCTGATTCCGAGGGCAGAAGACAGACCCTTGCTGAGGAGTTGAACTCAGTGCAAGCTGGTTCCGACCCGGAACTGCTCTCGGCGGCGCAGACTCTCCTCAACCTCGTCCGCACCTTGCCGCAGGGGGAGCAACACATTCAGACCGCAACAGGGAGTGGCATCGCCCAGGCGTACGGGACTGGCTCTACCGCGACCGTCACCTTCGACAGACCCCCGTCGAAACATGACTAACTCCCAGCGCGCAATCGGAAGTGGCATCGCGCAAGCGAATGCCCCGGGAGCGGTTGCGAAGGTCGAATTCCACCAGTACGGCCTCAACACTGACGAAGTGCTCGATAAGATTGAGGCGCGCTATGGACGCAAGGCAGAAACCCCTCTCGACCCATTTGCTACAGTTCCGCCTCTTCCGCCGTTTTTCATTCCGAGGCCGGAAATAACGGAATCCATTATCGAGGCCATCCTCTCTCGGAGGGACAGTCTCCCGATAGCCATCGAGGGCATGGGAGGAATAGGCAAAACCGCGGTTGCGATTGAGATCTGTCACGATTTGCGCACGCGCAACGTTTACTCCGACGGCATCCTCTGGACTTCAATTGGCAAGCAATCGGGCATCGCAACCGAAGCCCGGTTCAAGGAGATGGCCGAAAATCTCAATCTGGAGTTCAAGACGTACTCCGCAGCGAGTTATCGATCCATGTTGAAGGACAAGTCGGTACTCGTGGTGCTCGACGACATTTGGGAGCTCGAGGACATCGAGCCTTTTCGACTCGACGCCGGGGGGTCTCGACTTCTGTACACGAGCCGTAAACGCGACCTCTCGTCTTCCACGGGCGCGAAGAACCACGATGTTGCCTTGCTGGACAATGTGGGGGCGCGCCGTTTCCTAGCTTTCTACTCAGGCCGTGAACTCTCGACTCTCCCGGAGCCGCAAGCGACTCAGATAATATCCGAGTGCAAAGGCCTTGTACTCGCCATCGCCATGATCGGCGCAGCCCTCAAGACCAAAGGGTCAGGCGACGGCAATTCCGCATGGGATCGCGTCCTGCGTAGCCTCAATCAAGCTCGCCTCAAGGATGCTGGGAAGAAAGCCGCAGGCTCTCAGTTCAGCAGCATCTCGGCCAGCATCGCGGCCAGTGTCAATGAGCTCTTGCTGGAGGAGCGAAATCGTTACTTCGGACTCGCTATTCTCCTTGAGGACATGCCCGCGCCTTCCACACTGCTTCAGCAGATTTGGGGCGGAGCTCTGTACGATGTCGAAGACGCCATGGATCGCCTAGTCGAGTTGTCGCTCGCGAGCCGCGGCGCCATGGGTGGAATCCTTCTCCATGACTTGCAACTGGACTTTATCCGCAACGAACATTCCGACCCAGAGTCTCTCAAGCTGGTGCATGCAGCTCTTGTCCGCAGCCTCCACTTAATTCGCCGCCATCCCAAACTGTTCGCCGCACAAATGGCCGGCCGACTTCTGACCTTTAAGCAAAAACCGGGAATAGGCAAGTTGCTGGAAATCCTGGAGGTCAATAGCCCCCACCCATGCATTTGGCCACGATGGCCCTCGCTCGAGCAGCCCGGGTCGCCGACTCTCCGGATCTTGGATACTGAGGGTGCTTGGGTACATGCAGTTGCCCTAAGTGCCGACGGTAGACGTGCGGTTTCCACCGCGAAGGACGGAAACCTGCATGTCTGGAACCTGGAGAGCAACTTACCTCCTCGTGTTTTAGAGGGCCACACCGCGCCGGTATTATCTGTCGCTCTCAGCGCCGATGGTAAGCGTGCCATCTCGGGCTCTGAAGATGGTTCGATTCGGGCATGGTACCTCGAGTCGAATGCACCGCCCTGCGTTCTGATTGGGCATACTGAGAACGTAAACGCGGTATCCATGAGTGCCGATGGCAAATGGGTCATCTCGGGTTCTGACGACAAAACCCTGCGTGTCTGGGATCTCGACGGTAAGACGCCACCACGTGTTCTCGAGGAGCAAACGGGCAGGGTGACTTCTGTCGCCCTCAGCGGCAATGGCAAACGCGCTGTGTCAAACGCATGGGATCGTGCGCTTCGTGTCTGGGACCTCGACGGGAACGACCCTCCCCGCGTTCTGGAGGGACACACCGGAAAGGTCGTTTCGGTCGCCATCAGCGAAGATGGTAAACACGCCGTCTCGGGCTCATGGGACAGAACAGTTCGCCTCTGGAATCTCGAAGACAACGCGCCGTTGGGAGTTTTGGAGGGCCACACCAAAAGGATCGCAAAGGTGGCCATCAGCGCGAACGGCCTCATTGCCGCCTCCGCATCCTCTGAAGACCGGAGCCTGCGCGTCTGGGATCTTAGGAACAACCTGCCGGCGCAAATTGTGGCGGATCAAGAGCAGTCGCTTGAAGCAGTGGCTTTAAACGCCGACGGAACGCGCGGGATCTCAGCCTCGGTCGACATCTTGCGCGTGTGGAATTTCGAAAACATCTTTGCGAGTATGCCGATAAAGGGCCACACCAAATCTGTCGCGGCGGTTGCCATAACCCTCGACTGCAAGAGCGTAGTCTCCTGTTCATCGGATGACCCGTTGCTTCTATGGGATCTCGAAGGCAATGTGACACCACGAGTCATCCGGGACCGCACGGCTGCGACCGGCGCGATAAGGATTCTGAGTGCCAACGGAGAGCGCGGAATCTCCAGCCTTGTGGATGGAGCCCTATGCGCCTGGGATCTCGAAGGACTCTCGAAGCCCCGTGTTCTAGAGAGGGATATCGCTACGGACGACCTGAGCATGGTCACCCTGAGCGCGGATGGAAAGCGTGCCATCTCCGGCTTTCGAGATGGTTCCGTCCGGATTTGGGAACTCGATGCCGACACTCCCCCACGCATTCTTCAAGGTCACGCGGGAGTTGTTAGGGCCGTGGCGTTGAGTGCCGATGGCAGGCGCGCAGTCTCAGGCTCTGATGACAAGACTGTGCGAGTATGGGACCTTGAAGGTGACACGCCGCCGCTGGTCTTTCAAGGTCACACGTCCACAATCTATAACGTCGCCATTAGTGTCGATGGACATCGAGTCGTGTCCGGCGGTGAGGGGTTTAGAGATGACGACACTCTTCGTATTTGGGACATCGACGGCAACGCGCCGCCCGTCGTCCTTGAAGATCGCTCCCATTGGTCCAGAGCGATCGCGTTCAGCGACGACGGTAAGCGAGCAGTCTCCGCCTTCGGACATACGCTATTAGTTTGGGAGATATGCAGTGGCGAATCCATAACGGCTTTTGTCTCCGATATCTTCCTGGCGTGCTGCGCATGGCGAGGCAATTATATCGCCGCAGGAGATACGCACGGCCAAGTCTACCTTTT
>Ga0126379_10001260_pt1 | contig 15217 bp, 14 predicted proteins | sample PanSoiMetPlot_24_FD_92640 | JGI IMG/M metagenome (GOLD analysis project Ga0126379, IMG submission 92640) | Tropical forest soil microbial communities from Panama - MetaG Plot_24 | ecosystem: Environmental > Terrestrial > Soil > Tropical forest > Bulk soil | place: Panama | collected 2016-02-17 | reverse complement strand
GATCGCCTGCTGTCCGAACCACGCGCCCTCTGGCGTGCTCACTCCGGGGTCGGGCGGTGTTGCGCGATATGCAGCAGCAAGATTAAGTTTGGCGGCCAGGAAGTTGTCATCGAGAGCGGAGGCGGCTTTGAAATGTGCCGCTGCAGCCTGGAAATTTGCCGCTCGATATTCTTTCTGTCCTTCAACCATTTCGCGGCGCACCTTGTACGAATTGCAGCCAATCGCAAGAATCACGACGGCAGTCACCGCCGTCAGGTAAATCGTGTATCGACCTTTCGTCTTCATTGCCAAGCCTCTAAGCGTCCCATCGAGCCGATGTTCGCGTTTGCAACATTCAGGGACATTTTGCGGACATATTACGGTGAGGGCAACACTAAAGCGAGAGCACGTCCGGGTAGTGTCCTAATTTGCGCCCATTCATGTTCCTGGGTCCCCAGCGTGCGACGTCCAGTGAGCGCATTGCCCGAAAACCGGTAAGAATCGCTGAAATCCTCGTTGAGACGCGGCAATCCGCGGTAAGCTTTTTTGGGACGCCTCCGCCACTTAAAAATGCCCATTGCCTATCTCACGCTGGAGCTGAGGATCGAGGCCGCACATTCGCTTAAGGACAAGCGCCAGGTGCTGCGCAGCGTCAAGGACCGGCTCCGCAACTCCTTCAATGTCTCTGTCGCGGAGATTGACGGGACCGATCTTTGGCAAAGGGCGACGCTGGGTGTGGTCAGTATTTCCGATTCCCGCGATTACCTCGAGGGCCTGATGCGTAACGTGGAACGCGAAGCCACCAAGTTGGCGAACAACGCCGGCGCCGAGGTGGTGGATTCGTTTCTGGACTATCTGGAGAGCTAGCGAGCCCTCCAGATCGGGTGATCCGGTGATCGGGGCATCAAGTGATCGGTGATCGAACGCACAAACACATTCTCGAGCCACTCATCTTCGCCCGGAAACTGCAATTTCGATCGAATTCCGATCACCCGATCTCCGGATTCTGCTAAACCGCCTACCCCTTCCACGCCGCATCTGATATTCTCAAGAGTTTTCCTTGATTCGTAAAATGCCGGAGCGTGGGAGACAGCATCATTGGGAACGGGTAGGTGAAGCGCTGAAAGAGGAGATTGGCGCCATCATCGAGGGAGAACTCCGCGACCCGCGAATCGCGTTATGTACGGTGACAGAGATCTCTCTTTCGCCCGACGGCAAGAGCGCCCGCGTCTATCTGGACGTGGAAGGCGACGAACATGAGTGTGAGGAGACGGTGAAAGCCATCAATGCCGCCAAGGGGTTTATCCGCCACGAGGTGCTGGAGCGCCTCGGCAAGCGCCATGTGCCGGAACTGAACTTCGTCCTGGACCGGTCGGAGGAGTACGGAGCGCGGATTGACGAAATTCTGAGCAGGATCAGGAAACGCAAAAAATAGGAGACCATGCACGAGATGGACCGCCAGCTCGGCGAGGTATTAGAGAACATCCAGTCGCGGAAGCATTTTCTCGTGACGTCGCACACGCGTCCCGACGGCGACGCTGTCGGCTCATCGCTGGCGCTCGCACAGATCCTGCGCAAGATGGGCAAAGCCGCGGAAATCGTTCTTGGCGACAGCGTACCTGTGATCTACAAGCCGCTGCCGCACGCTGACACCATCGTTCACAGCTCCCGCGTCAACGGAAAGTACGACGCCGCTATCATCCTGGAGTGCGACAGCGTGGTTCGCACGCGCCTGCAGGGACTGGAAAACCACTTTCTGATCAACATTGACCATCACGCCACATCGAAACCCTTCGCGGACGTGAATTGGATTGATCCCAATGCTTGCGCCGTGGCCGAGATGATCTTCCGCCTGGCCCAGGCCGCGGGTGTAAAGATCACGCCAGAGGTGGCTACGTGCCTCTACACTGCGGTGCTGACTGACACTGGTTCGTTTTCTTACTCCTCGACCAACGCCCATACCTTCGACCTGGCCAAGCGTCTGGTGGAGCACGGCGCGGATCCGGCGCGCATCGCGCACAACGTCTACTTCTCCAGTCCGACTTCGAAGATGCGGCTGCTAGGCGCGGCGCTTTCCGCCCTGCACCGCGAAGGCGCGCTGGCTTGGATGAGCGTCACCCGCGACGATGTGGACCGCGCCGGTGCGTTGGAAGAGGATTGCGAAGGCTTGGTCAACTACGCGTTGGGCATCGCCGGAATCGAGGTCGCGGCCTTCTTTCGCGAAACCTCCGACGGACGCGTGCGCATCAGCCTGCGCAGCAAAGGCGCGGTCAACGTGTCGGAGATTGCAGGCAAGTTTGGGGGCGGCGGCCATGAATGCGCCGGCGGATTTTCCACTCCTGGACCGCTGGCCTTAGCCGAGAAAACTGTGCTGGGCGAGCTGCGCAGCAAATTTCCGGAAAAGGGCTGACGCGTGCCTGAGCAACTTCCTTCTCACCTCATCTTGCAAGGCCCGCGCGCATGAGTCCCCGCACCAGGCTGCTCATTTTGCAGATTGCCTTTGTGCTGGCTGTCTGCGCTTTCCTCTTTTTCTTCGGGCTTGGCGCCTTTGGCCTGGTCGGCGCGGATGAGCCCCGTTATGCGCAGATCGCGCGGGAAATGTTCGAGCGCCACGATTGGATTGTTCCCACCTTGAACGGCCAACCCTGGCTCGAAAAGCCCGTCTTGCTTTACTGGAAAGAGATCACCGGCTACATGTTCTTCGGCGTACTTGACTGGGCCGCGCGTGTGCCCGCCGCAGCGCATGCCACGGCGCTGGTGCTGGCTGTCTTTTTCTTCACGCGCCGGTTTCGCCCCGGCAGTGAACTTGATGCCGCGATGATCACAGCTTCCTCGGCAGCGATCATCGGCTTCGGGCGTGGAGCTTCCACCGACATGCTACTGGCTGCCTATCTCTCGACCGCGCTCCTGGCGTGGTGGGTTTGGCACCAGACGGCTAAGAGGTTGTGGCTGGCGGGGTTCTACGTTTTGCTGGCGCTGGGCACGTTGGCTAAAGGGCCGGTGGCGCCGGCGCTGGCGGTGTTGATCGTTGCCGCATATGCCGCTTTGCGTCGCGACGCCAAGGTTTTTCTTCGCAGTATCTGGCTGCCTGGTTTCGCGCTGTTCTTTGCGGTCGCTCTGCCGTGGTTCGTAGCTGTCCAGGCCAAAGTGCCGCAATTCTTCCGCGTCTTCTTCCTCGAGCACAACCTTGAGCGTTTTGGAACCAACCTCTACCAGCACGCGCAACCATTCTGGTACTACATCCCCGTCTTTCTGGTAAGCACATTGCCCTGGACAGTGTTCACAATTCCCGCACTGGCACAGACGTTCCGCGACGGCGTCCGGCAGGTTCGCGGGGATTCGCAGGCTGAGCAGTCGCAAGCGGAAGATCATGACAGGCTGGCGCTTTTCCTCTTGCTATGGACCCTGATCCCCATCGTCTTTTTCAGCATTTCGCGTTCCAAGTTGCCGGGTTATATCCTGCCCTCCGTTCCCGCGTCCGCCTTGCTCACGACAGTCTATCTACACCGCATGCAGAGTATTTCCCGCCTTAAGCTGATGCTGCATTCGCTGCTGTGTGGAATAGTTGTACTCGCGGCGATGTTGACCCCATGGTACTTCGCGTTACGACCGGAATCACGCTGTGGGTTCTTTTGCATGCTGCGCATTCTTGCTCAGAACGTACCTGACAAGACCACGGCCTGGATAGCAGGGACGGTCGGGATCGTTATGATTCTGGTGTTGATCATCGTTCGCAAGCAAGGCCTGCGCTCCTTGCATTTCGCCACGCTGATTCCCGTAATCATGGCCCTGGCCTTTGTGCTTCGCCCGGCCGCTCGGGTGCTGGACCAAACGCTTTCCGCACGGGCCGTCAACGCCGCGGTCGATGCCCAGTTGCGCCAACGTAGCATCACGCCTCCATCGCTAGCCATCTTCCAAGCGCCGAAACAGCGCGACTTGGCATACGGGTTGAACTTCTACGGCAACCGACCGGTGACTTACTACGAGAGTGATGAGGGTAACGGCCCACGCGACCTGCCCCACGGCGTTCCATCGGAAACGCATGTCGTGATCACCAAAGTGGGCAATGGCGATGCGGTTCGGGCAGTGGTTGGACCACGGCCGGTGACGGCGCTGGGCGGTTTTCCCGCACAGCATCTGGAGTTCTTTCTGGTGCAAAAATGACTTGCCGCTGGCCTTGTTTCCTTTGGCCAAACGTCGTCTGCTCCCTCCCAGAGATCGTTTCAGCAACGTCAGTTTTTGTCCAGGTGGCGCCAAGCGCCGTTAGGCGCGACAACACGGTAGCCCACGGCGCAGCGGGTGCGGAGCCGTGGGTATGCGTAGTTATAATTCCGAGCGCCGGAGGCGCGCCACATGTCCCATAGCTACATGCATAACCCCGTTCATCTCGTGTTCAGCACCAAGCAGCGGCAGAGACTCATTCCGAGGGAATCGCGACCCCGATTGTGGGGATATCTCGCAGGCATTTGTAAGAAACAGCATATCTTCGTCCATGAAATCGGGGGAATGGAAGATCATGTCCATATGTTGATCGAAATACCGCTCGATATGTCATTTTCCGATGCCATTCGCGAGATCAAAACCGGTTCATCGCAATGATGGGACGGAGCTTTGCCTGGCAGCGCGGATTCGGTGTCTTTGGCGTGAGTGAATCGAATGTAAATGCCGTCATCCGTTACATCCGCAACGAGGAGGCGCATCACAGAAAAATGACGTACGATCAGGAATTCATTGCGCTGCTGAAAAAACACCGCGTGGCTTACGATCTTCGGTACGTTCTCGGATGATCCTGTGGCGCGCCTCCGGCGCTCGAAATCATAACGACGCGTACCCACGGCTCCGCGTCCGCTGCGCCGTGGGCTACCCTGTGGTCGCGCCTCCGGCGCTTCTGAGCGAAATGTAAGGCCCGAAATAGGTGGGCCGGCGTAGCGGTTTGACGTCAATCGAGAGTCAACAGCGGTGTTCAGTTCGGTAAGGAATTCTTTTTGATTTGGTGCCGACCTGTTGTTTCCAGCCCGGCAAAACCGGATCAGTTCGGGAATTCCGACAAGTGACTTCGGTAACCTGTGAGATTCTTCTTACTGCCTTGGTTCTAAGGTGGAAACCGGCTTTGCCGGATCCCACAACTAGAGCTAGACTCGGGCCTTCGTCGCCATTTACCGTAATAGCAGGCACGAGCAGGGAAGTTCCATGGGCCTTCACACCCCGATCGAGACACACCGCACACCACCGCCCTTTGGCGTAGAGATTCTGGACCTGAGACATTTCAGTTCCCATCATCTGCGTCCGCTGTTGGACCGCGAGAGCCATGTCTGGGCGCAGTTGATGTCGTGGGACTATCGTGCCTCCGCGGACATGATTCTTCGCTACGTGGATTCCAAAATCCTGCCCGGTTATGCGGCGGTGGAAAACGGCCGTGTCGGCGGCTACGCTTTTTTTGTTTATGAAGGCAGCAAGGGCGTGATCGGCGACCTGTTTGCCGACGACGCTCTCCGCATGCGTGACCCTGACGTAGAAGGCCGCCTGGCGACCCATGTCATTGAGACCCTGCAGCGTTCCCCCGGAGTCCAGCGCATTGAGGCCCAGCTACTGCCCCACGAGTCCGGCGTACTCAGCGCTCCGTTTTTGGAAGAAGGTTTCCTGCAGTTCCCCCGGTTGTTCATGGTGCTGCCGCTTGCCGGAGAGCATGTCGCCTTACCCCATGTCACTCCGCTGCCCGGCCTCGAATTCCGTCGCTGGCAGGAGCAGGATTTCCAGGCTGTGGCCGGTTTGATCACGACTTCCTATCACGGGCACATCGATTCGGAGATCAACGACCAGTACCGCAGCCTCAACGGCTCGCTGCGCTTCCTGAACAACATCGTGCGTTTTCCCGGCTGCGGCGTTTTCGATTCCAGCGCGTCGTTTGTGGCGATTTACCCGCCCACCCGCGCTATTGCCGCGCTCCTGCTCTGCTCCCGCGTCCGGGACGATGTGGGCCACATCACCCAGATCTGCGTAGCCCCGGAACTGCGTGGCCGGATGATCGGCGAGTCCCTCATCGGCCTCTGCACCCGCGAGCTGCGCAGCCGCAACTTCTCCGCTCTCAGCCTCACTGTGACCGAAGCCAACACCAATGCCGTGGATCTCTATCTTCGTTTGGGCTTCGAAATCCGCCGCCGCTTCGACGCGTTTGTTTGGGAAAGCTAAGGAAAATCGCCGACATCGCCGGGATCGCCGTCATCGCCCGGAAATCGCCGACCACGCCTGGGATCGAGCCGCACCTCGGCGGCACTAAGGATCTTTCCAAGAAAACTGCGTCCCGCGAGTTCGGTTTCCCGCCGGGCACCTGCTCAAGACTCCACGAGACATCATCCCGAACCCTACGCAGCCCCGCCAAGCGGGGCGAGTGGGCGTGAGGGACCTGCTCCGCTGCCGTTTCGCGCAAGCCCGCAGAGACGGTTGCAGCGTGATTTTGGCGTTGCTTTACAGTTCCGTGAGGACTGGCTTACTCAGACCAACCAAAGATCTTGGTGGCTCACGCGAGGCAACAGCGGAGCAGGTCCCTCACCCACTGCGCCGCCCCCGCTTCGCGGGATCGGCTCCGGAGTTCGGGATGGGGTCTCGTCGGGGGTGGCTGTCTCGCTATTTCCGCCAGCCGACTTGGCGCAGCCATTCCAGATAGTTGCGCTGATATTCAGCGAATTGTTCCGAAGAGATTTCTTCGGGCTGCTGATCAGCGTTGAGCTCGTGTGTGCGTTCCTCGATGGTGTTCATGCCGATTGACAGGCGGTGCTCGTTTACATGTTCTGGATCCGCGATCGGGGAGGGCCGATACTTGCCGTGCTCGTCGGGTTCAAACTGTGTCCCGTAGATCTGCGGCCGTCCTTCGAAAACGCAGATACGGTCTTCCAATAGGGCCACAGCTCGCGTTGAGACTTCACCTCGAGCGTGGGCGGCCTTCAGAAGCTCGAGAGCCCCTCGTTGGAAAGGCGGGTCACTTATCGCATGTTGGGCAATGAACCAGGCAGCGATCATGCCGTCTTCGCCCACCAGGCTTCGACCGGGCCAGCCGTGCTCGGCGATGATGGCTTTCAGACGCGTGGCATGACAATTGTGCACCTCTTCCATACGAGGATCGTATGCACCGTAGATTGACGAACCCTGGATGACCTCATCGCGAACCCGCATGTCTTCTTCCCGCATGGCAAGTAATTCGCGTCGTAAATCTTCGTTCAGCCGCATCGTCTCAATTTACTCCCTTTGAGAAACAAAAAAGGGACGGATCACTCCGTCCCTCTTCATTGCCGCCAGTTACGTTCTACTGAAAGAAATCCGCCATGTCTGGGGCCGACGCGGATGCCCCGGGGTACGCGTGAACGCCGAGCGCATCCAGAATCGTGCGCAGCGCGCTCGGGTGTTGGTAGAACAACGCTGACTGGAAGCCGCGCTTCACGTGCGGACCAATGACGGCAGTATAGATCTGCTGCGGGCAGGCGCCGACCGCGCCATCGCACTCGTCGAAGGTCACAATCAAGATCCCATCGCCACCGGCTTGAAACGCGGGAGAGCTGAGCAGCGGTGCCACGCTGGTCTGGAGCCAGCTGTCGGCCTGCGCCAGAGTGCCGTTGTGCGCGTCGTGATTCACGTCAGGCACGATGATGGAGTATGCCGGAAGCTTGTTGGCGGCCAAGTCTGTAGCGAACTGGGTGAATGGCACCATGTTCTGCTGCAATACCGGGCTATTGATCACGTCGGAGTACCATTTGGCTGGATTGTGGCGTTCCACGTACGCGCCTGTATCGCCACCGATGTAGCCCTGGCTTGGCATAGAGTCCGCATAGACTTTCCAGGAAACCCCGGCTTTGGTGAGCTCGCGGAAGATGTTGTCGCTGGTGATAGGCTGGGTGCAACCGCCGCCGCTGCAGCCGAATGCCTTCTCACCACTGCCCGAAGAAAGCCACAGATAGTCGAGCAACGAGCCGGGCTCGTTAGCGTGGTAGTCGGTGGCGTAAGCGTACGCGTGGCCCTGCGCGACCAGCCAGGGCATGGAGCTCATGACCTCGGCAAAGGTGTGATTCTCTTCGATCACCATCACCACATGCGCGGAGTGGGGCACGGTGCCGCCTGGGCCAGGCTTGGGCGTAGGCGACGGCAACGGCACTGGCGTCGGCGTGGGATTTGGTGTTGGACCCGGCGTGCCGGTTGGTGTGGGCGTGGGTGTTGGGCCGTTATGGGCAGCCAGATTACTGTTGACCCCACCGCAGCCCGCGATCAGAAATACAGTGGCAACAACCGCGGTCAGAATGAGCGTGTTGCTGCTCGTTTTTGAAATAAAACGCATGAAACCTCCAGAGCGAAACTGGAGGTTATGTGCGGACCTACTCTGCTTGCATTAGGTGGGAACCTGTTTCCTTAAGGAAAAGCCCCGTAACTGGATGGAGCTACTGACCCGCTTCCTCAGGGAAAATGCCGATGATTCGGGCTAAGGCGCCTATTCATCCGCTATTGCACGTTTAGAGTGAGCGGCGCGCTGCGCGTAGTCGAGCCGGATGTTGCCGTGACTGTTAGCGTGTAGGCTCCCACTGGCGTCCCGTTCACGACAGGCTTGGTCGCGGTACTTCCTTTGCTGCCGCCGCATCCAGCCATCGCCACGATGACCGCCAGAAGCAAGAGCAGCGCTGCGAAAGCGGGCTTCCACTGCCTTGTAGAAGAGCCGGCAAACCGGCGTCTGGTCTGAACAAACCGGGCCTTACCACCGATCAGCCAGGCCAGCACTGACGCCCCTGGCAACAGCCACAGCATGGGAGGAGCGGTTTTACCCACGGGCAACGGCAGCATGGCCGCGTTGGCGGTGGTGGTCACAGTGACAGGAACACTGACAGATGATCCAGCCGCGACTGTGAGCGGCGAGGCGGGGCCGTTGCAAGCCGCCGAGGTCGGCGCGCCGGAGCAAGTAATTGTCACGCTGAAGGGACTGCCGGTAGCGGCAAGCTGCAGAGCGAAAGTGGCGGACTGGCCGGCTTTGATAGTGGCTGCACTGCCGCCGGAAGGCACTGTGAGCGACAGATTGCCGGCAGCCGAACCCGCGGTGACCTTGGCTGTCGCGGCTGTGCTGGCGCCGTTGCTGTCGGTGACCGTGGCAGTCACGGTGTAGTTTCCCGCCGTGCCGTAGGTGTGATTGGCGCTAGCTCCGTTGACGCTGGCGCTGCCATCGCCAAAATCGATGGTGATAGAAGCGATGCTGCCTCCGGGCGCGCTAGAGCCCGTGGTGTTTGCGGCGACCGCTAGCGGCACGATCCCGGAAAGCGGCGTAACGTTCAGCACCGCCACCGGCGGCGGAGGTGTACTGCCGCCAGCGGTATAACTTACGCCCGCTGACATCTTGTTGGTCAGCGACGGCTTGCCGACGGCCTTCACGAACATCGTGTAGTTCCCGGCCGGAAGCCCCAACTGCGCCAAATCCAAGGATGCGGTGGTGGTCGGGGCATCGGCCAACCACATGAGGTTCTGGCCGTCCTGGGAGGCAAACACGGTGAAGTGGTCCACGGTGTTCATCTGTCCGGTGATACTCCAGGAAAGCGCATTGCCCGACACCGCAGCCGAAACTGCCACGCAGTTGTCGATCCCGGTCTCGACTTCGCTACCTTCTTCATAATCGTTCCAAGTCACGATCTGGATGCCCAGCAACTGGCTCGAGGCCGAATAGTACTTGCCGGCTTCGGTGATCGAGGAGAGCCAGGTCTGGCCGCACTGCTGCTGCATGAGGCGGTGCTGGGTCCAGGCGGCGATGGAGTCGTCAAAGCCCTTGTAGCCGGAGCCGGTCACGAACTCGTTGATCAGCGATTGCGCGGTGGTGTAAAAGCCGTCGAGGTAAGCGGTGCCCGTCTGGGTCGGCTCGATCCAGGAATAGCCGCCATCGCTCTGCGCGCGGGTAAAGCCGCTGGAGTTGCGGAAGATGAACACCGGATTTCCAGCGACGCCCGCGCGCACGCGGTTCCAATCAATCGTCAGCGACTCATGTCCGAAGAAATACAACACGGGCCGTCCGTTCCAATGCAGATACGCCGGCGAGTTCATGTACGTCACGTTGGCGTAGTTGAGATCGTCGATAAGTGTCTGGGTGACGTCGCAGCCGGACGTGGCGGCACAGGGCTGGAGTGAAACCGCGTCATCCATCACAGCGAAATTGAACCCCGGATGCTGCTCAGCCTGGTGCATGAGCTGCTGCGATGACTGATCGTAAGAGACAAAATGCGAATTGAACGTTCCACGGCCGTACCAATCAATGATCGCGCCATCCAGACCGCGGCTCACCATGTCGTCCACTTGCTTCTGGACTTGTGCCGGGTCGTTGGAGACGTAACCCACGCTCACATGGTCGCCAAATCCGAACCAGGGCAAGAAGTTTACGTAGATTTTGGTGGTCGAACCAGGATAGAGCAGTGTGCGCGTGGCAACTTTGCTGATGTTGGTTCCGGCAATGTTGCTGTTGCTTTGTCCCGTGAAACTCGCGGCGGCGCTGGTGTTGTTGCCGGTTTCCGCGGCCAGCGTGGTGGTGGCTTTGAAAGGTGTCGATGCGTTCGCCAACAGCGATGAGAACAAAATGAGAGCAAGCAGAGAAATAGATCGGTACAAGAGTCCCCCAGGGTGCGTCGTGTTGGGACGACGGACGCTCAACCTTCAACCTCAACGGGAGCGTTGAGCCATTTGGCTTTTGGGGCATTCTAGGGAGCAGGTGCGGGGTCGACACTCCGCCGAAGACCCGTTTTCGCCACGACGCTTTTGCTTAGCCGAGCTGCTGGATTTGGTTGCGAAGTACTACGGAATTCGGGCCAAGGGTTGGTGGTTACCGGAGAAAAGGACCAAGACACTAGGGGTTTCGGCGGAAAACGCAAGAGCAGCGAGAGCCCATGCCGAGGCCGAGCCGGATTGGCGTTGGAAGCCTGGCCTAAATAAGGGAGAAGCCGAGGAACCTGCTCGCCCACGCGTCCAGAAGCGACATTCTTGGCGACATCCGGACAGCAGCGGAGTGACAATCGGTTCTGCATGAACGGTTCTCGCGTGGCCAAAGCTTCGTCGCGGCTAACCGTTTTAGCTCAATTTGCGTCCAACCTTGGGGCAGGATGTAAGATTGACTCGCTGAATTAGAGAGGTCTCGCCAGGAAGTGGTATGAGCGATCGAGAGAAGACAGCAACGGCGGCGAAGATCCCCGCGGAGACAAACCGCCAGTTGCGCGCCTTGGCGCATGATCTGGCCAATTCGATTGAGACCATCATGCAGGCCTCATACTTGCTTTCTCAAGCAAAGCTCGGCGAGGATGCCAAGAAGTGGGCGGACCTGGTAGAGAAAGCCGCTCGCGAGTGCGCCCGGATCAACCGCGAAATCCGTGAAGTCTTGCGCGCGAGCGGCTGAAGCGTAATTCAGGCGGCGCGCAGCGAGTGTTGCTGGGCGCGCAGGAAATCCTGAGCCGTGCGGTAACCTTCCAGCGTGCCCACGTCCATGTAGATCTCGCCGCAGAATTTCCCGCAGATCACATTTCCGGCGGCAAGAAACGCGTTCAATAGATCGCCGAAGTATGCGTCCTGGCGCCGTCGCGATTCCCACAGCAGCTTGAGCCGGTAGAAAGATTCGCCCGTGGTGGTGATCGCGCCCCAGATCCAGCGCGAGTCCGGCTGCGCGCGCTTGACCTGGACTTGCTCCACGTAACCTAGCTCGTCGCAGACCACAGCATCGAAAACCGCAGGATTGCTGACAGGGAACAGGATCAGGTTTACGGCGGCGCGTTCAAGATCAAGAGCGTGCAAGTAGGCGTCTTCAGGGAACCAGATTGTGTCCGGCAGGCCGATCAAAACTTTTTCATGGCGGCGGGCAAACGGCGCGGCTCGGAAAAGCGCGTCGCACAGCCCCAGGGGCCGCGGCTGCACTACATAGAAGATCTCCGCCCCCAAGTCGTGTTCCGCATAGTACTTCACGATGTCCGTTTTCTCAGCAGACACGACGAAACAGATCTGCGTGGCTCCAGCAGCGATCATGCGCTCGACCAGGTATTCGGAGACGGCTTTGGGGCGCTCCACTCCATCAGCGTCGCGCGAGCCCACGGGAAGGAGTTCTTTCGAGCAACCCAGCGGCTGAATGCGCTGTCCGGCGCCTGCGGCGGGGATGATGCCGATCATCGGGCGGCCTCGCTCTTCTCCGCGGAAACGGCGGTGCGCGCTTCTTCCAGGTACTGCAAGAACTGGCGCGCGCGGACCTGGCCGGTGTGGTCGTCGAGCGTGCGCTCGCGGGCGTGCGCGGCGAGCGCGTGAAGTTCGGAGTCGGGAAGGTTGAGCGCATTCTCTACGTGTTCAGCTCGAGCCACGACCCGGATGTCGTGCACCACGTCGAAGAACCAGTCCAAGCCTTCCCACCAATCGCTGAGAAGTGGCGTGCCGCAGGCGGCGGCTTCAAAGAAGCGTCCGGATGGGCACCAGCCGTTGCGCGCCATCTCTTCGCGCGTGACGTTCAAGGTGATGCGCGAGGAAGAATAGAACGCGGGATGGGCCGGCGGCGCCACGTGCTCCGCGCGCCGGACGTTCGCCGGCCATGGCTGCTCGCCCGGATACAACGGCCCAGCCAGCATGAATTGCTTCTGCGGATTCCGCCGCGCGGGCTCCAGAAACAACTCGTCGACTTTGTGCTGGCGGTCAGGCGCGTACGTGGCCATGCAGCTCAGATCGCAGGCAAACTCCTGGCGCGGTTCCACGCGAAGGTAATCGTTTGGGTCCACACATCCATAAAGCGGTCGTGCCAGGCGCACGCCGTAAATGTGTTCCAAATCCTCGAGGACCTTGCCGCCGGTGAAGGAAAGCACCAGATCGAAGCCCGGCAACTGATCGCAACGCACATATTCGGCCTCACCAGCCCCAAGGTTGCGAAGCGTGACCGGCGTGTCCAGATCGTAAAAGACGCGCAGCGGACGGTCGAGCGCGAGGATTTCGTCATTGATGCGGCGGCCTTCGGGCACGTAGCTGGCGGTCACGACTACATCAGCCGAACGCGCGTCTTCAAGAGCCTGGCTGCGAATGTTCTCCCATCTCTCGTAGAGGACCAGGTCGCAATAGTCGCAGCTCGTTAAATCGCGGCGGGAACGGTAGTAGTCGGTGTCCTTCTCGAAGAAAGAGATTGTGTGTCCCATCGTGTGGAGCGCGCGCAGAATGGCACGATACGGAGTGGCATGTCCGTTGCCCCATGATGATGAGAGCGTCAGGCCAAAGAGAACAATTTTCACCAGGCAGTCCCCGGCGCCGCCTTGGCGTAAAGGCGCCGCTGATGGTGAGATGATCCTGAGTAGCGGGCTGTTGTCGCGGGATTAGAGGATGCATTCCCGATCACGAAGGGCTACACTGCAAGAAATGGACAGCACAGCTCATCCTGGCCCAGGTCCTGCAGAAGACGCCAAGAGGCCATCCGCCGACGCAAGCAGGTTTTGCCCGACCTGCGGCTCGGAGATGCGCCAGTCACGCTGCAAGCTCAAGTGCGAGACCTGCGGGTTTTTTCTAAGTTGTAGCGATTTCTATTAAACCAAGAGCTCGAGATCGACCAATAACCCGACGTAGAGACGCGGCATTGCCGCGTCTCAGACTCACGGGCAAGATGGCGTTGATAGTCAGAGGCAATCGGTGTGGGTCATGAAGACATGGTTGCGGAGGACGCGGTGAGACGTGGCGGTGCCACGTCTCTACGTCGGCATTTTCTCGAATTGCAGACCTTCAAGACGATGACACGGGTCGAATAGGCCTTCTCGGTGGCAACCTTGCGCAATCGTTTATTGTTGTACGGGATGGGCACAGAAGCGCCAGGTTCGACTTTGCATTACACGTTGGACCACATGCAAGGCTGCGCCCTCCTCCGTATCACCACACCTGACCCGACCAACGTTCTTTCCCGTGCCGTCATTCAATCTCTGCACAACGCGGTGGAAAGTCTGCGAAACGACGCCGAGCGCGGCCGAATCCGAGCTCTGATCATCACCGGCAACGACAAATTCTTTTCCGCAGGTGCCGATCTCAAAGAGATTGCCCAACTGAGCGGGCCGAAGGCGTTCGCGTTCTCGCGGAGCGGCCAGAGGCTCATGAACACCATTGACAGTTTTCCAGTACCCGTAGTCGCCGCCATTCGCGGCTACTGCATGGGCGGCGGCATGGATTTGGCTCTGGCCTGCGATTTTCGCATCGCCGCGCCCGACGTGGTCTTCGGGCATCGCGGGGCGTCGCTGGGTGTGATCACCGGCTGGGGCGGAACGCAACGTTTACCGCGGCTGATTGGGAAATCCCGCGCGCTCCAGATGTTTCTGTTGGCGGAGATGGTGAAGGCAGATGAGGCGTTGAGGATTGGGTTGGTGGATGAGGTTCATGATGATCCGCTGAGACGCGCGTTGATGTAGAGACGCGGCATTGCCGCGTCTCGCGCCTGAGCCGACGAAATTGCGTATTGCACCGAACACCGTCCTTGTGCACCAAACAGTGAGACGTGGCGGTGCCACGTCTCTACGCAGGCGTCTGTCGTAGTTTGACAATGTAAGGGCCGATCCCTGAAGACGTCCGGGCGTCATGACCAGGTTTGCGCGGCTTTCTCTCCCTCATTTAACCTAACCAGTTTGCCTAAAATGTCATGGCTGATCCGTCCAACAAGATCATCAGCAAAGTCGATCCGACTTCGGCGCGTTACGAGAAGAATATGCGCGCCATGGCGGAGCGGGTGTCGGTCATCCGCAATGAAGAAGAGAAGATTCGCCAAGGCGGGGGCGAGAAGGGAATCGAGGCCCAGCACGCCAAGAAGCGTCTGACGGCGCGCGAACGGGTCCAGCTGTTGATCGATCCCGGCACGGAGTTTTTCGAGCTGGGTCTGTACGCTGCCTACGAGATGTACGAGGAGTGGGGCGGCGCGCCTTCGGCGGGCACGGTCACCGGGTTGGCGCGCGTTCATGGACGATTGTTCATGCTGATCGTGAACGACGCCACGGTCAAAGCCGGCGCGTTCTTTCCCATGACGGCCAAGAAGGTCATCCGCGCCCAGAACATAGCCATCGAGAACCATATTCCAACGATCTATCTGGTCGACTCCGCTGGAGTTTTCTTGCCGCTGCAGGAAGACGTCTTCCCGGACACCGACGACTTTGGCCGGGTGTTCCGCAACAACGCTGTGATGTCCGCTATGGGAATTCCCCAGATCGCGGCCATCATGGGCATGTGCGTAGCCGGCGGCGCCTATCTTCCT